>Ga0187859_10000619_pt1 | contig 23616 bp, 17 predicted proteins | sample June2016WEW_10_1_2_FD_133019 | JGI IMG/M metagenome (GOLD analysis project Ga0187859, IMG submission 133019) | Peatland microbial communities from SPRUCE experiment site at the Marcell Experimental Forest, Minnesota, USA - June2016WEW_10_10 | ecosystem: Environmental > Terrestrial > Soil >...
CGAGCACGAGGGCGATTTCTCCCAGCCATTCGCGCGGGTCGGACGCGAGATCGGCGCATGTGCCGGAGACGAATTGCTCGTGCAATTTGGTGATCTCGCGCGCAACGCACGCGCGACGCAGCGGCGTTGCGTCGGCCAAATCCCGCAAAGTCGTTTGGACCCGTGACGGCGCCTCGAACAGGACGACGGTCTCCGGCGTGTCCGCGACCACGGCCAATGCGTCCCGCCTCGCGCTGCCGCTCCTCGGCAGAAAGCCGAGGAATCGGAACCGACCTTCTCCCGCGAGGCCGCTGGCGACGAGCGCCGCCAATACGGCGCTGGCCCCCGGAATCGGCACGACGCGCACCCCTGCGGCGATCGCGGCGCCGACCAGCCCATGGCCGGGGTCGCTGACGCACGGGGTACCCGCGTCCGTCAAGAGCGCGACGTCTTCGCCCTGCGCGAGATGCCCTACGACCCGTGCCAGGTCGCGCTCGTTCGCGTGGGCATCCAGCCGATCGACCGTCTTGCCTGGGATGCCGAAATGCGACAGGAGTTGCCGCGACCGACGCGTATCTTCGGCAACGATGCGGCCGCACCGTCGCATGATTTCGACTGCGCGCAGTGTCATGTCGCCGAGATTGCCAATCGGCGTTGCCACGACGTACAAGACCCCCGATTCCGTCGTCACGCCACCTCGACCGCGTCCCCCATTTGATCGCGCAAAAACTCGCGCAGACGGCCGGTCAGCCGCTGCTCGAGCTGCCGCACTCGTTCGCGCGAAATGCCGAAACGATCGCCCAGCTCTTGCAGCGTCAGCGGGTCATCGGACACGAGCCGCGCATCGAAGATGGCGAGCTCCTTCTCTTTGCCGATGAGGGTTTGCCGGAATGTAGCGAGCTTCTCTTTGAGCAGCCCTTGGAGCTCGCTGTCCGCGACGCGCGCCTCCGGGCCTTCGACGAGGCTGGGCATCGTGTCGATCTTCGCCGTCGCGCGTCCTTCGCCGTCGCCGATCGGCGCGTCGAGCGATCGCTCGCTCGCCTGAAGCCGGACCTCCATGTCGGCGACTTCGCTCTCGGGAACGTTGAGCTGGCGCGCGACTTCCTCGTTGGTCGGCTCGACCCCCATCGCCTGGAGCTCGGCCCGCTTCTTCCGTAGATTGAAGAAAAGCTTGCGTTGAGCCTGGGTCGTTCCGAGCTTCACGAGGCGCCAGTTGTTCAAAATGAACCGAAGGATGTACGCGCGGATCCACCACGCGGCGTACGAGGAGAGCTTGACGCCCCGATACGGATCGTAGCGCTTGACGGCCTGCATCAGCCCGATGTTGCCCTCCTGAATGAGATCCATGATGTTCTTGTACGCACGTCGGTATTCGTAGGCGATCTTCACGACGAGGCGCAGATTCGAGGTCACCAACCTGGCGGCGACACGTGGATCCTGCGTCGTAACGAATCGCTCGGCCAGGGCTTGCGTCTCCTCCGGCGCGAGCAGGGGGTGCTTTTGAACCTCACGAAGGTATGCCGAAAGGGGATCGAACCGCTCGATGGACGCGACGTCGGTCCCCTTGCCGGCTTTCGGAAGCGTCGTGGGGATGTCGTCGTCCACCCCCTCGGCATCTGGCTCGACCTCGGCGATCGCGTCGTCGCCGTCGATTCCTTCGCCGAGGTCCGATCCCGCATCCGCCGCTCCGACCTCGCCGGGCAAGTCCGACGCATCGCCCTCGTCCTCGGCCTCTGGGACTGGTCGAGCTTCCGGCTCTTCGGATCCCCGTGGCTCGGCGCTCGCGGACGCCGGTTGGCGTCGCACCGGCTCGGAGGCCGGCGGATGCTTCGCGGCGCGATGCCCTCTCTTGGTCGTCTGGCGCGGCGGCTTGGTGGTTCGAGGCACGGGTGCTTCCTGGCGGTGCTCGGAGAGGTGCAGGCGTAGCACGTGTGGGAGTTCGTCGGAACGCCGGGCCGTGAACGGCTCTTGCCAGGCGCGCCCGAGGTTGGCGCCGGGTGTCCGGCCCGGCAAGGGCCGGGTATGCCGCCGTGCGGCACACGGGACCTCCCTCGGGGGGAAAGCGCGAGTCGATGCCGCGCGATTGACAAGCCGTGACGGCTCGCGCAAACGTTCCGAGCGATGTGCGAAGGAGACGGTCCCCCCGACGAGTCCCTTGCGCTTCGCGATGGCGACTTTACCGATGCCTCCCCACGTGCGCGTAGGGACTTCCGGCGCCGCATGGGTGCTTGGGGGCGCGTCGTCGTCGAGCGCCTTCGTAGCCTCGGCCACGACTTCACGGTTTCGGTCGTCGACGAGGCTGGCGACGAGCGCCTGCGCTTCGTGAGCGGAACGACGGTGGCGCTGGCGCTGTCTCTAACGGGGGAGGACGTTCGGGCAGCGGTCGAGCTTCCCCCACGTCAGGCCCGTCTCGCGCGGACTCACTTGTCGGATCCCGCGCGCGCGTTGCAGCTGACGACGGTCCTCGAACAACTGCCCGAACAATTCGTCGTCGCGCTTGCAGGAGATGCGCGGTCTCTCGTCGCACCGCGAACGACGATTGACGATCTGCGCCGGCTGCTCGATCGGGTCGAACGGGAGCAGAGGCCGCTCTGGATCGGCTGGACGGTTCCTAGGGGCGTGGCCGTGACGCACGCCGCGCTGCTCGAAGATCAATTGGCCGACGCTCTGGTTGCACTCGCCGGAGTGTTTGCTCTGGTCACGGGTGAGGTGAGCGAGGCGTCCGGGGTGCTGGCTCGCACGAAGGGGTCGCGACGCAAGCGCTCGCCGGCGCGCGAGGAGGACGATCCGGAGCCGGGCACCCACCACGGGTCCCCCGGGCCGGCGCGGCGTCGGCAGCACCCTCGCGAGGAGACGTCCGAGCGCGAGGTTCGGCCCGATCGCACGGCTGGGGTCGAACGCGACGGAGACGTTCCGGCGAAGGCCTTGGTCGACGCCAAGGCGCCCCTGCCGGCTTACCCTGGAAGACAGCGTCACCGTGCTGGCCGAGCTGTGGCCGACGCGCGCGCCGCCATCGGTCGTGGAACGCGCGTGCGGGTGCTGGAAGGTCCTTTTTCGGGCAAAGTCGGCGTGGTCCAGGAGCTCGACGGCAAGGGCGGCGCTCGAGTCATGCTAGGTCTTTTGGCCGTGCGTTTGGATGTGGATACCCTGACTACGCACGTCGAGGGGCGGCGCCGTCCGGTGCTGTCGACGTCGCATCGAAAGCCCGTGCCGGTTCGATCGTGACAACGCAGGACGTGGCTACGGCATCGACTGTTTCCGGAGAGCCAGAACCTCCGGTGAGATCCGCACTTTCGTCCGAAGCGAGGTACCCGACCACGCTGCGGGGCCAGTTCATTCGCCACGCACCCCAGTATGTACTGGGTACGCTGACGTTGGCCGGGTTTCAGTTGGCAATGAACCGCATCGACTGGCAATCGAAGGCGGCAATCGACGACGTCTTCGGCGCGGACCCTTCGAAAGCGTGGAGGCCCGCGGCGACGATGCTCGCGTTGGCCGTCGCGGCCTTCGTCGCGCGCGTGGCCAGCCGCTGGCACCTGTTCAATGCGGGGCGCGATGCGGAGTACGAATTGCGTTTCGAGCTGTTGCGCAAACTGCATCAGCTTGGCGCCGCTTTCTACCGCAAGATGCCCGCCGGCGAGATCATGAGCCGATCGACGAGCGACCTGCAGCAAGTGCGGATGCTTTTCGGATTCGGCGTCCTCAACGTGGTCAACGTCTGCTTTGCGTTCGCGAGTGCGCTGCAGATCATGGTCGGGGTTAGCCCTCGGCTGACGGTCGCCTGCCTGCTGAATCTGCCGCTCGTGACCATTATTTCGCGCAGCGTGTCGCGCCGCTTGTACGTGCGCATGCGCGAGAACCAGGCGGCTCTCGGCCGCATGAGCGACGTCCTTCAAGCGAACCTGGCAGGGGTGCGCGTCGTACGCAGCTTCGCGCTCGAAGAGAGGGAGCGCACTCGGTTCGAGGCGACCAATCGAGAGTATCTGCGCGCGAGCCTGGCTCTCGCTCGGCTCCGCGGATCATTTGCCCCGACCATCGGCTCGGTCGCCGCAATCGGAATACTGGTCTTCTTCTGGTACGGCTCGGCGCTTCTTCTGCGCGGACCTGCGCAGGGGGGCTTGTCTCAGGGGTCGTTTTTCGCATTCTGGAGTGCGTTTGCGCGCATGACGTGGCCGATGATCGCCGTGGGCTTCGCGCTGAGCGTCGTGCAGCGAGGTCGGGCGGGATTTGCTCGACTTTGCGATGTGTTCGAGGCCCGGCCCGAGGTGGTGGATGGGCCGCGCCGGGCGCCTCGGCACGTCAGCGGCTCGTTGTGCGTCGACAATTTGACGTTCGCCTATGGCGACCGCCCCGTTCTCGAGGGCGTGAGCTTGAAGGTGGCGCCCGGTGAGTCGCTTGCGGTCGTCGGACGTACCGGTTCGGGCAAGACGACACTCGCGCTGCTGCTCGCGCGCCTGCTGCCGACGCCTCCCAAGGCCGTCCGGATCGATGGCATCGACGTATGCGAGCTGCCGCTCGCGTCGCTCCGTAGCGCGATCGGTTATGCGCAACAGGATGCATTTCTGTTCTCCACGACCGTCGCAAGAAACATCGGCTTTGCCCTCGACGAACCCGACGTACCGGCGGCGCAGGCAAAGATTCGCCACGCCGCGGGCGAGGCCCAAGTCCTCGAAGAAGCACTGTCGTTGCCCGATGGTTTCGAAACCGTGGTCGGTGAGCGGGGAGTCCAGCTCTCGGGTGGGCAAAAGCAACGCATTGCGCTCGCGCGTGCTCTGGTGTGGGAACCGAAGATCCTCATTCTGGACGACCCGCTGTCCGCGGTCGACGTCAAGACGGAGGGGGCTATATTGGACGCTATCGAGCGTCAGTCTTCGCGTCGGACCGTGATCCTCATCACCCATCGAATTGCGGCGGCATCGCGCTGCGATCGCGCAGTCGTGCTCGAGCAGGGCCGAATCGTCGAGCAAGGGACTCATGCGGAACTCGTCCGCTCCGGTGGAATTTACGCCGCCTTCGCCGAGGAGCAGCAGATGGCACGCGAGCTCGAGGAGCTCGGCGCGTCGGATGTCGAGCCGGCACAGGCGATCGCCGAAGGGGCCTCGGTGTCGTGAACGAAACGGTCACGAGCCGTGGCAGACGGGCCGATCGGGCGCTGCGGACGTTTCACGAAGAAGGTGCAATCGGCAAGGCATACGACGCGCGCCTGCTTCGCCGCTTGTGGCCGTTCGTCCGGCCCCATGCTTCGTTCATCGCCGTATCGCTCGGGACTCTCTTCGTCATCGCGACCATCAATCTCGCGCGACCCTTGCTTCTCGGCGATGTCGTGAGACAGGCTGCCGCGCGTGACGCGCGACGTCTCTGGCGTGACGGCTTGGGGCTCGGACTGATTCTCGTCGTCACGCAACTGCTCACGTACGTGCAGATGTACACGATGCAGATCGCGGGCGCGCGCGCCATGGCAGACCTCCGCACTGGAATTTTCAAGTTTTATCAGCGGCTACGGCTCCGTTACTACGACCGCACGCCGGTCGGCCGCTTGGTCACGCGTGCGACCAACGACGTCGACGCGGTGAGCGAGCTTTTCGCGTCCGGGGCCCTCAACGCAATGGGTGACGTCATCGCGCTGGTCGGCATCGTCGTGATGATGATCGTTCTCGACTGGCGGCTGTCGATCGTGAGTTTCGTCGGGCTGCCCCTCGTCCTTGGGATCGTCAACTACGTACGAGTGCGCTCGCGCGCCGCATACCGAGACGTCCGCGCTCGCACCGCGCGACTGAACGCGTTTCTCAACGAACAGGTCAATGGCATCGCCGTCGTACAGGCGTTCGTCCGCGAGGCTGCGATGAGCCGCGAGTTCGACACAATCAACTGCGGGTACCGCGAGGCGAACAAGCAAGCGATCTTCTACGAAGCCCTGCTCGATGCCGCGATCGAGATGGTCGGTACTGTGTGCGTGGCCAGCATCTTGTGGTTCGCCGGCCTCCGTCGCATCGCCGACCCTCGGATCACGTTCGCGCTGCTGGTGACCTTCACGCAGTACATTCGGCAATTTTTTGAGCCCGTCAGCTTGCTCTCCCAGCGCTACACACTGCTTCAAAGCGCGATGTCGGGTGCCGAACGGATCTTCGAACTCCTCGACGAGAAGGACGTCTCGCCGGATTCGCCGGTCATCACTCAAGGCTTGCCGTCCGGCCCCGCCGACGAGGCCATCGCGCTCGAGCACGTGGATTTCGAATACAAGCCCGGCGTGCCCGTGCTGCGTGACGTGAGCCTCGTCGCGCGCCGCGGCGAACGAATCGCCCTCGTGGGGGCGACCGGGGCGGGCAAGACGACCGTCGCGAGCCTCCTGCTGCGGCTCTACGAGCCGCAAGCTGGCACCGTTCGGGTGCTCGGCCGGGACGTGCACGCCTACGACCCGCACGCGCTTCGGCGACTGTTCTCGGTCGTCCCGCAAGACGTCTTCTTGTTCCCGGGCACCATCCTGTCGAACATCGCGATCGCCGATGAGGTGCCCGATCGCGCTCGTGCGGAGGACGCGCTGCGACGCATCGGCGCGCTCGAGCTCTTTGAACGGCGGCGCTCCGAGCTCGGCGGGGCAGCCGGGATCGACGCGCGCGTCGACGAGCGCGGCCAGAATTTCAGCGCTGGGGAGCGCCAGCTCCTCGCCTTCGCCCGGGCGATCTACGGAGACGCGCCCTTGCTCGTACTCGATGAGGCGACGGCGAGCGTGGATTCCGACACGGAGGGGCGGCTGCAGCGCGCCCTCGAAGAAGCTCTCCGGGGGCGCACGGCGCTGGTCATCGCGCATCGCCTCTCGACGATCCGGGCAGCCGATCGCATCGTGGTGTTCCACAAAGGACGCGTCGTCGAGAGCGGCACGCACGACGAGCTCGTGGCTCACCGTGGCGTTTACGCGAAGCTCTATCGCATGCAGTTCGCCCACCAGCAGGCGGTCTTGGCCGAAAGGCGGGCGCATGAAGCGTTCGTGGACGCTCCGTCGGGATCGCCCTAGCCTGCAAGCGACCCGCTCCGGTCGATCGCACCTGCGCTCGCTTGCCCTTTGGGGTGCCCGTGGCATGTGACGGCGGAAAGGAGATCGAACCACATGCCGACTCGAAAAGCGACCGCGTTCGCCTGCACTCCGTGAACAACGAGCTTGACGCGCAGCGCGTCTGAGAACGTCCGGGTCGGTCGCCGGTGGCTCGGTGTGTCCGAGGGGTTGACAGCGTGATCTAAAGCCTTACCGCTCTCGTCCCATGGATGCGAGCGCGCAAGCCGTCACTCACACATTCCAGGCGGAGGTGGCCCAGGTCTTGAACCTGGTAATCCACTCGCTCTATAGCCACAAGGAGATCTTCCTCAGAGAGCTCGTGTCGAACGCCTCCGATGCGCTCGACAAGCTGCGCTTTCGTGCGCTGACCGAGCCGGGCCTGTACGACGGCGACACGACGCTGGCGATCCGTATCCGCGCCGATCGCGAGCACAAGACCGTGACGATCGAGGATACCGGGATCGGCATGACCGAGGAGGAGCTCGTGCGCGACTTGGGCACGGTCGCTCGCTCCGGCTCCCGCGCGTTCGTGGAGCAATTGGCAAAGCAAGGGCAAAAGGACACACGCCTGATCGGACAGTTCGGGGTGGGCTTCTACAGCGCGTATCTGGTCGCGGATCGAACGGAGGTCGTTTCACGGCCGGCCGGGCCGGGCCAGAGCGCCCACCGATGGGGTTCGGACGGCAAGGAAACGTTCACGATTGCCCCGGCCGACCGGACGGATCGGGGCACGGCCGTCACGCTTCACTTGCGCGCCGATCAGGCCGAGTTTCTCGAAGACTGGCGCCTTCGTGAGCTGGTCAAACGGTACTCCGAATACGTAAGCCACCCGATCCAGCTTGGGGTCACGAAGGGGACGGGGGCGGAACAGAAGACCGAGTACGAAACGATCAACACGGCGAGTGCTCTCTGGCAGCGGCCGAAGAGCGAGATTACCGACGAGCAATACGACGAGTTTTACCGTCACCTTGCGCACGGGGGCGGTCAGACGCCCATCGCGCGTTCGCACTTCAAGGTCGAAGGGACGCAGGAGTTCGCCGGCCTTCTGTACGTTCCCCGCGAGCGGCCATTCGAGTTGCGATTCGGCATGAAGCATCGCGGCGTGCGCCTCTACGTAAAGCGCGTTCTGGTCATGGAGGACTGCGAGGAGATCGTCCCCGAGTGGCTCCGCTTCATTGTTGGCGTTGTCGACTCGGACGACCTGCCGCTCAACGTGTCTCGAGAGCTTCTCCAGGAATCGTCGGCGGTGCGGACCATCAAGAAGCAAGTTGTCAAACACGTACTCGATGCGCTCGAAGCGACCGCGGCCGAGCGGCCCGACGACTACGTCGCATTCTGGAAGGCCTTCGGCTCGTACGTCAAACAAGGTGCCGCGAGCGATTTCGAAAATCGGGCTCGGCTTGCGAAGCTTATCCGTTACGAGAGCACGGCCGGCGAAGGGCTCGTCGCGTTGGCCGACTACGTAAAACGCATGAAGGAGGGACAGGACTCCATTTATTACGCGATCGGCGAATCGCGCCGGGCTCTCGAGAGCGCGCCGCATCTCGAAGGGCTTCGCAAGCGCGGATACGAAGTGCTGCTGATGACCGATCCCGTCGACGAGTGGGCGAGCGACTCGCTTGGCACGTTCGAAGGCAAGCCGCTCGTTTCGGCCATGCGAGCGGAGCTGAAACTCGATCCGAAAGACGAAGCGAACAAGGACCACGAAGCCGACGAGGAGGCACTGCGTCCGCTCTTCGATCGCGTCCGAGCGGTTCTCGGCGCGCGCATTTCGGAGGTGAGGTCGAGCGATCGGCTGACCGATTCCCCCTGCTGCCTCGTGCTGGCCGGCAAGGCGCCGCACGGGTTCGTCGAACGCCTGTTGCGCGAGGCGGGGCGCGACGTGCCCAAATCGGCTCGCATCCTCGAAATGAACCCGCAACACCCGATCGTGAGAAACCTGCGCGTTTTGCTCGACCAGGGTGATGCGCGCGTGGCGGACTGGATCGAGCTTCTCTATGACCAGGCTCTGGTCGCCGAGGGGGCCCCGCTCGACGACCCAAATGGATTCACGCGACGAGTGACTTCGCTCTTGACGGCCGTGTCGCAGGCAAGCATCGCCGCGCCGAAGCCGGCGTAGCCGATCGCTCCGCCCGACCGGACGCCCCCCCGTGATCGCGGCAGCTTCGCCAGACACGGCATGCCACGACAACACCCGCCCCCCCGAGAGCCCAATGCAAGGCAAGATCGTCGTCATCACCGGAGCCAACCAAGGAATCGGCAAGGCGTCCGCCGTAGCGCTCGGGGCTTTGGGTGCGAAAGTCGTGTTGGTGTGTCGCAATGCCGACAAGGGTCGTGCGGCGGTCGGCGACATCGAGCGTGCGGGCGCCAAGGGCGTCGATCTCGTGCTCGCGGACATGGGCTCGCAGGCCGACATCCGGCGCGCCGCCGCCGAGATTCGATCGAAGCATCGTCGAATCGATGTTCTTTTGAACAATGCGGGCGTTTTCGTCCCGTCGCGTCGCACCACCGTCGATGGTCTCGAGGAGACATTTGCGGTCAACCATTTGGGCTATTTTTTGCTGACGAGCTTGCTGATCGATGTCCTCGTGGCGAGCGCCCCGTCTCGCGTCGTGAGCGTGAGCAGCGATGCGCATCGCCGTTCCAGAATGCGCTGGGACGATCTGCAATTCCAGGACGGCCGGTACAAGGCATTCGGCGCGTACGGGCAGTCCAAACTGGCCAACATCCTTTTCACGCGCGAGCTCGCGCGGCGCCTCGACGGGACGGGCGTGACGGCGAACTGCCTCCACCCAGGGCTGGTCGCATCCGGATTCGGTCACACCTACGGTGGGGCGTTTGGCGTCATCGTGAGCCTGGCCCGTCCCCTCATGATCGGGCCCGAGGACGGCGCTAGGACCTCGGTCTACCTTGCGTCGTCGCCGGACGTCACGACGGTTACGGGAAAGTACTTCACCAAATGCACGGAGCGTCGGCCGAGCGCCGCGGCTCTGGAGGACGGCGCCCCCGAGCGTCTATGGAGCGTCAGCGAGCGGCTGACGGCTTTGCACCCAAAGCCGACCGAGGTCGTGGAGAGCCCCGCCCACCCCAACTAGAGCGCCGAACAGGTTGGCGGCCCGAGGATTTCAAGGCTTTTGGCCTCTCGCAAGGCGCGTGCGACGGAACGCCGCAGCAGGTGAGGAGGAGCAACGCGGCGAGGGGCGGGAAAGCCGCAGAAAGCCGATGGGAGCCGAGTGGTTCGGCGCTCCAGGTGCCGATCGCGGCCGGTTGCGTGCGACCCCGGGTTTCGAGAGGTGCCCGAGCCGAGGAGCTCCCGGGACGCCTCGTGCCTCGGTTTCGTGACTTAACGGTAACGGTCGTGGTAGCTGAAATGAGATTCGCTGGCGTGCGTCTCCCGAGCGTTTCTTCGCCGATGTCTCAGCCATCCCACCCGCTGTTCCCGCGTGTCTTGCGCCCTCGCCGTGCGGCCCCCGCGGACGCCGTACGTCCTACGCGCGCGGAGATCAATTTGCACGCGCTGCGCCACAACCTCGGCGTGGTGCGCAAGCACGCGGCCGGCGCCGACGTTTGGGCGGTTCTCAAAGCCGACGCATACGGGCACGGGGCGCCCGCCGTCGCCCGCACGCTCGAGCGCGCAGGTGTCGACGGATTCTGCGTGGCGCTGCTCGAAGAAGGGATCGAGCTTCGCGAGGCGGGCATCGTCGTGCCCATCCTGGTCATGGGCGGACACTTTGGTCGCGCGCACGAGGAGGCGATCGAGCGGGCGCTCGTTCCTGTCGTGCACGACCTCGAGTCCGTCGCCGCCTTTGCGAGTTTGGTTCGATCCGGAACGGTCTCCGGACCCATCGACGTGCACGTGAAAGTCGATACGGGCATGTCTCGCCTCGGCGCGACCCTGCGCGAGCTGCCGAGCCTCGCTGCGCGGCTGGCCGAAAGCTCCGAATTGCGCGTCCGTGGCCTGATGACGCATCTCGCCTGCGCGGACGCTGCCGACGATCTCGAAACGAACGAGGCGATGGTCCGCTTCGGCGAAGCCATGGCCGTGCTCGCGCGCTACGGCATTCGGCCGGACGTGCGCCACGCCGCGAACAGCGCAGCGCTGCTTCGGGGGCAAGCCCGCTTCGAGGCGGTCCGCCCGGGCATCGCGCTTTTCGGCGTCGCGCCGCGGCTCGGTGGCAAGCCCCTGACCGACGAACTCAAGCCCGTGATGCGAGTTAGGTCCGAGATCGTGTCGCTACGAGAGCTCGAGGCGCAATCCCCGGTGGGTTACGGAGCGACGTGGAGGGCATCGCGCCCGTCGCGCATCGCGACGGTTCCTGTCGGCTATGCCGATGGCTTCAGCCGCCACCTTGGCAACGGGGGTCATGTCCTCGTGCGCGGGCGGCGTGCGCCGATCGTCGGAGCCGTGTCGATGGACCTGACGATGGTCGACGTCACCGACATCGATGGTGCCAGCGTCCGTGACGAAGTCGTGGTGCTCGGCGCACAAGATGGTCCCCTCGGCAGGGATGCGATTGGTGCCGACGAGATCGCCGTCGCCGCCGACACGATTCCGTGGGAGGTCATGACGAGCATTTCGCGTCGCGTCCCGCGGTTCTATCGCGAGCCGTAGGTCACAGCGGTACACTCGCGCGCCCGTGACGCTCACCAGCGACGACGCACCTCGACCGTCGATACTAGGGCGGCTGAGCCAGCTGGTCGACGCCGTCACCGACCCGGTGATGGGCTTGATGGACGAAGTGGGGCAAACGGCCCTGCTCGCCGGCCGGACGCTGGCCTGGGGCGTGCGCCGGCCCTTTCGGGTAGGCCAAGTGCTTCTGGCCCTCGACTTCGTTGGGTGGGGGTCGACCTTTATCGTCGGTCTGGTCGGTCTGTTCACCGGCATGGCGTTTACCGTCAGCACGATTGTGGGGTTCCGGCAGTTCTCGGCGGAGGGGATGGTCGGTGGCGTGGTCGCGCTCGCGCTCGCTCGAGAGCTTGCTCCCGTGCTCACGGCGGTCGTCGTCACCGCCCGCGCGGGCAGCACCATGGCGAGCGAGCTCGGCAACATGCGGGTGACCGAGCAAATCGACGCGCTCACGACCATGGCGGTCAGCCCCGTCCAATACCTCGTCTTTCCCCGGGTCCTCGCGACGACTCTGATGCTGCCGCTGCTGACCACGTGCTTCGGCGTCGCCGGCCAGTTCGGCTCCTACATCGTCGCCGTCATATGGCAAAGAATCGATCCGGGAGCGTTTTTCGACCACATCACCCGCTTGCTCGCCGTGGCCGATCTGCGGATGATGGGCATCAAGAGCGTCGTCTTTGGCTTCATCGTCAGCGTCATCTGCTGCAAGAAGGGCTTCTTTGCATCCGGAGGCGCGCGCGGCGTCGGCGAGGCGACCGCTCATGCCGTCGTGGCCAGCATCGTAGCCATCTTTGCGTTCGACTATGTCCTGACGACGATGCTCACCGACATTTGAGACGAGGCCACGCCTCTTTCTCGCACGAGCTGAAAACCTGCGCAGCGTTCTTGCGCGTGCTCTCCTGTATGATGGACCCCGCGCCCGGCGAACGTCGCCGGCCAATTGAGAGGAGTGCCCGTGGACAAGGCACGAAACGATTTGAGCGCAGCCGTTCCGAAGTTTTGCCTGGCGCTCGAAGAATACCGCCGCACCCCCGAGGGGCGCGTGCGCACGTCGCAGGAAATGCTGGCAGCTTTTTTCCCGCACGACGACAAGACCAGCACCGATCGCATCTTGAAATACGTCCCGCAGGACGTCCGCGGACCGATCATCGCGGCCTGGGGGATTCGCGGCATCAAGGCGGCATTGCGAGACACCGACGAGAAAGTGCAGACGGTCGTTCACGACGCTCTCATCGCGGGTGACATCGACCACACGGCCTTCGAGGACGGGCTGGCTCCCGAGACGCTGATCCGCTGGGTGCCGCTCGCCGACTGGTGGGCGTTCTGGCGCGGCGGCAAGCTGACCAAACAGGCGATCCACAAGGCCCTCACGACGGCCTACGAGTTGTATCTGTTCGATGCTCGGTGGTTTCTCGACACCGTTCAGGGCAGGGGCGGAGCTCTGAAGGGAACGGACGTTCTCTCCGAAGGCTTGACGAAAGAAGACCTCACGGCGTGGGTGCGACGCATTCACGAAGCCGGCGACGGGACCCCGAAGGGGATTGTCTCCGCGATCGGGTGGGACAAGATCGTCGGCAAGACGGCCAACGACGTGTTGGTCGCGGCCATCGACGCCATGGTCGCGAAAGTCGGCTTGGTGCTGAGCGGGCCGCGGGAGCCCGGGCCACGCGGCAAACTCGACTCGCACCCCGAAGTCGTCTCCGCGATTCCGGCTCCGGCGGGGGGCGCCTTGCGCTTGCCCGACGTGGTGGAGCGCGCGCCCGTGGACGAAGGGGCGTGGTCCCTCCCGCCTTCGCCGCCGGACCCCGCTGAGTTTGACCAGCCGTCGGAGCCCACGGGCCCGGTGTCCCCCCCGCCCTCGGAAGAGGGCATCAACATCGTCCTCGAGGACGAGCTCGTGATTGGCGACCGAGCTCCGTCGTCCGCGCAGGCCGAAACGACCCCACCGGCGCTGCCGGTGCCCGAGCCGGTTCCGGTCAAGGCGACGCTGCGCGATCGCTTCCCGTTCCGCCCGGGTGGCAAATCCAGCTAGCGCCGTTCCGTCATGGGGCGCGGGGGATCGATCCGCGCCACTCCGTGTCGCGAACCGGTGCGTCAACCAGCGCGCGCTCCTGCGTCGCCGACGCGCGGCAAGAGGCGAACGCCCCTAGCTCAGTGCGAGCATGCGGTCGATGGGCTTGCGCGCGCGATCCATCAACGCGGCCGTCATCTCGATGCGCGGCTCCAAGTCCCGGAGCGAGAGGTAAACTTTCTCGAGTGTGTTCTTTTTCATGAACGGGCATTCGTTGCAGGCGCAACTCGCTTCCGGCGGGGCGGGGATGAACGTTTTGTTCGGCGCTTGGCGGCGCATGGGATGCAAAATCCCCGGCTCGGTCGCGACGATGAATTCCGTCGCGGCGTTCGACACGGCGAACCTCAAGAGCGCGGTCGTCGATCCGACGAAATCCGCTACGGCGAGCAGCGCGGCTTCGCATTCGGGATGCGCGATCACCAAAGCGTGCGGGTGGCGCTCCTGGAGGGCGAGCAGTTTTCGCAGACTGAAGGTCTCGTGCACGACGCAGCTGCCCGGCCAAAGGTGGAGTTTGCGCCCGATCTTTCTTTCGAGATAGGCACCGAGATTCTTGTCGGGCCCGAAAAGTATCGTTTGGTCTTCGGGGATGTGCCGCACGATCGTCTCGGCGTTGGACGACGTGACGATGTAATCCGAAAGGGCTTTCACTTCGGCGGAACAGTTGATGTAACTGACTACGGTCGGCCGCTTCTTCTCGGCCGCCGCGTGCCTTTCGATCCACGCCGCGAAGCGGTCCGCAGGACACCCGCTCGCGAGCGAGCAGCCGGCCTCGAGATCGGGCAAAACGACGACGCGCTCGGGGTTCAGGATCTTCGCCGTTTCGGCCATGAAGTGGACCCCGGCGAAGCAGATCACCGCCGCGCTCGTCTTGGCCGCGGCTTGGGCGAGCTGAAGCGAGTCGCCGATCACGTCGGCAACGTCTTGGATCTCGCTGTCTTGGTAGAAATGCGCAAGGACCACTGCATTCCGCTCTCTCTTGAGCCGATCGATCTCGTCCTCCAGAGCGATCGGGATCGGAGCCGTGGCCGCCATGTGGCCAAACTAGGTCCGGTGCGACGGCCCGGCAACCCGTGTCAGGTCTTGCCCAAGAGCTTCGAGGTTACGTGACTGCCGAGCTTCTCGGACATCAGCTTCGCGACGAACTGCTCGAGCTCTAGCCGCTCGGAGTCGTGGATGAACTTGAAGCGGATGCCCATCCCGGCGGGGCGCTCCTCGTCCGACCGGCTCTCGTCGACCGTCCACACGACTTCGCCGCGCAACTCCAGTTGCTCGGTCTGTTCGGGAATGGAGAGAACGAAGACGAATTCGGTGCCGATGTCGAGCGGCTTGCTCGTGCGAATGAACGTTCCACCCTTGGAGATGTTCTTCGCGTAATCCGCGAAGAACGTGTTCATTCGCTTGTAGTCGACCCGCAGCGTGATCGCGTGACGGGGCGACTCTCGACGATCCGCCGGGTCCGACGGTGCGCGTGACTTCGTCTCCGAGACGCCGGCCTTGTCGTCGTTGGTCTTTGGCCCGGCCATGAGTCCAAGATGAGACTACACCCCCGGCGCGACCCCGAAGCCAATAATGAGCGCGATCGCGACTGCGGCGATCCGCGATGGAATCCGCAGGCTCACGTCAAGGCGAGGGGAGAGGGGGAGGCGGGGGCGGAGCGGGCGTGGGCGCCTGGGTACTCGGTACCGAGGTGGCCGCCGGTGCCGCACTCGGTAGCGCGGTGGCCGCCGGTGCCGCACTCGGTACCGCGGTGGTCGCCGGTGCCATCGCGGGGGGTGCGGTCGCGGATGGGGCCGTTGCCTCCGGTGTCGTCGCGGGCGGTGCGGGAGGCACCGGGTTCGTCCCAGGCGTCGGCATCGCCGGAACACACGGCGGCGGGGGAGCTGCAGGGGGGCCCGGGGCCTTGGCAGCCGTGCTCAGCGCGTAGATCAGATTGATCGTCGTCGACGTGTCGAGGTCGACCTTTCCCGGCAGGGGCGCACGATCGTAACGAGCATTGAACCCGACGCCGATCGAAAGGCCGCTGCCGATGTTGGCTGCGAAGAGCGCGTCATAGTTGAAGCGGTAGTCGTATTTGAAGGAGTTGTAGGTGATCAAGCTTTGCAGGTACTCGAAGCCGGTCGTGAAGTTGACCTCCTTGTTGAACGCGTGCTTGAAACCGACAAAAAGTCGCGTGGATTCGTTGGTGGCCGTCTTGTCCAGCAGGACGGGATTGCCGTTCGCATCGACCAGCGTGTTGCCCATCGCGTCCTTCTGGTAGAGGGCCGAATTCAGGCGGTCGTCGTATTCGAAGTCGTACCCCGCCTCGCCCCACAACGACGTGGTGGCCGTGTGGTAGACGATGTATTTGACGCCGGGATCGACGTTGAAACGGACCTCGAGTCCGAGGAACCGATCGTGCAGGGCCGTTCCCATCAAAAATAGGCTCACCTCGTCGAGAACGAAGCGGTCGTAGCGCAAGCGTCCCTGGAGGTTTTCCGTCGTTTCCCGCAGTCCCTGACCCGGGGATGCGCCCTCGCCGTAGTTTCCGATGATCGCTGCGCCGAACGCGTCTGCGCCTCGCCGCATCGCGAACTTGCCGTTGCCGGTCACCGCGGCCTGCTGCGAGTTGCCCGTCGAAAGCTGGCCGCCTGCGGAGACCGTTGCGGTCGTCTCGTTCGTCTGCGGGTCGAACTTGGGAACGTCCTCGCTCGCCTTGGGCGCGGCGACGAGTGCTGCCGTGTCGGGTGGGGGTGCGGCGACTGGAGGCGCGTCGGCGCTCGCCCCGGCCGAGACAAAGAGAAAGAGAGGAGTGGCAAAAAACACACATAGGGTTCGCATCGAGCGCGCGCATGTGAGCACACACGATCCGAGCTGTCGACCTGTGCGCCGAAGGTCGGCCGCCTCAGTTTCTCGCCCGAACGCTGTCCCCGTCGGAGTCTCGCCCCGCCGGTGCGCGGGGTGCTCAACCATCGGTATTGCGAGCGGCCACGGGCGCGCAACCGGGTCGCGACCTCGGCGCTGGACACGATGAGTCCATCACGGCAAATGCAGATGTCGGCTCCCGGTGGTCGCGGGGGTCATGGCTTGGTCGAACAGCGCATCGTGTGCCCACGGTCGAGCGGCTCGAATGGCCACGTTCTCGCGGGTCGGACAAACGCGGTTGGTGAGCAGCGCGACGACGACCTGGGCATCGGGGTCCAACCATAGGCTCGTCCCAGTAAAGCCCAGGTGACCGAAGCTGCGCGGGCTCAACCGATCCCCGGCGCTCGACCCTTGCGCGCTCTTGCCATCGAATCCGGCGCGTAGCGTACCGCCCGGCCGTTCACGGACGATCCAACGCAGGTCAACCTTCCCGAGCGGGCCTCCACGGTCGGCGAGTGAGTCGAGTACGGCGGCGCCGAATGCAAGCACCGCGTCCACGGTGGCGAAGATCCCCGCGTGCCCGGAACCGCCCATTCCCGTGACCGCCCAAGCATTCTCATCGTGCACCGCGCCGACGATCAGACCGCCGCGCCAGGGTACGTTTTCGGTAGGCGCAAAAGGACCCCCGATGCCACGCGCGGCGAGGTCGCGGATGGATCCCGCGCAGTCCGCTACGCCCAGTGGCTCGAGGACGAGGTGTTGGATGGCTTCGCCGGCATCGCGCGCGCCGACGGCACGCGAGAGCGCCGCGCCCGCGAGCAAGTAGCCGAGGTCGCTGTAGACCGCGGGAAACCCATCGCGCGGCAGATCCCCGGCGGCGTCGATCCGCCGTGCCCTTGCGGCTTGCGACAGCGCGCCGTGCATGTCGACGCGTTCGCCGCGCACGAGCGGCGCGAACAAATCGCGGTGACTCTCGATTCCGGCCCGATGCGCGAACAGCAGCTCGAGCGGCGTACGCTCGTTCGCCGTGTGCCGCGCTTCGACCAGAAGGTCTCCGAGCGGAGTCTGCCGATCGATGCGGGCGCGCGCGAACGCGACCGCGGTCATCGGCTTCGTCACGCTCGCGAGATCGAAAAACACGTCAGTCGCGCCTCCGGCTTCCCGGGTCCAGCCGCGCCCGTCGTTTGGCTCTCGGGATCCTCCGCGTGCGGCCTCTGCGCAGAGCTCTCCCCGTCGCCCGGTTGCGCCTCGTTGGCGGTCGGCATGGCCTGCCGCGGTCGATACTCCGCCGGGCGCATGACCCCCATCCGATCGGGGCGGGTCGCCATGACGCGCCCAGCCCGCGGCGCCGAGCGGCGCGACACCCTCCGACACGACGCGTCCGGCGATGTCCTCGGCGCTCACGGAAGATTCTCGGGGTCGCCCGGGCGACCGCGTTTCCAATCTTGGCCTCTCGAGCGGCCGCGGGCAACGACTTCGCGCATCGGATTTCGAGAGCAACCGCCATCGACGGCAGGCCGATGGGGTGTTCGGCAATGCGTGCGACCGTGGATGGCCGGAAACCGAGCGCGACGCGCGTCGGGTGGAGCGACATGCGGGTCCTCCGCAGAGCGGCGGCCGTCTGCGTCGGGGTGTTCGTTTGCGCGTGTGTCCCCTCCGCCTCGTTGGCGCCGAGGGCGATCGCATTGAATCGGGACGGCGCGCATGCGTTGGCCGAGGGGGACCTTGTCGTGGCCGAAGCCCGGATCGGCCTCGCGCTCGAGTACAGTCCTCGCTTTACCGAGGCGTGGGTCAACCTAGGCCTGGTCGAGCTGGCGCGCGGCAACTTCGAGCGCGCCCACCACGACTTCATCGTAGCTCGCGACTTGACTCCTGACCTGCCCGCGCCGCTTCACGCTCTCGGCCTCCTGGCGGACCGGCAGGGGCACTCGACCCAAGCGCAGACGTTCTACCGCGCCGCACTCGAGGCCGATCCCGGCTTCGGCCCCGCTCGCGCCAGTTTGGCGTCGCTCTTCTTCGAACGCGGCGCCCTCGAGGACGCCCGCGAGCAGTTTCTTCGTCTGACGCAGATTGCGCCCGACTCGGTCGACGGGTGGGCGGGTCTGTGCGAGTCCCTTCTGCGCTTGCATCGGAGTGACGACGCAGAGCAAGCCCTCATCGAAGGGGTGCGCCGGCTGGGCCGCCGTCCGCGCTTCGACCTTCTCGAGGGGCGGCTCTTTCTGCAGGTCGGCGCTTTCGCCGATGCCGAAGATCGGCTGGAGCCGCTGACGCAAAGCCCAAATCGGAAGCTCGCGGCGATCGCCTTGGCCTGGACGGCGCTCGCCCGCCTCCGTCGGGGCGATGCGGCCGCGGCGGTCGATGCGTCCAATCGAGCGACCTCGCTGGATCCGGGCGATGGCGTCGTTCGGTACGCCGTTCGTGCGACGCAAGATGCGTTCCAAAGAACGCCCCGCTAAAGAGCGCGGCGGTGGTTCTCGAGTCTCGTTCGGGTGCGGCGTCTCGCGGCGCTTCGTTCGTGCGGTTGGACGTCCAGCGCCAAAAGCCCCGCGACGCAAAGCGTGCGCGAGGACGAACCCCGGCGTCGGTTCCGCGCTTCGGGCGAGCGTACCGGTCGTGCCGGCGCTTCGCGCGGCATCCGACTTCAGGGCGACAGTTCCATCAGACTGTCGATCTCGTGGCGTGGTTTCGAGCTCGCCGTTCGCGCCCGCATTTCGACGTACTGCGGGTCGTCTCGCTTGACCACCCACGATCCCCCGCTTCCCAGGCACTGTCCGCGGTACGTGTCGTCGCCTTCGAGGGTGGCCACGTCGTAATAGTAACCCACGGCCTCAGTCGCCGGCTCGGCGTCATTGTCCAGGTCGGAACGTGTGCACGAAGCGAAGACGAAGGAATTCGGGAATGTCTTCGCGCAAGTCGATTTCAGCACCACGAAGCCCCTCGCCTCCAGCTTCCCGGGGTTGATCTCGTGGCCCGCCCGGAAAGTCACGTCTGCGCAGTTGTCGAGTCTGTTTCCGCTTGAGAACTTGGCAATCGAAATCGTGGCGTGGGGTGCCGTCAAGAAGGAGCCGGGGGGGCTCGACGGTACCGGTGGCCGAACTCCGCTGTCGAGGAAGCCGACGAGCCCTCGAACGCCGAGCACCACGATGAAGATGCCCACGACAGCCGCGCCGATATTTCTTGCGTAGCGCATCGGAGGCGACACTCTACGCCAGGAACGTCCCGTGGCGCCCCGGCATTTGCCGGGCGATGCGGCGGGTCCAACGTGCTTGCGAGTACGACACACGTCGCGCGCGCCCAACCTGGTTGGACGCGACCGCCGGCGGGCCGTTGCGCTCGTTGGGACTTCGAGCGATTCGCCGCGTCCCCATGACAGTTGGCGAGTGGGACTTTCCAGAATTGCGCATGTTGGGAAAAGCACCCAGTACAGTGCAGGCAAAAACGCACTCCCCGCCGGGTTCATTGTGGGCATTTGCGCTTGCAACGGATCACCCGATTACAAGCAAAATTGCACCGGCACGACAATTGCGATTTTAGTTGAGCCGTTTCTCGAAGCATGCGCCTCTGCACATCGAAGGGGTACGGCGTTGCCGGCGAAGGGCCCGACCTCTGGGCAGCGCGCTGTAAAACGGTTGTCACACTGCAATGGATGCTTTGGTGCGTCCAAGGCAATGCCACATGGATGGAGAATGGAGCCCCGCATGCTTCAACGAAAAGGCTGGCGATCTCGGTTCGGGCAGGTGGGCTGGCCGGCGCTCGCGCTGGCGGCGGCGGCGTGCACGGGCGTCATCGGGACGGCTCCTGGGGACCCGGGAACGGGTCCGGGCCAGGCGGGCCAAAGTCCGGGCGCGACGGGGGCCGGGCCGACGGGGGGTCCAGCGGGTGCTGCAGGAGCAGGAGGTGGGGTGACGACCGCGGTGGCGCGCGATCCGGGTCGCGTGACCATTCGTCGATTGAACCGAGCGGAGTACGACAACACCGTTCACGACCTGCTGGGGACGTCGCAGACGCCCGGCGCGTCGACGTTTCCGGACGATGCTCCGGCCCTCGGTTTCGACAACAACGGCGACCTGCAAACGCTATCGCCGGTTCAGTTCACGCTTTACCAGCAAGCGGCTGAATCGCTGGCGGCCGAGGTGATGACGCCGGCGACGGCGGAGTACACGAACCTGGTGACCTGCGACCTGACCACCGGGACGGCGTGCGCTCAGACTCTCATTACCAACTTTGGTTTGCGCGCGTTCCGGCGCCCGTTGACGTCGACCGAAGTCGCGAACTTCGTGGCTCTGATGGCGACGGCCGCTCAAGAGGGAGCCACCACCGACGTGCAGTTTCGCACGGTCCTCGAAGCGATGTTGCAGTCGCCCAACTTTCTCTTCCGTCCGGAATTCGATGCGGACCCGACCTCTCTGACGCCGCACGTGCTCAGTCCGTACGAGACGGCGTCGCGCCTGTCGTACATGCTGTACCGCAGCATGCCGGACCAGGCGCTGTTCGATGCGGCGGCAGCGGCCACGACGGACCCGGCGGCGGGCTCGCTCGCGACGGTGGCTGGCGTGCAGGCGCAGATGCAGCGCATGCTGGCGGATCCGAAAGGGGTCTTCGGGCCGGTGTTCGCGTCCATGTGGCTGGGCACGAGCGTCGTGAGCACGCAGATGTTCGATGCGACGATGTTTCCGGAATTCAACACGAGCCTGGCGACATCGATGTTGGGCGAGGTCAACGATTTCTTTGGGGAGTTCGTGACGGAAAACGAGCCGGTCTTGCAACTGCTGACGGCGAAGTTTTCCTACATCGACAGCAATCTGGCGTCGCTCTACGGAATTGCGGCTCCGACCGGAACGGGGCTGACGCGCACGACGTTGACGACGCCGGAGCGCGGCGGCGGGTTGCTCACGATGGCGGGCGTCCTGTCGGTCACGTCGTACCCGACCCGAACGTCGATCGTGAAGCGGGGGGCCTGGGTGCTCAGCCAGTTGATGTGTTCTGCGCCTCCGCCCCCTCCGCCCAACGTGCCTCCCTTCCCGGACATTACGGTGGACGGGGGCACGCAAGAGCAGATCCTGGCTTTGCACAGCGCGAACCCGGCGTGCGCCGTGTGCCACGAGAGCATGGACAACATTGGAAGCGCCCTTGAAAATTACGATGCGGTGGGGGCCTGGCGAACCGAAGACAATGGGGAACCGGTCGACGCCGACGGCACGTTTGCCGGAGCGATCGCCGACCCCGACGGCGGTGTGGGTGCGAAGTTCACCGGCGGGGTCCAGCTCGCGGCCGCGGTGGCGGCGGACCCCCGGTTCGTGCCGTGCGTCGCCCAGAACGTGTTGACCTACTCGCTCGGTCGCGCGCTTGTGGCGACCGACGCGCCGTACTTGGACCAGATCACGACGCCTGCGCAGGGCGGCGGGACCCTTGGAGTGGGTGACGTGCTGACCAACGTGGTGTCCAACGACACGTTCCGCATGCGTCGCGGAGATCCAACCCCTCTCCCGGACGGGGGAGATACGACCAACTTGGACGGAGGAACGCAATGAGCATCACCCGCATTCGCGATAAGAACGTGACCATTGACGCGAAGGCGCTGGCCGCCGAACGGCGCAACCCCCGCCGGCCGTTGATGACTCGACGAGCGATCTTGCGGGCGGCGGCGGCGTCGATCACGCTGCCGGTGCTCGAGTCGCTTCTCACGCGCTCGGAAGCGCGGGCGCAAGCCGCCTCGCCGCCCATCCGGTTTCTGAGCTGGTACCTGCCTTGCGGCGTCTGGGGTCCGAGCTGGTTCCCGGCCGATACGGGCGTCAACTACACGCTGAGCTCGACGCTCGCGTCTCTCGCGCCGGTCAAGAGCAAACTGCTGGTCTTTTCGGGCATCCAAAACACCCCCGCGGTCAACCCGCAGGGCTCGCACGGCTGTGGGGCCCCGGGCATGACCACCTGCATGCAGGGCCAGAAGCCGCAGATCCAGGTGGGCATTTCCGTCGATCAGGTCTATGCGCAGTCGCTGGGCACGGCCACGGTCATCCCTTCGCTGCAGATTAGCGGGACGACGTCGACCTTCTCGGATACGTCGTACCCGTCGGTGTACAACGGCACGACGTCCTGGGCGAGCGCGACACAGCCGCTTCCGCCCGTGTCCAATCCCGCGACCATCTTCAACCTGCTATTCGCCAATACGGGGTCGACGTCACGCGACGCCGGCTCGGCCGATGCGTCGGCCGCGCTCGCGATGCGCAAGGCGCTGCGCAAGAGCGTTCTCGACGAAGTGACGGGCGAGGCCAATTCATTGGTCGCTCGGCTCGGGACGACCGACCGTCTCAAGGTCGACGAGTACTTGACGAGCGTCCGGGCCGCGGAATTGTCGGTCGAAGCGTCCATGTCGAGCACGGTCTCGACCTGCGCTCCGGTCGGCGCGGATGGTGGAGCGATGACCTCGCCGTCGTCGGCGACGGGCCCTCTGACCAACGGCAACGGGTATCCCATTGCCGATCCGCCGACGCTCACCACGACGATGATTCAACTCATGGCGCTGGCGTTTCAGTGCGACGCCACGCGGGTCATCAACTACCAGCAGATGAACGGCGGGCATTCCTCGTATTCGAGCTTGCCCTGGCTCAACATCGACCAAGATCACCACGGCCTTTCGCACCACAACGGCAACGTCGCGACCGGCGCGCTGCTGGCCCAGATCGAGGCGTGGGAGATCTCGATGTTCTCGTCGTTCCTGCAGAAATTGAACGCGATGCCGGAAGGCAGCGGGACGGTGCTCGACAACAGCATCATATTTCTGTCCAACGAAATCTCCGACGGCAACGCGCACAATCAAGGCACGACCACCTACAGCACGGTGCCCACGTTCACCGCTGCGACCGGCAAGCCCATCCTGATCGCGGGGACTGCGGGCGGCAAACTCATCACCGGGCAACAGATCTCGTACAACGCCGAGCCTCAGGCCAACCTGTTCATCACCCTGCTCAACACCCTCGGCGTGCCGACCACCACCTTCGGCGCGGCCGGCACTGCGCCGCTCACAGGCCTGACGGCCTGAAAGCCGAC
>Ga0187859_10000623_pt1 | contig 23579 bp, 17 predicted proteins | sample June2016WEW_10_1_2_FD_133019 | JGI IMG/M metagenome (GOLD analysis project Ga0187859, IMG submission 133019) | Peatland microbial communities from SPRUCE experiment site at the Marcell Experimental Forest, Minnesota, USA - June2016WEW_10_10 | ecosystem: Environmental > Terrestrial > Soil >...
CAGGTGAGCGCGAATCTGGTTTCGAACTGGGAAGGCGGCGAGATCGTTCGCTTCCTGGGTGATCGCGGGACCATCGAGCTCACCGAAGAGGGCGCCAAGCTGATTCCGTACAATCCCGTCGAAGATTACGAGTATCCGCTCGAGAGCTGGCCCAAGGACACGAAGGACAAGTTCATAGCCGAGCACAAAAACGATCCCGAAGCGGATATCGGCACCGCGCGGAAGCAGCCCCAGCGCAAAGTGGAATCTTTCAAGGAAGACCACGAAGGCACGCTGGAACACATGCGAAATCTTTTCGACTGCATGCAAAGCCGCCAGCCGCCGATTGAAAACGTCAACTTCGGTTGCGGGACAGCCGTAGCCTGCCACATGGCGAACATCTCATACCGGCAGCAGAAGCGAGTCTTTTGGGACGCTGCGACCAATAAGCTGAGTATGTGAAGTGAGGCGTGGCAACGAGCTTACGGCGAGATTACGATCGCGTAATCTGACGAGATCCTCTTGACAAAGAGTCAGATACCGAATAGTATGAACGCATTAGGCTTGAAAGGGAAAGGGGCAACATGGGTCCACTTGTAAGATCCTTGGCTTGCGTTTTGATTCTGACTGCGTCTCTTCTGGCGCAAAATAGCGGTTCCATCACAGGAACGGTCCGCGACGCATCGGGTGCGGTGGTACCTGGCGCTAGTGTGACGGTTACCAACGTCGATAGAGGCACGTCGATCGCGACGAAGACCAACTCGGATGGCGATTATCTGGTAGCCGCACTGCCACCGGGTCACTACAATGTTGGCGTATCGCAGACAGGCTTCAAGCAGTTCAAGCTTTCGGAGCCGATCACGCTGGATGTTGCCGAGAAGGCCAAGGTAGACGCCACGCTTCAAGTCGGAGAGATGGCAACGGAAGTCTCAGTCCAAAGCACTGCGGTCCAGGTACAAACGGAATCTCCCGAGCTTTCGAGTGTCGTGACCGGGAAAGAGATCACCCAGATTGTTCTCAATGGCCGCGACTTCGCTCAGTTGGCAACATTGTCTCCTGGCGTGAGTAACCAAACCGGCCAGGACGAAGGCACGGTGGGGGTCAATGGGAACGTCAGCATGAGCATCAATGGCGGCCGCACCGAGAACAACGCCTGGGAGTTGGACGGCGGCGACGACATGGACAACGGCAGTAACCAGACATTGAACGTTTACCCTAGCGCGGACGCAATCGGGGAATTCAGGGTGCTCACCTCCAACTACGGCGCGCAGTATGGCCGCAATGGGTCCGGAACGATCGAGACCAGCATCAAATCGGGCGGCAAAGACTACCATGGCGATGTTTACGAGTTCCTGCGCAATAACGATTTCAACGCGCGGAATTTCTTCCAGCAGACGGTGCCGGAATACAGGAAAAACGACTACGGCTACACTCTAGGCGGCCCTGTGTACATTCCGAAGGTTTATAACAAGAACAAGGACAAGACGTTCTTCTTTTTCTCCGAGGAATGGCGCAAAGATCTAGTCCCCGGCCAAACTTTCAATCAGCCGCTGCCTTCCGTTGCGGAACAGCAAGGCAACTTCTCGGATGTGTGCCCCGCCGCGGGCTCCGTTGTGAACAAGACCGGTTTCCCGGACTGTCCTGTGGACCCGAAGACGCACTCGTACTTCCCGAATAACATTGTCCCGATTGATCCGAATGCCGCGGCGATCCTGACCCTGCTGCCCCAACCGAACTCGGGCAGCGGTTTGAGCTCTCGTTATTTTTCAGCCCCGGCGCAGCTGACCAACTGGCGCGAGGAGTTAGTCCGAATCGATCACAACTTCAGCGACAAGGTTCGGTTCTTCGGCCATTTCATCCACGATTCGTGGGGCACCGAGACCCCCACGCCGCTATGGGGCAACGGAGCCTCATTCCCCACGGTAGGAACAAACTTCGTTGGGCCCGGAGTTAGCATTGTTGCCAATCTGGCTGCGAACTTCTCGCCCACCTTGTTGAACGAGTTCACCTTCGCCTACACCACCGACCACATCTTCCTGAATGCGGTAGGGCCGGCGCAGCGGCCGTCCAGCATGACTATGACCGGCCTTTTCAACAATGGGTTCGGCGGTTTGCTTCCCGCGGTCAGCGTAGGTGGAGGTGTCGGTTACGATACCGGTGGATTCTCTCTGGATACCGGATATTTCCCCTGGAACAACGCGAACCCGACTTACACCTACAAAGACCAGATCAGCAAAATCATGGGGTCGCACAATTTCACCTTTGGGGCCACTTGGGTGGCCGCCCAGAAGAACGAAGAGAACAGCCCTTATGTTCAAGGCATTCTCGCCACCTCCAATACTTCCGCGGTAACCACCGGCAACGCGTTCGCGGATCTTTTGCAGGGAGACTTCGCTTCCTATACGCAAGCCAACTCCAAGGTCAAATACTATAACCGGTACAAGATGTTGGAACCTTACTTCCAGGACGACTGGCATGTGACGCCGCGACTTACCTTGAATCTCGGCTTACGGCTAAGTTTGTTCGGAACGTACCGCGAAAAGTATTACCAGGCGTATAGTTTCAACCCAGCCGCTTACAGCTTGACGAACGCGCCGCAGATCGACGTATCGGGAAGTATTACAGGGCAAGCGGGAGCTCTGGTTCCCGGTGTCGGCAATCCATACGATGGCATTCAACAGTGCGGGAAGGACGGAACTCCGCGAGGTTGCGTAGCAGGGCATTTGTTCAACCCCGCTCCCCGTGTCGGCTTCGCATACGATCTGCTTGGTGATGGAAAAACCTCCATTCGCGGAGGCTACGGCATATTCTTTGAGCACACCAATGGCAACGAAGGAAACACCGAGCAGTTGGAAGGCAGCGCTCCCTTGGTGCTAACTTCCGAACAGTTCAACATCAGCGGCTACACGAATATTGGCGGAGGCCTTGCGTTCCCGCTAAATCCGAATGAGATTCCCACCCATGCCCTTTGGCCTTACGTCCAGCAGTGGAACGTCAGCATTCAGCGCGAAGTAATGCGCTCCACGGTTCTGACGGTGGCCTATGTCGGCAATAAAGGCACGCACCTGGGCGTGCAAATAAATGCAAATCAGCTTTATCCGATTACGGAGGCGCAGGATCCGTTTCTGCCCGGACAGCCGCTCACGGCTGCCAACTGCGCTAGCGGACTAGTCAATGGTGTCGCTCCCAGTGGCCAGGCGGGAATTCAATTCAGCGTCGCGTGCGGCGGTAACGCGGCTCCCTACCGGCCGTACATCGGCTACAACAACATCAGGGACACAGTATATGGTGGGAACTCCGACTACAACGCGCTTCAGGTTTCTTTGCACCGGCATGTCGGACGGCTCAGCGTCGATCTCGCATATACTTGGAGCCATTCGCTCGACGATGAATCCGATTACGGCAGCGGCAACTTCCTGAACTCGTACAATTTGAGTCAAAACCGGGCCAGCTCGGACTTCGATCAGCGCCAAATACTCAACATCGGCTACGTCTATGACCTGCCATTCTTCACGCAAAAGGGACTGCTGCATTCGATATTAGGCGGTTGGACGTGGTCGGGATTGACCAGCTGGCAAACCGGAACACCGTTCAGCGTGACCGACAGTCTCTACGGCGCGGGAGTTGGCAATTCGCTCGGTACGGGCGCCATGTTGAATGTCATCGGAAATCCCTATGCGAGTACCGCGGCCCTAAACAATCAGCCCGGTGTGGTCGGCCCGCTTCTTTACAATCCCCTGGCATTCGCCGCGCCGCAAGGCTTGACCTTTGGCGACGCTCAGCGCAACATTTTGAACAATCCCAGCCGAACCAACTTCGACATGGGATTGTTGAAGCATTTTGCGATCACGGAATCGAAGTACTTTGAATTCCGCGCTGAGGCCTTTAACGTGTTCAACCATACGCAATGGCTGCCGCTCGGCGGCCTCAACAGCAGCGGGACCACCTCCACAGCCTGTTTTGGGGGGCCGGATAACACAGCCGGAGCTGCCAGTTGCCTTGCGAACAGTAGCCTTTTCAGGCCTGGCGGTGCGCACAATCCGCGCATTCTGCAACTAGCTCTGAAGTTCATTTTCTAACGGCAGTATCAGCGGGAGGGGGGGGACTTAAAGTGTTATTTCACCTTCTCCCGCACATTAAACTCCAGCTTCCAGCGTCGCCCATCCCTAGCAACCGACCACAGTTGCAACATCCCTGTTTCGGTCACCACCGTTTCTAAAGTAACCGGCACAAATTCGCCCGCATTGCCTGACGCCGGCAGGCAAACTTCGATGGGCGACAGCTCCTCCAGATCCCCGGCGACGTCATCCAGCATAGCTCCGGCCGCGTCGTTCTTGCGCACCGAGGATTGAAAGAAGCGGAATTCCGCCGGCTCACCCACGGTTAATCCAAACTCGCGATCCTTCAACTGCAGCGAACTGCCCTCCTCCATGCCAAACGGCGCCACAGCCAGCGCCTTGAACGGGACGGGCACGCCAGGAACGGCGGGCATGGCGCTTTCGATCCCAACATAATAAGTGCGCGGCACGCCGCCGCGGATGCGCACGCCCCGGCCTTGCCGCGCGAGTCCATAATAAGCAGCCCCACGTGCCACGGCGTGCATCAGATCCTCGCCGACCAGCGGAACCACTGGCGCAAGACCCTCTTCAGCCAGCCAGCCGTTCAGCACTTCGAGAATGCGGCGCCGCACCAAGCCAGCGCGCAACACGCCTCCGTTGAAGAGCACGTGGGTGGGCGCGGCCAATCCGCTCGATCCCCGGCGCACCGACCCATGCTCGGATTGCGCGGCTTGCTGGCGCAGGAATCGCGCAAGGTGTCGAGTGATAGCTGCATCGGCCGCATAAGGCAATCCAATTTCAGCCAGGCCCATCTTCCTCCGTTGCGGCATGTCTTGGCTGGAAACCACGGGCAAAAATCCTTCGCCCAGAATGCGATCGATATCCTCGCGCAGCAGTTTCGTCTTGATGGTGCCGCCCACCAGTCCGGTGCCCCGGCCGAGAATCGTCACCGGATGCTCGCGTTTTTTGTTGTCTTCTTCGAGCAGCTTCTCCTTAGCCAAGCGGCACTGCTGCCACAGCGCGTGCAACTGCATGGCATCAAGTTTGGTTCCCTGCGCCGCCAGTTGCTGCTCCAAATTCCTGGCCAGCGCAAGGTCGACATTGTCGCCACCCAGCAAGATGTGTTCGCCCACCGCGACCCGCTCGAGCTGCAGCTCGCCGGCCTGCTCCGTTACGGCGATCAAGGTGAAATCGGTGGTGCCCCCGCCGATGTCGACAACTAGAATCAGATCGCCCACCTGCACGCGCTCCCGCCAATCGGGATGCCGCTCAATCCAGGCGTAGAATGCGGCCTGCGGCTCTTCCAGCAACAACGGATTCTGATAGCCGGCCTCTTGCGCGGCTTGCAGAGTAAGCTCGCGCGCCACGGCGTCGAACGAGGCCGGCACGGTGACCAGCACCTGCTGCTTCGCGAACGGCGCGTCCGGCATTTTCTGGTCCCACGCGGCGCGCAGATGCTCCAGATACCTCCGCGAGGCGTCAACCGGCGAGATCTTTTCCAGACCTTGCGGCGCATTCAGAGGCAGAATTGGCGCAGTGCGATCCACGCCGGCGTGCGACAGCCAGGATTTTGCGGACGCAACCAGGCGGCTAGCGACTTCCGATCCGCGCTTCTGCGCTAGCGCCCCAACAACGTAGCGCGGAGTTTCGTCCCACGGCAGCGCGATGGATCCAGCGGGAAAATCGGCCGAGCCGGGGATAAAGAGAAACGAAGGCAGCAGCGGCTGATCCCGCACTTCGCCCGGATTCACCAATTGAGGAAGCTCGATGACCGTGACCGGCGGCGAATCCCGCGGATCCCCTCCATCCGGCGCGCACGCGAGTGCGCAATTGGTAGTTCCAAGATCAATTCCGATGGTGTATTCGAGTGACAAGCTCCAGTGTAGTATGTAGGGCAGGCTGCCAGCCTGCGGCCGATTGTCAATCGGCCTGCCGCTGGACCAAGGAAACTCCTCAGGCGTTTTAGCCAATCCCGCCTTCACCGGATTCATCTCGATATAGCGTTCGATTCGGCGAAATTCAGTTTCGCCACGAACCAACCGGTCGTAGCTTTCTTCTTGCCAGAAAGGATTGCCGGTTCGATTGAGCATGCGATTAGCTTCCTTGGCCGTGAACCTCTTGAGCGATTGCATCAGCTTGGAAACTTCCACGCACGGAGTAATCAACAGATGCACATGGTTCGCCATGACCACGTAGCTGTGCAGCTGATAGTGGCCCAGAGCGCGCTCTTGATAGTGAATGGATTCGACCACCATGTTGGCGATCTCTGGCTGCCGAAGATACAGCGGGCCTGTGCGGGCGTTGTCGAGCAGGCGGTCCATCGCTGCGAAGACTTGGCCTGAGGTAGTTCCTGCTGGAAAACTGCGGCCTGGTGCGAGACTACCGTGCAGGCGCCAGGTTATGAAGATTGGTTGGCCGATGGAGTGATAGTGCGGTAAGCGGCGTTCGCGGATGGTCAGCACAAAAATAAGGTGACTTCGCGATTACGGAATTCTCAGGGCCGATTGACAATCGGCCGCAGGTTGGCAACCTGCCCTACATCACTTGAGCCGTTTCAAATCCTTCTTGGCTTGTTCGAAATCGGGTTTCAAGCGCACCGCAGTTTCCAGCTCCGATCGCGCGTCCGCCTTGCGGCCTTCTTTTTCGTACACCAATCCGAGCGACCAGTGAGCTCCAGCGATCGGAGTCGAATCCGGCTCGGGCTCCTTCGTCTCATTGATATATTTCTTCAGATAGGTCTCTGCCTTCGGCAGCTCCACGCCCTCGCGCAGCATCGCGCGGGCTGCGTGAACATAGGGAGCGAGATCGTCCGGCACAGCGGCTTCCGCCCGCGCGATCACCTTGGCGGCATCGTCGAAGCGTTTCTCAAGCACCAGCGCGTATGCCAACCAGCGATAAGCGTCCACGCGATCTGGATTCAGATCCAGTGCCGCCCGGGATTGCTGTTCGCACGCAGCCGCGTTGGTGTGTTGCGGATCCAGGTAGAACTGAGCCAAAACTATATGTGACTCGTAATATTTCGGATCGGCTTCCACGGCTTTTTTGTACAGATCCTCAAGCTTGCCTTCCTCTTTATCCGAGTGCGCGATATGGGCCAGCGCCAGATAGCCTCGCGCCGGATTGATCTTCACCATTTCGTTTGCGATATCAATGGCCTTCTTCTTATCGCCGCCCACAACGCCGGGAGCTTGGAGGAAGAACAGCATCTGGTCGTAAAGATTTTCCGGATCTTTCGGAGCAATCGCGACCGCTGCTTCGAATTCAGCGCGGCACTTGCGCGCCAGGCCGAGCTGCTTGAAGATGGAAGCGGTGTCGGCTTGATCGGCGTAAATCTCGCCCAACTCCCGATGATACGGGCTGGACTTGGGATCCAAGCGAACGGCCGTCTCCCCGTATTTCACGGCGTCATCGAACTTCGCGAACACGTGCGTCGCCATGGCCAGCAGATAAGTAGCGCGCGCGTCATTTGGATGCGTCCTGTAATTTGCTTCGGCCAAATCGCGGGCGCGCTTGTAGTGGCCGTTGTCGAAAAATATTTGCGCATCCGGCTCACCAGCGGGCAGCGCTAACGCGAACAAGACCAGAAGAAACACGGTTCGCATAGAGTTTATTCCGAACGAAGCGCCCGAGTGGGCTGGATGCCGGACGCGCGCCTCGCCGGCAAATAGCAGGCCAATCCCGCGACCAGCAGCAGGACCAGGCTGAAGAACATAAATGTCGACGCATCCGTCGGGCTCACCTGATATAAAATCGCCGACATCAAATGCGTGACTCCATACGCCGCCGCAAGGCCAATGGCCAGCCCGATGACGGTCAATTTCAGGCCTTGCCTCATGACCAGCGAGACCAAGTCTCTGCGCGCCGCTCCCAATGCCAGCCGGATCCCGAACTCCTGTTTCCGCGCCGCCACTGAATAGGTCATGATTCCATAAATTCCGAGCGCCGCTAGAAACAACGAAAGCGCTGCGAAGAATGAACTCACTTGGCCGACAATGATGTACGGCGCGCGCCGCTCCGCCATCAATCCCAACATCGTTTCCACCCGCAGTACGGACTGAGTACTGTCCACCGCACGAACCGCGCGCCGGACACTGGAAGCCGTATCCTGCAATGCGGAATCTGTTCTCAGCACGAACGTCATGCCCTGAATGGAATACTGTTGAATCGGGAAATAGACTTGCGAATAAGCGTGATCGGTGTCATCTTGTCCCGCAGCGTCCTTAACGACGCCGACAATCGTCACTACACGGTCCAGATTGGCGCTCCACCGGATGCGCTGTCCCAACGGATCTTGCCCCGGAAACTGACGGCGCACCAAGGCCTGGTTAACAATGCCCACCGCGAGCGAGTCAGCACGGTCCTGTTCGGAAAACGCGCGCCCGCGCAATAATGGGATTCCCATCACCTTGAAATAATCCGGCGAAACCGTGTCGAACAGCGTGAACGGACGGTCCGCGGGAGCCGGAACCGGGCGGCCTTCGATAGCATATACCGCGGAACCATCGTTTCCTCCATATGGAATGAAATTCCCGACAGCGGCCGCGCGGATACCGGGTAGCATACGAACCTGCTCCAAAACGGCCTTCTTGAAGGCCTCAATTCGCTTCGGGTCGCTGTAGTGGGATTCGGAAAGCTCGACGCGTGCCGTCACCAAACCGTTCGGGTTGAAACCCAGATCCTTTTCGTGCATTCTCACCAATCCCTTTACCAACAGGCCAGCCGCCACTAGAACCACCAAAGCCAGCGATGTTTCAAACACAATCAGACATTTTTTGAAAAGTGCACTTCCGTCGCCTGCCGATAACCGCGCGGTGTTCTCTTTCAGGGCGTGGTTCACGTCGATACGTCCGGCATGAATCGCTGGAGCGATCCCGAAGAGCAGCCCCGCAACCAATGCGATGCCGAGTGTGTAGAGCAGTGTGGACGCGTCCACGCGCAGAACGGCCGAGTTCGGCAGATAGCCTCGCACCTCCGTCGGAATGGCTTGCGCAATCCAGCGCACGCCCCAGTTGGCGAACAGCACGCTCAGAACCGCAGCCAGCAGAAAGAGCATCAAATTTTCCGTCAGAAGCTGGCGCACTAACCGGCCTCGTCCGGCTCCAATGGCCAACCGGACCGCCATTTCCTTTTGCCGGCCCACGGCGCGGCCCACCACCAGATTCGCGACATTGCTGCACGCCAGCAGCAGCACGCAGCCCACCAGCCAAAAAACGATCAGCGCCTCCTGGCTGCCGCCTTGCTGGCCAATTTCTTCTCGCAACGTGCGGAGCTGAACGGTACGTCCGGAATTCGTCGCAGGATAAGAATTGGCCAGACGCTGGGCAACAGTCTTGAGGTAACTGGTGGCGCGAGCCAAGCTAACACCCGGTTTCATGCGGGCGATTACCGGCAGCAAGCGAGTGCGCCGGTCATCGCTCAGTTTGAGCGGCATCCACAGCTTGACCGGCCCCATCAAAGGCAAGTGAAATCCTTCGGGCATGATTCCGACTATCGAGACGCCCACTCCGTCAATCAGAATCGTCTTGCCCACCAGCGCGGGATCTCCGCTGAAACGGTTCTGCCAGAGTTCATGGCTCAGCACGGCTACTTGGGGGACGCCGGGCTGCTCCTCCTCCAGGAAAAAGCCTCGGCCTTGTTGCGGTATTACTCCCAGCATGCGGAAAAACTCCGCGCTTACGCGCGCGCCCGCAACGGACTCCTCCCCCTTCTCCAGCGTGTACGCCGAAGTCAACCAGCCGCATATATCCTCAAAAACGTCTTTCTTCTCCTTGCGCCAATCCTCCAGATCCTTGGCGGAAGTATTGCCCAACCACCGGCCCTTAACGTCCGCCGAATAGATGGCGACCAATTGATCGGGATTCGCATAAGGCAACGGCTTCAGCACCCACGCGTTCACGACACTGAAAATGGCCGTGTTGGCGCCAATGCCGAGCGCCAAGGTCAGCACGGCGACGGCGGCGAACCCTGGACTCTTGCGCAGCATGCGCCCCGCGTAGCGCAGATCCTGCAGCGTCTCATCCCAAAGCCTGAGCCCGCGCGCCTCGCGGCATTCTTCCTTGAGCGGCTGCAAATGTCCGAACTCGATCCGCGCCTGCCGTTCCGCCTGCTCTCTAGGCAAACCGGAATTAACCAGATCCTCGGTATATTTAGTCATATGGAAATGCAACTCCGCGTCCATGTCGCCTTCCATCCGATTCCGGCGGAGCGCGCCGTCCAATACGCATTTCAGCCGCGCCAGTACGCTCATGACTTTTCCGGCTCCGCTGCCAAAACGCCCACCACGCCCGCGCTCAGTCGATTCCAGTTCTCCGTTTCCAATTTCAACTGGCGGCGGCCCTCAGCCGTCAACTTGTAATATTTGGCCTTGCGATTGTTCTCGCTCTCGCCCCATTCGGCCTTGATCAAACCGCGGTACTCCAGCCGGTACAAAGCCGGATAAAGTGACCCCTGTTGAATCTGCAGGCGATCCTGGGATAGCTGCTGAATGCGGAGCAGGATGCCGTAGCCATGCATAGGCTCCAGCGAAATCGACTTCAGGATAAGCATCTCGAGCGTGCCCTGCAGCAGATCTTGTTGTTTGCTCACGCGACGACCTCCTAGATCATCTAGGGGAGATTGTACTGGCTCTCTCCTAGATTGTCAAGGGGAAAGCCGAACCGCGACCGGAAGGGAGCGCCACCACGAACCTAGTCCTGTCGGAATCGTGGTATCGCTCCCTCCCGGTCGGGGCTCGGCTTATTATGCCCGCGCCAACGCGCCCAGCTCTTTCACGATGCTGGATACAAACGCCTTGGCATCACCGAACAACATGATTGTGTTCGGCATGTAATACAGCTCATTGTCGATGCCCGCGAACCCAGGATTCATACTGCGTTTGATCACCATCACTGTGTGAGCCTTGTACGCTTGAATAATGGGCATGCCCGCGATGGGACTTTTCGGGTCCGTCTCAGCGCCCGGATTAACCACGTCGTTCGCACCGATGATCAGCGCCACGTCCGCCATGGGCATTTCGGGATTAATGTCGTCCATTTCGCGTAGCTTGTCGTAGGGAACATCCGCTTCCGCCAACAACACGTTCATATGACCGGGCATGCGGCCGGCCACGGGATGTATGGCGAACTCCACGTTGACGCCGCGCTTCGCGAGCAGCTCCGACATCTCCTTCAGTTTGTGTTGAGCCTGCGCCACCGCCATGCCGTATCCGGGAATCACTATCACGGTGCGGGCGGCTTCTAGAATCTGAGCCGCTTCTTCGGGGCTCGCGGATCGAACCGGCCGCTCGCCGGCCTTACCGGCGGTGGTGGTCTGCAGTTGTCCGAATGCACCGAACAGCACATTGCCGAAAGATCGGTTCATGGCGCGGCACATGATAACCGCCAGGATAAAGCCGGACGATCCGTCCAACGCGCCCGCCACGATCAGCATTTTATTGTTGAGCACAAATCCCATCGCGCTGGCCGAAAGGCCCGCGTAGGAGTTCAGCAAGGCGATGACTGTAGGCATATCCGCACCGCCGATTGGAATGATTAAAAGAACACCGAAAAGGAGCGAGAGCAGGACGAAGATGGGAAACAGATAGGTTTGCTCCGGCGCCACAATCAACGCCACACCAGTTCCCGCCGCGGCCGCGAAAATCCCTAGGTTCAGGAAGTTCTGGCCCTTGTATGTAATGGGCCGCTGCGGCAGCACCTCCTGCAGCTTTCCGAACGCCATGAGACTGGCGGTGAAAGTCAGGAAGCCGAGCAGGGTCTCGATAATCAGCGCCGTCATCTCAACGGTGGTCACCGCCGGACCTTGACGAATCCCCTTATAGTATTCCGCGGTTCCGATCAGCGCCGATGCGAGCGCACCACAGGCATGTGAAAATGCGGTTCGCTGAGGGACCGCAGTCATCGGCATCATATAAGCGATCGGGATGCCGATGGCCGTCCCCAGGAAGAACGCGACGAAGATCCACTGATAGCTGACCACGTCGAATCGCAGCAGGGTGCCGACCACAGCCAGCAACATGCCGATTTCGCCGACCACTACTCCACGACGCGCGGTGGCTGGAGAATTCAGCCACTTGATGGCCATGATGAAGCCGGCGGCTGCCAGCATGTAAACAATCGGGAGGATAGTATCGTTCAGGACCGCACTGTTCATTTCTTGTCCGGCTCCCTTCGCTTGAACATCTTGAGCATGCGATCCGTGATCAGATAGCCGCTCACTACGTTCAAAGTGGCCAGCAGAACAGCCGAGAAGCCCAGGATCAGCGAAAGCGTACTGGCATCCTTCGCGCCGGTAATCAAGATCGCCCCCACCACGGCAATCGCCGAGATCGCGTTGGTCAAAGACATCAGTGGCGTGTGCAATAGCGGCGAAACGCCGCGGATAAGCTGGAAGCCCAAAAAAGCAGCCAGCATGAAGACCCACAAATCGAATTCGTAAGCTCCCATGGTCGTTATCCTCCCCCTTCGGCTCCCTCCGCGGGAATCACGTCCAGCAGTTCATTCACGCGCGCATGAACAATCTCACCCGCGTGCGTCACCAGCGTTTCCCGGATGATCTCGTCCTCGCGCTTCAATTGCAAGGAGCCATCCTTCGTGAGCATAAGTTTCAAGAACGAAGTTATGTTGGACGAATACATCTGGCTGGCATGATACGGCGCGGATGACGCGAGATTGAGTGGCCCCAGAATGGTGATGCCCTGGTGATGCACGGTTTCGCCCGGCTGGGTCAGCTCGCAGTTCCCTCCCCGCTCGGCCGCGACATCCACAATGACGGAACCCGGGGCCAGCGCGCTCGCCATTTCAGTGGTGATCAATATCGGCGCTTTTTTTCCAGGAACTGCCGCGGTGCTGATGACGACATCCTGTTCGCGGATCACATTGGTAAGCAACTCACGCTGCCGCCGGTAAAACTCTTCGCCCATCGCTTTGGCGTAGCCGCCTTTGTCTTCGCTCGCTCCGGTGTCGATGTCCAGCACAACAAATTTTGCACCCAGGCTTTCAATCTGCTCCTTCACGGCGCTGCGGACATCGTAGGCGGACACTACGGCGCCCAGCCGGCGCGCGGTGGCGATAGCTTGCAAACCGGCCACGCCCGCGCCTAGAATCAACACCCGCGCCGGCGTAACCGTACCGGCTGCAGTCATCAGCATTGGAAATATCTTTGGCAGCGACGTTGCAGCTAGCAATACTGCCTTGTATCCGGCAATCGTCGCCATTGAGGAAAGAGCATCCATGCTTTGCGCACGCGTGATGCGAGGCATCAATTCCATAGCAAAGAAAGAGACGCCAGTGCGCGCCAGCGCGGCGTCCTGACTGAGTGCGGTAAGCGGCTCACCAAAACCAATCACAGTCTGGCCGGGGCGTAACAGCGCCAGATCCGCGCGCCCGGCCTCCGGATTCGCTCCGAGCGATCGCACTTGCAAAATAACGTCCGCCTGAAATACCTCGCGCCGGGTGGCCGATCGGGCGCCCCGCGTCGCGTACTGTTCATCGAGGAAACCGGCCTCGACGCCGGCGGACTGCTCAACGATAACGCTCGCGCCCAGTTTCCCTAACGCGTCGCAAGCGCGCGGGACCAGGGCCACACGCCGCTCCCCAGGAAAAGTTTCGCGCGGTATTCCTATGCTGACAGCCACGAGCTAACCTCCATCTTGGAAGGCCGTCGAGAAATTGCTGCTTCCGCCTCTCAGTTGGGGGAAGAGCTGATTCTCAACGCCCAGTAATGATAATACCCCTCTTAGAGGGCAAGTGCTGCGCGCAACATAAATTCGGAACTTTCCGAGAATATGTAACCGAGCCGCGACCGGAAGGGAGTGCCACCACGAAAGTCCCGGTCGCACTTCCAGGGGAAATATTCGAGAGCCGCAACCCTGCTAGCCTTGATGGAGTTATGTCCGATTCCAGCCGCATCCTCCATCCCGATCTGAAAGGCCGCGTCGCCATCGTCACCGGAGCCAGCCGCGGTATCGGCAAAGCCCTGGCACTGCGCCTGGCCGAGGAAGGAGCGGACGTGGTGGTGGCTTCGAAAAGCGAACAGTCCACCGAGAAACTGCCGGGCAGCATCCACGAGACCGCTGACGCCATCCGCGCCCTGGGCCGGCGCGCGCTTGCGATCCCCACCGATGTGCGCGACGAAGATGCCATCCGCAACATGATTGAGCGCACCGTGGCCGAGCTCGGCCGCATCGATATTCTGGTGAACAATGCGGGCGCCATCTGGCCTCGGCCCATTTTGGAAACTCCGCCCAAGCGCTTCGACCTGATGATGAGCGTCAATGTGCGCGCCTCCTACATCGCTTGCTACTACGCCCTGCCTCACATGGTGAAGCAACAGTGGGGCCATGTGTTGAACATGTGCCCGCGTCTTTCTGTGGAACCGTCGCCGGGAAAAGTGGCTTACATGATTTCGAAGCTCGGCATGGCGCGCGTTGCCATCGGCCTGGCAGCCGAGCATCAGAAGGACAACATCGCAGGCAACGCCCTGTGGCCGCGTACCATCATCGAGAGCCAGGCTTCTATCAATTGGAAAATGGCGGATCGATCGCAATGGCGCACGCCCGAGATCCTGTGCGACGCCTCGCTCGCCATCTTCGCGCAGGAACCTAGGACGTCAACCGGACGCCAGTGGATCGACGAAGAAGCGCTCAGTGAGTTGGCCGGGGTCACCAATTTCGATCGGTACTGGTGCGAAGGGAAAGCGCCGGCGAATCCGATTTACATCGACAAGTGGTGAGTCCGCTGCCCTCAAAAACCAAACAGCATTTTCTGGGCCTCCGCGGTGGTCTTAGCGGCTTCATTCAAATCCACGGCGCGACCAGCCACTTTCATCGGCACGACGTGTTCTTCTGACCAGAAGAATACGGAGTTCTTTCAATAATCGTTGATGATGTTCGCCCCACGAAACGTTGGCCAGTCGATGCGCGGCAAAAAAACGCGAGGGTCGGCTTCGGGCTCGCGCACGCGCCAGCGCAGGTCGTCGTCCACCAGGATATGCAGCGCGCGTCCGCAGTGCGCGCAGGACGTTTCGATTTCCACCTCCAGCCGCTCTTTTCTTAAGCGCGCCTGCACAAAGGGCGTAGCGATGGAATCCTCGCCGCACGCGGCATAGATGCGCTCGCCAGTGCTGAATCGCAGCCGATGCGGCGTTCGATCGCTTGAAACGGGAAAAGCCCAACTCACATTGCCGCGCAGGTCGCGCACCAGGAAGAACAAGTGCCGTTCCAGATCTTCGAGCAGTTGAATTACGAGCGCTGCTTCTAAGTCCAGTGCGGCCGCAATCCGCGCCGGACTCAAGGGCCGTCCATGATTGCGCGGCAATTCCAACACCACGAAATTTCGTACCGAGTGATGGCGCGGCGTCATGAAGCCGAGCGGATTGTCCATGCTAGTGGCCCGTCAACTCGCGCAACCGTCCGCTGATCGCATGTTCCCAGTGATCGCGTTCCAGTGGAAACTCGCGGGCAAAATCCTTCACGGAGCCATCTGCGCCTTCCGACAACGAGGTTAGGCGATGGGTCACAATGGCCTCAGTTTCTCCTCCGCCCAAAGCCTTCAAAGAAATATCCAACTGGTCCGCGCTCTTGCCAGGCCGAACGATTACGTAGCTGACGCGGAGCGCGGATTCATCATAAGTCGTCAATACCCAAACCACATCCTGATCATGCTGCCGGGTAGTGAAAACCGCGCCGGCTTGCTGGCTCCCCTTCAGCGGATAGAGCATGGTGGGATTCCAGTGCGGAGCCCACTCCGATTCTCGGACCGGCCCGAATAGAGGAAAAACCACGGAGGGTGGCGCGGGAAGACGCAGTCGAATGCTGGCTTCCGCGTGTTCGCGGGATTGCGCGAAAACGCCCGCAACCAGCGAACCGATCAAGATGACGCCAAGGCGATAGTTCATTATCGTAATATACGAAATCGTACTATCTTCCGTCAAGAGCCTTTGGCGTATCCTGGGCTAGATGCGTCTCGAACTTATTTTCAGCATCCATCGCGCCACCCACCGGATTGGACTATACATCCAGCAGCATGCCCCCGATCTCACGCAGGCGGAAGCCCACATCCTCTGTCACCTTCATGAATCCGGCGACTCGACGGTCTCCAGCCTGCATCGGGCCTTCGCACATAAACGCTCGACGCTGACTAGTGTGCTTGACCGGTTGGACGCCCGTGGATTAGTCACCCGTGAGTCCAGCCAGAAGGACCGGCGCTCTTTCGTTATCAAGTTGACCGGCTCCGGCAAGAAGAAAGCCGCCAGTATCCACCGGCAGCTGGAATCGTTAGAAGCGCAGGTACTGCGCGCGAACGATCGCCGCGCCGTGCAGTTGTTCGGTCAGGTAATCCATAATCTGGAAGAGAAAGCCGCGGAGGAGTAGATGGAATTTACCGAACCGCGAACGTTATTGTAGGCCCGCGCGTGAGCAAGGGGACCAACGTCTTCAACGGAGTCCGTGCCTGAGCCACTACTTCCCTGGCTCTGCACAGGCAAAGTTAGCCGCATCATCCGTGCTGCCCTGGCCATTCCAGCGCGCCACTTTCGGATAAGCGCACAGTGGACGCGTTCGCTGAACGCCGCTCGCCGGATTCAACCCCACCTTGTACTTGGTGGCGATCACCTGTTCAGGCGCCACGCCTTTATCCACCCACTGTTCCAGCGCCGCCGCCACGTCATGTTGCGGATCGCTCTGCGCCGCGCCAAATTGACCGAAGACGTTGGGCCCAGGGCCGCCGGCGCAATGCTGCATCCCCGGCACCATAAACAGGCGCACAAAAGTCTTGCTATCTTTCGCGCCCATCTTGGACACCACGCTCTGGTAGTAGTTGATGGCGTTTACCGGCGCAATCGCTGCGTCGCTCCAGCCGTGATAGATAATCAGCTTTCCACCGCGCTTCTTGAAAGCACTCAAGTCCGGATTGGTGGCATTCAACCTCTGAGCGGACTTGTCATCCACGATTTTCGTATCTCGGTCCACGTTGAACGTCTTGAAGTCCCAGGAGGGATCATCGAAAACCATATTCTTAAAAAACTGAGTTCCGAAAGCGTACATCAAGCTCTTAGTCGGCCCCGAACCGGTTATCCACAACGACCATCCGCCCGGGCCGGTTTCTCCGCCCACCGAATAACCGGGAAAGAGCTGCTCGCCCTTGGAGTTTCGAGGTCCGTCGTAAAGCTTCTGCAAAGCCGCCACCTGCGGCGCGGTGAGACACTTATCGGAATCCTCTCCTTTGCACAGAAGCTTGGCGGGATCAAAGTGACATTGCTGCGGATTGTCGATAACGCCGTCTTTCACGCCGTCCAGTGCATCGCAGGCTTCGAGCGTCGCGGCTTCAATGGTGGGAACTTTGCTGGCCGGAATGTAGCTCGCTGAATCCGCGAGCAACGCCTGCGAGTCGGTGATCGCCGTCGTTAGCAAATGAGTCCAAAAGCTCGCTGGCGCGCCGGCGATGATGCCGTCATAATCGGCCGGGAAGCGCTGCGCTTCCATCAGCGCCTGCCGTCCACCATTCGAACAGGAGCTGAAGTAGGACCGCCGCGGACTGTCGCCATAAAACGCTTGAATGATCGCTTTGGCCTTCTCGGTAGTTTCATGGATGGCACGATACCCGAAATCGACGATTTTTTCCGGATGCGCCAGCGCCCAGGCTCCATCGGTTGTACCCGCATGGTGTCCCGTATCCGTGGACGCCGTGGCGTAGCCGCGCCGCACCGAATCCGCCAATCCTGTGTAGTTGATGGAGCCGGCAAAACCGCCGTTGCCGACGCCTTGAAACTTGCTGTTCCATCCCGAAGCAGGCAACCACACTTCGAATTGAATATTCGAGTCGTCCACCGGTTTGATGACGCCGGCCACGCGGCAAAACGCGGGCATGTCGCCGATGGTTTGGTTTCCCGGCGGCGTGTAGGGGCCGGCAGGTACGGCGTCCGCGGCATTAATGGTTGTGGCGGGAAGCGTTAGCTTGGCAAGATCACTGCAAGTCGCGCCCGACGCGGGGAATACGGCGAAGACGACGCAAGCAAGAAGAGCCACGAATGCAATGTGCAATCTCATAGTTCCTCAGATCGTACCGCATCGGGACGCGCGCTGCTAAGGCTGAAGCGTCAGCGTGGCTTTTCCGGCTGCACCTTCGTAGATCAGCTCGAGCGATTTGATGCCCTGGGTCTTGCCTCGGTATAGGAAGAAAATCAATCCGGCCTGGGGAAGGAAGCGGTCTCCTTCCGGTAGCGCGGCCTTTTGAACCCGTTGTTCCATGGCGCGGCGCAATTCGATTGGCATTTTGGGAGGAGGAGGGGGAGCGTCATTTTGACCACCAGCACCGCCGCCTCCCGTGTTTAAACTGGTTTTCGACTTTTGCGGGTCGGGTGGCTCCCATTCAGGATCTTTGAGCGAATGGAAGGACAGCTCGTAATGTTCGGTGGACAGGGCGTTCTTCTTTCCATTCACCCGGAGCGAAAAATCCCCGCCTGACAGCTTAAGCCGGGCATCTGGCGGACCGAAGAACCCGACTTCAATAATCACATAATCATCGGTGGAATAAGTAGCCGGCGGTGTCGGGACGGAATGTCCCATGAACTCAGCCCCAATCGTTATAGCGCCGGCCTGGGCCTGGGCTTGATATTCAGTAGCCGCGGTTCGAGCCGGCATGCCCAGCGCTTCTTTGGCTTGGGCTTCCTTAGTTTGCGGCTGCTCGTCGGGTTTCTGTGCGCGCAAGCCGGAAGCGGCAAGCAAAACGTCGGCCATCAGAATGCCGGTTCTCAGAACGGCGGTGAGTCGCATCCTTTTCACAAGTTAGCATAGTCGAACATTCCCGCAAGAAGCAACGGCTGTGGACTCGGCGGGGCGTCGCGGGGGATACTTAAATAAATGGTGAAGTCGGTCGAAGGGATCTACCGCGACGGAAAGGTGGAGCTGTTGCAGCCACTCGATGAGGCCGAGGGGGCACGGGTTATCGTGACGCCCGTTCGGCCAGCGGAGCCTATCGACCTTGGTCAACGCGGTATCGACCAGTCTCAAGCGGGCCGTCGGCTAGCGCAGTTCGCCGAGGATTGGGATCGGCCGGAAATGGCCGGCTACGATGAACTTCCGCCGCGGTGACATCGTTTTAGTGTTGTTCCCGGACTCGAACCAACAAACGGCGAGGCGGCGTCCCGCGCTGATTGTTCAAGCAGACCAGCTCGGCACAGCCCTTCCTCAGACAATCGTGGCGATGATTACCAGCAACATGGGCACGTGCCGGACACCCCAGTAGAGTGGTCGTCCTGCCTAATGCAAAGGCGCGAGCGGCTCCGGGGGGACTGATGAATTCGGTGATCATGGCGGACAACGTCGCTACCATCCACGAATCGGAGATCGAAAGGGTCATAGGACATTTCGCAAGGATGGACGAGGTTGACGAAGCGTTGCGGATCACCTTCGGGTCGTAGCCACTGTTCATCCCTGAATATGCGCAGGCGGAGTGAGACGACGGATCAGCCAACCGGCGAAGAAAAGGCCCGCGCCACTGAGAAACCTGAAAGCTCGGTAGATTGTTTGAGTAATCGGTAACAACGTTGGCAGCGCGCAGAAGGGGTCCGAGGAGAAGCGCCCCTGCGCCGAAGTCCTGAGTAAGCTGGGCGACCACGGCCGGCAGTGGCGGGAACGTCCTCGGAGTGGAAAGCGGAAAAGGCTCAGGAATTTCCAGCTTTCCGAGGTCAAGTAGCTTCGTCGAACGGCCAAGCCCATCGGACGTTTTGCGCAACAAGAAGATGCCTTTAAGCAAAAGGGCCACGCCACCCGCCGCGAACACCATTCGAACGACAACAACTTTCTGGCCGTGCGACGCAAACGCCCATACGGAGAGAGCCGCTACGCCCAACGCGAGGTAAAGCAACGCGCGCTTGGGATGGTATTCCAGATCCCCGACCAGGTTGTCGAAAATCTTCTCGCGGAATGCCATATCGAGAGTGTACGTCAGAACCACGCTTAAGGGGCGAGGCAGTTCCACTGCGAGGTAGTGCCTGCTTTCAGGCACTATCCACTGCGAGCTTCGCCGCCTAGGGAGTACAATCAAATCAGACTGGTCTCAAATCACAGCATGGCCCGTCGATCGCCAATTCAGATCGAGAGGATGTACGTGTGAAGCCCACGGACGTTCATAATCCGAACTATTACCATAAGGTCGTCGATTGCCAATGGGCCTGTCCCGCCCACACCAATGTCCCGGAATATATCCGGTTGATCGCGCAAGGCCGCTACACCGACGCCTACATGCTGAACCGGGAATCGAATGTATTTCCCGCGATTCTCGGACGCACTTGCGACCGTCCCTGCGAGCCGGCCTGCCGCCGGGGCCGTCTGGATGGTAAACCTGTTGCCATTTGCCGGCTGAAGCGCGTCGCGGCCGACCTGCGCGATGACATCACGGAACGTCTTCCCAAAATTCCCAGCCAGAAAAATGGCAAACGCGTAGCCTTGATCGGCGCGGGCCCAGCTTCGCTCACCGTCGCGAACGACCTGCTGCCGCTGGGCTACGAAGTGGTGCTGTTCGAAAAGTACGACAAGCCCGGCGGCCTGATGCGCACCAACATTCCGGCGTTCCGATTACCCGAAGCAGTTCTCATGGACGAGATCAACCAGATTCTCAACATGGGCGTCGAAATCCGCTACAACACGCCAATCGAGAGCATGAAGGCGCTGCTGGCCGAAGACTTCGACGCGATTTTCGTCGGCACCGGCGCCCCGCGCGGCAAAGAATTGGATTTACCCGGCCGTCACGATACCAATCGCATCCACATTGGAATTGACTGGTTGGAATCCATCGCGTTCGGACACACCGATTCCGTCGGCGAAAAGGTGCTGATCATCGGCGTCGGCAATACTGCCATGGACTGCTGCCGCTCCTCCTGCAGACTCGGCGGCAAAGACATTAAAGTGATGGCGCGCCGTCCGCGCGGCTTCTTCAAAGCTTCGCCCTGGGAACTGGAGGACGCCGAAGAGGAAAACGTCGAGATCCTCATCAACCACGCGCCGGTGCGTTTCGTCATTGAAAATGGAAAACTCATCGGCATGGATTTCGAGCGCTTGGAATGGGACAAAGGCGCGAAGAAATCCACCACCATCGACACGATTTTCCTCCCGGCCGACGACGTGATCCTCGCCATCGGGCAAGAAAATTCGTTTCCCTGGATCGAGCGCGGCATCGGCATCGAGTTCGACAAATGGGACATGCCCACGGTGGACGAGAAGACCATGCAGTGCACGCGCGAAGGCATTTTCTTCGGCGGCGACGCGGCCTGGGGACCGAAAAACATTATCTGGGCAGCCGAGCACGGGCATCAGGCCGCGATCTCGATTCACAATTATTGCCAGGGCATTTCCGTAACGGAGCGCCTGCCGCAAGGCATGAATCTCATCAGCCAGAAGATGGGATTGAGTGAGTGGAGCTATCACAACGACTACAATCCGGCCGCGCGGCAGAAGATGCGGCACGTCGACCTGGTGGAACGTTTCAAGCGGATGAATATCGAAGTGGAGTTGGGTTTTTCCGCCGAACAGACCGCGCGGGAAGCCCAACGCTGCCTCAACTGCGATATTGAGACCGACTTCACGGCCGCGCGCTGCATCGAATGCGACGCCTGCATAGACGTCTGCCCCGTGCAATGCCTGACCATCACGCGCGGCGGAGAAGAAGACGATCTCCGCAAGCGCCTTTCAGCACCAGCTATCAATCTCACTCAGGATCTCTATGTCTCGGCCGCGTTGCCGCAGACCGCACGTATCATGGCCAAGGATGAAGACCTTTGCGTACACTGCGGCCTCTGCGCCGAACGCTGCCCCACGGCGGCCTGGGATATGCAAAAGTTTGAACTTCTTATTCCCTATGCAGGGAGGCCAGTAAACATCGAGTCATGCGTACCCGCGTAAACGATTTCGCAATTAAATTAGCCAACGTCAATGGAACCGGATCCGCCAGCGCCAATGGTCTGCTGATGCAGGCCATCTTTCGCATGGGCATCCCGGTGTCCGGAAAAAATCTGTTCCCCTCCAACATCCAGGGGCTGCCCACCTGGTATGAAATCCGTGTCAACCATCAAGGCTATACGGCTCGCGCCTTGGATTACGACTTGATGGTGGCGATGAACTCGCAGACCTACGCGAAGGATATTCGCGAAGTGCGCGAGGGCGGCTACGTACTCTACGATTCCAGTTGGCCGCTCGATCCGGCGCTGGTGCGGAGCGACGTCAATTTCCTCGGAGTTCCTTTCGCCCAGCTCTGCAATGAAAACTTCCGTGACCCGCGTGAGCGAATCCTCATGAAGAATATCGCTTATGCGGGAACGCTGGTGGCCGTGCTCGACGTCGACATGGATATCGTCACCGCGCTGCTGGATCAGAAGTATGCAGCCAAGAAGAAACTGAAGGAATCCAATCATCGCGCTCTACGTCTGGGCTATGACTACGCCAAGGACCATTTCACCTGCCCATTGCCGTTTCATCTGGAAACCATGGATGGCAACGCCGACAAAATCCTGATCGAGGGGAACATGGCCACCGCGCTCGGCTGCCTGTATGCCGGCGCGACCGTGGCAGCGTGGTATCCGATTACACCCTCTACTTCAGTGCTGGATGCCTTCAAGGGACTGTGCGAGAAATATCGCCGCGATCCGGAGACGGGAAAAAACAACTACATCATCATCCAGGCCGAGGATGAATTGGCGGCCATCGGAATGGTGATCGGCGCGGCCTGGAATGGCGCGCGCTCGTTCACTTCCACAGCCGGCCCAGGCATTTCCCTGATGAACGAATTGCTGGGCTTGGCTTACTACGCTGAGATCCCAGCCGTGATTATCGACGTGCAGCGCGTCGGTCCCTCCACCGGAATGCCAACTCGCACCCAGCAAGCGGATGTCATGGAATGCGCCTATGCCTCACACGGCGACACGCGGCATATTTTGCTGTTCCCCGCAAATCCGGGAGAATGTTTTGAGTTCGGTCCCAAAGCGTTCGATTTGGCCGAGCGCTTCCAAACGCCGGTCTTCATGCTGACCGATCTCGACATCGGAATGAACGACTGGGTGGTGCCGCGCTTCAAATGGGACCCGGCCTACCAGCCGGATCGCGGCGTGGTGTGGGGTCCGGAGCAGCTTGAAAAGATAACGAAGTTCCAACGCTACCTCAACGAAGATGAAAACCACGTACCTGCGCGCACTCTGCCGGGCGTGGATCCGAAGGGTTCGTTCTTCACGCGCGGTTCCGGCCACAACAAATTCGGCAACTATACCGAAACGCCGGACGAATACCGGGAAGTGATGGACCGGCTGCTGCTCAAACACAAAGCCGCCGCCAAGTTCGTCCCAGAGCCGATCATCCTGCGCCGGACCGACGCCCAGTTCGGAGTATTAACCATGGGCGGTTGTGATCTTGCCGTGCGCGAGGCGCTGGATCTGCTGGCCGAGCGTGGCGTGGTGGCCGACTTCATGCGGGTGCGTGGTTTTCCCTTCGATACCCGGGTCGAAGCGTTCTTGGAAGAACACGATTTCTGCTTCGTGGTGGAGCAAAACCGCGATGCGCAG
>Ga0187859_10000627_pt1 | contig 23463 bp, 17 predicted proteins | sample June2016WEW_10_1_2_FD_133019 | JGI IMG/M metagenome (GOLD analysis project Ga0187859, IMG submission 133019) | Peatland microbial communities from SPRUCE experiment site at the Marcell Experimental Forest, Minnesota, USA - June2016WEW_10_10 | ecosystem: Environmental > Terrestrial > Soil >...
ATGCGACCGCTGAAAGTCGCTGGAGACACCATGAAAGAATTCCCTGGCCGTTCGACCCCGTCAAGATTCTGGTTGCTTCTCCTGCCGGTCTTGCTGGCCATCACGTCAGTTGTCACGGTTCAACAGTTTCAGGCAGCAAGTGGCGAACTGGCCGCCAGCGCTACTTACGTGCACGGAGTACTTGATCTGAACATCCCGTACCATGCCGCTCAAAGCGGCTCAGGAAAGCTCACCGTGGAGGTTTTGGATCCTGAGGACCAGGTTCTAGCACGTGCGGAAAGGGCTGTCGCAGCTCTCGAGGGTAAGGGGCACTGGCGGGAGCGGGTTTCGCTGGCGAAGCCGCTGCCCATCGATGAACTGGTATGGCATCGCGTGCGTTATCGCTTTGAATACAGTGACGGCAAGAATGCGAAAATCGAAGGCACAGAATCGATTTCGCAGATCCTCCGCACGCCAGTCGTTCACATCCTGGGCCAGGAATCGTATTTGACCGGCGGCGAAGCCGCGGTCCGCGTGATCGTCACCGATTCGCAGGACGAGATTATTAGTGGTCGTGGCTCAGTCCACATCGAACTGCTGGTCCCCGATAACAAATCACATTTGCTTTTCACCGGGCAGCTCAATCAGCGAGGAACTACCGAAGCGCAATTCCGCTTTCCACCCGGCCTCGTGGGCAGCTATCAACTGCGCTACATCGTGGACACTTCGATTGGCTCGACGGAATTCACGCAGGCCGTTCGGCTCGAAGACAAGATTTCGATTCTACTCACCACCGAAAAACCAATCTACCAGCCAGGACAGACAATTCACGTTCGCGCGTTGGCGCTGGATCGCGCCAACCACGAGGCCGCCGCCAGCCGAAAGCTGACCTTTGAAGTGGAAGATTCCCGCGGCAATAAGGTCTTTAAGAGAGCAACTCAAACTGACAAATTCGGAATTGCGTCGGCGGAATTTAGTCTCGCCGACGAAGTCAACCTGGGCACATACCACCTGCGCGCCTTGCTGGGCGAGGGTGACGCCCCTGCGAATACGGCGGAGATCGGGCTGAACGTTCAACGCTACGTTCTGCCGAAATTCAAAGTGGCGGTTGATTTCGAGGGCAATGACCACAAAACGAAGCGCGGCTACCGCCCCGGTGATCACGTTACGGGCACGGTTCGCGCCAACTACTTCTTTGGCAAGCCGGTCGACGCCGGCGCAATCACTGTTAAAGCCTCCACCATGGACGTCTCACTCACTGAACTGGGCTCGACTCAAGGCAAGACCGATCAGGATGGAACCTACCACTTCGATCTAACGCTGCCCATGTACTTCGTTGGCCGTCCGCTTACTCACGGCACAGCGCGCGTCCTCATTGAAGCCACGGTGAAAGATTCAGCGGACCATTCCGAAACTCGCGGCGAACCCATTACCGTCAGCGAATCGCCCTTGATGATCACCGCCGTTCCGGAGGGAGGCACGCTCATCCCCAATCTGGAGAACCAGGTTTTCATTCTCACCTCGTACCCCGACGGAACGCCGGCGAGCACCAGTCTGAAAGTTCACTCGGAGGGACAGACCGACCAGCGCGCAAACACCGATGAAGGCGGCGTTGCCGTCATTCACGTCACCCCAGCTTCCGGAACCGAAACTCTGGAAATCGAAGGAAGAGACCAGGAAGGAAACTACACGACGAGCACGGTTCAACTGCAGTCCCGTGAAGGCGAGGATCAAATTCTTCTGCGCACGGAGCGCGCAGTCTACAAAGCCGGCGACCGCATTGAACTGAGAGTCTTCTCGACCAAGAAACGAGGCGCTGCTTACCTTGACGTCGTGAAGGATGGACAGACCGTGCTCACACGCGATCTCGACATCGAAGACGGCCAAGCTGAACTCTCCCTCACCGCGACTCCGGAACTGGCGGGAACCGTGGACTTCAACGCCTATCTCTTCGGCCGCAACGCGCGGCCTGTCGGTGATCATCGCCTCGTCTTCGTACAACCCGCAGATGAACTGAAAATCGATGCGGTCGCTGATGCTCCCGTCTACAAGCCCGGTGGCGAAGCCCGGGTCCACTTTCGCGTGACCAATTCTCGGGGCCAGGGCGTGAGCGCCGCACTGGGCCTGCAAGTCGTGGATGAGGCCGTTTTCGCGCTGGCCGAGAAGCAACCCGGCTTCGCCAAAGTTTTCTTCTACCTCGAGCAGGAAGTAATGAAGCCGCGCTATGAGATCCATTCCATCGGCATGCCGGAAATCGTCGAACCCGTGGAAGAATCGAAAGTCGAGCAACGCAACCGTGCGGCTCGGGCCCTATTCTCAGCCACGGAAATGGTGAGCACAAACAAGTTCGAGACGGAATTCGGCCGAACCGTACCGATGACGAAGTACCAGGAGTATGCGGGGCGCTACCAGGCCCGGTTCCTCGTGCAGGTGCGACATTTAGCGGAGGACCTGAGCCGCGCTTACCGGGAGAACTCGGAAAAAGGTGACCTCACCAAGGTCTTCGCGCGAATTGCGAGCGCCGGCGATCCTGATCTTCTGGATGCCTGGGGCACCGAACTCCGCGTTGAGCCCGTCCCGTGGTATCGCGATAAAACCCACTATATGGTGCACAGTGCAGGAGCCGACCAGCAATTTAACAGCGGCGACGATATGGCCGCCTTCATCGAGGTTCGCACCGGCAACATTGTGGGCCGCCCAAACTCCGGAACCATCAGCCTCAATATCGAACAGGATCGTGGCCCGTTCAATGGTCTCGCGGAAATCGCGGGAACAGTTGCCGATCCCTCCGGCGCAATGGTGCCGGGAGCGAGCGTGCACGTGCGAGAAGTTTCTACCGGCAAGACACGGACGGTCAACGCAAATGCCGCAGGCCAATTTAATCTGGCGGGCTTGCCTGCGGGTAAATACGAAGTGCAAGTATCCTTGGCCGGATTCAAGATCGCTTCACGAGAACTCACGATTCAGCCGCGCGACCGTGCCTTGCTCTCCGTGAGTCTCGCGATTGGCGCCTCGTCCCAGACTGTTGAGGTTACAGGGGCAGGCCCAATGGCTCTCCGCGTGGCTCGAGCCGGCGTGGTCGGTGGCGTGCCCGGCGGTGTGGCCGGCGGCGTTATGGGAGGTGTGATCAATTTAGGCGGGGCCATGAGCTTCGAGATGGCTCCCGTCCCGCAGGCGCCAATGCATATGCCGAGAGCCATCGACCAAAACAGCGCGATTCTAGCCAAAGATGAGCACACCGAATCCGGGCCGTCCGCCCACGTGCGCTCCTACTTCCCCGAAGCTCTCTACATCAATCCCGAGATCATCACCGACCAGGACGGCGGAGCGAGCATCACGATTCCCATCGCAGACTCCATCACCACCTGGCGCATGGCAATGCTCGCGTCCACAACGCACGGTGCGCTGGGCAGTGCAACTTCGAGCCTGAAAGTCTTTCAGGATTTCTTCGTCGACCTCGACCTGCCGGTCACGCTCACGCAAGGCGATCGAGTCTCGATCCCCGTCGCCGTGTACAACTACTCGGGCGCGCGCGGAGACGTCAGCCTGAAGCTGCAACCGGACGACTGGTTCTCCTTGGTCGACGATGTTTCCGACAAGTCCGTCACGGTCGATTCGGCCCGAGTGGGTGGTTCGCAGTTCACACTGGAAGCCCGACGCATCGGAAAGTTCAAGCTGACTCTCTCCGCTCGCATGAATGGCGGCGCAGACCGCGCCGACGTTGTCGTGCGGGAAATCGAAGTGATTCCCAATGGGCGCGAGCAGAATCTGGTTTTCAATGGACGCCTGGAAAACTCCGTTCAGCACGAACTCACTTTTCCTGCGAACTCCATTCCTGACGCCAGCAAGATTTTCGTCCGGCTCTATCCCGGCCCGCTGAGCCAGGTCATTGAAGGCATGGACAGCATTCTGCGCATGCCCGGCGGGTGCTTCGAGCAAACTTCCTCCAGCACGTATCCCAACGTGCTCGCTCTCGATTACATGAAACGCACGAAGAAGCTGACTCCCGAAGTACACGCCAAGGCTGAGGGGTACATCGCCAACGGCTACCAGCGCCTGCTGACGTTTGAAGTTCCCGGCGGCGGCTTCTCATGGTTCGGACAAGCTCCGGCCAACAAAATCCTGACCGCTTACGGACTAATGGAATTCAGCGACATGTCGAAGGTCTACGACGTGGACCCGCGACTGATTTCACGCACCCAGCAGTGGCTGGCCGGCCAACAGCAAGCGGACGGAAGCTGGAAGCCGGACACTCAATTCATCAATGAAGGCGCCACCAACCGCTACAACTCCGACGTGCTGCGCATCACCGCTTATATCGCCTGGTCGCTGGAGAACACGGGATACCAAGGGCCCGCGGTCGAGAAGGCCAAGCAGTTTGTCGACGCGCACATGAATGCGAAGATCGACACGTACACACTGGCCGTCGTCGCCAACTTCGCCGTCGACTTTGGCGTCGGCGATCATGCTTCCGGTGATCGTGCTTCTGGCGATCATGCTTCCGGTAATCAAGGAAAAGATCACAGCTTCACTCGTCAAGCCATGCAGCTTCTGCTCGATGCCCGCACCGAAAAAGACGAACAGGCCTGGTGGAGTGCCGATGAAACCGGCGTCTACGCTACCGGCGCAAGCGCCAGCGTGGAGACCACGGGGCTTGCGGTGCAAGCATTGCTCAAATGGGGCGAAGCATCCGGCACGGCTCGCAAGGCCATGAATTACATCGCGTCGAAGAAAGACGCGGCCGGCACATGGGGCACCACTCAAGCCACAATCATGGCGCTTCGCGCTCTGCTGCTCGCAACCGAGAAAGGCTCGGCCGACGTTCAAGGCACCCTGGAGGTCCTGCTCAACGGCAAACCCGTCGAGAAACTCGCGCTGACCCCGGACAACAATGATTTGCTCCATCAGTTCGTATTTAAGGGCGTCGGGCCAAAAAACCTGGGCTCGATAGGCATGGGAGCGAAAAGCGTGGGGTCGAAGGAACCCACTGCGGAAAGCTCCAACATGGTGGAGATCCGTTTCGAAGGCAAAGGCGGCCTAGCGTATCAGGTTGTGGGGAGCTACTTTCTTCCTTGGGACGAGAAACCGCTGCACGAGCCACTTTCCATCGACGTGGCCTATGACCGAACCCACCTTGCGCAGGACGACATCGTGACTGCAACCGCGACCATCAAAAACAATTTGCCCAAATCCGCGAACATGGTTATGGTCGACCTCGGCATTCCTCCCGGCTTCGACCTGCTCAGCGAGGATTTACAGACTTTCGTCGAAAAGACTGCAGCCCAGAAGACTGCTCGCCTGGAGAAATTCAGCCTCACGGCAACGCAGGCGATTCTCTACTTCAACTCTATCGCGCCGGGCGAAACGGTCACGCTGAATTTCCGGCTGCGCGCCAAATATCCCATCCGCGCGCGAACCTTCCGCTCGCGTGTCTACGAGTACTACGACCCGGACGTCAGCTCGATCGCGCGCCCGGTGCAGTTGGAGGTACGCCAAAGGTAAGAACCAGCGCGCCTGCGATAAGATACCGGTGCGGCTTATGCACATTGACGCGCACCAGCATTTTTGGATCTACAGCCGTGGGGAATATGGCTGGATCGATGATTCGATGGCCGCCTTACGCCGTGATTTTCTGCCGAATCATCTGCAGCCTGAACTGGAAAGCAATGGCTTTCACGGATCGGTTGCGGTCCAAGCGCGCCAGTCACTGGAAGAAACACGCTGGCTTCTCGAATTAGCCGAGAATGCTCCTTGGATTCTCGGGGTGGTGGGCTGGGTCGATCTGCAGTCGCCCGAAATTCGGCCGCAGCTGAAGGTTCTGACTCGAAATCCGAAGCTGGTTGGCGTTCGCCACATCGTGCAAAGTGAACCCGATGATCGCTTCCTTCTGAAGCCGGATTTTCTGCGCGGCATAGCCGCGCTGGAAGAGTTCGATCTTGCCTATGACATTCTGATCTACACCAAGCATCTTCCCGTAGCCGCCGAGTTCGTGCAGCGTTTCCCGCGCCAGCGCTTTGTGCTCGATCACCTTGCCAAACCGCCGATCAAGAACGGTCCGATCGACCTCTGGGCACAGGGCATCAAGCGTCTGTCTGATTTTCCGAATGTATTTTGCAAACTCTCGGGGTTGGTCACCGAAGCCGACTGGCAGAGTTGGGAGCCTGCGCAGATCATTCCATTTCTCGACGTTGCGTTTGAGTCGTTCGGACCCGATCGGCTCATGATAGGCTCCGACTGGCCCGTGTGCCTGGTGGCCGCCTCGTATCCGCGCGCGGTAGAAGTCGTGAATGCCTACTTGCTCGAGCGAAAGCCAGATTGTCGAGAAGCCGTGCTCGGCGGAAATGCCCAAAGGTTCTGGCGCCTTACAGATCGTTTAGAATTCTCGTGATGCATTCGTAGGACGAATCAGGAACGCCTTACGGCGAATGCTTTACAATGACCGGGCATAATTGGCGACTGCAATCAAGTCGCAATCTCCCACAGGAACTGCCGAAAACCGCGATGCATCACTCGGTTCTCCAACTTGATTCTCGCGACAATGTTCTGATCGCCCTTACCGATTTGAAAGCCGGTGAACAAGTCGAATTCGCAGGCCAGGGTTACGTCCTCCCAAAGAACGTCCCAGCCAAACACAAGTTCGCCATGCGAAACCTTGCCATCGGCGACGACGTCGTTATGTACGGCGTTCTCGTGGGCCAAGCCGTCACGCCAATTGCGGCTGGAGAGCTACTGACCGTCAGCAATATTCGACACCAGGCCGCACCCTTCCACGAGCAGTCGACCGAATTCCGCTGGACGCCACCCAATGTTTCGCGCTGGGAACACCAGACCTTCCTGGGATACGGCCGCTCCGACGGCCAAGTCGGCACGCGAAATTACTGGCTGGTTGTTCCTCTGGTTTTTTGCGAGAACAAGAATATACAGGTGCTCAAGCAGGCACTCGAAGAAGAACTCGGTTTCGCTTCTCCCCAGCTCTACCGCCGCCAGGTCGCCGACCTGGCGAAACAGTACCGCAGCGGGCAAATGGAAAAGATCGACCTTCATACCCTCTCAGCGGATCCGGCTCCGGCCCAGCGCAGCCGACTGTTCGAGAATGTCGACGGCATCCGGTTTCTGCTGCACGAAGGCGGCTGTGGCGGAACCCGCGAGGATTCCAACAATCTCTGCGGGCTCATCGCCGGCTACATTCATCACCCGAACGTGGCGGGCGCAACGGTGCTGAGTCTAGGCTGCCAGCACGCGCAGATCGCTATTCTTCGCGACGAGATTCGAAAGCGGAATCCCAAGTTTGACAAGCCATTGTTCATTCTCGAGCAACAGCGCAGCGGCTCGGAAGCAGCGATGATGTCAGAGGCGATACGCCAAACATTTCTCGGACTGGTCGAAGCCAATAAGGCTCAACGAACTCCAGCGCAGCTCGCCGATCTTTGCGTGGGCCTGAAGTGTGGAGGGTCGGATGGCTTTTCCGGCATCTCGGCGAATCCGGCCATCGGACACACCGCCGATCTGCTCACTGCCCTGGGTGGCCGAACCATTCTGTCGGAATTCCCCGAGCTGTGCGGCGTAGAACAGGAACTCATCAATCGCGGCAAGAGCAAAGATGTCGGCAATCGCTTTATTCAACTGATGCGCGCCTATGCCGCCCGCGCCGTGGCCGTCGGCTCCGGCTTCGACATGAATCCTTCACCCGGCAATATGCGGGATGGGCTGTTGACCGATGCCATGAAATCCGCGGGAGCGGCTAAAAAAGGTGGCACGTCTCCCGTGACCGCCGTTCTCGATTATCCAGAGTACTCGACCGACCCCGGCCTGAATCTGCAATGCACGCCGGGCAACGACGTGGAATGCGTCACGGCACAAGTCGGTGCCGGAGCGAGCGTGGTACTGTTCACCACCGGCCTTGGCACGCCGACCGGAAATCCTATCACTCCAGTCGTGAAGCTTTCCACGAATTCGAATCTGGCGCAGCGCATGCACGACATCATCGACATCGACACCGGACCGGTCGTCGCCGGACAGAAAACAGTCGAGGAGATGGGCGAGGCCATCCTGGATCTCGTGATCCAGGTAGCAAACGGTGAAGTCCGAACCAAAGCCGAGCAGAAGGCTCAGGAAGATTTCATTCCCTGGAAGCGGGGCGTTTCGCTGTGAGCGCCCAAGACGTCAGCGCGCGGAATTTCCGGCTCGATGGCAAAGTTGCCGTGGTCACCGGCGGAGGAAGCGGCATTGGGCAGGCCATTGCCCTGAAGCTCGCAGCGCAGGGCGCTTCGATTCGAATTCTTGACATAAACGAACCAGCAGCAGCCGCGACTTGCCAGCGTATTGTCGATTCTGGTGGAACAGCTTCCGCCTATCTCAGCGATGTGACCAACCAAGCGGATGTTATCGCCAGATTCGACGAACTGTTTCACGAAGGACGCGTTCACATTCTCGTCAACAACGCAGGCATCTCGCATATCGGAACTGTCGAGACCACAACCCCGGAAGACTTCGACCGCGTCGTTCGAGTGAATATAAAGGGGTTCTACAACTGCATGCGCGCCGTGGTTGGGCACATGAAAACTTTCGGGGGCGGGGTGATTCTGAACATGGCGTCGATTGCCGGATCTGCTGGACTCGCCGACCGCTTCGCCTACTCGATGAGCAAAGGGGCGGTCATCGCCATGACATATTCCGTCGCCAGAGATTATCTCGCGCACAACATTCGCTGTAATTGCATTTCACCCGCCCGGGTTCACACTCCGTTTGTCGACGACTATCTTCAGAAACACTATCCCGGCCGCGAGCGGGAAATGTTCGAGAAGCTGGCCAAGGCACAACCGATTGGAAGAATGGCGGAGCCGGAGGAAGTCGCGTCGCTTGCATTGTTCTTGTGTTCAGACGAAGCCGCGTTCATCACCGGCGTGGATTATCCCCTCGATGGCGGCTTCTTCAACCTGCGAGGCTAGCGCATGAACCTCCAACTGAAAGACAAAGTTATCGTGGTGACAGGCGGGGCCAGTGGAATCGGCGCGGCGATTGTCCGCGCCTGCGCTGCCGAGGATGCCTTTCCGGTAATTGTGGACCGCAACGCTGAGGCTGGCCAGCGACTCCAAAGAGAACTGCAAGGTGCAAGCGCGGCCTGCGGACTCATCACCGTCGATCTCTCCACTCCCGAAGGCTGTTCGCAATCCGTCGAGCAAACTGCGCAAACTTTCGGCCGGATCGATGCGTTGGTGAACAACGCAGGTCGTAACGACAAAGTCGGTCTCGAGCATGGCAGCGTCGATGAGTACGTTGCGTCGCTCAACCGCAATCTGGTGCACTACTACGGCATGGCTCACTATGCCTTGCCGCACTTGAAGCGCTCGCACGGGGCAATTGTCAACATCGGCTCCAAGACCGCTGTGACCGGCCAAGGAGGTACGTCGGGCTATGCGTCTTCGAAAGGGGCGATCATGGCTCTGACCCGCGAATGGGCAGCGGAACTTCTGCCTTATGGCATTCGCGTCAATACAGTCCTTCCGGCCGAGGTCATGACGCCGCTCTACCGCTGCTGGCTTGACACGTTTCCGAATCCCCAAGAAAAGCTGACACATATTCTTGCCAAGATCCCACTTGAGCAGCGTATGACTACGCCGGAGGAGATTGCTGCAACGGTGGTATTTCTCATCTCAGCGAAATCCAGTCACACGACGGGTCAACATTTATTCGTCGACGGCGGTTACGTTCACCTGGATCGCGCGCTGACGTGAAACACTCCGCATGAGGACATCTACACACACCACAACGCGCCGCTAAATCGTGCCACAAGCCACAGAGGTGAAATGAAACGACGATTCTGCCTGACCCTCGATTTGAAAGACGATCCCCGGCTGATCGCCGAATACAAACGCTATCACGAGAAGATTTGGCCCGCGATTACGCGGAGCATCAAAGACTCCGGCATCGACGACATGGAGATCTATCTGCTCGGCACGCGCATGTTCATGATCATGGAAGTCAACGAGTCTTTCTCGTTCGAAGCTAAGGCCAACGCCGACCAACTCAGCCCGAAAGTCCAGGAGTGGGAAACACTCATGTCGACATTTCAACAACCTCTGCCCCAAGCCAAGCCCGGCGAGAAATGGGTACTCATGGAACGAGCGTTCAAACTGGAAAGTTAAGAGCGTCACGGCCGCTCTGGCCACGCGTGCTTCGGGTAGCGTCGCATCAATTCGCGGCGCACTTCTGGATACAGTCGCTCCCAGAATCCCGCAAGATCGGTCGTAGTCTGCACGGCCCGCTGATTCGGAGCCAGCAAGTGGACAACCAGAGGCGTTCGCCCCGGCCCGACCCGCGGCGTGTCGCGCATGCCGAAGAAATCCTGCAGGCGGGATGCGATCCACGGCGGCTTTCCGCGCTCATAGTGAACTTTAGTCTCGCGCCCCTTCTGCAAGCGGACGCTCGCCGGAGCGATCTCACGCAACCGTCGCGCACCGATCTTCTGCTCGAGAACTGAAACCAAACCCGCACCCGCCTTCCTCAACTCGCCAAAGCTTCTTAGCCCCAAACACAGTTCACTCAGCGCCTGCTGGACATCCGGCATTTCGAAACCAGCAAATTCCACTCGTCCCATGAACCCACTCAGTTCCTCTACATCGACGAAACGTTCAACGCCGACCTCCAGCGCCTTCTGGGCAAGCAGTTCGTCAGCGGCCTGCACACCTGGCACCGTGCCTCGTGATTCTTGAATCACCAACTCGTCATAGAGCAGCGCGCTCACCGCATCCACCCGCTCTGCCGCACGATTCCACACTGCACCCGACTGATCTTTCACCCGCTCCGGAAACAGATCAATCAACCACTCCGGCTCGATGCGCGCCGTCATTCGGATGAGCGGCAGTGCTTTCTCCTTACGGTCCTCGGCGTCGACCGCAACCATGAACTGATATGGCGGAGGCTCGCTCGCCAACTCCGCCGATTCGCCGCTCGACAGCAGCACATGTTTCCCTGCTCTCAACCGCGCGACACGATCCGGGAATCCCGCTAGTACCGACATAAGCAGATCGTCGTCATTATGTTTCTTCTGTCCGGAGGTCCGAGCAAAGGTTCGAGCAATTCTGCGAAGCTGGGCGATGTGCTGGCGCATGCGTTGATCCGGCTCCAAATCCATGGCATCGAGAAGATCGGTTTTGTCGGCGCGCACGCCAGACCCGAGCAGAGCCGCCGCAACACAACCGTCCTCACCCACCCCGCGCCCCAAGGCCTCCACCAGGATTCGCGACAACCGCGGCGGAAGCGGAAACCGCGCCAAACGCTGGGCCATATCACCGCGCGCGCCCAGCCGATCCAGCAGCGCATCCGCCTGTTGAACTGCGGCCGCGGACGGGGCATCTAGCCACGATATATCATTGACGTTTGCGATCCCCATCGCTCGCAGAGCAAGACAGAGCTGAGACAGATCGCTGCGCAGAATCTCCGGCGCATCCTGATCCGGACGGCGTGAGTAATCCTCCTCGGTGTAAAGCCGCAGCACATGCCCCGGTGCGGTGCGTCCCGCCCGCCCGGCCCGCTGCCTCGCCGAAGCCTTGCTCACGCGTCCGACGTGAAGCGTCGGCAACCCGCTCCAGTGGGAGTAGCTCGCGAAGCGCGCCAGGCCACTGTCGATCACAGCGGTTACGCCTTCGACCGTAACCGAGCTCTCCGCAACATTGGTGGCAAGAATCAGCTTGCGCTGAGACGCGGGCGAAAGCGCCCGGTCCTGCTCTTTCGGCGGCAAACTACCGTGCAGCGGAAGCACCAGCAACTCAGCCCGGCGCGCAACCGCATCGCACGCCCGCATCGCGCGCCGAATCTCCACCGCTCCCGGCAGAAAAGCCAAAATATCGCCAGTATGCTTCGCGGCGATCAGCAACTCCACTGCGTTCCTCATCTGCGCTTCGAGCGGCTCAGGGGAGTACGGCAGATGTCGGATGGAAAGGTCGAACAGTCTTCCTGCGGAGCGCACCACCGGGCAATCGCGGAGATACTGGGCCACCGGCTCGGCATCGAGAGTCGCTGACATGACGACGATTCGCAGATCGGGACGTGTCTGCTGCAAGCGCTTTAACAATGCCAGCGCGAGGTCGCTCTCGAGGTGCCGCTCGTGGAACTCGTCAACCACGACGGCGGCCACGCCCTTCAGGTGAGGGTCGGAAACCAAGCGCCTCGTGAGTACGCCTTCGGTCACGAATCTCAGCCGCGTGCGTGGGCCGCTCGCCTCTTCAAACCGGACGTGGTATCCGACTGTCTCGCCAACTTCCTCGTCGAGTTCCCACGCGACTCGGCGCGCCGCCATCCGTGCTGCGATCCGGCGTGGTTCAAGCACAACCACTTCGCCGTTCACAACACCGAGCAGCGCAGGCGGGACTCGCGTCGTCTTCCCCGCACCTGGAGCGGCCACGATTACTAAGTTAGGACGCAGTTTTAGAGAATCAATAATCTCCGGCAGAAGGTCGTCCACCGGAAGAGAAGGCTTGCGGCTCGGCACTTCTCATCGAAGCACGGAGCAACGGCCGGAGTCAATGCCGGTTTCGTCAAAGCACCACACTTTACTTTTTCTTCACTGCTTTTTACCTTATTTCCCATGCCCGTCTACTTCACCGCCGACCTCTTCCGTTTTCTCACGCGCCTGAAGCGCAACAACAACCGCGACTGGTTTCAGGCCCACAAAGAAGAGTGGGAAACCAGCGTGCGCCAACCCGTCTTGCGCTTCATCACCGACTTCGCGGCGCCGTTGTATGAAATTTCACCGGATCTCGTCGCCGATGCGCGCCCGTCGCGCGGTTCCATGTTCCGCATTTACCGCGACACGAGATTTTCCAACGACAAGCGCCCCTACAAAACAAACGTCGCCATGCGATTCTCGCATCGCGGCAAAGATGTTCATTCTCCCGGCTTCTATCTCCATCTTGAGCCCGGCGGCTGTTTCGCCGCGTCCGGCCTTTGGCATCCCGAGCCCCCGACCCTGCTCAGAGTCCGCAACGCCATCGTGTCGCGCCCCGAGGAATGGCGGGATATCCGTAAACTTCTCAACTGGGACGACGCCAGCAAACTTCGCCGTCCCCCGCGCGGCTTCCCTGCCGACCACGAATTTGTGGAAGACCTCAAGCTGCGCGATCTCGGCACCGCCGTGAACTTCACCGACAAGCAAATCTGCGGTCCAACATTCATGTCGATCTTCGTCCGCGCTTGCCGCACAATGTCGCCCGTCGCTGCATTCCTGAGCAGCGCTGTCGGATTGAAGTTTTGAGCAGGTGTAGCGGGCTTTATGCGCGAAGAATTCCCTGGTAGATCGCCATTCCGACTACAGCGTCCACGCCGATGATGTGGAGTTCGTTGATCTCGTTTTGTGATCGTATCCCACCTGCTGCAATGAGCTGCCTGCCGGTAGCCGCGCGCAGCGGACGGATCACATCTTGCGGGAACCCTTGCAACAACCCTTCCGTGTCCACATGCGTATAGAGAAACGCGCTGCACCAGGGTTCGAGCGTTTGTATCATTTCGAGCGGTGCCACCTCAGTGACGTTCCGCCATCCGTGAATCACTACTCGACCTCCAATCGCGTCCAGAGCGAATACCAGTCGGCTAGGGCCGACCGCGTCGGCGATCCTCTCCGCAAAGTCGTGATCCAGTCTTTCCTCTGCGAACAGCGCCGATCCGATGATGACCCTCTGCGCTCCCGCCGCCAGCGCGGCCTGAGCCACCTCTACTGTGCGGATGCCCCCACCAACCTGGCACGGCAGTTGCCGGGCAAATTCACTGACCAGCTTCACGTTGTTGCCCGTCCCAATAGCGGCGTCGAGATCAATCAGTTGCACCAGCGGATACTTCGAGAACCGCGCCACCCATGCGTCGAAGTCGTCGAACTCCAGAACCTTCTTCCGGCCCTGCACGAGCTGGACAATCTTGCCACCCATCAAATCGATGGAAGGGATCAGCATGGCCACCTCACTGGAATTCCCTGAGCGCCAAGCTGTTGCTTGAGATCTGTGATCCGGCTGAAACCGTAATGAAAAATCGACGCCGCCAGCGCGGCATCGGCATGCCCCTCGCTAAATACTTCGACAAAATGCTGTGCGCCGCCGGCGCCGCCAGAGGCGATCACCGGAATTCGAACCGAGTCAGCCACGCATCCCGTCAGTTCGCAATCGAAGCCTGCGCCGGTGCCGTCACAGTCCATCGAAGTCAGCAGAATCTCCCCCGCACCGCGCGACTCCGCTTCCCGGGCCCAGGCAGTCGCCTCACGCCCGGCAGGCGTTCGTCCTCCATGCGTGTAGGCTTCCCAGTGGGATGTGCCCAATAATCGCTTGGCATCAATCGCGACCACGACGGCTTGCGATCCAAATCGCTCTGCGATGCGCGTAATTACGGCCGGATCAGCAAGCGCCGCAGAGTTGATGCTGATCTTATCCGCGCCCGCCGAAAATACCGCAGCCGCATCTTCCAGCGTGCGAATTCCACCTCCTACCGTGAACGGAATAAACAACTGACGCGCGGCGCGGCGCACGGTTTCGAGTAGCGTGGCCCGCCGCTCGTGCGCCGCCGAAATGTCCAACAGCACGATTTCGTCAGCTCCCGATTCGCTGTGCGCCTTAGCCAGCTCGGCCGGATCCCCCGCATCTCGCAGATTTTCAAACTGCACGCCCTTGACCACACGGCCGCCGTCCACGTCGAGGCAAGCGATGATTCGTTTCGTCAGCATGTCAGAGCATTTATCCCAGAAGTGTGTATGTCAGATCGCACCCACTAAAGCGCGCAGAAATTGCCCAGTATCTTCAGCCCAATCGCCCCGGATTTTTCCGGATGAAACTGCACGCCAAACAGATAATCCCGCTCCACCGCCGCCGAAAACCGCCCACCATACTCGCAGCACGCCACCGTCGACTCAGCCAGCGGCGCTCGATAGGAATGCGTGAAATACACAAACGAGGACGACGGAACACCCTGCAAGAGCCGAGACGACGAGTCAACCTCGAGCTGGTTCCATCCCACATGCGGCGACTTTACGCCTGCGGGAAAGCGCTCGCATTCACCATTCAATAGGCCCAACCCACAGGTCCCCGGCGATTCCTGACTCCGCTCGAACATCCACTGCATGCCAACGCAGATACCGAGGAACGGAATCCCTCGCCCAATGGCGTCCACTATGGCATCCTGCAAACCCAAGCGCGCAAGCGCCGCCGTCGAGGCAAAGTGACCGACGCCGGGAAGCACGATCTTCGCGGCTTTCGTGACCTCCCCGGGAGCGGAAGTAATGGCGCAGTCCTGTCCCAGCCAGTTCAGCGCTTTCTTCACCGAAACCAGATTCCCGGCGCCGTAATCGACGATCGCAATCATCACAGCACTCCTTTAGTACTGGGCAGGAGTCCCAACATTTGCCGATCACGCCAGCACGCAGCACGCAGCGCCCGCGCGAAAGCCTTGAACAGCGCTTCAATCTTGTGGTGGCTCGATCGCCCGTAGAGCACCCGCACGTGAACATTGGCCCGCGCACCGCGGGCAAAACCTTCAAAGAAGTCGTAAACCAGTTCCGACTGCAGATCGCCCACCAGCCGCGTGCGCACCTTCGTGTCAACCACGGCAGCGGTGCGCCCGCAGAAGTCCACGGCGGCCATGCCCATGGTTTCGTCCATCGGCATCAAGAAGTATCCAGCGCGCAGAATACCGCGCTTGCTGCCGAGCGCCTTATCAAAGGCCTGCCCGAGGACGATTCCAACATCTTCCACGGTGTGATGCTGGTCCACATCAAGATCGCCGCGGACCTTGAGCTTCAAATCGAAGCCGCCGTGGTGTGCAAACAGTTCAAGCATGTGATCGAAGAAGCGAATGCCGGTTGACACCTGGTAGCGCCCGCGCCCCTCAATCGTGAGCGACATTTGAATCTGCGTCTCTTTGCTGACGCGCTTGATGCTTCCTTTTCTCATCGCCGCGACGCTCCCTGTCCTTGCGCGATGCCAAGCTCTTCGAGCGTCTCCTTCAACGCAATGAGCAATCGATCTGCATGCTCACGCGGGCCGAGAGTGATGCGCACGCATCCTTCACAACCGTGATCGCTGGACCGGTCACGAACCAGAATGCCGCGTCTTCTCATATGTTCGACGAATGACGCCGCTGCACCCACTCGCGCCAGCACGAAGTTAGCCTGGCTGGGCCAAAATTGAATTCCCCTCGCGCTGAGAACCTGCTCCATGCGGGCTCGCGATTCGCGAACGTCAGATACATACTGCTGAATGTAACCTTGATCGCCGAGTGCTTCCAGCAGGCAAGCCAGCGCCACCGCGTTCACGTTGTAGGGCGAACTGACGCGTCGCACGCTACGCATTTGCTCTGCGTCTCCCACTAGAATGCCAATACGCAACCCAGCCAGCCCATACGCCTTGGAAAACGTGCGCGCCACAAACAGGTTAGGAAACTGGTTTCGTGCGGCCAGCATGGTTTGCCCATAGAACTCGAAGTAAGCTTCGTCCAGGAGTACGGCCGCCTCGGGTGCGGAGAGTGCGACTCGCATCAAATCTTCCGGCGCAGCGACCGATCCAGTGGGATTATTCGGATTCGCGATGGCGACCAGTCGCGTGCGCGGCGTGATTCGCCTGCACACGTCATCGCCAGGAAAAGCGAAATCTTTGCCGGCGGGGACGCTGATGACTTGCGCGCCCGCCGCCATCATATAAATTCGATACATCGAATACGTGGGCACAACAATCAAGGCTTCGTCGCCTGGTTCGAGGTAGGTCTGACACAGCAAATGGATCGCTTCGTCCACACCGTTCGTCAATAGCAGCTCCGGCGCGGCGATGCCGAGCTTGTCCGCCACCTTCGCTTCCACAGGCTCGCGCTCGGGATAGCTGGCGAGATGCTCCGGACCCAACTGCCGCAGCCGTTCGAGCACTAACGGCGAGCATCCCAAAGTGTTCTCGTTGAAATCCAGACGTAGTCCATCGCGCCCCGCCAACGGCGGATGGTACGACGGCAGCGTCCGCACCACTTCCCGAGGACTAAGCATGTTCGCACCTCACACGTACCGATCGCGCATGCGCGGGCAGTCCTTCGGCCGCAGCAAGACATTCGATGGCCGGCGCAATCCGCTTTAGCCCCGCGGCAGTTAGCTGCTGCACGGTAATGATCTTTACAAAATCCAACACGCTTAGGCCTCCTCGAAATCGAGCTTGCCCCGAAGTCGGCAACACGTGATTGGGCCCTGAAGCATAGTCGCCCGCCGCCTGCGCCGAATAGTCTCCTACGAACACCGAGCCTGCGTTCTGGATGAACGGCAAGTCCTCCTCTGCCACGGTGATGTGCTCCGGCCCGAGTCGATTCCCCCAATCCCTCGCCTGTTCGCGAGAAGCCGCAACCAGTATTGCCCCGCGCGCTCGCAAGGATTTCTGAGCAATCGGATTGTCCTTCGCAAAGTGCGGAACGCACAGCTTCACTGATCTCGCCAACTCGCGAGAGGTCGTGATCAACACAGCCATCGTCTCCGGATCATGTTCGGCCTGCGCGACAAGATCGGCCGCAATGAATTCCGGAACACCCGCATCGCTTAGAACCACGGCCTCCGTGGGCCCGGCGAGAAAATCTATTGCGCAGTCGAATGCAACCAACTTCTTCGCAGCCGTCACGTAAGAGTTCCCGGGCCCCACAATCTTGTCCACTCGCGGAATGCTGCCAGCGCCGTACGCCAATGCCGCAACGGCTTGCGCCCCTCCTACGCGGTAAAACTCGCGCACGTCCAGCATGCTAGCCGCAGCCAGGACCTCCGTCGACGGCTTCGGCGAGACAGCACGTATCTTTTTCACGCCCGCAACCTGCGCCGGAATCACGGTCATGAGCACGGTCGAAACCAATGGATAACGCCCGCCCGGCACATAGCAGCCCACCGACTCCAGAGGGCGCACCATTTGCCCGAGGGTGATTCCGCCGCGCGTCCGCCCCCAGTCTCTCGGCTTTTGCGACTCGCAGAACCGGCGGATGTTCTGCGCCGCCTGACGCAGAGACTTTTGCAACTCCGGGCTGACCGCTCGCCACGCCGCTGCCAATTCCTCCTCAGACACTCGCAGCGCCTGCTTCACAGCGAGTCCATCCCATCGCTCGGCATAGCGTCGAAGCGCTCGCTCCCCGCCGCGGCGGATACCGTCGATGATCCGCCGGACTCGCGGCTCCAGTCCCTTAAACTGCGCGCCCCGCGCGGCGAGACGCTCCACCATCGCTCCCGCTTCACGGCCTGAGACCATCCGCATCACAGCACCACCTTGTTCAGCGGATACTCCACAATCCCTTGCGCCCGCGTTTCTTTGAGCCGCGGAATCACGTCCCAGGCCGCGCCCTCGTCGATTACGGTGTTTACAGCCAGCCAATCCTCGTCACTCAAATGAGAAATCGTCGGCTTCTGCAGCGCAGGCAGCACCGCCAGCACTGCCGCCAAATCTTCCTTCCGCACATTCAGCATGAGTCCCACACGGTACTGCGCTTCCATTGCTCCTTGCAGCATCAGAGCCAGATTGTCGATCTTGCGCCGTTTGTCGCGGTCTGCGTACGAGTTCTTGTTGGCGATCAACTGCGTGTTCGACTCCAGCACGGTTTCGAGAATGCGAAGCCGATTAGCCTTAAGCGAACTGCCGGTCTCGGTCACCTCCACAATGGCATCTGCCAGCATGGGTGGCTTCACTTCCGTTGCGCCCCAGGAAAACTCCACGCGCACGTCGACGCCTTTCTTGACGAAGTAGTCGCGCGTAACCTTAACCAGTTCGGTGGCAACAATCTTCCCAGATAGTTCTTCCGCCCGTTGAACTGAAGAATCTTCCGGAACGGCCAGCACCCAGCGCACTTTACCACGGCTGCGCTTGGCATAAATCAAGTCACAGACAGTAACGACTTCCAGCCCACTCTCGATCACCCAATCGCGGCCAGTCAGTCCCGCATCCATGGCGCCGTGCTCTACATAGCGCGCCATCTCCTGCGCCCGAATCAGCATGCAATCGATCTCAGGGTCCGCAGTGCTGGCGAAATACGACCGTCCCGTTGTGTGCGCTGGAAGTCCGGCGCGCGCGAATAGCTGTAACGTCGCTTCCTCGAGGCTGCCCTTGGGAATTCCGATGCGCAGCTTCATCGCGCCTCCTCTGGCAAAGGTGCTCGCGTTTCCAATGCGCGCACAGAAACCGGTTCTGTGAAACACGAGCGCGTGCCGCGGTGGCAGACCAGCCCCGCCCCCTCGACCTCAACCCGCAGCAGCAGCGTATCGTGATCACAGTCCGTGTGCGCCGAAATAACCCTCAGCCGGTTCCCGGAACTCTCACCCTTCGTCCACAATTGATTGCGAGTGCGGCTGAAGAACGTCACGTACCCTCCCTCCAGCGTGCGCTCGAAGGCCTGACGATTCATAAACCCCACCATCAATACTTCCCCGCCAGCGGAATCCTGCACTACCGCGGGAAGCAGCCCGCTCATTTTGTCGAAGTCAAGTTCTGCATTCATCGCTATTACTCGCTTTCTCGAACAAACAAAAGCCCGCTGAGCATTTTGCGTCAGCGGGCCGAAGGTCCTGAAATGTGCTGTCTACGTCAAATCTGCAATCTCAGGTGCACATCGCCGCCGCCGCGCTATGCGCGTGATGATGATGGCGGTGATGAAGATGAGACGGCATATCGTCTAAAAGCGTACGAGAAGCTGGTCGTCCGGGTCAATAACTTTAATCCGTTAGCTTTATCCGTTTTTTGGATGCAAGCGATTCACTTTCCGCATTCCCACCTAGAATGCCTCAACAAGTCCTGCTACGATTCACCTTCACCACACGCGATATACCGCCTCGTGTTCACGGAGCTTTCATGAAGAGTTCGTTCCCCGCATTTCGACTGTCGATTTTAGTTGGACTGCCGTCGCTTCTTATGATTGCAACTGCCGTTCCCAGCTACTCCCAGGCGCAAGTCACAAACGATCCCCCGTTCTACGGACCGTTCAATGCAATTTTCTTGCCCGGCGGTGATGGCCTGAAGAAGCCTCTCGTGAAGGGCGACTCAGTCCTGCGTGCGGATTCTCCATGGTCGCTCTGCGGCTGGGTGAAGCCCGCCGAAGAGCCAGCGTCAAAGGCGCAAAGTCTCATCGCCGGCTTCGGCGACCCCACAGAAGAATTTTCGAGATATCTCGCACAAGACGGCGAGCACTTAATTCTGTGGGCAGGAAAAGACAACAGCCTTTCAGGAGCCGCATCCCTCGCACCAGAGAAGTGGCATTTTCTCGCAGCGACCTTTGACGGCACGGAGTTTCGACTCTACAGCGACGGCGCCCAGGTCGCCAGCGGCAAGCTGGATCTAGGAAGTGTCAGCCCAATCTTCGAGATGGCCCCTCCTTCCTCGCCCTCTCAGAATTTCCAGCACTTCGGCGGCACGATCGCCTCTCTCACTCTGGTGCGAAGCGCCCTAAGCAGTGATGAGATCAAACAACTCTCGCAGAAGCCGGAAGACTTTTCAGCTATCGAATTCGAAGAGGGTTCGAAACCCTGGCCGGTACAAACCCGCGGCCAAGCCGGATATCGTGCGCCCCAGGATCCCTCGACCATGCCACGCAGCAAGGCGCCATTCTCGACTCCCTTGGCGAAGAGCCTCAGCACCCAGGAGACTCTCCAGCCCAAAGGCCAGAACCAGTGGACGCTAGCGGGTGGCTGGCGCATGATCCCCGCGCCGAAAGTAAATGCAGACGGCCCCGCAATCTCGCAGACAAGTTTCAACACGAAAAACAAAGACTGGATGGCGGCTACCGTACCCGGAACCGTGCTCACCACCATGGTCGATCGCGGCATCTATGCCGATCCCGATTACGGCTTGAACAATCTCGCCATCCCGGAGAGCCTGAACAAGCAAGACTATTGGTATCGCGTGGAATTTCGCGCACCCAAAACCCTCGCTGGCCGCCGCCTCACCCTGACCTTCGAGGGCATCAACTACAAGGCAGCGGTTTGGTTGAATGGCCTGTCCGTCGGCTCGATCAAGGGAGCATTTATTCGCGGCGCGTTTGACGTGACCGACATTGTGAAGCCCGACCGCGCGAATGTTCTGGCCGTGCGCATCTCGCCCCCTCCGCATCCCGGCATCCCGCAAGAACAGTCCATTAAAGGTGGCCCCGGCGAAAACGGCGGAATGATGTGTCTGGATGGCCCCACCTTCGTCGCCACCGAAGGCTGGGATTGGATTCCAGCCGTTCGCGACCGCGACACCGGCATATGGCAACCGGTCACCCTCACCGCAACCAGCGCGGTCAAGATTGGTGACCCGCAGGTTGTGACTTCCCTGCCGCTTCCCGGTACCTCTCGCGCCGAAGTCGAAATCACTGTACCACTCGAGAACACTTCGACTGCACCCGTGACCGGAACGTTGAAAGCTTCTTTTGCAGACATCGTCGTAACGAAACAAGTCACCTTAGCCGCGGGTGAAAACGCAGTCAAGTTGCAGCCCTCCGAATTCGCGCAACTGACTGTGCAGCATCCGCGCCTCTGGTGGCCGAACGGCTATGGCAAGCCCGATCTGTATACCCTGCACCTGAGTTTCTCGGAGGGAAATACCGAGTCCGACGCGAAAGATGTGCGATTCGGAATTCGCGAGATCACCTACGAGCTAAGCCTGCTCGACAGCACGGGCCATCTGCGCCGTCTGGAATATTCTCCGACCACTGCGCGGCTGAAAAACGAGCGGATCGTCGATGTCCGCCACGAGGGCATGCGCGAAATTCCCGCCGCCGATCCGTTTCCTCCAAATTTCCCGCCGGAGTGGCGAGACGGATGGAAATCCTGGGTTGCGTCGTTGGCTCCCGGCGGAGAGCTTTCGCCGTCGGTGAAGATGCTCGACGACACGAAAACTTCTCCCTACCTCGTGATCAAAGTCAACGGTGTCCGCATCGCCGCCCGCGGCGGCAATTGGGGCATGGACGATTCGCGCAAACGGGTCTCCCGCGAACACCTGGAACCTTTTTTCCGCCTGCATCGCGACGCCAACCTGAACATTATCCGCAACTGGGTCGGCCAGAACACCGAGCAAACTTTCTTCGATCTCGCCGACGAATACGGATTAATGGTTTGGAACGATTTCTGGGAGTCCACGCAGAACTACAACGTCGAGGCCGAGGATCCAGCGCTGTTCCTGGCGAACGCCCGCGACACCATCCTGCGCTTTCGCAATCATCCGTCGATCGTTGTCTGGTGCGGCCGCAATGAAGGCGTGCCCCAGCCCATCATCAACGAAGGCCTCATCGAGTTGATCCGGTCGTTGGACGGAACGCGCTATTACTTCCCCAGTTCCAACCAGGTCAATCTTCAAAATAGCGGGCCCTATAAGTACATGGACCCTGCGCTTTACTACACCACGTTGAACCACGGCTTTTCCGTTGAAACCGGCACGCCGTCGTTCTCGACTCTTGAATCTTTCCGCGCGTGGATCCCGAAGGAGGATCAGTGGCCGGTCAGCGACGCTTGGGCCTACCACGACTGGCATCAAAGCGGAAACGGCGACATGGCTCCGTTCATGGCGCAGATGCAGGCCGAGTTCGGCGCTCCCGTGAGCCTGGAGGATTTTGAGCGTAAGGCGCAGATGCTCGACTACGTCGATCATCGCGCAATTTTCGAAGGCATGAACGCGCACCTCTGGTCCCCCAACAGCGGACGCCTGTTGTGGATGACCCAACCCGCATGGCCCAGCAATACCTGGCAAATTCTAAATGCGGACTATGACACGCAGTCTTCTTTCTACGCCGTCAAGAAGGCCTGCGAACCGCTGCATGTTCAGCTGGACCTGTCGAACTACAACGTCGGAGTCGTCAATACCACCAACGACGCGCAAACGGCTTTGTCGCTCAGTGCAAGTGTCTATTCAGTCGAAAACAAACTCTTGTTCCACCGGGAAGAGAAGAGAGACGCTTCCGCCGACGCTCTCACCGACGGTTTCAAGCTCGAACTTGCGCCGTTGCTTTCGTCCGAAGGAGTCGTGCTGGTGAACCTGGAACTGCGCAACTCGTCAGGCGACATAGTATCCAGAAATTTCTATTGGCTGGGAGCCGACAACGCTTCGTATCGCCGGTTGAATCGTCTTCCCATTTCTTCCCTATCAGCAACTGCCAAATCGACACGCGCAGGTGAGAACATCCGCGTGAAAGTGGAACTGCGCAACATCTCGACCACCGTCTCGCTGGCCAACAAGCTGACTCTTCTAAACGCGGCCGACGGTTCGCGGATTCTTCCCGCTTACTACTCCGACAACTATCTGTCGCTGCTTCCCGGCGAAAACCGCGAAATCGAAATTGAATATCCCGCGAAATCGGCGAACGGCCCGGCGCAAGTGGCGCTTCGGGGATGGAATCTCGCCCAACAAGTCGTCCCAGTCCCTTAAGGAACCTGCTGAAGAAGTCGATTTTGAATGGCGCAGGGCTTCAAGCACTGCGATAGGAACTTTTCGTTTTTCTGGGGGCTGCAGGCCCTGCTCTCGTTCATGAACCGGGAGAACC
>Ga0187859_10000628_pt1 | contig 23456 bp, 12 predicted proteins | sample June2016WEW_10_1_2_FD_133019 | JGI IMG/M metagenome (GOLD analysis project Ga0187859, IMG submission 133019) | Peatland microbial communities from SPRUCE experiment site at the Marcell Experimental Forest, Minnesota, USA - June2016WEW_10_10 | ecosystem: Environmental > Terrestrial > Soil >...
ATCCGCCGCCGGCGCGCGTTCGACCGTGTAACTGGCGGCACCCACGGAGCCTTGCCAGGAAATCGCCGCCGCGTCGGTGATCGGTAACAAGGTTGGGGATGCGGGAGCCGGAATGGAAGGCGGGGTCAGGCCTCGAATGACAAAAGCATTGCTGTAAACCATGGCCATAAGGGAGATTTCGTCATATCCCGCACCGATGGGCGAACCCGGCCAGTGGAACGCCTTATAAAGGTCACCACCGTCCGGCTCGCTATGCCAGTAAAAGCCGCCGTCCCGGTCACGGAAACGCAGGCTCCACAGCAAGCCGCCCGACATGCCCGTATCCATGATGGCTTTCATGGCATCCGCCATTTGCGCGGTGCTGACAAATCCAAATTCACCGGCGACATAGGGTTTTTTGCCCTTCGCCAGGGCCCAATTCTCACGGATGAGTTCGGCGAAGGATTCTCTCATCCGGAAGCTCGGATAATGATGAGTGGTGACGATGTCCGTATTCGGATCAGTGAGTGAATCGGGATGCAAACGTCCACCGCTGACACCGTCCATGACCAGATGATTATGGTCAAGGCTCTTGATATAGCGGGTTATTTCGCGCGTCCAGGACGGCGGGCTGGAGAGTTCATTCCCGGTTTCCCAGCAGAGAAAGGCCTTGTCGTCACAATAACGCACTCCCGTCAGTGTGTTTGTCCGCAACAAGACATACCGGATGACTCTCTCGAAATCGGCGATGAGCTGCGGATCGGTCCAGAAGTCGTTGGGGGATTTGCCCCGGAACGCGGCGTATTCGCCGCGGCCACCCTGCCATTTCCAATTGTTAACGAGCGGAATGATGAGGCGGACACCTTCTTCGTTGGCCACCTTTAGCGCCAGATCGAACGTGCGGAAGGCGTTTTCGTTGTACCGATCAATCCCCAGCACGTACGAAGCTTCCGCCGGCGGATCGTCGCCCCGCCAGACCGGTATGGAATAGGTGCGCACGACGGTACCGCCCATCTGGCGCACCGTCGCCAGGCCGTCGCGAATCTCAAATTCATCGGGCAGACGCCAGGCATTGGTCCCGGTGAACGGCAGGTTGTCTTCCACAATGAGCAGGTTGGGAATGTTGAACGAAATAAAACGAAACGGTTCCGTGCCGTCCATCAACTGGTCGCCCTGGACGGTGATGAAATGATGTAACCAGGATTGCGCACGCAGCGGTACCATGGGAGCAACCGCGAGGAGCATTATCAGGCACGGAATGATTCGGTTCATATTTTTTCAATGACAGTTTCTGTCACGACAACAGCGCCGGTCGAGACGTGCATCGTTGATTTCAGCGTCAGCACGGGTCGGGGCTCATAGGATGCCGGATCATTAAACGCCTTCTCAAAAGTCGGCGCAACCCATAAGGGGTCAGTGGTCATGTCACGAAATTTCGGTTCAAAACCGGGCCACAAATGTGTTTGACAGTTCCGGAAGTCCTCCGGCAGATGCCCGATTCAGCCCCGGCTTTGGAAAAATTGACACCGCGAGAGACGGAGGTGCCCGATCAGCCGGCCAAAGGGTTTCGCTTCAAGGAAATCGTGGACAACCTCGGTATCAGCAGCGTGACCTGCACAGCTATATTTGCAATGTATATAATAAACTTCATGTTCACCCCCGCACCGGGGCCGTGGTGAAGTATCTGAATCGCTGAAACGCCACTCGCTGAATTGGAAAACCAGCGCCTGCGAACAAATATCTCACCCCGGCAAAGAGAAAGTCGCACAAGTTCCGTATGAATTGGTGGCGCATGCGGTTTTGAGTTGTTAGTCTCAAGTCGAAATTCACAAACATGTCCTTGAAACCGACCATGATAACGAAGTTGGTTTTAGCCCTTTTGAGTTTAATCGGCCTCGCCACTTTTCAGTTGCCCGCCCGGGACGTCAGGCCGCCGGTCCGTATCGCCATAGCGGGTCTGGTTCACGATCACGCCATGGGTTTCATTCCGCGCTTCGCCGGGCGGGCGGACGTGGAATTGGTTGGCATCGTGGAAACGAACCGGGATTTGATTAAACGTTATTCGGAACGTTTTCATCTTGATCCAAACCTTTTTTATCCCAGCCTCGACGCGCTTTTTGCAAAAACGAATGTCCAAGCTGTGGCGATTTTCACGAGCACGTTTGACCACGTGCAGGTTGTGAAAACGTGCGCCGCGCATGACGTGGACGTAATGATGGAGAAGCCCCTGGCGACGAACCTGAAACAGGCCCGTGCGATTGAAGCCGCGGTAAAAAAGAACGGCATTCAACTGGTTGTGAATTATGAGACGAGCTGGTATCCGGGAAATCAGGCCGCTTACACGATGGTCCACGATGAACATCAGATCGGCGGCATCCGCCGGATCGTTTTCCACGACGGCCATCGTGGGCCGAAGGAAATCGGCTGCTCGAGTGATTTTCTGGCCTGGCTCACCGATCCGGTTCTCGACGGCGGCGGCGCGATCAATGATTTCGGCTGCTATGGCGCGGATTTGGCCACCTGGCTCCTGGATGGGGCCAAACCGCTTTCCGTTTTCGCCGTCGCGCGGCACCTCAAGCCGGGCCTTTATCCGAAAGTCGAAGATGACGCGACCATCGTGTTGAATTATTCTGAAGCCACAGTGATCCTTGAGCCATCGTGGAACTGGCCGTTTGACCGCAAAGACATGGAGGTGTACGGGCAAACCGGGTACGTGCTGGTGCCGCAGCCGGATTTGTTACGCGTGCGCACGGCAAAGGAGCCCAACGAGGTTGAAATCACCCCGCCGCCGCTCAGCGGTCCAGGCGCCGATCCGCTCTCGTATCTTGCCGCGGTCGTGCGGGGAGAAATCAAACCCACCGGCCTGGCCTCGCTGGAGGTGAACCTGACAGTGGTGGAAATCCTGGACGCCGCGCAAAAATCCGCGCGGACGGGAAAACACATCAAACTTTGAAACGGGTGCCGGGCAAACCGGACAAGCGAGGTTCCATCTATCAGCCAACACCGAATTGATGCCCAAAATCATCGAATTTTTGGACTACGATCCGCATTGGTAACCCTATCCGCCTATTCCCCGATGATTTTGACCAGTACCCGTTTCCGTCGTCGCCCGTCGAATTCACCGTAGAATATCTGTTCCCAGGGGCCGAAGTCGAGTTTGCCCTTGGTGATGGCAACAACAACTTCGCGCCCCATGATCTGGCGTTTTAAATGCGCATCGGCATTGTCCTCACCCGTGCGGTTGTGGTGGTAGTGCGAGGTTGGTTCATGCGGAGCGAGCTTTTCCAGCCACACATCGTAGTCATGCAGCAAACCATTCTCCGCATCATTTATGAAGACCGACGCAGTTATATGCATGGCATTCACCAGACAGATGCCCTCTTCGACTCCGCTTTTCTTCACCAATCCCTCGATGGTACCGGTAATGTTAACGAACCCCCGGCGATTCGGGATTTCAAACCAAAGATTTTCCGTGAGCAATTTCACATGGACGGGATGCCAACCAAATGGAAAAAATGAAAAGAGGGCAATAATCCCCTTTTTTCGGTGGGGAAATTCCCGATCTTGAGGAAGTTTCTTCTTATTTTTTGGGAATACCTTCGCGAACCCATTGCACGGCGTGCAGAATCAACTCGGTGGAGTTTTTCAGGTCGAGCTTTTCCTTGATCCGGTTGCGGAAAGAATTGATGGTCGTAATGGTCAGGTTCAGTTCCTCGGCGATTTGACGGGTGGCCTTGCCCTCTCCCAGCATCCGAAAAACCTCAAGCTCGCGGTCGCTTAACGTTTCGATCCGCGACACCGGCTGATTCGTCCGGTTGCCGAGCATGAATTTGGCGAGCATCGTTGCGGACATCTTGTCACTTAAATGAATATCCCCCCCCAGCACTTTCCGGATGGCTACTTTTACGGCCTTGGCAGGTTCGTGCTTCATGACATAGCCCATGGCCCCGGCGCGCAAAGCGCGTTCGGCGTAAAGCGATTCTTCGTGCATGGAAACCACGAGCACAGGCAAATCTTCGAACTCGGCCTTGATGTTTTTGATGAGGTCAATGCCGGTTGTGCCGGAAAGTGAAATATCGGCGATGACGAGATCCGGCTTCTTCTCGCGGATTTCGCGCAGGGCTTCGTCGGCATCCGCAACATCGCCGCACACGGTCAGGTCGGGTTCGCGCTCAATCAACTGACGCATTCCATCCCGGAACATGGCGTGGTCGTCCACGAGGAATACGCGGCTCTTGGCCACCGGGTGAGAGCCCCCCTCTGTTCTGTCATTTGAGCTGGCAGCTAATGGCATCATTTTGCAAGTTCACCGGCAACTTCGGTGGATGGATAAAAAGCACACGTTATTTGAGTGCCCTGACCGGGCGCACTTTTCAAGTCCAATGTTGCACCAATTACACTGCTACGGTAGCGCATGATCCGGATACCCATGCCGGTGGAACTCCTGGGTGACTGAAAACCCGTGCCATTGTCGCGAATTGTCAGCACGAAGTGGTCAATGTCACGCGTAATGGAAATCAGGATGCTGGTGGATTTGCCGTGTTTGACGGCATTCAAAACTGCCTCTTGAATGATGTAGTACAAATGCAACGAAACCGAGTTATCAACCGCGAGGAATGATTTATCACACGAAAACTGGCACTGTATTTTGAACAAACTTTCGGCGTTGGCGGCGAATTCTTCAATCGCCGACACCAGGCCGTTTTCGTCCAGTTGGACGGGAAACAAGCCGCGCGCCACCCTGCGGGTTTGGGTGATGGTTTCATTCACGAGACCACCGATTCTTTCCACTTCGGAAGATTCGGTCAGGCCTTTTTCCTGCAATTGATCAGCCATGATATCCATGCGATAGGCTATGGCCGCCAGTTGCTGGCAGACGCCGTCATGCAAATCGTGGCCGATGCGCCGTTGTTCGCGGTTGCTGATTTCCAGAATTTCACGTTCCAAACGCTTTCGTTCGGTAATATCGCGGGCCATGCTCTCCACCTCGGCATTTTGCCCGGCCTGACTGACCAGCCGGGCGCTCAATTCCAATCGGAAGCGTTGCCCTGACGCACTCATAAACTCCCATTCCGTTGGTGACAATTCCACGCCCTGGGTCACCTGCTCAAACCATTGCCTGGCCGGTCCGCGCTGTTCTTCCACGAGAAACTCAACCAGGTTTTTCCCTAGAATCGCCTCGCGAGGCCGCTGCAAAACCCGCTCGCCAGCTTTATTGATGGAAGTAATGCGACCGCCCAGGTCGTTAGTGAACACCATGTCATTCGCATTCTCAAACAATTCCTCGTAACGTTCTTTCAGGGCGGCCTCCGTTTGAAGCTGGTCGCGGATGATTCTGGTTTGTTTATGAACCCGTAATCTTAGAATCAGGACCCACGCAATGGCGGCGACAACCGCGCCGACAAGAATTCCAACAACCCAGAGTAATTTTTGCAGGTCCCACCACGGCGGCCGTCGCAGGACCGAAATGTCGCCCGGAGACCGCATCAAAATGCGAAATGATTTGGCACGCCAAGACTCTCCCGCCACCCAGGTGCTGCCAGTTTCGATCAAACAAACTCCAGTGATGGCCACCTCGCTTCCATTCTGCAAATAGGCGAAATCAACGCCCGGAGAACTGCTCTCCAGATATGCGTGGAAAATGACCCCGCTGGGCGTTTGAAGCACCAGAAACTGATCGGGACTGTGTCGCGCCCGGTCCAGCACGGTGGCCACAATGCGCACCAGACGGCAGTCATGGGTTCCTTTCAAGGCTTCGTCGGTGTTGATGACATCAGGTGTCGGGAGCGGGCCTGACCCGATTTTTTGAAAGATCGCATCCTGCAATTCCGGGGTGTATTCCCCCTTGGCCGGGAATCCCAAAACCTCCACCTCGTCTCCCGGAAGGACTTTCTCCGATTCCAGGGTTTCCACGTGCAATCCTTCCTTTTCATCTTCGATATATAACGAGTTTCCCAGTTGATAAATGACCGTTCCAGTCACTTTGACCCGATGGCCATACGGGCCTTGAGGGGTGAACTGCAACAGCTTCTCAATCGGTTGCGTTTCGACGGCAAACGGGTCGCCCGCCGCAGCCACGTCAATCGCCAAATCCGTGGGGCGGGGAACCAAAAGCCTGATGTCGAATAATTGTCGCTGGCGGTTGAAACGAGTGACGCAAACACCGCGCACCGTCACGGCGCTGTCCACCAAATCGCCGCTTTGCGCCACTGGCAATTTGCGCGCGTAGGCCGTCAATCGCCCACCGCCCGTGGCAATCTCCACAAAAAAATAACCGCTGGTTTGGTCAAAATAGGTGGCCCGCACAATACCGTGGACCTCCACGAACTGACTGTCCTCCTGTCCGCTGGCCAGTTGCTCAAACGTCACGGGCTTGGAAACGGGAAAGGCTCCGCGACCCAGAATCTGGATTTGGCGCACCAGCACGACCGGCGCATACTCGCCCGGATCAGCCTCTCCGGTCATCTCCACCAGTTGGCCCGCCGCCAGAGGCGGTTGTTCCGGCAAGCTATCCAGGGAGAAATAAATGCCCGCCGTGTCATCCTGCATGAACTGGAAGTACTGACTTGGATCGAAGAATGTCACCACCGCCTGCAAGTGCACTGGATAGTGGTTCGTCGCCTGTTCCGGCGTCAATTGCCGTACCTGCTCGGCCGTGTGCAATTCTTTGAAAAGGGCGTTTTGGCCTCGTGAGAACAGACCTCCGCCCATGAGAACAATCAGCACCATGACCGGCCTCAATTTTCTGATCCAGTCCATAACTTGGTTCCGGCTTGGAGGTTATGCTTTGTTCATTCTTGTGTCCATCCCTAACGTGGGGGAAGCATACCGATATTCTCAAGCCAAAGCACAATCTCCGACAGTTCACGGTGATGCCAGGCGGTAAAACACGGTGCCCTGGGTGGGATCTGGAATCACCACGTACGGACTGGTAGTACCCGGAAGATCAGTCCAGTTGCCGCCAACCAAGGAATTTGTCTGCACCTGCAGATGGCAGACGATGTTGGTCGGCCAACTCAGCGACAAGCTCCCATCCAGCTGTGGCGCCACAGCAATCGCCATCGGCGCGGTCTGTTCATAGACCCGCACGTAATCCACCAGCATCTCAGCCGGAAAGGTGGTCCCGGCTTCGATTTGGGCGACGGTGGGATTGCCGACATAATTTCCGCCGACCGCCAGGTTCATGATGAAAAAGAACGGCGCGTTGAAAGGTGTCGACAAACCGGCGTCGTTTTCATAAAGGGTGCCATCTACAAAATACTGGATTAAGCCGGGACTCCAAACCAAATCATACGTGTGCCAGTTGGTAACGGAGTCCGGGCTTGGAAAATTATAAGTTTGCGTTCTGCTGATTTCACCGCTGGTTCCCCAGTGGAGGCTTCCCTGCACCCACGTCGGTGTGGCTCCGTTATTTTCCACGACATCAATCTCTCCACAGCCAGGCCAGCCGACCGTGGGGAAATCCGAGCCCAACAGCCATAGCGCCGGCCACATGCCGACACCAGATGGCAATTTGGCGCGCCATTCAAAACGACCGTACACTGGTGTGTTGTAAAGGTCCTGAGTCTTCATGCGGGCGGACGTAAAGTTGTAACCAGCATAGGATTCCTGCTGCGCAACAATGTGCAGCAGGCCATTGCCATCAACGTAAGCGTTGTTTGTTCGGCTGGTATAATACTCAAGTTCATTATTGCCCCATCCGCAATTAGCGGGACAATCACTGCCGGTTTCAAATGTCCATTTGGTTGTATCAATCGAAGTACCGTTGAACTCGTCGCTCCAGACGATATTAGTATCGGCGCGCAGGCTGGTGCTCGCCAATATTAAGCCTATGACTATCGCTACGGAGGGAAGCAGCTTGATCAAGAATTTAGATTTAGCAACAAGGGCTTGACTGCGTTGATAATTCATACTTTGAAAGCCTTTGAGGCCTTACCCTATTTTACTACAAATAACACGTTGAGGCCGAGATTATATTACACATTGTACGTGAAACTTTGGTTCAGGGGCCCTGTTCAAGGCGGTAGAATTGCGCCGGCGCGCTGACCTCATTTGTAAGGAGATATTCTGAATTCAGGAGAAAGGGAGCGGTCGTCAGATTACTCCAGCTGACGGGCAATCCCAATGTTGGTGCTGTCTGCAGCGACCAAGTGTTCCCTGACACCACCGGCCAGGAAAGCACGACGTTTGTCCCGCTCAGGGCGATAGACAACTCCGGCGAAAGAGCCGGAAAAATTTGAAACTCCCAAAGGGAATAGCCCCACTGGGTGCCGCGTACGGTGCCGTACATCCGCACGTAACGACCCGTTCCGGATAATCCGGTCAAATACTCGGTGCCGCCAGGCCCGTTGGTCGTGCTGTAAATCGTGTTCCAGTTGGTGGCGTCGGAGGAAACCTGAATCTGATAACTCTTCCCGTAGGCCGTTTCCCAGTAGAGTACCACTTCCGAGATGTTGTAAGTTGCCCCCAAATCCACCTGAATCCATTGCGGATCACTGAAGGCCGATGACCAGCGTGTGGTCGGGTTCTCGTCAAAGGCGGCCAAATCATTGATGCTGCCCGGACCATTGGTCGTCGTGTAAACGGTGGTCCAGGTCGTATTGTGTTTCGCTAAAAAATGGACGTCGCCAACGAGAACCAGCATTGGATTTCTCAGCACCTGCTGAAGAGATTCAAAGACGAGGGTGTCCACTTCAGTGTTACCAAGTGAAGACCGGTGAATAGGTGCCAAAAAGTCTCGAGCGTGCATGCGCAGCGCCGGGCTACAACCAATTGTTGGTCTCTGGAGATGCGGACAACACTCTTGAAGCGGCATTTTCCAAAATCGAATTCTGTTTGCCGAATACGCTCAGCGCGCTTGAGGATGCCGTGAAGAGGTCGCAGACTGAATTTCCCCAAGCCGTCTACGGCTTTGTCATTGGTCGGATCGCCGCGCAGAAAACTCGTCTCCAAGGCGATGCGGTTCCATTCGGCTCGCATCCACTCAACGCAGGTATTGGAAAGATGTGGAGCAACTTCTTCACGTTCTGGATTCCGAACGATCCAGAGCTGCCTGCCCCGTGTAGCTCGGCAAGATCGGAGATGGTGAGGACTGTCGTCCGGGTATTTGGAGGAAACATCTGGCATCCAATCCGACCAACAACCAAGACGCCAGCCACTATTTTCCGGTCAATCCGGTTTCATGGCTGGCGTGCCAAAGCCCTCAGATGGTCATGGACCCAAGACGGTACGGTAGAAACGAACCGGATAAGCCGGGGAATTGGTATCCATCCAAAAGAATGGCAACAACGGCAAATTGGTTGTGAATATTGGAATCCAGGAAGTCAAGTTGGTGGAAGCCATGAGCGTGTAGTTCGTCCCTGTATTATTGGTGTTGATCCAAAATCCAAACTGGCCGTTGGTGATGGAAGCGCCATAGAGGGCAGGCACGATTGACTGATTGGGCGTGGCACTGACCTGGATGGAGTTGGTGCTATCACAGCCGTTATTGACCGCGAAAACCACATAGTAATATGTCGTCCCATTCGTCACCACGAAATCAGTGTAGTTGGTAACTGTCAGTCCGCTGGACAACAGGGTGTACGGCCCACCGCTGACCACCGAGCGTTTCACGTTGTAGCTGGTGGCTCCGCTTACTGTGTTCCAACTCAAGGCCACCAGCGAGTTGCTTGCGGTCGCCGTCAAACCCACCGGCGCGGCTGGCGGCGAGAGGAGGATTTCGATGCCGCTGGATTTAGCGTTGTCCTTGATGGTGACGTACTGGATTACAATCGCATTCGTGGTGTTAGGAGCCTCCATAAACTGTTGGATGTTCGCCTTGTCCTCGGCGCCGGACACGGCAAAAACGTCGAAGTTCGTCAGGACTTCATTGCCGTTAATGAAAACGTTGAATATCCGATCATTTGTGGCAGTCCAATAAATTTCTGCAAAGTGGAGGCGCACCAAGTAGTTCACGCCCTGCGTCAAGTTGGTGAAAGTGTAGGTGAAGTTGCCGTACCGTTCGGTTTGATAAACCGCCTGGGGTGCGGGAGAGGTCACGGCGCTGGTGTCGATTGCCGCCGTTGTCGAGGCGGCGGTGCCGCCCGAATAATACGCGTCCGCGACGAACTGGTTAGCCGCGCTGCCACCCGAGTTCACGGCCAATTCGAAGGCGCCCAGTGTCACGGCTGACTCACTCGAGTTGGGGCTTTCGCCAAGAGAGTTCGTGGCTGAAACCACATAGTAGTAACTGGAGCAAGTGGAAACGGCGGTGTCAACGTGGCTGTTCGCGGTGGGACTGGCGATGGTAGTGTACGGTCCGCCGCTGACCAGCGAGCGTTTCACATTGTAAGCGGTTGCACCGGTGGAGGCGTTCCAACTCAGATAAACTGCCGCGTTGCCGGTGCCCGCTGTCAATCCCGTTGGGGCGGCCGGAACCGTAGGAATCGGCGTACTCAAGCCAATCCAGTTGATACTAAATCCATTAGTGATCACTTCCAACCGCAGCGCCTGACTCCCGATGCCACCCGTCAGGGAAACCGTCGGCAAGGTGACCGTCTGCCAGCTTTGAGAGCCGCCGGTGTTGGGAATGGCGACTGTGCCAAGAACGGTGCCGTTGAGCCGCACCCGCAGTTGACCGCCGGCCGCAGGTGCAGCCACACGGAGGCTGATGGTGTAGTTGGCCGTGGGATATGGCAGGTTGACCGTGTATTCCAGCCATTCACCGGTGTTGAGCGAGTTCACGTCGTAGCCGCCGCCCGTGTCCGAGGTGGGTTCAATCCCCACGTCATCCGACCGGTAAACCCCGCCCGGATTGCCTACCGTGGTGTTATAGTAGGCCACACTCTCGCCGCCCGTATCGTAGTTCTCCGCTTGGATGATGTTCGTGCCTCCCGACACGGTGGGAACGGTCCCCCCAAAAGGCTCTTGCGGCTGCGAATAAACTTCCAGTTCCGACAGCGAATAACCCGCGCCCGGCAAACCTTGCTGCGTCCCGTTAACCTGCACGTAGCGGCCACGGCCCGAAACCAGAATGTCCTCCGTGCCACCAAGGTCATTGTTCGTGTTGAAAACAGTCGTCCAATTCGTTCCGTCCGGTGAAATTTGGATCGTATAACTGCTCGCGTAATTGGTGTTCCAATGCAGCCGGACACTGGACAGGTCTTTTATTAAACCGAGATCCACCTGAATCCATTGCGGGTCGGTAGTTAGAGACGTCCAGGCCGTCGTGGGATCACCGTCCAACGCCGCCGAACCCGGAGTGTTCGTGGAAAGGGTTGATGAAACGGCTACGGGTTGATGAAGCGCCGCGTTGGCCAGATCGCTGGAAGGCACCGACACGACCGTGAAAGCCCCGGTCAAACGGATGTCCCGCGAGGAAGCACCGACCATCACTTGAAAACTGCCCGGCGTCACAATCCAGCCGTGAGCGGTAGCGTCCCAATTGGCCAGGTCCTCCCAATCCAGATTGAACGTGACGTGCTGTGTCTGACCCGGCGAAAGGGCGATTTTCTGGAATCCTTTGAGCTGCTTCGGCGGCTCGCCGGCGGCGGAAGGAAAGCCTAGATAGAGCTGCGGCACTTCAGCGCCCGTTTGGCCGCCCGTGTTCGTCAGGTTGAAGCCGATTTGCACCTGTCCCGAAGGGCTGACGGCACTGACAGTGAGGTTGCTGTAACCAAACGTCGTGTAGGACAAGCCGAAACCAAACGGGAACAGCGGAGTCACGTTGTTTGCGTCATACCAGCGATAACCGATTTCCAACCCTTCGGAGTAGGAAGCTTGAAGGTTGATGCCGGGCCATTGGGCGGTGGTGCTCGTGGGCACCTGGCTCGCAGAGGGAGGAATGCTTACCGGTAGTTTTCCTGAAGGGTTCACGTCCCCGAACAGAACATGAGCCAGGGCGTTGCCATTTTCCTGTCCCGGATACCATGCCATCACAATTCCCGCGACCTGGCTGGCCCACGGCATCAGTGTGGCAGAAGACTCGTACATAACGACAATTGTGTTGGTGTTCACGGCGGCCACGGCGCTGATGAGCGCGTCTTCGTTGTTCGGCAGCAACAGGCTGGTGCGGTCGGAACCTTCGCTGGTTTGCTGGCCGACACAGACAATTGCCACCTGGGACGTTTGCGCCAGGCTCACGGCGGCCGCCGTGCTGGCCCCGTCGCCTTGGGCATAATTGACGGTGACACCGCCGCCGGCACGGCTGGTGATTCCAGTGAGCGGCGTGACGTTGTAAGGCAAGTTCACGCCAGCCGAACCAGCGCCGGTGGAGATCGGCGAAGTGCTGGCCGCCGAACCGATGACCGCAATTGACTGCACCGATGAACTCAGCGGCAGCAGGCCGCCATTGTTCTGCAACAAGACTATTCCCTCCTCCGCTTCGTTAAGCGCAAACTGCTGATGGGTCGAGTTCGTTACCGACGAATTGAGATTCCCGGTGGGAGGATTGTCGAAGAGACCGAATTGAAACATGCTGGTAAGGATGCGCTGCACCATGCCGTTCAGTTCTGAAGCCGGGACACTGCCTACTTGAATGGCGGCAGTGATGTCGCTGGATGTAAATTGGCCCTCATACATGTCCATATCTAGTCCATTATTCATGCCGTCCACGGTGTCGAAAGTCGCCCCCCAATCGCTCATGATCCAGCCATTGAATCCATACGCCTTTTTCAAGTCGGTATTGAGCGCCGGCAACTGGCACGCATGAACATTGTTCACCAGATTGTAAGAGGCCATGACCGCGCCAACCCCGGCCCGCACGGAGGCGCGAAACGGCGCTTCATAGATTTCATGGAGGGTGCGTGGGTCCACGTCGGCGCTGATCGTTGTGCGGTCGGTCTCCTGATCGTTGCACACAAAATGTTTGGCCGTGGCGACGATGCCCTGGCTTTGGATGCCGGGAATTTCGGCCGCCGCCATTGCCGCGCTCAGAAACGGGTCTTCGTCACAGCCTTCAAAAGCCCGCCCGTCCTCATACACCCGCGCCATGTTCATCATTGGGCCGAGCACCACGCCAACACCCTTGCCTCGCTCCTCGCTGCCCAGCATCACGCCGTATTGGCGCGCGAGCGAAACATCCCAACTGGCGGCGAGGGCAATCGGCGCGGGAAACGCCGTCACATTATTGGCTCCATCAGCAACCCCGGCCGGCCCGTCCTGCAGAAATAACCAAGGAATGCCCAGCCGGGTGTTGTTGGCAATGTTACCCACATAGTTACTGCCAGTCGGGCCTGCCGTGCCGTAGACCATGGCTGCCTTCTCACTGAAGGTCATTTGGGCAAGCAAAAGGCTGGCTCGCTGGCTCGCTGAAAGGGTTGTGTTCGTCCAAGACTGTGCCTGAAGATAGACCGGCATCGCGCAGCAAACAGTAATGAAACACGCCGCACAGATGGCGTTCAGCGTCTTCCAAGGGTAAAGACGACGCCTGCAATCAATCCGCCCCCATTCGGCCGGACAATTCTTCATAGGACCTCTGCCTGCCTCGTTGACGGGAAATGGGCAATCAGAACCAGACTGGCACTCCCTCCAATTAGCCGGTTTTTCAATTCTGAGCCGTGGTCACAGAAATGAACCATGCCAGGTCCCCCGACGAGGGGCTGGCCATCACATTATCCGTATTGCCGCCGGGCGTCGCTGGTTTTTCGTTGATCATTGAAGTATCCGTCCACTGCCTGACCGCCGAATGTCCGTCGCCATACGCCAGCACACTGCTCGTGCCATGCAACACCGCCGGACTATTGAACCACTCGGTGGTGTTTCTGGGATCCAAGGCAAAAAAACCATCGTCAATACTGTAGGGGCTTTCTTCGGTAAAGACCCAGGTCTTGCTCGGTCCAGGACGCGTCATGTTCGATTGCTTCGTGTAGTATGCCCAGCCCGAAATAGGACCGCCACTTGTCGGAGTCCATAGCGTTGTAAAGTTGCCTGGAGCATCCATCGGCTGCACAAAACAATTCATGGAATAGGTGCGAAGGGCTGCCGCTGTGAAAGCCCCACCACCACGGGGAACGAGGGTGTGGTCGGCCGGGCAGTGGTAAACGGCAATGCTATTGATGTACGGATAGAGCAGGCCCGTCTGTATCCACCAGCTATACTTGCTACCTCCTGGATAGGGACCAGGCTGAACGGATTGCGAATTCTGCATATTGCCCGGACACCAATCGGCACTTAACCCGCCCGGCTGGAGAACTGGCTGTTGTCGGGGGTCGCCAGCAGGATTTTCGGCCGATTGACCGCCAAGACCCCGGTTGGGCACCAGATTATCTTGATTGTCGCCGGCATACATCACCCACGCCGTGATCAACTGCCGCTCGCTCGCCAGACATTGCATGGTCAGGGCCCTCTGTTTGGCCGCCGCCAGGGCCGGCAGCAGCATGGCTGCCAGAATGGCAATAATCGCAATAACCACCAGCAACTCAATCAACGTAAAACCTGCCGAACGATGTTCTTGTTTCGCTTTCCTGTCACCTTCGGCCTGCGCCCCCAAAGCGGCCTCTTTCTTCACTCGATCTGTCTTCATTTAGTTTTAATCTTCAATCGGCGGTCGGCACCGGCCTTACACCGGCACCGTCCCGCCAACACCTCAACCATTCTACGGAGAAGAAGCTCTGTAAAATCGTTGTGCGCCACCGGTCGTGCTGTCGGTCACCGTGACCGTCCCACCGGTTCCGGGAATGCCGCTGCTCAACGTCAGCCAACTGGCCGGATTCAAACTGGTGCTGTAATACACCGTATAGCTGTGCCCATTTTGGGTCGGAAACTTGATCGAAACGGTGCCCGCGCTCACCGAGGCGCTGATCGAAAACGGCGTAACCGCACTGAACGGCACAAACATGTAGAAGTGCGCATTCAGGCTCCCCGTCGCGCTGCCCGCCGGCGCCGTCACCTTCAGCGTTTTTGCTCCGCTGAGCGTGACCACGGCTGGCTGGCCATTGCTCATCAAAAGCACCCAGTGCCAGGACTGAAATCCATTGGCATTGGCATCAGAGAACGTACCCAGCATCTGGGTCGTCTGTGTAACGCCCCCGACGGTCACCAAAGCCATTGTCGCATTGGTATATGCCGCCCCGCTGGCGAGCCGGCCATAGATCTGATATGTGTTGGACGGGAACGTCCGGGTATAATTAATCCATGTCCCCGGCGGATACCAGCCCACGTCACAGTCGGTGTTGGTCGTTGGCACAGCTTCACTTGGAACGTACTCAAACGGTGGTACTGCGCTCGGCCCCATGTTAATAAACTTGCTGCGGAGAAAGTCCGACGTCACTTCCGTGCCGACGGCCTGGGCGTACACCCCAGGGGAGTTGCCATCTTGCCGGTAAATGTACGCTTCACCTGTTACGTTGGTCGTGCTATAATCCACGCCGTACACCGCGCTATTGGCGAAATTGCCGCCCGGATAATAATAATAGCTGTTGGTGGCCGTATTGTTGGTGGCTGTCTGAATGGAATTGTCAAACCACTGCCCGCTGTTGAAGTCGAATTCATCGGCCTCAATCATGAAGTTGTTTTGACTGAACGTGTCAAAAGTTTCGCTATAACTATGCGAATGTCCAGCGGCATCCGTTGCCGTAATGGTGATTGCGTAGCTTCCCTGTTGGGACAGCGGGAAACCAACCTGCCAATTGGTCGCCGAGCCGGTGAACCTCAACAGCGGCGAAACGTTGGCGCCATTCAGGGTTAATTGAATATTGTTGGTGCTGACGGTGCTGACAGCGGAACTGACGGTGAAGGTCAGCAGGTTGGTGGCTTGAAAAGGCTGCGAGCCATCAGGATAAATGTTTGCAATCGCCGGCGGCGTGTTGGTTCCGGGTGCCAGCATGAAAAAGTTCAGGTTGACCCCTCCGCCCAAAGGCCCGGAAGTTACCCGCAGTGTGGTTTGTCCATTTAACGTCACCGCCAGCGGATTTCCCCAGGCATCCGATAGAGGTATGAAATCAAAACTGTTCCATCCGCGCGCGTTGAATTGAAAGATGCCCAGTTGCGTAGTCGTCTGATTGGTGGTGCCCTGACCGCTGGTGATTTGAGCCAGAGAGCAACTGGCCAAACCGCCGTTCCCGTTGGCCAAGCGTCCATAGATATTATAAGTGCCGGCCGGGAAAGTTTTGGTGTAATTCACCCAATTCGACGGATTAAAATACCCAACAAGATAGTCGGGAATACCGGCGGTGATAAATTGAGAGCGGGGTGTATCATTTGCAAGATCGGTCGAAGCCTGATCATTGGGGCGCCAGCCGTGAGGTTGATTCGTGCTAAAATTCGACACATATTCGTCCACGTTCGATACGCCCACCTGATTGTAGTAACTGCTGGCACTGTTGGTTGAAATCACCGGGTTGTCGATGAACTGGCCACTACTGAAATCAAAATCTTCCGCTTCCCAGGTAAAATAGTTTGAACTAAAGGTGTCGAACCGGACCGGCGCGCTCACACCTTCGCCGCCAGCGTTGGTGACATTGATTTGACCAACATAAATGGTATCCAACAAAAGATTGGTATAACGGGCCGTGACATTTCCGCTGCCGCCGCCGCTAACCACCAGATTACTGGAAACATTCACGCCGTTTAAGATCAACTGAATGCCGCTGGTATTGACGGCGGCAGACGGTGAAGTGATGCCAAAACTCATCGTGTTGGTCGCATTGAATAGCGATTTGCCATCATCGGGCGAGATGTTGTTGATGGTCAACTCGGGCGCGACTGTTAAATTATTGAATCCCACATCACTGGCATTGCCGCCCGCGTGATTGAATACGTCTATTCCCGTAAGCGATCCATTGAATGTACCGGTCCAAGTGTCGGAACCTGCAACCGCCAGATAGGTATTGGTTCCGGTGATGGTGAAGGCAATATTAAATGCCGCTTGATATTGATAAGTCATGGGTCCGGCTTTCGCCGCATTAGTCCCTGCGTCGGTATAAAAATACCAACCGGGCCCGCCTCCATAAATGTAAAATCTTATGGCAGTGTTAGTACCATTCAACAAACTGACGCCGACCTGGCCGGCCGGGAATCCATTGGCTGCAGGATCGGTAGCCCGCATTACAAAGTTGATTGAAACGGTCTGCCCAACTGTTAAAGCTCCGCCGGCAAATGTGTTGTAGGAGTCAACACTTCCGCCCAGAGCGGTCCCATCGTTTTGGTAACTATACGCTTGCCATGAATTTACGGAACTACCTCCAATCCCGCCGGCTCCATCTGGATTACCGAAATAGACTCCCGAGCCATCAGCACCAGCATCGCCCAAGCCATTGGTTCCACCGGCGTAAAGAACATTTGTCCAAACATTAACCGGGTCCGCATTTTGATCTACTCCATCCGGCGTGCTGCCCGGACCCGCCGTTGCGGTGTAAGAGAAATAGTTGGACGCAGATGCCAAGCTTACAGCGCCGATTATACAAATTAGAATCAAGATGGTTTTTTTCATAAGGTTTGGTTCCGGTTGATACGCAACAAACAAGACCGCCAACACTGGTATCTGGCGGTGAAACTACAATGGCATAACCCTCACGGCTTGAACACCCCTCTTTCGGGTGGGCACCGCATTCAGGCTTTGTCAGACAACCGGGGATGTTGCTCATTCAACTGACTAATCACACCGGCCGCGTTGAAGGTATTTCCTGGTTTGTAGTGAAGCGCACGATCGTTGACTGGTTGAATCCTGGGAAGGACCGAGACGGAATTGTAAAAGAAATCTTATTTTTATCGTTCGCATTGTATTTCCATTTGCGACGCTGTTTTTTAAATGACTCCATGGCTCCGTTCTAATGACAGGAGTCGTCCACACTTTTTTCTGGAGTTTCAATATTTTCGTCGTATTTTGGAGTGCTGGCACGGTGTTGATAACGCATTTTCGAGCAATTATTGTGCATAACGCCCGATGGTTCGGAGGCCAACCTTTTGAAGGGTCGTGTTTTCGATAACCCGTTAGCTACCTGTGAAAAAGTCTTTAGTACTGCTGTTTTTCGTCGTATTTACGCTATCAAGCGCAGGGCAAGTTGTCTCGCAGCCGCTCCCAGGCAAACGTTTAACCAGTGCGTGTGAAGTTCTGGCTCTTTCAAGTGAACAGGCATCACGTGGAATCGGGATTTCAGTCACAGGTGTTGTCACTGCCGCCGAGTCTGACTGGGATGGAAGATTTTTCGTTCAGGATGCCAGTGGTGGTGTTTTTGTCGAGAACATCGGCAGCACCCAGCCCCGCCCCGGCGATGTGGTTGCCGTTTCGGGGGTAAGTGCTCCGGGAGGATATGCCCCCATTATCACCGCACCGAGTTGGGAAAAGGTGGGAACAGCAGCATTACCAGAACCCAAACCTGTTCTCATCGAGCAGTTGATGTCAGGTGCTGAAGATAGTCAACGGATTGAAATCTCAGGCATTGTAAGAAACGTGCAAGGTGGTCTCAATACGACATTTCAAATTGAATTGGCTGCGGGTGGATTCTCTGTCGATGTGTTTGGGCCAATTCCAGCGGGCATTGATCCCCAGTCGCTGATTGGCGCCAAGATCAAGGTAAAAGGCACTGCCGCGACTTCCTATAACGCACCATTGAGACACCTCGTAACAGTCAATGTTTATGTTCCCCTCGCCGGGGATTTTATTGTCGAACAATTTCCTGCTTCAAACCCGTTTAATAAACCTGTGACTCCCATTAGCAACATTGGCCAATACCGCAGTGGCCTTCCACTCGGCTACCGAGTTCATGTCAAAGGGGCTGTAACCTGTCAAAGAAATGGCGAGGATGTATTTATCCAGGATGCCACTGGCGGATTGGAAGTTACAAGCAGCCAAATTATTTCCCTCTCTCCGGGTGATGTGATTGAAGCCGTGGGATTTCCAGACGTAAAAAGCTTTTTCCCGTTTTTAGCAGATGCGGTTCTACGGAAGACAGACGAACCTCGTACCAGTGTGTTGCCGACGAAAGTGCCGACGGCAGAATTATTCAAAGGGTTACACCACGCCGACTTCATCACCCTCTCGGGCACGTTGCTTGATCGGTTAACGGAAGAAATCCCAGCGTCAACCGGAGGGTCTAACATTCTAAAAACGACCTTGGTGCTCCAAAACAGCAACCTGCTTTTTACGGCCGAAGCAGATACGGCCAAATCGGATTCCCTCTTACAATCAATTCCCATTGGCAGCACTGTCAGAATTTGCGGTGTGTGCTTTCTTCAAAGTGACAAGAACGGAAAAATTCAATCTTTTCACATCCTCATACCGGATTCAAATGACGCCAGCATCATCACCAAACCGAGCTGGCTGAGCGCGCAACACTTGTTGATCATTCTTGTCATAGCATTGGTCACAATCATTTTTGCCGCCAGTTGGATTATCATGGTATCGAAGAGAAACCTGGCTTTGAGACAATTGATGCGTGAACGAGAGCAGGACCAAAGGGAGTTGCAAAAAGCTCACGATACACTTGAGATGCGAGTCGAGGAGAGAACGCGACAGTTGGAATTCCAAATAACGGCGAGAAAAGAGGTTGAGGTGCGATCCAAGGCCATTTTAGCTGAACGTACTCGACTGGCAAAAGAGCTGCACGATACTCTGGAACAAACGCTGACCGGCATCACCCTGCAGCTAAACACTGTCGCAAAGTTGTTTAAGCCGGAACCTGACAAAGCCTGCCACCACCTGGGCCTGGTTCGGAGCATGGTGCGGATCAGCCAAGTCGATTTACGCAGATCCATCTGGGATCTGCGAAGCAGAGAACTCGAAGCGTTTGATCTATCCAGCGCACTATTGATCAGCAGCAATCGAATTGCAGACAGTGCAGGTATCCGTGTCGAAATTAATACGAAAGGTGACATTCGCCCTTTGCCTGAGATCGTTGAAGAGAACATACTTCGAATCTGTCAAGAGGCCATTACGAACACAGTCAAACATGCCGGTGCACATTGGGTGCAGATCGAATTGGAGTTTTACGCCGAAAAGGTAACCTTGCAGATCAAGGATGATGGAAAAGGTTTCACCCCCGACCATTGCGCCGGCCCCAATGACGGTCATTTTGGTTTGCTCGGCATGTCGGAAAGAACAAAACGGTTGGGAGGAAACATCGCAGTTACGAGCGCCCATGGCAGGGGAACCATCGTCCATGTCGAGCTGCCGATAGAGCAGACAATCACGCCAAAATCAGCCGATGAACAAGCAAATCATGAAGAAATCGCCGCCGATTAGGATTTTGATTGCTGACGACCATTACCTGGTTCGGATGGGGTTGATCGCCATGATCAATACGGAACCTGACATGCAAATTGTCGCCGAGGCCACCGATGGCGCCCAGGCCGTTGCTCTGTTCAAAAAATCAACCCCTGACGTTGCCTTGATGGACCTGCGCATGCCGATCAAAAGTGGCGTCGAAGCCACTGTTGAAATCCGTAAACAAAACGATGGTGCGCGCATTTTGATGCTGACGGCCCTGGATGGAGATGAGGACATTCATACAGCCTTGGAAGCCGGAGCCGCGGGCTATGTGTTGAAAAACTCCACGGAAGACAAACTAATTCCGGCTATTCGCGCCGTGGCGGCTGGACAGTATTGGATTCCGGAAGAAGTAGCCAAGCGTCTTGCATCGCGGCGCATGTTTGAAGAACTGACTCCCCGCGAGCTGCAGGTCCTCAATGAGCTTGCCAAGGGGTTGGCCAACAAGCAAATTGCCGATGTTTTAAACATCACTGAAAACACTACCAAGTGGTTTCTAAAGAGTATTTTAGCAAAACTTCGCGTTGCTGATCGAACTCAAGCCGTTGCCGTAGCCGTTCAACGAGGAATAATCCGCTTTTAACCCGAACGCATCTTGCTCTTCGACCGGAGGCCGCTTGCGCCGACCTGTCGCCAAAGGTCCAGGGAGTCATCGAGTCCATCGTGACCGGTGGTTTGCGGAAACGCAGAAAGGCGCTTGGCCCACGAAAATATCATATTCATCAGGGACTTCCTGCTCGGCACCTTGACGTAAAATATTCCAAGAGTGCATCACCTGTTCTGCCATGACAACGGATAATTATCGATCATCCGCGATGTTTGCAAAAAGGATCCGGTGGTTCGTAAAACATACGTGAGAAGGAGAGGTTGATGTCTCACCTTGGGCACAATGCGGACGGTCATCGCCCTGCGGGGACAACGCCATTTTATTGGTCGGGCGGTGAAGCCACGCCGCCGTTCGTGAAGTGGATATCGTCCAACTCGATATCAGAGATTGGCGCCGACTGACTTAAAATCTCGAAGAACTGGCTGACCGCGGACAGATCCACTTCCGGACCGAAGTCGGACATCGGGATGTCCACCACATGCCAGGCACCGTCGCGAACAAATCCGTAGGGGTCGCTGCCCGGTCCCCCGAAGTTGATCCATTTCTGGCCCACGCCATCGAGGTTGCCGCTCTTCATGCCAATCATGAACGAGGTGGTGGAGGTGGTCTTCATGGCGAACTCCAAATCGCAATTCGTGTATTGGTACGCCGTCAGGTTGTATTTATTGTCCGGTGTGAACGCCATCCCTGACCACGTCATGCCAGGCGCAGCGGCCAGACTGATATCGTTGGTGTCACCATTATATGGGTGTTGCGTGGCGGGCACCATCGTATTCGCCCAGACGAAAAAATTACCCTGCACACCCAGGGCAAATGCTCCGGCGCTCTGGTGGGACGGTGTCTCGGTATAGACACCGAAATCTCCATTTTGAGGGGTCACCCGGGTGGCGCTGGGTTCCCACCAAACATTGTCAATGGACAGGTTCAGCGCGGAAGCCGGGTTCACGACACTCGAAATCTGGAACAGCTGATTAACGGTGCGGAAATCGACATTGGCGAATCGGTTCAAGGGGATTTTCAGAGAATGCCATTGGCCATCACGAGGAAACCAGAACTCCGATGTCTGGTCGACCCCCAACGGAAGCCAAAAGTTGCCGGTATCACCGGCCAACTGGCCGCTCACGCAACTCTGGATTCCCACTTGCATGGGCGTGGCGTCCCCCGCAGTGGTGCGAATGTCGAAGTGAAGATACCCGTCGGAGTAGTTCTTCATGTTGCGGAAATTCGGCAGAAAGACTCCCATTCCAAACCAATTACCGCCGGCAATATCGAATGACCAGCAGTTGGTTCCCTCGGAAGGGGCCGGCGGGTTGGCGCTCGGCGTCATGTTGTTCCAGAGGTACAGTGCAGCATTGGTTCCGTAGGCGAAATTTGGTTCCAAGCCCGTACCGTAGGTCAGGGAGTCGTTGACTGGCGTGGTTCCGGCAAAAACCCCGAAGTTCCCGTTTTCTGCATAATTATCGCCAAAATACAATTGCGTATAACCATTGTCAGTAATCCGGATATAATCAACATCCATCCTTGCTGGGAACGGGGCTGTGACTGCGCCAGGACTGTACACCCCCGTGTAGGAAGGATCATAGCCGCCGATGGCAATGTTCAGAATCAGAAACATCGGCTGCTGAAACATGGGGATGTTGGCGATATCCCAGGAGCCGAAGGGGACATTGTCGAGGGAAAACGTGAGGTTCGTCGGGGTCCAGGACATCTGGTAGAGATGGTAATCCTGGGTGAGATCCTCCGGCGCCGTGAGCCAGGCCGCGGCGTTGACAGCGTTGTTGTTGGTATCCGCATAGTGTATCGCACTGTCGATCAGTTCCTGCTGAATGTTTGAGGCGATCCCGGCGGCGGCGCCCAACTCCATAATATCCAACTCCCCACAGTTTGGCCAGGTGATGGCACCGGCGTTATTGCCCATCATCCAAAAGGCGGGCCACAACCCGTTGGCAGTATTGGGAACTTTGATCCGGGCTTCGATATTGCCGTACTTGAACGCGAATCGCCCCTCTGTGAGCATGCGTGCGGACGTGAAAGAATTTCCCCAATAATTCGTGCGGTCGGCCTCAATCACAAGATTTCCGTCCGTAATGTAGGTATTCCCGTGTTGGGCGGTGTCATATTCCAATTGGCCATTGCCCCACCCCCCACCGCCGACGCCATACGTCCACGTGCCGGGATCGATCACGCCGGTGCTGAAGTCAGTGGACCACACAATACCACTTGGATTGTTCGTCACTTGAGCCTGGAGGGTGGCGGATGGATTGCTCTGACCGTTGGAACTGAGCGTGACGATCGATACGAAATAGGTCTGGCCAGACGTCAATCCCGGAATGACGGTGCTGGTCACAAGGCCGAGGTTGATTGAATTGGTCGTGGTTGTGCTGGTATCACTATAGGACATGAAGTAGTCGGTCACCCCGGGCGAGGCGCTGGCAGACCAATCCAGGGCAATGGAATTGGTGGTCCCCGATGGGACTTGTTGCAGACCTGTCGGCGGCAGGACAACGACGGGTGGAATTTGCAGCCGGAAGAACCCGGCACTGTTCGCCATCGGCGCCAGGAACGACTTGGTGGTGCCATCGCCCGTGACCATGGGATAGTTGTTGGTCCAGATGCCGACAGTAAGATTGGTGGTTGATTGGGGGAAATACTGAACGCCGACGGTGCTCGGCCAACTGATTTGGGCCA
>Ga0187859_10000634_pt1 | contig 23350 bp, 22 predicted proteins | sample June2016WEW_10_1_2_FD_133019 | JGI IMG/M metagenome (GOLD analysis project Ga0187859, IMG submission 133019) | Peatland microbial communities from SPRUCE experiment site at the Marcell Experimental Forest, Minnesota, USA - June2016WEW_10_10 | ecosystem: Environmental > Terrestrial > Soil >...
CCAGCGTCCGGCGAGACGCCCTCGATCGCGCATTCCACGGCGCCCCCCTGGATCACGATCCCGCCGCCCGCGGCCGCCCCTTCAGGCCGTGCCGTGGATCACGATCCCGCCGTGCGGTGGATCACGACGAGGGCGCCGCTGAAGAACAAGTCGTAGGCTTGCAAGAAATCGCAAGCCCAGACGTTGCAGGCATGGTTTCGCAGAAACGTGGACCAGCGCTGCCCTCCAGGCGGATGTGTTCGCGCAGCGCGCATGTACTTCTGAACCGTGCGCTTGCTGGCTTTGATTCCGAGCTTGAGCAATTCTCCGCGAATCCGCTCGGCCCCCCCACAGCGCGTTTTCGCGCGCCATCGTGCGGATCAGCGCCACGGTCTCGGCCGCGATGCGCAACGTGCACCCGGGCCGACTGCGCCAGCGCCACAGAGCCTTGAAGCCCGCGCGGTGCCAGCGAAGAAGCGTCTCGGGTTGGACCACTCGCAGCACGTTCCTCCACGTCGGCGTGATGGCGGCGAGTGCCACCAGCACGATCCGGTCGAGCCGCGTCACGCGCGGTCGGGCGACCGACCGGTGCAGCACGGTGAGTTGGTGTCGGAGCAAGGCGATTTCGGTGAGCAACGACCGTCGCGAGCGAAACAGGTCGACCACTGCGGCGGCGAGAACGGTCACGATGGCGAACATCGTGCGCGAACATAGCGCTGTCCCTAGCGCATTTTCGGCCGATCGGCGAAGTAGCCAAGACGGGACCTGGACTCGGCTCGGTCCAGCCGGTGATGCTCGTTTCCCCCGCGATCATTTCACCCGGCCAAGGTGGTTTACGCGGCCTTCACGTCGACCTGGAATTTCAGGCCCCCACGGTTGATCAGGTCTTGGAGAGCAAGCTGGACGAAGCGGGCCTCGGAGTAACCGAGGATCTCGGCGAACCGGACTGCGCGCTCCGGGCTAACCGCCTTGCGGCCCTTCTCGATGTCGTTGAGATGCGACCTCGAAAGACCGAGCTTGTCCGCGAACGCGGCCTGCGTCAGCTCCTCGCCGAGCCGCACCGCCTCGAGGAAGCGGCCCAAAGTCACGGGGCCGCCCGTCAGATTTTCGAGAAATCGTCGAGCGTTACTCTTCTTAGTAGACATGCTTGTCGACTCCTTCAACGCGTAGGAACTCGACCGCGTCTTTCACGACCCGGTAATAGGCGCGATATCCCTTGCTCAGCCGAATCGAGCGCTGCCCCTTCAGGGCTCCCTTGAGCGGCTCGTCGTGGTAGCCATGGATCTTGCGCACGGCCTCGACGCCTCGTTCTTCCACATCCTCCACCCAGTTCTGAAGTTTCAACGCTACGTGTATCGGGACCGTCGCCAGGTCTTTCTCTGCCTTCTTGGACAGAAGGACCCGCTTGATCACTCGGATCATTGTACACCTGTATGGTGTACGCGCAAGCCGGCTGCCTGGGCGCCTCGCCGATTCGTGTCCCGTTCGCCGATCCCGAGCTTGCGATCGCGCTTCTCCGCCGGGCACGTCGCCAGGACTTCGTTCCGAAGACGCTCGACCGCCGCCCTTCGCTCGTTCGGCCCGAGGCATGCGAAGTCCGGCACTTCGTCCTGCTCTCGCACGGTGATGCAGAAGTCCTGCGCGTGCAGCTCGGCCCTTGTCTGTATGAGGCAGACGAGGGCGCGACGCGGCGCTCGTCAACCGGCTTCTGGGGCAGGCAATGCCTTGGGCGGAGCCTGGTCGGTCGGTTCGCTGATGTCCTCATCGATCGCCTCGCGGATGACGCGTGTCGTGAGCTCGTCGAGATGGGCATGGAGCTCTTCGGACAGCGCGAGAAACTCCGGCCATAAGGTCTGCTCCTGGAACGCCTTGGGCGCGCGCAGCTGCACCGTGCTGTAGCGCCGACCCGGCTGGCGAAAGGGCTTGAGCCCATAGCGACGACAGAGGGCGAGGAACAGCTTGCGCTTCCACGGATCGGGAAGGCTGTAAAGCAGCTCCGTGTCCTGTTCGCTACCCCGGAGCTCGGCGAGACGGGCGCGAATGCGCTCGGCGGCCCGCCGCGCGGCTTCTCGTTCGCCATCGACCGTTGTGCCGGCGTGCAGGGCCTCGATCTTGCGCAACTTCTCGAGCAGCGTTCCTTCAAGCGGCAGCATGGGTGCAACCAAGCACGACCGGGGCGTTGCGTCAGCCCTCATGCCGCATGCGGGCTACGCGGCGATGGGCGGTGTGTGCTGGACATGCGAAGCGGCGTAGGTCAGCGTGGTGAGGCTTTTTCCTCCGGCGAGCAGCTTTGCCCGTGACGACGAACTCGCTCGGCCCGCACCGGCAGAGGGGCGGCCCTCATGGGCGTGCTCGCCGTGAGCATGATAATGTGTACACATGTCGAAACGGACCATGACGGCCGCGAAATTTCGCGCGGAATGCCTTCAGGTGCTCGATACGGTCGCGTCAGCGCGAACGGAGGTCCTCGTCACCAAGCGCGGTAAACCCGTAGCCCGCATCGTACCCGTCGGTGAGCCGCCGGCCTCCCGCTTCGGGGCGCTTCGGAGCGTAACAACGATCGTTGATACGTCGGACGACCTCCTGTCGGCCGGCGACGGCTGGTCCGTTGAGTAGCGTGCTTGTCCTCGATTCGCACGTGTGGGTGGAGTTCGTGGCAGGTGCCTCGCTGTCCAAACGTGCACGCAGGACGATCGAACGCGCTGCGGGGGCAGAGCGCGGCGTCCTCATTCCGGCGATCTCGCTCTGGGAGATCGCCCGCTTGGCTCAGGACGGGCGGCTGAAGCTCGGCGAACGCCTCGAACGCTGGTTCGACGCCGCGCTCGCGACGGTTTCGGGGGATCTCGCGGCGATCACCCCTGAAATCGCCATTATCGCAGCGGGACTCAGGTGCCACGGCGATCCGGCCGATCGCTTGATCATCGCCACGGCGCTCGCGAGCGACGCCGTTCTCGTGACGCGCGACGCTGCGATCCTCGAACTCGCTTCCTCGGGCAAGGAGCTTCGTGTCCTCGAAGCGTGAGGGACGACCGGGCTCCAGCCACCTGTCGACTCGCGCGGCGCTCGAGGTGCCCGTTGACGCCGCCGCACTCCCGGCGAGTCAGATGTTTGCCGCGAAGCCCGCGATCAAGGGAGTGCGGGCGAGGGCAGCGAAGGCCGCAGTGGCGCGCCGGGGTGAACGCGATGAAGGGTGCGAACGTCGTCTTCCGTGAGCTGTCACCACCGGTTCCCGAGGGTACAGTCAGCAGACGTCGAGGGCTTAGTGCTTGGCACCGTAGGGCGATTAGGGGGAGATGCCCCCCAAAGCGATCGCGAGACTCGAATTCTGTCATTTATGTCATTTGTTTCGGCCGAGACGATTTGAAAAACGGCTTGGCGCGCGACAGTGCTGACGGAATCCACCAGAAAACCGGTCTCAGTTCGCCCGACCCATCTAGGAGGCCCTCGGCATCCAGTCCCCCCGCGGCCGGTCAGGACGGGAGGGCCGCGGAGCTGAGCGCCAGATCTTTCGAGCCCGCGTTCTCCCGCTCCGAGCTGCGGTGGGCTAGCGCTCTGCGGCGCGGTTCTTCGAGCTCTTCGCGCATGGCGCGGCGCTCCGTCACAAGGACCGCGGCCGTATTTGGGTTATCCGTCAATCCGAGCAATCGTGTTAGGTTCGTAATGGCTATTTCGAGCTCGGCGAGACGCTCTGGATTTCCATGCTCGGCCATCTGGTCGACGTAAAGGGGTTTGCCCGCGTGGTTGCCACTTCGCCACGTCGTTCAGCTCAACCAGGCCGCTCAAGCTCGACTACTACACGCCGATCAGCGAAACGATCGACCTCGCTGCCATTACCGACTTCATCGACGGGACCGCTACGAACGAGGTGGTCGCCATCGTACTGTTCCCGTCAGTGCGTACGCCCACCGATCTGGCGCACACGCTGGCAGCGCTGTGCAAGGAGCCGCGATGGCAGCTCGGCGAAGAGAGCTGGCCGAAAGGTCGCGAGCGGCCCGATCCCGTCGCTCTCTCTCTCACCTGGAAGACGTCCAGCGGCGATGTCTCCGATGCGATGGGCGTCGCTCCGCTCGGCACGATGCCCGTCACTCGTCGGGCGCCGTACATGGCGATCGTCGTCTGGGGCGGCTCGCATCTGAACTCGCACATCCGAAAGACCGACCGCGTCGGAGTTGCGAGTGCACCTACCGGTCTGGACAAGGCCGACCACAGCCGCCTGATGAAAATCACCGACGAACGCGTGCGGGAGCTGCTGCGGGAGCCCGGCGAGGACCCCGAGTGGCTTCGCCGCGTCGGCTTCATTCTTCCGAGCGAGGCCTGCGGACCTTTGCGTCCGTTGCGCAAGCCCGAGCCGGGCGAGAAATAGACGTCGGTGCGCTTCCGCCAAGGGCCTCGTCGATCGCCTCGTGAGCGCGTGGTGCGATCGGTGTTTCCGCACCCGTGGCCCCGTGCTGGCCGCTGGGCCGCTCTCCTCGGGGCTAAAGCCGATGAGTGGAAACCATGTCCGGTCTGGCCCAGGTTGGCGCAGCGACATTTGGAAATAAGGCCGAAGAAACGCGCGGCACATTGCCTGCAGGCGCCACCCAGGATGAAAGCGTCTCGTGCACTTGCGACCGCACCTCTTCTCCTCACGACAGCGGTGGGGCTGGCTGCCTGCGGCGCCCGCATCGAATCCGGCTCGTCGAACCCCGACGACTCGTCGAGCGACGGAGGATCCTCGAGCGACGGAGGATCCTCGAGCGACGGAGGATCCTCGAGCGACGGAGGATCCTCGAGCGACGGAGGATCCTCGAGCGACGGAGGATCGTCGAGCGACGGAGGATCGTCGAGCGACGGGAGCTCGTTTCCCTTCGGCGTGTACTCTGACTGTACCTGGCTCTTGACCACCGGCACCGCCGAAAGCGCAGCATCTTCCGCAAGCCTCACGCTCGCGCCCGATGGGCCGTCCGTCGTGGCTACGTTTCAGTCCGAGGGCCAGCCGACCGCCACCTTCGACCTGCGCGCGACGAGCCATAGCTCGGCGACGTTGACCGCATCGGGCCAGGGATTCGCGGGGCGGTGGGGCTACTGTGGCGGCGGGGTCGTGGTGCTCGACAGCGGTGACGTCGCCGTCGGGAGTCCTGCGCCGACGCAAGCAACACTGAGCCTGTCGTCGGCGGAGCTCACGGTCGACCAGGGCGTCGTCTTCGTCCAGATGAACGGGGCGGTCGTCGACGTTCAAGGCCAGCCCGGTTGCGCACCAGACGGGCCTCCAACTGGCCCTACATCCGCGCTGCTCGTCTGCGAGGCGTCGAGCACGGGCGATGGCGGCACCGGTGCGGGCGATGCTGGGGCGCCCACGTCTGCGACTTCCGCCTTCGTGACAGGCTCTTACGACTGCAGCAGCACCGTATTTACGGTCGTCACCTACGACGGCGTGCAAGATAACGTTGTCTCGTCCGGGGGCGCCGGGACGCTCACGCTGAACGCGGACGGCTCCAGCCTTAACGCGGCCTACAGCTTGGGTACACTCACGAGCGGAACTCTCGACTTTACCATCACGAGCGACAGCTCGGCCAATCCCGTCCCCGGGCAGACCATCGAAGTCGCCTGCGGCGGGATCGACCCAACCACGATGATGTCCCCGAATGACCCGACGGTCACCCAGGTCAGCGCTGGCGCTCTGACGACGGACGGCACCACGCTTTACCTGACCTTCCTCGGTAGGGTGCCGAGCGGCACTTGCTCGGGCCAGACGTCGAGCATAGTGCTGCAATGCACACCGAAGGATCAGTGACCTCAGCTCCGCGTGCACCAGGACTTGATGCGCGGCTTACCGCGATTCCTGCCGAGGGCGTTTGATCTTCGCGAGCACGGGATTCTTTCGTCGCGCCGCGAGCCTCGGGACCCCGAAGCGGAGTTTTGTCATTTGTGTCATTTATTTTCTCGGGTTCTGATTTTGAAAATCCCCGGGCAGCCACGGCCGAGCTCACTTCAGCGAGCCTTCTCGCGACAGTGAGGACGGAATCCAAATCGCGGTGCGTCACAGACGACGGGACGCGTCATCGACACTGGAGTCACACGGAGTGAGGCGGACGAGGGCATTAATGGCTTCCTTGATCCTGCGTGCGAGCAACGCCACCGGACTTACTTGCTACGACGTCGGAACGTACCGTTGATCGCAACCCCCCCGCCGGGGCGGCCAGACTCCAGCGGCCTGACGCCGAAGTACTTGGTAGGTCTATCAGGCTCGAGATCGGTTGCCCGACGGCGTCGACAATACGTGCCAACCGGCGTGCCTCAAGCTCTCTCGCAAGTTGCATCACCACCTCAAAGTGCCCGGCCGCGGCAGCCGCCTCCAGCGCCTTGGCGAGTGAGTACTCCACAGGGTCAGTAGACTCCTTGTTCTGCCCTACCGGATTGCCCCAATATTGCCCCGGGGTGGGTCCAACAGGGTCGATCTGGGGTCCACTCGGATCGCCGATCACCCTTGATTTCTCGCTTATCGCGGAAGGCTCGCACATGCTTGGTCGCTTCGCGTCCAGGTGTGACCCTCGTGCCAATCCTGGCCGTTTTGCCGGTCTCCTCGTTGAACCTTGCACTTCTGCGTGTTGCGACAGCTTCGGCGCCGAGGTGTTGTAGTCCCGGAACCGTCGGAGGGCCCTGCGCAGGGGTTCAAGATCCGAGGTGTCGACGTCGACTTCGTGCGGGATGTACCCGAGGTTCTGCAAGCGCTGGAAGATCCCGGAGAGGGTGTCGACGGGATCCAGGTTGCCCAGGAGAAAGGCGAACGATGTACCGGAGCTCGTGAAGGTCACGGTAAAGTCACCGATGTTGATCGGCACGACGAACTTCGCGATGCCGTCGCCGTCGGTCGACTGGCCGGTCAGGTCGGGAAGCTCGTCGATCGTGAAGGTCTGGGACGCGAGGTCGGGGTAGTCGAACCGTATCTGCACCAAGCCGTCACCGGATTCGATAAGCGGATGGACTGGTTACGCGCGCACCTCGATCGGAGCAAATCGACCGTGCTTGTACTCCGAGCCGACTCGCCCCCGGCTACCCTGTGGATGCCATTCAAGCTTCGGGATTGGGCGCCGGCTCGCTGGCGCGTGCTGAGCTTTCGCGCCGGGTTGATGACGGCCATTCGGAGAGGACCTCGGACCCTCGAGATCACCTCGCGGGACCACCCGCTCTTTCCGACGGGTCCGTTCGATCTCTTCCGAAGCACCGATGCACTGCACAGCGGCGATGTCGTCGAAGTGCCCGGCATGCGTGCGACCCTCCTCCAAGTCGACGACCAGCAGGCGCCGAAACAGGTGCGCCTTGATTTCGATGTAGATCTCGATGATTCGTCCGTCAGGCCCTCTCCGAAGGGCAATCCGGCTTTGAGGAAGTGGCTCTTCCGGCGGTCAACTTTGGCGTCCAACTGGTGCAATAACCCTGCGCGGTGTGCGTCGTCGCCCGAACGGGTGACGCATCGTTGAGCTCTTCGCTGCTAAAGTTTTGTCGGTCATGCCGAAACTGGTCGTTCAGGGCGCGTCGCTCTCCTGCTCGATGGGCAACGCCCCCTCGCAGTTGTCCGTCCTTCCGATCCACGCAGTCGAAGGCGACTCGGCCTCGGCCGCCAACATTCAAGACATGCAGCCAATCGTCAATATTGCTCCGTTCGGCATGTGCATGTCGATGACCAACCCGCAAGTCGCCGCGGCTACGTCGGCCGCGCAGGGCGTTCTGACGCCGCAGCCCTGCGTGCCCATGACGACGACCCCGTGGACGCCCGGATCGCAAAGCGTGACTGTGGGTGGGCAGCCGGCGGTGTCGGACGCGTGCCAGCTCACGTGCCAATGGGGCGGTCAGATTCAGGTGCAGTCCGCGGGACAATCCGACGTCGAGGTGGACTAATTTTCGGCGGGGGAACATCCGGGGGTTCGAACGCGGCAGAGCCATGAACACACGCGTAGCAGGACCGGTCACCCTCGACACGCCGCTCGGCGATGCTCTGACGTTCCATTCGATGGGCGGTCTCGAAGCGCTGTCTCGGCTCTCGTCTACGAACTCGACGTCACGAGCGAGCGTTCCAAAGCGAGCCGACGCCCGTCGATCGGAGTTCGTCGCGGATCCAGAAGCCAAGAAGGCCTGAGGCAGCCCTGGGGGTGCACGGGCCGCCGTCCACCCGGGACTGCACCAACCTCGGCCATTAACCGGTCACCGAGCCGACGCTGCGAAATCATTCCCCCGTCGAGGTCCCAGTGTGAGAGAGTGTCGGCACCGCGATCTGAAACGGGAAAAGGCCCGGCCGGTTCGCGGGGGAGTGGTCATGAAGTCGGCACCTTCGACCGAGTTTCACGTGGGCGAGCGCGTCGGCGCCACCGACTGGGTGGTCCGTCGGATCGTCGGCGAGGGCGGCATAGGGATCGTCCTCGAGGTGGCCAAGGAGCCCGATCTGCGCGCGGCCCTGAAGGTCCTGCACCCGGACATCCCGCGCTCCCCCGAGTTCAAAGCGCAGTTCACGCAAGAGATCCAAGTGATGGGGCGCCTGCGCCACCCCAACATCGTGCACGTCTTCGACTGCGGCGTCCTGCCCGACGGTTCGCCGTTTCTGCTGATGGAACTGCTCACGGGCCGGACGCTGCGCCAGGTGGTCCGCGAGATGCCCATCCCGTTCACCGCCAAGGCCGTTCGCCACATCGTCGGCCAGATTTGCGCGGGGCTGGGCCATGCCCACGGCGACCGGCCGCCTGTGGTGCACCGCGACATCAAGCCCGACAACGTCTTCCTGCACGGCCCCCGCCCGCTTGAAGGCCAAGTCAAACTGCTCGACTTCGGCCTGGCCCAGGTGATCGGTCCTTCCCGATCGCGCGAGCGTCGCGCCGGAACGCCACGCTACATGGCGCCCGAGGCGCACGAGGGAGGTCCGATCAGCCCGAAGGCCGATCTCTACTCCCTCGCAATCCTGGTCTACGAGCTCCTCACGCAGGGCTTCCCGTGGCGCAACGTCATGGCGCCCCGCGCCATGACCGAGGCCCACTGCAGCCTCGAGCCGCTGGCGCCGTCTCGCTGGAAGCCCTGGATCCCCCCCAGCATCGACGAGAGCCTGCTGCGCGCCCTCTCGAAGAACCCCTACGATCGACAGCGGACGGTCGCCGACTTCTACGACGAGCTGGCCGACCTCGAGTTTGTCGACGACGGGTCGGCACTCTTCCGGTCGGACGTCCTCACCGCTCCTGGCCTCGCGACGAGAGCTCGCGGTCGCCTGGCGCCGGAGAAGGACTCCGCAATGGAGACCCAACGGCAGCCCCGCCTGCGGCCGGCGGCGACGGGCCCCGAGATCGGAGACGCGCGGGCCCTTCTCGCGGACGGACGCGCGCGCGAGAGGACCGGCGAAACGACCTCCGACCGGGAAGGACGACTCCGGCGTCCCGCGACGCCGGACGGCGCATGGGAGAACTCCCCGGCGTCCGACCGGGCTCGGCGGCGTGTGGACGCGCCCGCGACCCGCGTCATGGGGGTCCGGATCCCCCGAATCCGTCGCGTCGTGCCGGCTGCGCTGGTGCTCGGCGCCGGGGCGTTGGCGGTGGCCGCCACGTGGGGTGGCTGGAAGGCTGCTCACTCCGCGCCGGCCATCGATCCCGGATCCCCCGTGGCGCTGCCGCTGGCCGTGGAGCGAGCCTACGAGGCGGCCGTCGAGCGCGCCGCAGCCACCCAAGTCCGGCATGAAGCGACGCCTGAAAGTGCGGCGGCCGATGCGGGCCCCCTTGCGCGGAGTGCGACCGTCGTTGCATCCGCGCAAGCCCCGATCGACGCTCGTCGAGCCGGGGTGCCCCCGCGTCGCCAAGCCAGCCTACCGGCTTCCGCGCCGGGCATTCTTGAGGACATGCTTTTGGCCGGACCGCCTGGCGAAACCGCCGCCGTGGTCGCCGGCGGGCCGAAGGAAACCTCGTCCGGCGTCCGATCCGCTGTGCCGCCTCATGGCCCAACCGGTCGACCGGCCCCCGCGCCGACCAACCTCGAGGACATCCTTTTGGCCGGACCGCCTCCCGAAAGCGGGGCAGGGGACGCGGGCGCAGCAAAGGCGAAGCGAGTCATCTTCGTGGACGTGCCGTAGGGCAAGGACGCATCCTGATGGGATGTTGGTGCGAAGGGAGATCGGGCGGGTGCTTCGACGGATCCCCATACGACTGCGGTGGGCGACAGCCGGCCTTCTCGTAGGGTGCTTGCACGGTCCGTCCTGGGCGTGGGCAGCCCCGCCAACGCCCTCAGCAACCCCCTACCCGGCGGAGCCACGCGAGCGCGCGAGAGCGTTCGCCCGGCAAGGCCAAGACCTCTACCGGGACCGGCACTACGAGGCGGCGCGTGAAGCCCTCGCGCATGCCTACGAACTCGACCCGCAGAGCGAGACGCTCGCCGAACTCGCTCTCGCGGAGCTCGAAGCCGGTCACCCGGTCGAAGCCGCCGCGCACCTGAGGCAGTACCTCGTCCGAAGCGACGTCCCGGCCAAAAACCTCGATGCCGCTCGGATCCGCTGGTTGCCCCGTGCCGAGGCCAAGACCGCCCGCGTGGACGTCTTCGTCCGCCCGAGCGCCGACATCCGCGTCGACGGCCTCGTCCCGGAACACTTGCCGCTGCCCGCGGGCGGTCCCGCACCGGCAGAGCCCTTCGTCTCGCTGGTGATCGCCGCGGGGCAGCACGATCTGAGCGTTCGGGACGGCACGATCGAGCGCGCGCAGCGGTTGGTGGTGAGCGGAGGAGACGTCATCGAAGTGCATTTTCGGCGCCCACCCGATGCCCCCGCGGCGCCGATCTGGACGGTCTCCGCGATCGCCACCCCTAGCCCGCCCGACGAGAGTCGCCCCCGCGCCCGATGGATCACCGTCCTGGCCGTCGAAGGAGCCGCGGTGGTGATGGCCGGCGTCGGGATCGGTTTCGGGTCGGCGTTCGAGCACTTCAAGTCAAGCGCCGATGCCTTGATTCAGCAGGTGGGCGATTCGGGATGCCTGTCGCCCGCCAACATCGCGTGTCGCGAGGTCAACCGGGACCGGCAAGCCGAGGGCCGGTATGCCGTTGCTGCGAATGCGTCGTACGGCGTGGCCGGGGCGCTGGCCGTCCTCGGACTCTCGACGTGGCTGCTATGGCCCTCAGCCAAGGGACCTTCGGCGGGCGCGCTGCGGCCCGTGGCCGTGATGGCGCCCCGAACCGCCGAAGCCGCACTCACAGGGGCCTGGTAGGGCCGCGTGATCGGAACGGCGATCCCGATCGAGGTCGAAGGCAAGGTCAACCGCGCGAGAGGGAAATGCGGGGCAAGGCGATGCAACCAACCCAAGAACAAAGCGATCCGACACGACCCCTCACCAAAAACACCGGCCTCATCTCGGTCCGCGGCGGGCGCATCGAGTACGGTGGCAGCATGAACGAGGCGCTCCTCGAAGCGGAGCTCTTTGGTCATGTGCGCGGGGCCTTCACCGGAGTCGTGGAAGAACGCAAGGGACTCGGCGTGTCGCTAACGCTGCTGCAGATGGCGTCGTGAAGCGGGGGATGCTTTGGATCGCCGCCGGCGCGGCCGCGTCTGCCGCGGCCGCGTTGGCTTACGGCTGCGTGGTAGGCCACTCGTGCGAGGACGACGGGACGTGCGCGGGGGAGGGCGCTGGCGGGGACACCGGCGTGGCGGTCGGTGACGCGGGCGCTGGTGGGGACACCGGCGTGGCGGTCGGTGACGCGGGCACGGGCGGGGACACCGGCGCGCCGGTCAGGGACGCGGGGGCTGGCGGGGACACCGGCGCGGCGGTCGGGGACGCGGGGGCCGGCGCGGACGGCACGATGGACTCGGCGCTGGCCGATGCCTCGAGTACCGACGGGGCCTTCGAGGACGTTCAGGCCGATGCGGCGCAGGAGTCGTGTGACGAGGCTTGCGGGGGTGACGGCGCCTCCGAGGCATCTGCGGACGCCCTGGCTGCCGACGGTGATGCGGACGCGGGGGATGGCAGTGCGTTCGCGGGGGATGCGGGGCTCGCGGGTGCGCTGCTCGGGACCTGGACGCTGACCGGAACGGAGACTTTCGAGTGTGTCGAGGCCGGCGCACTCTCGGCGGATGCTTCGGCTGGCGCCGTATCCGAAAGGGTCACGTTCAGCACGGGGGTCGCGGCGACGGACGCTGGGCAAGTCGGGCTTTTGTACGACGCCGGAGAGGAGTGCGCGCTCGCCTTGGTCGTCGACTCCGGCGTCGCGACGCTCGTCTACGAACCCCAGAAGTGCGAGCTCGATGACAAAGGGATCGATTGGACGTTCACGTCGGTGCGGGTTGCGGCCTCCGTGGGATCCCTCGGAATCACAGAGATGTACACGGACCACGCGGGATGCCGACACGAGATCCAGGGGACGTTGACGCGGCCAGAAGGCGGCTGAAGTGCTACCGGCACGCGGGGGCTCGCTGCTGGACAGGCCGATCAGGCTGCCCCCACTTTCGATGAAGAGTCCAGAATCTTTGCTACCTCTTGGCCATTCGGAGTGCCTAGGCCCGTGCACGCATTCCACGGGGCGCCAGCGTTATAGCCGACCTCCGAAGCCCCCACCTTGTTGTCGCCGCCGGTGATGGCATTGAAGGGGGTGCCCCCCGCGCTCGCGCAGAGCGCTGGATTGATGAAACCGACGCGCGCCCCGTTCTGCTGGTTGATCAGGGCGATCAGCGCCGCCCAGAGCGGCGCCGCGCCGCTCGTTCCGCCGATCACCATGTTCTGACCATCGACGCGCACGTTGTACCCCGACGCCGGGTCCGCGTCCGCGGCGACATCTGGAACGCCACGGCCCGGTTTTGCATCGGCGTTCGCAGAGGGAGGCAGCGCGATCTTGGCCTGCCATGCGGGCACCGGAAACACCTCGCTGATCCCGCCGCCGGAGGAACCGAACGAGTCGTCCTGTGTATCGGCTTCGTTCTGATTCCACACCTGCTCGGCTTGCCTCGCACCGTTCTGCGCCAGAATTCGGGTACCGCCGACCGCCGTCACGTGGGGACTGGATGCGGGGCTGTCCACATGGTCCCATTCGTTGGGCCCCTCGTCCGCGGCGCCGCTGTCGCCAGAGGCTACGAACACGGTGATTCCGAGTGCGGCCGCCGCCTGCATCGTCTCGTCCATCTGCGTGGAGAACGTGTCTGTTACCCCGCCCTCGGGGCCACCCCAGCTGATGGAGATAACCGACGGCGCGTTGGTTTTGTCATGCACCGCAGCCTCGACTGCGTCGAGAAAGCTCTTGTCCGACGCATCGGGGGCAAAGTAGACGACCACGTTGGCGCCTGGGGCCACCGCGCTGACGACCTCGATGTCGAGCATCACTTCCACATCGGCGTCGCCTCCCGGTGCATTGTTCCCTTGGTCGACGGACACCGTCGAGAGCGTCCCTGTGACGGCAACGTGGATGTTCTTGAAGTATGTCTTCAGGTCCTTCGGACGGTAGCCGCCCCCAAGCTCGATGATGCCTACCGTCTGCCCTGCGCCGGTCACACCTGTCGGAAAGTTATAGATCGCCGCGAGATCTTGGGGATTGAAGCTCGTTGCCTCCGGGCCCGCGCTTCGCGGCCGAACGTTGTGCGGGCGCGCGAACGGGCGATTGTCCAGGCCGAACACGCCAGCGACGACCCCCTTCAGCTCGACGGGCACACGCACGAAGCCCTCCCGGCCTCGATAGGTGCCATGGTCGTACTGATAGTGGTAGAGTTCGACGTCGAACGCCTTTTGGAATTGAGCTGCGGATCCGGATAGCACGACGCTGCTGCTCGCCTTGCGTCCCGCGACGACCGTGAGCCCGAACTTGGCCGCGAAGTTCGCAACCGCGTTTAGATCCGCGTCCTTGGCGCCAAACGTCGCTTCGAAGTCCCGATAAGAGATGTGCCCTTTCTTTTTGTTTTTTCCGGGTCGTATCTGCTCGCTCGAAACCGCTGGATGCTCGACACGCACTGTAACCTCGAAGCGGGCGTCCGCTTCAATGGGCTTGCCACGCTTTGCGTTGCGGTACGCGCTGCGCTTGCTGCCAGGCAAATCGACGTGAGTGGAGTTCGTACCCATGGTGCCTCCTCTGTTGCTCCGGGGCGCGAAGGCTATGCGCCTATTGCGTCCGTAGTCATTTCTTTAGTTAGCGCCGAGGCGAAAAGCCGCGTTTTCGGTTTTCGGTTGGGTACTCGGGCAGGTGTAGTACGTCAATTACACTCCATTGCATGTTGTCCGCCGTAGTCCAGATTAGTTGGTTTAGACTTCCGCGAGAGCTGGTTCGACTGCGAGACGTTCACGGATATCGACGGCGCACGCCGAGGCGCGGCGAGCTGGTGCCCATCGGCCACTGGCTGACATCCGTACCGAAACAGGGTGTGCACCTCCCAGTATCCCGACGCCGCCGTCGTTCTGCGTCACGCAATGCGGCACGCCTTCTGCGACGGGTGAGCCACGAGCTGTCTGCATTCGTCGAGCAGGGATGCCCAATCGTGGTCGACGGCACCCACGCACGCCAAGCCCCTTCGCCCGTTCGTCGATCGCGTTCACGAGCGTGCGCTTTCCGCGCCACATGGCGTGCGTTGATGCAGACGAATGTAATCGACTGCAATCAGCTCCCGTCGCTCTGCGTGTTATGCGAGTCGCTACCATCGCAAATGCGTCCACGCGCCGGATGGGCGTCCGGGACGATTGCCGTCCCCTGCCCGGCAGGCGCGCATCGGCAAGTTCGTACGGCTTCGTTCGACTTCGACAACATCGATTTTAGGAGACCACCATGCCGAGAAGAATACCGTCCGCTCGCTTCGCTCCGCAGACCGTCACCACGGGTCTTGGTCCGCTCGCCGATCTGGCCGGCACGTGGGAAGGACACGGATTCAATCTGATCGCACGCCCTGATTTCCACGACCAGACCGACCTTTATTTGCAACTCAACCACACGCGCGAGCAACTGAAGTTCGACCCGATCGGTTCGTCGATCCCCAATCGCGGGTTCGGGCAAGACGACATCGAGTTGTTCGGACTGACCTATCTGCAGAAAATCAGCGATGCAGCCCTGGACGGCGCGCTGCACATCGAGCCGGGCATCTGGATCACCCAACCTAACACCGCATTTCCGCCGGATGGCGTCACCGTGCCCGCGCGGCTCGTGGCGAGGATGGGAACGATCCCTCACGGCAACGCCCTGCTCGCTCAGGGAATCGCGGAGCCCTTCACGGGTAATCCGGTGCTGGCCGTGCCGGGCGGCGCGCCATACGCCTTCTCAAAGTTCCCTTCGTTCAACAGCACGCCCTTCGGCGTACCGCCGACCGCGCCGAGCATCGTCGTCAATGCGGCAGGTTCGTCGGAGAAGCTCACGGCCCCCAATATACCTGCGGTCCCCCCCGCCGTGCCCGCGCCTCCGTTTCCTCAGTACGACCTTAGCGTTCCGATTGGCCCGATTCCACCGGGCCCCTTCAACCCGCCCTTCACGCTCAACACCCGCACCCCCTTCGACACCTCTCCGCCCGACCCACCCATTCCGAATACGCCCGCCAATCAGGCGTTGATCAACGACCCGATCGTTCTCCTCCAGGACGCCATCCAGGCGCTCGTTGACGACGGCTACACGTTCGAGGGAACGGTGATCAACATCGCGACGCAGGCGATCGTGAACTTCTTGACGACCCCCAATAGCGGTCCGACGGGCCCGCAGACGCCCGTGAATGTGCCGCAGTTCAGCGGCGGCATCGAAAATATTCGCTTCCTTGTCGGGGAGCAGGTCCCGATCGGCACTCCGCCAACCGACCAGCCCGAAGAGAACGCACAGACGGCGCTCGTCTACGCCACGTTCTGGATCGAAAGGGCGACGAAGAATGCCGATGGCACCTCGTTCATGCAGCTGCAGTACGCCCAGATGGTGATCCTGGACTTTCCGATCTTCCGCCTGCTGCGCCAGAACCCTCCCGTCTTCGTGAACCTCGGCTGGCCGCACATTTCGGTCGCGACGCTCAGAAAGACTTTCGGTTGATGCGCCACGGTTCGGCCCTTCGACCTCAAGGGCGCTGCCAACTCGCCGAGATGCCGGCTGGCGCGGGGTACGAAGGCCCGGTCGCATGTCGCAAAAATCCGTGACGAAGTCTCAGTCGCGGATTAATGGGACTCGACTCGTTCGAGGGTCCCACGTACGCCGGCTGGCAACATCACGTCAGCTTGGCGCGGACCGCCTTGTTCGCGGCGCCCGCGGGCGTCGCGTGCTCCGGCGGGGCGTCCGCGTTCCAGGGCGAGCGCGTCCGTCGAGAAATCCGCTCTCGCGCGAAACACCGCTCCCAATGCGCCGAACCCCGAGTAGTCCGCCCTCGCAGCGGCCAATGACGCTCCCTTGACGGTGCCGGGGGGATGATTAGGTTCGCGGCCAAGTTTTAGCACTCGGGATTGATGAGTGCCAGCGAACCTGCGGAGTCGATTCGCGCGGGCGTCCATCGCGCGGTCGCGGTGACCCGCCCGGGCCCACGATCTCGCATTCAACCGTCAACGAGGAGAGCCCATGAGCACGATTCGTCCGCTCCAGGACCGGGTCATCATCAAGCGTGTGAAGGAAGAGGAAAAGAGCAAGGGGGGGATTATCATCCCCGACACGGCCAAGGAAAAGCCGGCCGAAGGCGAAGTCATCGCCGTTGGCAACGGCAAAACCCAAAAGGATGGGCGCGTCCGCGCGCTCGACGTGAAGGTCGGCGATCGTGTGTTGTTCGGTAAATACAACGGAAACGAAGTGAAGGTCGACGGCGAGGAACGCCTGATCATTCGGGAAGACGACATCCTCGGGGTCATCCTGAAGTGACCCTTGCCGCTTCGTCATCCTGAAGTTCGAAGGACCCGACGGATCTCCCTAATCGTGCGTGAGGATCGGTTCCTTCCATTCGGGATGACCTCCCACTGAGTTTCCAAGAAAGAAGGTTTTTCACATGGCTGCAAAAGAAATCGTCTACACGGAAAACGCGCGGAAGCTCATCCTCGCGGGCGTCAACGCGCTGGCCGATGCCGTTAAGGTTACGCTCGGTCCGAGGGGCCGCAATGTCGTCATCGAGAAGTCGTGGGGTGCCCCGACCATCACCAAAGACGGCGTCACGGTCGCCAAGGAGATCGAGCTCCGCGATCGCTTCGAGAACATGGGCGCACAGATGGTGCGCGAGGTCGCGAGCAAGACGAGCGACGTCGCCGGCGACGGTACCACGACCGCGACGCTGCTCGCGCAAGCGATCTACCGGGAGGGCAGTAAGCTCGTCGCGGCAGGCCACAACCCGATGGAGATCAAGCGCGGAATCGACAAGGCGGTCCAGAACATCGCCGAGTCACTCAAGAAGACCGCGAAGTCAACCAAGGATCCGAAGGAGATTGCCCAGGTCGGCACCATTAGCGCCAACGGAGACAAAGAAATAGGCGCCAGGCTCGCCGAGGCGATGGAGAAGGTGGGCAAGGAGGGCGTCATCACCGTCGAGGAGAGCAAGACGGCGGACACGACGCTCGACGTCGTGGAAGGGATGCAGTTCGACCGCGGCTATCTCTCGCCTTACTTCGTAACGGATCCCGAACGCATGGAAGCCGTGTTCGAGGACGCGTACCTCCTCATCAGCGAAAAGAAAATTTCGAACATGAAGGATCTGTTGCCGGTGCTCGAGGCGATCGCAAAGCAGCAGAAGCCGCTCGTGATCATCGCCGAGGATGTGGAAGGGGAAGCGCTCGCGACGCTCGTCGTCAATAAGCTCCGCGGCACGCTCATCTGTGCTGCCGTCAAAGCCCCCGGCTTCGGAGACCGCCGCAAGGAGATGCTGAAGGACATCGCGGTCCTCACCGGAGGTGAGGTGATCAGCGAGGAGCTCGGCCTCAAGCTCGAGAACGTGACCATCAGCGACCTCGGCCGGGCCAAGCGGGTCACGCTGGACAAGGACAACACCACCCTGGTCGACGGCGCGGGATCGAAAGACACGATCAAGGGCCGCATTGCCGAGATTCGCACGCAGGTGGAGAACACCACCAGCGACTACGATAAGGAGAAACTCCAGGAGCGCCTGGCCAAGCTCGTAGGCGGCGTAGCGATCATCAAGGTCGGCGCGGCGACCGAGACGGAAATGAAGGAAAAGAAGGCCCGAGTCGAAGACGCTCTGCACGCAACGCGTGCGGCTGTCGAAGAAGGCATCGTTGCAGGCGGCGGAGTCGCGCTGATTCGGGCGCAGGACGGACTCGACACGCTCAAGCTGCCCGACGAGCAAAGGTTCGGCGTGCAGATTATCCGCCGGGCGATCGAAGAGCCCCTGCGCCAGATCGCGGAAAACGCGGGCATGGAAGGGTCGATCGTCGTGAACAAGGTCAAGGAAGGAAAGGCCGACTTCGGCTACAACGCAGCGACCGGTGAATACGGCAACCTGTTCAGCATGGGCGTCATCGACCCCGCCAAGGTCGTGCGCACGGCGCTTCAAAACGCCGCGAGCGTCGCCGGTCTCATGCTGACGACCGAGTGCCTCATCGCCGAGCTTCCGAAAACGGGAGACAAGGCAAGCGCCGGTGGTCAAGCGGGCAACGGCGGCGGCGACTACTGAGCGGGACCCCCTCCGGGTTCGGGCGGTCCGCAGCCGCGAGCAGCCGGCCGTTATGAAAACCTAGTAAGTTAGCCACGCGCCGAGGTCGTTGGTGTTGGCCAGCGCCACTTGGAGCCGGCCATGTTTCCGGGTTGAACATGAACGGCCATGTCTCCGCGGAGAACCTTGGCCAGAAGTTTTTTTGCACTTTTCGACTAGACCCCAGGAGATCCCGTGAAGCGTCGAGCGCCAGCCACGGGCCGCGTGGGGGCTCGGCGATCGTTGCAATCCCAGCAAATAGGGCAGCTTCGGATGGCTCAATCGCACCCGATGCGATCGTTGCCAAGCACCAGATCGTCCACCCAGACGTCCGCGCCGAAGCCGCTGAAGCTCTGCCAGCCGACGTCGATCTCGACGAACTCGCCGCTGAGCCAACCCATGGGCATCGTACCGTTCTGCCACTGCGTTGGCGTCGTGACATCGAATAGATCGGCGTCGTTCATCCAGGCGTGAAGCTCGTTCTGGGCGGGCGCGCCGAGGAAAGCGACCTCGAGGCACGCCCAGGTCGTCGCCGGGACATCCGGTGGACCGTTCCATGAGGCCAGCAGCGGCGTGATGTTGTCCGACGGGGTCGCGTTGACGCCGACGGTGCCCTTGATGGCTCCGAAACGGATTTCGTTGTTCACGTTGCCCGGACTTCCGTTGAGCGCGAAGAGCGTCTCGTGATTGTCGTTCTGCGAGGCGGTGTTGTCGCCGAGCTGCAGCGACAGGTACACCCACGCGCGCATGAAGAGCGTATTGGTTCCGGTGGGAAGCGTATACGCCAAGAACGAGGGATTGTTCGTTCCGGCCGCGACGTGAAAATGCACCGCGTGCGCGCCGCTATGAACGTGCGTCGTGTCGACCGTGGCGAAGTCGCCGCTCGAGTTCGGATTCGTCCCGTCCTCGATGTAGTCGATGAGATTGCCGAAGCCCGCCGGCTGGGACCCGACGTCGTCGGACTCGAACCCATCGGTGAAAAAGCCTGTACCCGATCCGATCCCAGCGTCGGGCGAGGGGCCGTCGCTCGACCCATTCGCCGCGGAGGAGCTCGCCGCTCCGGCCGAGCCGCCGGAGCTCGAACCGTCGCTCATCGTCGCGTCTGCCGGTCCTGTTCCTGTTCCCGCGGACGAAGTGCTTGCCCCGATCGTGCTCGCGCCGCCGCTCGTCGCGGCGCTCGAGCTCCCGCCATTCGGCGAATTCGGAGCGGACGACGCCGCGCACGCGACCAGAAGAAAGGCTTCCACGAGCGCGGTAATGGCGCGGACGAATCGAGGCATGCTGGGTAATGACTGCCGGTCGGAGGAAACCATCCCCGTAACGTTGCCATGCGTTGGACGGGGTTCGCTACCAGCGACGGAAGCGTCGGCCAAAAAAGATCCGAGGGATGACGGCAGACACTTCAAGGGGAGGTGGCTCTCGACGATTCGTCCGTCCGGACCCTCTCCGAAGGGGAATCGGGCTTTCAGGAGGTGGCTCTCCCGGCGGTCAACTTTGGCATCCGGCTGGTGCCATAACCTGCGCGGTTCGCGTTGTCGCCCGAACGGGTGACGCATCGTTGCGCTCTTCGCTGCTAAGGTTCTGTTGGCGTGGACGGTCGGCTTCTTGCTGTTGAATGAGTTGTCGGAGCCGGGCTTCAGGCTGAACGACGAGGGGTCTGACCCGGCGTAGTGAAGCACGTCCCAGGGACAGAGCATGGGGTCTCGCCCCGAGGTCCCGCAGACGTTTGTTATCGAGGAAGCTGCCAGACGGAGTCGGCGTCGAACCCGAGCTGGTCGGCAAGCTTGAGGAGGTGGTGGGCTCGCGACTGTGCGTCTGCCGGTGACCGGAGGTCGCTGCGGTGTTACGAACGAAAAGCGAAAGGAGGCGAGCTCGATGGACATGCCGCAGACCATTGCCGTCACGATGGACACGCCTCTCGGCGACCAGCTGACGCTCTATTCCATGGCTGGCTTCGAAGAAGTCTCGCAACTCTTTGCCTTCGAGATCGAGGCGGTGAGCCCCCGATCGGACATCGATCCGGACGAGCTGTTGGGCCACTCCGTGACGGTGCACATGCATCTCGGCGACGGGGACGAAGGCGTTCGACACTGGAATGGGATCGCGTCCGAGTTCCAGTATGTCGAGACCGGCGACGACGGGCTGTCGCGCTACCGGCTGACGCTGCGGCCATGGCTGTGGCAGCTCGATCTCGCGGCGGATTGCCGCATCTTCCAGAACATGACTGTGCCCGACGTCGTGACGCAGATCTTTCGCGACCGAGGCTTCGACGCCTTCGAGCGAGCGCTGTTCGAGACGTACGCTCCACACGAGTATGTCGTGCAGTATCGGGAAACCGATTTGCATTTCGTGTGCCGCTGGCTCGAACGCGAGGGAATTTATTTTTTCTTCCGGCAAGCCGACGGCAGACACACGCTCGTCCTCGCCGACTCGCCCTCTTCCCACGATCCCGCGCCCGGGTATGCGCGTGTGCCCTATGCTGCGACTGGGGTCGAGCAGCGCGACCCGGCGACGCAGTACGTGCGCCGCTGGCGAGCCGATGCGAAGATCGAAACGGGGGCTTACGCAGTCGCGGATTTCGACTTCACCAAACCGAATACGCCCCTCTACTGCGCGCGCACCTCGGCGGACGCGGACGCGAACGCAAACCTCAAAGCCTACGACTATCCGGGCGGCTTCACGACTTTCACGACCGCCGAAGCGAGTGCCCGCCTCCGCCTCGACCAAGCCCGTCGCGAACGGCGCGGCTATGCGGGCGAGAGCAATGCACGCGGGCTGGCCGTCGGCAATACCTTCGCGCTGTTCAATCATCCGCGCACGGATCAAAACGCGAATTACCTGATCAGCTCGACGCGCGTGCGGCTGCGCGGCCCCGAGCTACGCAGTGGAAACGTGGTGGAGGAACCGTTCGAATGTGAGTTCAGGGCCGCTCAGGCAAACACCATATTCCGGCCGCCGCTCCTACGGCACAAGCCCTCCGTGCGCGGGCCGCAGACGGCCACAGTGGTAGGCCCTTCGGGGCAGGAGATCTGGACGGACCAGTACGGTCGCATCAAAGTGCAATTTCACTGGGACCGAAGGGGCAACAATGACCAGAACAGCTCGTGCTGGCTCCGTGTGGCCCAGATATGGGCGGGAGCCGGGTGGGGCGCGCAGTTCATTCCGCGCATCGGGCAAGAGGTGATCGTCGACTTCCTGGAAGGCGACCCGGACTGCCCCATTGTCACCGGCAGCGTGTACAACGCCGCGCACATGCCGCCCTTCGATCTGCCCGCCAACCAGACCCAGAGCGGGGTGCTCACCCGCAGCACACCTTCGAGCTTCAATGGCAACGAGATCCGCTTCGAGGACCGCACAGGGGACGAGGAGCTCTACCTGCAGGCAGCAAAGGATCTGACGAAGCTGGTCAAGAACGACGAGACGGGCAACATCGTTCGGAACTTGACCGCACAGGTCGGCCAGAACGAGCAGCTCTCGGTGGGCTTCAACCGCAGTCGCAGCGTCGGGGGAAACGAGTCGATCCAAGTGGGCGGATCCCAGTCGATCAGCGTTGGCATGACGCAGCAAGTCAATGTGACGCTGGGCCAGCTCGTTGGGGTCGGAGCGGAGCAGTCGGTGAACGTCGCCGGCGCCCGGACGGTCTCCATCGGCGTCGACGACACGCTGCAGGTTGGTGGAGCGCGCAACGTCAACATCGGGGCCAATCTGTCGCAGACCGTGAGCGGCGACGTCACCACACAAACCGTCGGAAAGACGGACCGAACCTTCACCAAGGACGTTACCGAGCGACACCTGGGTCACCGCGCGGTCATCGTGGGCACGGGAGATGCCATGCGGAGCGTGGTCGTTCACGTGGAGGGGCGCGGCCGGGCGTACGCTTCTAAGACTTTCGAGGTCGAGACCCTCGAAGGTTTCACGCTGGTGTGCGGAGACAGCCAGATCTGCGTCTCGCCGAGCGGGATCACGCTCAACAGTCCGAACGTGTCAGTGGTCGGCAAGAGCACGAGCATTGTGGGCAGCACCCTCAGCGCCAATCTGTCGAATCAGGCGACCGTTGGCGCCGCGACGCTGAAGCTGCAGACGGCGGGCGCCATCGTCAGCCTCGATTCGAATTCGGCCAGCGTTCAGGCATCTCAGGTCAAGCTCGGAGGCGGCTCGGGTTCGACGTCACAACCAAGCAGCCAGCCGGTCAAGATCACCCGTGTGCAGCTGAACGACTCGCAAGGCAAACCGCGGGCGAATGTACGCGTGCTGCTCACCTCGGGCAACGAGCAGCGCGTGACCGTCCTGGACGCGAACGGTGTTCTCGAGCTCGTCGGCGACGCTTCGTTCCAGATCTCGTTTCCCGACGACTCCGGCGCGAAGAAATGATTGCATTGCGATTCGATGCAACCTTACGTGATCCGACAAGGCGATTTTCTGGACCAATTGGCGCACCAGTTCGGGTTCGACGTAGACACGGTGTGGAACGACCCGGCGAACGGAAAGCTCACCGCTATCCGAAAGGACCCGAACATTTTGGCACCCACCGACGTCCTCTACATTCCGGACGACGCCGGGTCGACTTCGCCCGTGCACAAACTCTCGACGGGCCAGACCAATACGTTCGTCGCCGATACACCCAAAGTCACGATTTCCGTGAGGTTCGCCGACACCGACGCGTCGTCGTACGCGTCCAAGGCGTTCACCGTAGCGGAGCTCGCAGACATCACCGGCTTGACGACCGACGGTGACGGCGTCGCGTCGTTCCAGGCTCCCGTCACCATGACCACTGCCACCTTGACGTTCACCGAGTCAGGGGAGACGTGGACGCTTTGCATCGGCTCG
>Ga0187859_10000639_pt1 | contig 23242 bp, 16 predicted proteins | sample June2016WEW_10_1_2_FD_133019 | JGI IMG/M metagenome (GOLD analysis project Ga0187859, IMG submission 133019) | Peatland microbial communities from SPRUCE experiment site at the Marcell Experimental Forest, Minnesota, USA - June2016WEW_10_10 | ecosystem: Environmental > Terrestrial > Soil >...
AAGTAGGCCACTTTCGTGCTGTCGATATCCTTTCGGGTCTCGAGGTAGTCGAGCGTCCGGCCCAGGTCCTTCGACCACGCGATCACGTGGTCACGAAAAAACGCCGGCGGTTTGCGCCCGGGCTCCATGCCATCCCGCCGCTCATACATGCCCTTGTAAATCGGGACGACGAGCGCCCGCCCGCTTTTCAAAAGGAAGTCATTGGCATCCTCGCAGCTCGACAAATCGAGCTTGTCGTCCAAGAAAGCAATTGCGCCCGGAAAATACACAATCGTCTGGAGGGGCGCAGCCCCGTTCTTCGGAAGGAAGAGGTATGCAGTTACACGCTCGTGGCCATACGCGGCTTCAAAGGTCACCTTCACTCGTGACCAGTCCTCCATCACCTCCGTCCGCTTCACCTGCGCGTTCAGTCTCCCTTTGTCGTAGGCGTAGAGCGCGGTATAGGCCTTGAAGACCTCGTCCGAGGCCGGCTTCTCATTCCCGTAGTCGCGGGTGGTGACCTCTAAGCGCGCCACAGCGGCGGCGGCAGGTAGCGAGTCGAGTTTGACGCAGCGAAAACCGAAGTTCGTCAGGCGATCCCATGGCGATTGCGAATCCGAAAGACTGAACATGTATCTCGGCTCGCCGAAGCCTCCACCCAGGATTATTCTCCTGCCTGCTCGCGCCTCGTTCCAGCACCATTCCTTTACGTTGCCAGCCATGTCCGTGGTGCCGTTGCCACTCAGAACGCCCGCGCTGCCAACCGGCTGGGTACCCTCGCCTTGGAAATTGCCTCCACGGCTAATTAGTGCGGTTAAGTCCCCCGCTTGTGACGCCAGCAGCCAGTGGTACGCCGTGGGAAGGCTTTTTCCAACGAACTCTGCGTAGGCGGCCGCCTCAAACCAACTGACACCGGCAACCGGGTATTTCTCGTGGCCCTGCGGATACCCTCCGATTTCCCACGTCGCGGGACCCGGACGTCCCGTCGCATCGTGAAAAAGAGCGATTGCGTCCTCCCAGGGAATTGCACGCCCATCCTTTACGAATGGCTGCTTCCAGAACTCGCGCTTCTGGTATCCCCCAGCTTCGAGGAATCTCTTGTACTCCTCGTTGGTGACTTCGTGCCTGTCGATGAGAAAATCGTCAACCCGGACCGCAGGGGCTTCCGCGAGGGGGTAGTTGAGGCCGACCCAGTCGCCAGGAACAACAACCATTTCGGTTGGGACGCTCCTCTCCGGACGAAGCTTCCAGGTCCAGTCGGAGGCGAAACGGGCACCGGGTGGGTCTGGGCCAAGCGACTCGAATATGGAGATCTGAGGGGCGAATCCAGACTTGACGACTTTCATTACGTAGGCATCCTGAGGAACGCGAATCCTCTTGAGAGGTGTCTGCCCAAGGTTCCGCCAGGCGTTCGGATCTCCGTGATAGGGTCTAATCGAAATATCGGCTCCGGAAGGCACACTGGCGATCGAGACTTCTCCTGTCGAGGCCATCCAGAGCTTATCGAGCGTCGGGTTCTTCGGAAGCACCGCGCGTGCCTCTCGAGTCAGCGCCGCGGCCTTCACATACTCCCCCGCATCGACCAGCCGAGTGATCTCAGGTGTCGCCGTCTCGATCGCCCACCGCTCTCGGGACGATCGGTGCCACAGCCAACCCGCCAATAGGCCGGCCAACACGACTGCTACCCCAACCGTCGTCCAGGCAGTTTTCGATAGCCTCGCCGGCTTCAGCGAGGATTCCAATGCATTCAGATCTTGCTGTACCTCATCGGCGCTTCCGTAACGATGGGCTGGGTCCTTCTCAAGCAGCTTCCGAATAATCGCCTTGAGCTTTCCGGGTACCTGGCTGTCGCCGAAGTCGCGCGGCGGAGCGTGCAGGATCGCGTCGCAAACGGCCATTGCAGAGCTTCCGAGGAAGGGCCGTTGCCCCGTGACCATCTCGAAGAGGACCACCCCGAGCGAAAAAATATCCGTCCGGTGATCGCTGGGGAGCCTGCGCACCTGCTCCGGCGACATGTATCCAATGGTGCCGGCGATCTCACCCTCCGCGGTCACGCTCGCAGTTTGGGGTTCCGCTGTCCGGGCCCGCCGCGCCAAGCCGAAATCCAGCAGCTTGATATGGCCGTCGGCGGTCAACATGACGTTCGCCGGCTTTAGGTCACGATGGATGATGCCGGCAGCGTGGGCCTTCCCAAGCGCGGCGGCAATCTCGACCGCGTACCCCAACGCGCACGCCAAGGGCAGACCCTTGGCCGGGATCGCGCGAGCCAGGGACTGGCCCTCCACATATTCCATCGCGATGAAATCCAGGCCGAGCTCCGACCCCACCTCGTACACCGTCACGATATTGGAGTGGCTCAGCGCTGATGCGGCGCGCGCCTCCCGCATCAGCTGTTGGGTGCGCTCCGGGGAGCCCGCGTGCTCCGGCGGAAGTAACTTCAGAGCCACCTCCCGTTGCAGCAGCGTATCGTAGGCCTTGTAGACCACGCCCATGCCACCTTCGCCCAGCTTGGCCTCGATACGATAGTGCCCCACTATATCTCCGGGGGCGAGTTCGGCGGCGACCGGAAACATCGTTGCCGCTGGACTTTGCAAACTGGGTTCTTGATTCGCCGCCAACAACCGCTCCACTTCGGCGCGGAGCTCAGTATCCCCCTCGCAGGCCGACTCCAAAAATCGAGGCCTGTCCGCATCCGGCGTCTCAAGCGCCACTCCGAACACCTCACGCAACCGCGACCATCGTTCCGGTGTCACACCTACCCTCCGGCGCTCAACTGCAATTTCAACCACCCCTTGGCCATCGCCCAGTCCAGCTTCACTGTGCGCGTCGCGACCCCGATGGCCTCGGCCGTTTCTTCAACCGACAACCCGCCGAAATAGCGCAACTCCACCACGCGGGCCTGTCGCGAATCCAGTTCCGCCAGCCGCCCCAGGGCCTGGTGTACGGCCAGGATTTCTTCGCTTTGGTCGGCTCCGGCCCCTCGTTGACAGATCCCTTCATTCAGCGTCACAGGAATGCCGCGCTTGCCGGCACAGCGCCGCCGGGCGTGATCCACCAGCAACCGGCGCATGAGTTGGGCTGCTACGCCAAAGAACTGTGCGCGGTTGCGCCAGTCGGCGCGGTTCTGGTCGACCAGACGGAGGAAAGCTTCGTGCACCAGGACCGTGGGCTGCAAGGTGTGGCCCGGGCGCTCACCCCGCATTTGATTCCTGGCGATGCGGCGCAGTTCCCCGTAAACCAGAGGCATCAGCCGGTCCAGCGCATCGCTTCGGCCAAGCGCCACTTCAGCCAGCAGTCCGGTTACTTCTCCCCGATCGTGCGCCATACCGGCCAACACCCTTCTCGCTGCTCGGTTTGTGCATTTGATTATCCCAAATTTCTTTGCCCCTATTTCCGAGTTCTTACGCGTTCGGTTCAGGACCCGCAGAAAATGAGAATCCGGCAAATTAGCTGAATGTGCGTGTCCTTCGCGGTCTATAAACCGTCAGACTCGAAACACTAAGGAGAGAAACCATGTTCAGCAAGAAAAGCTTGTTTGGCACAGCTGTAATAATTTTCGCTAGCTTCCTCGGCGCGTCTGCCGCAGATGCCCAGACTTCAAGATGCTACACACTTTCAAGTCTTAGGGGCAACTATGCGATTGTCGGCACCTATGGCACTAACGTAGCTTTAACACTAGGGATAAGGTCTTACGATGGAAACGGCAATCTGACGGGGACCTTCACCACGAACGAACCCACGGCTGGGTCAACAACTGGAGCAAGAACCATCCTGACCGGTACGCAGACGGGTACTTACACTGTCAATTGCAACGGCACCGGCCAATTCAAACGCAATCTCACCACGAGTAACGGCATCACGGCAACCGCGGTGGATGACTTCGTTATAACGGGAGCTATTGTGCAAGAGGGGCTTATGGCCACGACAATTACAGACGCCCAGGAAACCCCCAGCGCTATCGTCCCAGGTGGCGTCTTTGTGACACGTATTCAAAATAGGCTGCCAGACTTCACCTTCTGAACCTCATTCAATATAGGATGAGAACAACGCCTCGGTGCGGCCCAGGACATGCGAGCGGTTTCCCCAATGCCCAGCACCACCGCTCGCTTCCGAGGCATTTTGGAAAATATCAAATCGTCGTAAGCGACATTATCTCGGCCCGTAACCCTCAAACCTCCATCCCGAACCGGCTGCCCATCTCCCGCCGCCCGAAACTCGTGACCCGCAGCGCTCTACTATCCAGATCCTGCACCACCCATTTTTTCTTCAGCGCGAGTTTCAGCAGCACAGCCCCCAGCGCCCCGCCCAGATGCGACCGCCGCTCGCTCCAATCCAGGCACCCGAATGCAAACCGGCGCCGCAACATGCGTGTTTCCTCCACGTCAATGCCTAACGCCTCGAACGCCGCGGCTCCCGCTGGAGTGAGCTCGTAGGATTCGTCACCATCCGCTGTGAGCCACCCCATAGCCCTCAGACGATCATTCAGCGATACGCCCAGCGTCCCGGCTATGTGGTCGTAGCAGGTCCGCGCGGCACGCAACCGATTCGGCGTGTTCGGCACGAATTTGCTACGCGTACCGCCCGCCAGCACGCTCAGCCCTTCCAAAACGCTCGCCACCCCAGGCCCCTCCAAACTGTAATATCGGTGCTTGCCCTGCACCACCACTCTCACCAACCGCTCCGTCTTCAATCGCTGCAAGTGGACGCTCGCTGTGGACGGGCTCACATCCGCCACCACCGCCAGCTCCGTGCCCGTTCGCGCGTGGTTGTCCATCAGGCAATACAGCATTCGCGCCCGGGCCGGCTCGCCGATAGCCGCCGCAATCCTCGACGCCGCGTCGTCATTCTGATATTCCCCATCCATACTTCGATGGTAAACGAAGTGTGCCAGCGCGACAAGCGATATATTCCTTACATGCGTGGGAGCAAGCACTCAACGGGGCACCTGGATCGCCGCCAGGCCATCGGAGCCGGTGCGGCCATGGGTGCCTTGTTGACGCTTGGCTCGGATGCAACGGCCGAAACGCCGAGGAGAAAATCAGTGAGCGTCACCTGCATCATTCGCTACCAGATCGATCCGTTCCAGCGAGACGGCTTCAAGCAGTACGCCGAAAATTGGGGCCGCATCATTCCCCGCTGCGGCGGACACTTGATCGGCTACTTTCTTCCGCACGAAGGAACCAATGACATTGCCTGGGGATTGATTGCATTTCCGAATCTCGCGTCGTACGAAAGCTACCGCGCCCGCCTGAAATCCGATCCGGAAGCGCGCGAAAACTTCAAACTGGCGCAGTCCAAGCGCCTCATCCTTCGCGAAGAGCGAAACTTCGTGGAGGTGGTGGATGGAACGCTGGAACTTCCCTCCCAGCTTCGCAACTCAGTATGATCCAAGCATGTCCACTCAAATCGAAAAGGGCCGACTCTTTCGTTCGCTGCACGAGCGCGAACATGCCTTCATTATTCCGAATCCCTGGGACCTCGGTACTGCGCGCCTGCTAGCGCATTTGGGATTCGAAGCTCTGGCCACCACCAGCATGGGCTATGCATTCTCCGCCGGACAGCCGGACAACACAGTTAGCCGCGACCTGATGATCCGGCATGTATCCGAAATTGCGTCAGCCACCGATCTTCCCGTGAGCGCGGATCTTCAGAACGGCTTCGGCGACGCGCCGGAAATAGCCGCGGAGACCATCCAGCTTGCGGCAACCGCCGGTGCGGTGGGCGGCTCAATCGAAGATTCCACCAATCGCCCGGACCAGCCAATCTACGAAAAAGAACACGCGGTGGAGAGAATCCGCGCGGCAGCCGCGGTAGCACGCGCGCTTCCCTTCCCCTTCACCCTCACCGGACGCGCCGAAAATTACTTGCACGACCGGCCTGATCTCAACGACACCATCGCGCGTCTCCAGGCTTACCAGGAAGCCGGCGCCGATGTTCTCTATGCACCGGGCCTCGCGACGAAAGACGAAATTGCGGCCGTAGTCAGCTCCGTCAATCGGCCGGTGAATGTCCTTATGGGATTGCGCGGTGTTCAACTTAGCTTGGCTGAGCTTTCGGCAATCGGCGTCAAGCGCATCAGCGTGGGCAGTGCTCTCTCTCGCACCGCGCTCGGCGCCTTTCTTCGCGCCGGCCGTGAAATGCGCGAGCACGGAACATTTACGTTCGCGAACGAAGCTGCCAACTCTCGCGAGATCACCGCTATCTTGACGAAATTCGGGACATGACGGGCTCGGATTTTTTTCCACCGTCACTCATACCGCAATGCCTCCGACGGATCCACCTTCGCCGCCCGCCGCGTCGGCGCCCAACATGCCGCCAGCGCGACACCGGCAAACAGCAATCCCACGCCAATCAATGTCACCGGATCCGTAGGCTCAACCTCAAACAGGAACGACTTGAGCACCCGCGACAACACCACCGCCGCGACAATCCCCGACACCACGCCGCCCGCAATCAGCCGGAACCCTTCGCCGAAAATCAGGTTCCGGATGTCGCTCTGCCTCGCGCCCACCGCCGTGCGAATGGCGATCTCGCGCCGCCGTGCAGCCACCGACAGCGAGAGCACGCCATAAATCCCCACCAGCGTCAGCACGCTTCCCACCAGCGCAAATCCCACCAATAGCTGCATCGCAAAAGTGCGCGAGGCCAGCGAATCGCCCCGAATCTGTTCCAGCGTTCGGACGTTTTCAATCGCAACCGTTGGATCAATCAACCGCAGCTCCCGCTGCACCCCGGCTGTCACCGCCCTAGGATCTGCCGCCGTTCGAACCACCAGATGCTTCGAGAATGCAGTAGCCTGCCACAGCGAAAGATAAATTTCCGGCGCGGCCGCTTGCGTCAGATCGCTGGTTCTTCCATTAGTCACCACGCCGATAATCTCTATCGGCGGCTGCTTCCTGTCGAACCACACTTTCTTCCCAAGAGGATTGGCCTTCGGAAAGTACCGTTCCGCCAGCGCCTGATTAACGATCGCTACCATCGGAGCCTTGCCGGAATCGGTAGAGCGAAAATCCCGCCCATCGGTAATCGATTGGCCCAGCAGTTTGAAGTAACCCGGCGTGGCTGCCCGCATTGGCAGTGCGATTTTATCGCTGTCCCTGGTTGCCCCAGGTGTTGCCGCCGGCTGTCCTTCAATCTCCAACGTCGCCGGCCAACTGTTGCCGGTAAGCGGCACTCCCCACGCAAACGCGACATCTTGCACTCCTGGCAGCGTCGCCACGCGCTCCAAAGCCCGGTGATGAAAATCTTCCCATTTCCCCTGCTGCACCGACGTCACACTCATGGTCAGAATGTGTCCCGTGTTGTACCCCGACTCCACTTTGGACAAATTCAGCATGGTTCGAATCAGCAGCCCAGCGCCTACCAACAATGCCAGCGTCAGCGCGGTCTGCACCATCGTTACTCCCCGCAGTAGCCGCCGCTCCCCGCGTCCCGCGCTGCTTTTCGGACCCGCATTCTTCAGAACGCTGATCGGATCCAGCCGCGACGCCCGCAGCGCCGGAAAAATACCAGCCAGCAGCGACGCCAAAATCGCCGAGCCGAGTCCACAAGCCAACACCGGCCAGCCCGTGGTCACCGCATCCAGCCGCGGGATGGCGTGCGCCGCAATTACTTTGAATATCTTCACCACTCCAAACGCCAGGCCAACTCCAAACGCGCCGCCCAAGAGAGCCAGCAGCAGACTTTCCGTGGAAACCTGCCGGAACAGCGCCGCTCGTGCGATTCCGAGCGCGCTCCTCACTGCGTACTCCTGTTGCCGTTGCAGACCGCGCACCAATAGCAGAGACGCCGCATTCCCGCACGCGATGAACAACACCAGTGCGGCCGCGCCTAATAGCGGCAACAAAATCCGGCGCCCGTCGCGATTCAGTTCGGCCGTCAACGAATGCACCTGAGGAACAATCCCCGCAAAGTCGCGTTCCGCCTGTGCCTCGCGATTGCATAGCACCGTGAGTTCCGTTCGTGCCTGTTCCGGTGTCGCGCCGTTGCGCAGCCGCCCAACCACATTCCACGCGCGCGCTTTTATCCAGGAAGGCTCAGGAGCCGCGGGAATCCAAAAATCCACCAGTGCGTTGACGTTGTAATTGGGCTCTTGCGCCGTCGTCGGCGAGGGAAGAAACCGGACGCCCGGCGGCATCACGCCGATCACCGTGGGTGGCGTGTCTTGCCGGCTGATCCGGATCGTTTTACCGATGATGTTTCGATCGCCATTGAACTGGCGCTGCCAGAACTCGTAACCCAGAATAATCACCGGCGGCGCTTTGGGCCTGGTTTCGGATTCCAGAAACGTTCGCCCCAGCACCGGCTGGAGGCCCACCACGTTGAAATAATCCCGCGTCACCCACATCCCCTCCAGTGATTCGCTGCCCTCGGGGAGCACCAGAAAATTGAACGACCAATCATAGGCCGCAATGGACTCGAGCGTCTTCGACTCTTTTTGCCAATCCAGCCATTGCTGCGCAGGCCAGCCCGGCGAATTGGTCATCGGCTGACCATCCGCGCGCGCCGTTGGGATCAGCACCAACCTCTCCGGTTGCCGGTACGGCGGCGGAGTCAACAGCACGCCTTGAATCAAACTGAACACCGCCGAAGTCGCGCCAATTCCCAACGCCAGCGTGAGTATCGCGATCAAGCTAAAGCCCGGCTGCTTGAGCAGCATCCTAACGCCGAAACGCAAGTCCTGTATCATTCAGTCCCCCAACATCTTTTGACGCCCGCAATCCCGCACGGTTAGGTGTAGGGCAGCATGGAATCCTGCGGCGGGTTGCCGACAGTTGCCAACCCGCCCGCCTCAAGCCTGGCGTTATGCTTGTATTAATGAGACGGTCGCCCGCCGGATTTCTGCTCCTCCTAGCCGGCCTTTGCTTCGCTCAACCCAACCCGTCGCACTATATCGAAATCAAACTTTCACCCGGCATCATTTCCGAACGCGTCTTCATTCGCTACATACTCGCTGGCGACGATTTCGGCGATTGGGTTCAGCCGCGTTCCGGCGTCTCATCCTATTTCATCAGCACTACCCATGAAGGGCGCCAGGCCACTCGCATCAAAGCTCTCCTCTATGCTCCCGGCTGCGCGATTCAAACCCTCGACCTTTCGGTTTCGGCCTCGACGAATCCACAATATTCCTTCATCTGCCAGCCCCTTCCAAATATCTCGATTACCGGAACACTCACCGGCATAGACCGGCTATACAATCGCGACATCAAACTCCAGACGCGATATGTTGCTCGCTGGGCCGAGTCTTTCTTCGAGCTTGGCCCTCACATTCTTACCGCCGTCCCAGTGGGCGAAGCTGCAAGCGTCGAACCCGGCGGCCGTTTCCGGTTGTCAGTGCCGGACCTCTCGCAAGATGTGTTGGCCGGAGCGCCGAATCTCCCCGGCGAACTGCAAATCTGGGCCATAGACAAAACCAGCAACCAGATTGCCGCCGAACTGATTCTCTCCCGGCCAGAGTCCCTAAAAACACGCATGGCTGGATTGAAAATTCAAAGCGAATACCCTGCCGAATTAATCTTCGGCTTCTGCGCGGCAGATTATCGCCGCCCACACGACGCGTTCGGATTCGCCTTCCGCCAGGATGACACCCTAGCATGCGAACGCTAACAAACCAACCCGCCCATGCCGAAACTGACCCACCTTAGCTGAATCGTTATGATCGCCGCCAGCCTCTTTCGCCAGGGGCCTCAACTGTCCACCCTGCTGTGCGTGTCGCTCTCGCTGGCACAAACGCCGCGGCCTGTGTTCCAGTCGAACACTGACCTGCAGACCATCGCTGTCCGCGTCGTGGACAAGCAAGGCCGCGATGTGCATGGGCTTGCCGCTTCCGATTTCACTCTCCTCGAGGACGGCCATCCCCAACAGATTGCGTTCTTCGGCGAGGAAAATCAGCCCGTGAGTCTTGTTCTCGTGCTCGACGTCAGTTGGAGCATGCGCTCCGGTCAGAAGCTGGAGCAAGCCCGAAAGTTACTCGCTCCACTGCTCGGCCGCAATCTTCCTGACGACGAGGTCTTCTTCACGGCCTTCACCGATCGCGTCGGCCCCTTCCTTACGCTACTTCCCGGGAAACCACTCGACTCGCTCATCCCCACGGCAATATCTCCACAGAATGGAACTGCCCTCTACGACGCACTTGCTACTTCACTCTGCAACATGCGCTCAGCGCGCAACGTTAGGCAGGCCGTCGTGGTGATCACTGATGGCTCCGATCAACATAGCCGCCTATCACTCGACCACTTGATTCAATTGGCACAATCTTCGAAGCCGCAGATCTTCATGATCGGATTCTTCGACTACTTCGAGCGCGACCTTTACAAGCAAAGCGGGAAAACTGTGACCCTTGTCAACCACCACGAAATCGACAACCCGCTGAAGAGCTTCGAGCGTGTTGCGAAGGAGACCGGCGCTGAGTCCTTCTTCCCATCGTCCGACGACGATCTAGCCCATGTCATCGATCACATCCGCAGTATCCTCGAAGCCGAATACTCGCTCGCGTATTATCCCAAGAGCGCCCATCAGCTCCGCCGCATTCAGATACGAGTCAATCGCCACGGCGTCAACATAACCGCGCGACGCGCCGTAACGGGGGACGTCCCTTTAGCGAGCACCGTCCACTTCGCCGTCGACTCCTGCGCAGTATCTCCTACTGAACATCCCTATCCGTGGGAGCCACACGTCACTACCGGCCTCCCGCACACTTCGATTTACCAGGATGATTTCGCCGATCCCAGCAGCGGCTGGCCCAATCGCACCTACTGGCGCTATGCCTCCGGCGGCTATGAGATTACGGTTGGTCCTCCGCCGGGCGAGGAAAACAATTCTGCCGGTCGAGGCATCGCCCGAGGCGAACCGTCGTGGGGTGGCGACCCGGGCGGAGCCGGTCAACTCGCGATTTCGACAGGCACAGTTGTCGCCTATGGACCGGCCTTTGAGAACTTCATTGCATCCCTCTCGGTTTCCGGGAAATGGACGCGCATCGTGACGAGGGAACATCCTAACCAATTTACCGACGGCGGTGCCGGCCTGGTCTTCCGTCTCAACGCGGCAGGTTGTTACATATTGCTGCTATCCGGATCCGGGAAAGCAGAGCACCTCAGGTTCAGGCTCGTGAAACTTTCCTTCGGCCAGTCATCCAATGCACTCGGCTGGGACCATGAAAAAGAGATCATCCCGTGGACGCCCGTCCCCTTGCCGCGCAGCGCCGCGGCCCAGACGCTTGACGAAATCGAGCGGACCACCATCGCCGTCCAGTGCTCGGCGAACCACATGGATGTGCTAATCAATGGCCAGGAGGCTGCGAGCTTGAACGACGCCAGTTTTTCGATTGGCCAGGTCGGTATGGCGGCATTCGGAAAAGGCCGCGCTGTTTTTAGTAATTTGTACGTCGAAGAACGTCCCTGACAGCGCTGAGCCCATGCTACCGTCTTAATTAGGAAACCGTGCTAAAAACGCTGGAAATCTGCGTTTTCCTCTGTGCCGCGACGCTCGCGTCCGCGCAATCCATCACCATCCGTGATCTTGTCCAGTTCATCAATTCATCCATTCAATTGAAGCAAAGCGATTCCGACGTAGCTAAAACCCTCCACCGCATGAAGCTCACCGAACGCCTGGATAGCGCCACGGTGGAAGAGCTGCAGCGCCTCGGCACCGGACCCAAAACCATAGCCGCGCTGCGCGAGATGGCGGACGCATCCGCGAAACTGCCTACCGCCGCGCCTCAAATGAAAGCCTCGCCTCCTCCTCAAGCCCCTCCGCCTGATACGGTGCAGCAGGGCAAGATCATTGAGGCCGCGCGACAATCGGCGCTGAATTATTCCAAACAATTGCCCAACTATTTGTGCCTGGAAGTGGTTCGCCGCGCATTCGATAGGAACATCAAAGACCCAGCGGGTAGCGAGCAATGGCGCGGCGACGATACCGTGGTGATGCGGCTCAGCTACTTCGAGCAAAAAGAAGACTACAAGGTCATGACGGTCAACGGCCACGCGGTGGAGAACAAGTCGGTGGACCAATTGGGCGGCGTCACCTCCCAGGGCGAGTTCGGCAGCATGCTGAGGGCGATATTCGCTCCCGAGTCGGAAGCCCGCTTCGAGTGGCATCATTGGGCCACCCTACGCGGCCGCAAAATGTACGCGTTCTCCTACGATATCGATCAGCCGCACTCTCAAGTTAGCATCCGCTGGGAAAAAACCGACAAAATCGTGCCGGCTTACCGTGGATTGGTCTACATCGACGTCGACACGGACATGATCATGCACATCTTTCAGGAGCCGTACGATATTCCCGCCACGTTCCCCGTGCGCGCCTCGAGCGAAGTGCTCGATTACGATTTCCAAAAGATAGGCGACGGCGAGTTCCTGGTGCCGCTGAAGGTAGTGATGCTCTCGCGCACCATCCAATATCTCTCGAAGAACGAGATCGAATTCCGCCTCTACCAGAAATTCGGCGCCGACACCGTCATCAAATTCGACGAAACCCCACCCCCGCTACCCGAAGACAAACTCAAAGAGAAAAAGCAATAGCTGGACAGAAGGGCGTGGACGCTCTGAGTGCGCCGCACTCAGCATGGAATTGTGATAGTGTCAATCACAAACCACATGCCGTGTCCGTTATGAGCGTTAACTCTTCCCCAGCCGTGGTGCGCGTCCCAAGAGATTCCAGAAATCGGGAGATCCATGCGGCGCAAGTTCGATTGCTCTACGGCAACGGGAACGTGGGCGTCGTGGTGACCGTAGTCGCAGCGACAGTCTTAGGACGTCTCCAGTGGAGAGTCATTCCACACGCTGTGGTCCTTGGTTGGTGGCTCTGCATGTTTCTGGTGGCCGCAGCCAGATTCACGCTGGGGTGGCGCTATCGGCGTGTCGCGCCGTTGAGCCTGGAGGCGGGAGTGTGGGGCACTGCTTTCACCATCGGCGCGGGCTTGGCCGGAGTAGCTTGGGGCGCAGCGGGTGTTTTGTTAAACCCAGAAGACCATCTCGAGAATCAAGTCTTTCTGGCCTTCATTCTGGGAGGAATGATGCTGGGCGCAGCGCCTCTGCTGGCGCCGCTGCCAAAAGCGTTCCTCGCGTTCATGCTCCCAACCGGTGTGGCGCCTGCTGTACGATTTATCGTCCAGGGCGATGAGGCCCACCTCGCCATGGGGTTGCTCGCCGGTCTTTTCGTGGCTGCCACTTTGATCACCACTAGAAGAATTCACCTCACCATCGTCTCATCCTTGAATCTGAGGTTTGAGAACCAGGACCTGGTGGACGATCTGCAAGCTGCCAAAAGCCACGCTGAGGCTCTGAATGAGCAACTGGAGGTTCGCGTCCAAGAACGCACGGCGGAATTGCAGCAGTCCACCCAGCACCTGAAGACTGTGATCAGCCAGCGCGAACAAATGGAGGAGGAGTTGCTGCGTGCGCGCAAGCTGGAATCGCTCGGGGTGCTGGCCGGAGGCATTGCGCACGACTTCAACAACTTTCTGGCAGTGGTCCAGGGCAACGTCGAGCTGGCCATGATGCAGTTGGGCCGGAACCGGCCGGTTCGGGCGATACTCGAGAAAACCCAGAGTGCCTGTCAGCGCGCAGCCATGCTGTCCTCTCAGTTGCTGACCTTCGCCAAAGGCGGTCAACCGGTTCGCCAGGTGGTTTCCGTTGCCAAACTGGTTACGGATGCGGTGGACTTAGTCCGCGCCGGCGCGCAAACCAGCATTGAGCTGAATATTTCCGAAGATCTCAAGTCCGCCGAAGTCGACCCGGGCCAGATCGTCCAAGTACTCCATAACATCCTGCTCAATGCGCGGCATTCCATGCCGGACGCCGGAATCATCGAGGTTCATGCGGAGAACATCCTCATCGCAGGCGCTCAAGGGGCTGACAATCGCGTCCGGATTTCCATACGCGACTTTGGATGCGGAATACCCGCCGATGTCATGCCTCGTATCTTCGACCCATACTTCACCACCAAACCAAGTGGGCGCGGCCTAGGATTGGCCACCGCATATGCCATCATTGCCAAACACGGTGGTAGTCTTTCCGTGGAATCGAAACCGGGGCATGGAACAGTATTCACCATCGATCTTCCCGCCTCGCTCGCGATTCCGGCGCCGCAAGTTCCTGCCGTAAGTGAAATCCTGCCCGGCACCGAGCGAATACTGGTAATGGACGACGAAGAGGGGCTCCGGGTTTTGCTGAAGACTTTGCTGAGGAGCCTGGGCTACGAAGTCGAAACTGCCCGCGATGGTGCCGAAGCAATTGCCCTGTGCGAAGACGCGATTGTTTGCGGAAAGAGTTTTGACGCCGTCCTTCTGGACTTGACTGTAAACGGCGGGATGGGAGGCCTTGAAACTGTCTCACGATTGAAAGAGATAGACCCTTCCGTGAGGTTAATCGTCTCCAGCGGCTACTCGGATGCTACAGTAATGTCAAATTTCCGCAAGTATGGCTTTGACGACGTTCTTCCGAAGCCATGGAGGATAACCGAAGTAAGCCAGGTCCTCCGGAGGGTGCTGGCGCGGGCTCAAGATCGTAAAGCTCAATCGGGTTCGTGATCCTCTTACCCGCCAATCCTGGATTCCATCTCAACCGGCATCTACTTCGTTGCTTTGATCTCATCGGCAACCGCACGGCCCACCTCCAGAATCGCCTTGCAATTCGTCCTCCAAACCAAAAATGAACTAATTCTCACAAAGAAATGTAACAGTTAGTACTCCCATGTGTCGAACTAACCGAGATGTACGATACCGCTACCAGAACTATCATTGAAGAGCCACCTACTACAACTCTGAACGGCATCGCCGCCTCGGAAGTCCGGGCGGAGCTCGACCAAATCCTTCGCAGCCGCGTATTTATACAATCCCATCGAATCCGCCGTTTCCTGCAATTCATCGTCGAAGAGAGCCTGCTCGGACAACCGCATAGGCTCAAGGAATATCCCATCGGACTCGAAGTGTTTGACCGGCGCGAAGCCTTTGATCCCAGAGTTGATTCCATTGTTCGCGTGGAGGCTCGCCGTCTGCGCAACAAGCTCGACGAATACTACCGCACGGAGGGCCGTGACGACAACGTTCGCATCCTCTTGCGCAAGGGCAGCTATATGCCCGTCTTCGAGCACCGCAGTTTCGCCGGAACAGGCGGTGCCGCACCCCGGCGTGCCGTCGAAATTGCGCCACTCTCTTTCATCAACCCGGCGCCCAACGCCAGCCAGTTAGCCGACGAAATTCAACGCCGGCTGGCCCACGTCCTCATCAAGGAAGGCTGTTTGCAGGTGATCGCGCAACCCCACTCCACCCCGTTCGCGAATGAGATGAACGGACTCTCGCGGCATGTCACCAACGCCGATTACGTCATCGAGGGCAGCCTTGAATTTCGATCTTCCGGCTCTCACTTAATCGTCCAGCTCTTCAACTCCGCGGATGGCTCGTACACCTGGTCTGAAGCCACGGATTTCGAGTATCCGGATCTGGGTAGCGTAGGCCAGCTCGCGCAATCCTTGCTGCGTGAGCTGGTGGCGCCCCCGGACCATGCCGTCATTGCCCGTCGTCATTCGGAGCACAAAGAGATTCGCGATTTCTACCTGCAGGGCCGCTACCATTGGAAGCTCGCCACGCCCGACAGCATCCGCAATAGCGTCGCCTGTTTTAGCCATGCCGTGGAATCGGACGCGAACTACGCCGCCGGTTGGGCTGCCTTGAGTCAAGCCCTGCTGGTGAGTTCCATGTTCGGTTTTCTCGCGCCACAGGAGGCCGGCGACCGGATGAAGGAAGCGGCTCTCAAAGCAATATCGCTCAATCCCCTGTTACCCGAGGCGCATGTCGCGCTCGGATCCGTTCTTTCGCTCCTCGATTGGAACTGGGCGGCCGGTGAGCAGGAGCTGGAAAAATCAATCCTATTAGACAGCCACGACGCCACCGGTCACGTCGCTTATGGCATCCATCTGGCTTGCCGCGAACGGTTCGAATCCGCGCTGGCCGAGGTGGAGCGCGCCCTCGAACTTGACCCGGCATCGCTGTTTGCGAATTTCGTGCTGGGATGGCTCTATGGAGTCTCGCGCCACTACGACGAAGCCATCTCGCAGCACCTGCTGGTCTCGCAGCTCGCTCCCGACTACGGATTACCGTACTTCGGCCTGGGGCTCGCTTACGCGGGCAAGGGCATGTTCGAGGATGCCATCGCGCATTTCACCAATGCAAATCCGTTGAAATGCCGTTCGCTGCTGCGCGGTCAACTGGGCTATTGCTACGCTATGTCCGGACGCCGCGAGGAAGCGCTGCAGGAACTCAGCGCGCTGAACGAACGCTCGCCTAACTACGTTTCACCCGTGAGTTTCGCCGCCATTTACGCCGGATTGAACCATCCGGAGCAGGCACTGGATCATCTGGAGCGCGCTCTAGAAGCTCGCGATACCTCCTTGCCCGTGAATCTGCTCAACCCGGAATTCGATGCCCTGCGAAGCGAGCCCCGCTTCCAAACCATCCGCCAACGCCTGGGCTTGGCATAGCGTGGGCAGGCGCTTCCGCCTGCCAAGTGAGCACCTGTTAAAATAGCCTCACAGGCGCTCGTTCAGCGTACGCGCTTGCGGAGTGGCGTGGAGCAAATCGGGCGATACCGTATTCTAGACGAGCTCGGACGCGGTGCAACGGGGGTCGTTTATAGAGCGCAAGATCCCGCCATCAACCGAGTTATCGCCATAAAAACCATCCGCCTCTCCGACTTCACCGACGAAGCCGAACGCGAGCGTCTACGCGAGCGCCTGTTCCGCGAGGCCCAATCGGCCGGCATCCTCTCCCATCCCAATATCGTCACCATCTACGATATTTCCGAAGAGAACGGCTTGGCCTATATCTTCATGGAGTTCGTCGATGGTCCGCCGCTTGAAAAGGTCCTGAACAGCTCGGAGCCCCTGCTTCCCGAGGGCGTGCTTTCCATTTTGCGCCAAATCGCCCTCGCGCTCGACTACGCCCACAAAAAAGGCATCGTTCACCGCGATATCAAGCCCGCCAATATCCTGATCCACGAAGGCACCCTCGCCAAAATCACCGACTTCGGCGTTGCCAAAATTCTTTCGCAACAGATGACGCAGAGCGGAGTCATGATGGGCACTCCGAACTACATGTCGCCGGAGCAGGTGCAAGGGCACGCTGTGGATGGACGCGCGGATCAATTCTCGCTCGCCGTCATTGCCTACGAAATACTGACCGGCGAGAAGCCGTTTGTCGCCGATCACCTGCCCTCGCTTCTTTACCGAATCGTGCGGGAGGAGCCAGTGCCGCCGCAGCGCCTCAACCCAACTTTATCGCCGCAGGTGGAAGTGGTCCTGCGCAAGGCACTATCGAAGAACGCCACCGAGCGTTATCCCACCGCGGTTGAATTTGTGGAAGCTCTCGGGGAGGCATGCAATGCCAACCCCAGTTGGCACCCACTCCCGCGCAGCGGTGCTCAAAACTTGCCAACCATCGGCGGCGGTGCCGCTATGTTTCATACTTCCGCCCCCACTTCCACCATCGGTTATTCCGACAGTACTCCCGAGCCGGTCCGCACGCCGCCCGTGGCCGTGCCGACACGCCCGGTCCGCGACGACGATGTGGAAAGCCGGAATCCACTACTCAAAAGTCTGCTCTGGATGCTGGTCGGCATCGGTCTGGTGGGTCTGGTTCTTTTCGGGGCGCAGAAGTTTTTGTTCAACCGCAACTCTGAGCCTGTCGCCACCACCGAATCGCCAACGGCGCCCGACAGAACCCTGGATCAACCTGCCTCAAAACCCAGCCCCGTCGGCGACTCCCGGTCTCCAACTCCGGCCACTCAGGAACCACCCAAACCGGAAAATCCACCCGATGCCACGAAGCCAGAGACCACGAAGCCAGAGACCACACCGGAAACCACCAAGCCCGCTGACACCACTCCCAGCGAAACTTCTCCGCCCACGCCGCCCCGGCGTGAAGTTTCCACCATTCCGCCTCCCGTTGTTGTAAAGCCAGGCGCCGATAGAACCGTCCAGTTCCTGACGGACCCGCCCGGCGCGAAAGTCACCATCGACGACAATCCCGCCTTAACCTGCAAAGCGCCCTGCATGCTGCAGCTATCGTCCGGCCGCCATGCCATGAACGCCCAACTGGCCGGCTTCCGCTCGTACCCGCGGGTCTTCAACGTCCCTCAGGATGGCGACATTTTTTTGCAACTGAGCAAAGCCTTGGGCACGCTGAGCGTCACTTCCAGTCCGCCCGGCGCTACCATCGAAATAAATAATGAGATGCAATCCAAACACACGCCCGCTATCTTCAATCTTCCTCCCGGCACCTATCACGTCCGCGTGGCCCGGAGCGGCGCGTTTCTCGATTTCGATGCTGAGATCCGCGATCAAGCCGTGGTAGTCAAGAATGTGAGCTTCTAGTGAATCTAAATCGACGCAGGCTTTTTCTCGCCGCGGCCGCCGGCCTCCTTCCGCGGCTCGGCGATTCCGCGGATCTTTCTAAAATGATCGTCCGCTCGTCCCGTCCCGAGGATCTCGAAATGCCGCTCGAGGGCTTCAACCAATGGATCACGCCCATTGATCAGTTCTTCGTCCGCACCCATACCTATACGCCGGATGCTCCGAATCTTGGGGCGTGGCGGCTAAAACTCGACGGCGTGGTAAACCAGCCATTGACATTGACCATGGACGACCTCAAGAAATTCCGGCGTGTCGAACTGGTTGCCGTCGCGGAATGTGCAGGCAACGGCCGCAGCTTTTATCAGCCGCACGTAGCGGGAACTCAGTGGGCATTCGGCGGTGTGGGCAACGCAAGGTGGGCGGGCGTTCGTTTTCGCGATGTTCTGGAAAAGGCCGGCCTGAAAGATTCCGCCCAACACATTCTTTTCGACGGCGCGGATGTTCCCGTTGGAAAAATGCCGGATTTCCAGCGGACCATCCCCGTCAAGAAAGCGCTAGACCCGGATACGCTGCTGGCCTATGAAATGAACAGTCAAGCATTGCCCATCCAACATGGTTTTCCGCTGCGCATGATCGTTCCCGGCTGGGCCAGCGATTCGTGGGTGAAGTGGCTGCAGCATATCGAAGTGCTGGATCACGAGTTCGAGGGCTTCTGGATGAAGACCGCCTACCGGCATCCCACTCACCCTGTAGAGCCGGGCGCAGCCGTGGACCCGAAGGAAATGGTTCCGGTCACGAATTTGAACGTCAAGTCCGTAATCGCTACGCCGACGGCCGGTTGGATCAAACCGGGACGCACCCGTATCAGCGGAACGGCCTGGTCCAACACTTCACCCGTCGCCCGCGTCGATGTTTCTTTGGACGGAGGTAGCACGTGGAAACCCGCCAAGCTCGGCAGGGACAAGGGTCAATATGCCTGGCGGCTGTGGCAACTGGATTGGCAAGCCGTTGAAGGCCCGCACACGTTGTTGGCGCGTGCTACCAATGCGGCGGGCGAAGTGCAGCCGCTCGAGCAACAGTGGAATCCATCGGGCTATTTGTGGAATGCGGTACATCGCGTGGATGTCGAGGTTACCACCAAAGAGATGATCAACATTCCCATCGAATCGCGACCGCCCGCTCAGCCTCCCGGCTATCAATCCGCATGCCTCACCTGCCACGACGAAGGCATGATGGTGCAACAGCGGCTCACCCCTGCGCAATGGGACCGCGAAGTAAACAAAATGACGGGCTGGGGCGCGCCCCTGAAGCCCGAAGACCGCGAAGCCATCCTCAACTATCTCTCCACCCAGTTCAGGCCTTAGCGGCAAGGTCCAAAAGCAAAAAGCCAGACCCGATAAAGGTCTGGCTCGTTCCGCTGACAGTCGGGCGAAGCCGATTTGCCAGCCAGATAATCTCCACTTTCAGTAAACCACCGTTGTTCTACTTTGGCAAGAACCAGTATATTTTCGTCGCACGCCGGAGATGCGCATCTACAAGACGCAAATTTACGGAACACGCGTAACGATATTTCCGTTGATCACGTGTTCTGAATCGTAGTATTAATGTACTAGAAAGGAACAAGCCAAATGCGAGCCAGAGACAGACCCGAAGCCTGAAGCAACAAACTTTTGGACACGGGGCGAGGAAGATTTGCCAGCCAGATGATCTCCAAATCCAGCAACTGCGCAAATGGACCAAGCCCCTCCAAATTAACCGAACCCAGTTAATCAAAGGAGGGAACAGCCATGTGGTGGTTTATAACCTTGGTCCTGTTTGAAGAAATGGGACTCATGCAGCTTGATTCGAGCTGCGTGCTCTACGGCAACATAGCTATCCTGGCCGGAATACTGATCGGCTTGGTAAAAGCGTGGGATTCAAATCGGGAATCTCGTAAGGGTTCCCAGCCCCCACGCCCCAAGCCCCTGGCAATGCCGGTACGGGACCAGCAACAGAAACCGCGGATCGCTGCTTAAGCGGCCGCACAACCCGCTCAGCCGGGACAGTCCAGCTGGAAGGCAGACTGTCCCGGAAAGCGAAACCCAAGAAAGTTTCTATAAAGGAGATTCCCAATGACGAGGTTGATGGAAGACACGAAAATCGATAACAACCGCGACCGGTTGACGCGTACGGTGACGGACGCAAACGCCACTACTCGCAAGAACCGCTGGTTGCCTTATGATATGGACGAGCAGAGCCTGGACATCGATAACAATGCCCAAGACGATGCCGATGATATATCCCTGGCGCACTGGAACGTGTAAGAAGACGCGCGAGGCCCTAGAGTATCCTCGAAGTTGAGGCCTCCTGAGCCCCGATAAGTTTCGCGGCGGACGGGACAACGCTCCCGTCCGCCTTTTTTGATTGTAGTGGCTGGAAAGGATGCATGAGCCGCACCCGCACCATTGATGAACTGATCGTTTCTCTCATTCAATTGAAGTATCCCGGCTATCCGCAAAGGGCCGAGCAGAGTAAGATCTTAGCGCAAGACTTCGGGATCAAGGAAGCTGCGTTTTCAAACTACAAGAACGGAAAACGCAAGCCGGCTGGCGACCAGGCCAAGGCCATGGCGAGAGCCTGGACTTCGCAACTGATCCGGGAGATTGAGAATGGAGTCAGCAAAGAAGAACTCCGCAGACGCCTTAAAAAAGCCGGCTTCCCTCTGGAGTCCGTGGATCGAGAGAGTCTTGAGCGAGAGCTCGGCACGAAGCTGGAGGCATCCATCGCCCAGGAGACACAAGCCTCCCTGCTCCAGTCGCTGATCGACGTTAAGACCGATCTTAAGGTCAGCTATTTGAGCTATGGCGTTTTTTCGGGTAGTGTCACTAGCTTCTTCAACCGGCTATTCCAGCGTTACGTAAAACAGCTTGGAATCCAGCCCGACGCGGAAATCCGCGATAAATTCAACGTCGAGCATCAATTGAGAAGCCGTGAGGTGCACCTGGCCTTGTGTTACTTTGCATCCGTCAATCGAACGCTGAGCGCTAAGTTCTTTACTACTCCTCTGCGAGTCAGTTTGGGCGCCGTTTGCCTCAAGAAATACGATGTGAACGTGGAGAAGTTAGCCGCCGCGGTTTCCACCGAAGGAGCACGCGCGCGTCACGCCATTCGGCCAATCGTCATCCGCGGCGAAGTGGGATACTTACATTGCGTGAACACGCTGGGTTTCCCCGACGAACCGGATACAATGACGGTTCGCGAAGACCTGAGTCTCGACGAGCTCGCTGGCATTCTGGAGGATCACTCCCAAGCTGCCGGTGACCATGGCCCGACGCCCGTCGTGATTATCGATGAATACAATGCCTTCCGTCTGCTCAGGGCGTCAGGAGCCGAGCGAACCTTAATTACTCCCATCACTTCCAACCCCACCAACCAGTTGTCCACCTACCGGAGGGAACTCCCGCAATATTACATGGGCATAGCGTGCAACCGGGAGGACACGCAGTTTGCTAACTTCCTGGGGGAATCCCTCAATCACTTTCTGAACGCCGAAGTGGAGACCACAGCGCGCGCGTTGTCGGATCTGTTTTGGGCGCTCGAAAAGGAGGTGCTGGAATTGGCGCCGTTGCTCGGCCGCTGGTCCGGAAATCATTACGACGGCGCCCGCCTGACGCTGCGCGAGCAACGGATTGTAGCACGGCAGTATTCACTGTATGCCCTGAGTATCGACAAGTTCTCCGCCGGCAACCTGGACAGTATGCCGCGCCCGTGGCATCGAATTCTGAAGCGCTCCCGTGAAATAGTTCTTCGGGAGCTGGTCACTAAACATCGAGAGGAAACGCAGGGGTTCATTCGATCCGTGTTAGCTGACCATGGCGAGCAGCAGACCGAACAACTCTGGCGACCGCTTCAACTGGAAGACTTGGTGCAGTATACGGATCACGACCTGGAAATGAATCGGCTGCGAGGACTGTTTGAAGGGGAACTCTTCACGTTGATTGAGGCTTATCTTACCGGATCGGAAAAGCCGGAGGAACGGATTACACTCGATCACTTTGTTCCGTCCGACTCGCCAAAGACTGCGTGGGTGAATCGAACCGACGAGTCTGTGAACGGGATTTTAGAACTTCTCAATCAGATCGGCCAAATGTACGGGAAGATGCTGGATACGGGACGTATTCAGAAGGAAGGCGGCCTGGGGCACGGGCCATCAATCGCGGCCAAGATCGACAAAGATCTGGACCAGCAATGCACCCGCTATGGCCACATCATTCTCGCCAAAGTCAGCACCAAGAGTGCCATTGGGTTCGCGAGCACCCGGTACGCCGGCCTCATTTGCATTCTTGAGCAGCCTGGGTGCCGCGCGGGAGACAACCTTGCGACGAATCGAGCCGAGTTGGAACACTTGGAGAAATCATGTGAACTTCGCTACCTGTGGGTGGCCGAAGCCAACCGGAGACGGAATATTGCCCGCCTCCTGCTTGGTGAAGCGTTGCGCTGGTGCCGTAAACAGGGATACGCGTATGCTCGCGTCGCCATTCTGCCCCAACTGGACGAGGCCATTTCACGCATGTGTGAGTTGCACTTCACGCCGATAAAGCCCTTGGCGTGGGACACCGCCTTCGCCCCAGATCGGTTCATCTTTGAAAAGCAACTGAATCCCTCCCCGGACTAAGATACTCTTGACACTTTATATCTGTAAGTGATATATCTGTTACTGATATGTCAACCGAGGAGCTTCAACCACCTCTAACTCCGGCGGTTTTCTTCATCCTCTTTGCTTTGTCCGATGGCGAAAAGCACGGCTACGCCATCATGCAGGAGGTATCGAAACTTTCGAGCGGCAAGTTTCGCATGGGCCCTGGCACGCTCTATACGACGATCCAGCGTCTGCTCGACCTGAAGCTGATCGCCGAAACCAAAGACAGTATCGAAG
>Ga0187859_10000642_pt1 | contig 23207 bp, 22 predicted proteins | sample June2016WEW_10_1_2_FD_133019 | JGI IMG/M metagenome (GOLD analysis project Ga0187859, IMG submission 133019) | Peatland microbial communities from SPRUCE experiment site at the Marcell Experimental Forest, Minnesota, USA - June2016WEW_10_10 | ecosystem: Environmental > Terrestrial > Soil >...
ATAAGCAGCCTGTTACCGTTCCCGAAATCGCCGAGATTCGCAACGTGCAAGGGGCCGGTGTGGTGAAGACGCTGTTGGACCGGAAGCTGATCGCCGCTGCGGGACGAAAAAAAGTGGTGGGCAACCCCATGCTCTATAAAACCACCAAGGAGTTTCTGGTGCAGTTCGGCTTGAAGGATCTGAGCGAATTGCCGACTCTCAAGGAGTTTGAAGAGCTGGGGCGGTTGTCGATGGGGGAACAGCCGGCGGAGGAGGCGCCTGTGGCCGCGACCGAGCCGCCGCCCGCCGCCGCGGAAACGGTCGAATAGATGAGCGAAGAACGGCTGCAAAAGATCCTGGCGCATGCGGGAATTGCCAGCCGGCGCAAAGCCGAACAGTTGATCCTGGAAGGCCGGGTGAAGGTGAACGGCGCCGTCATCACCGAGCTCGGAACCAAGGCCGACCTCGATCGCGATCACATCAAGGTAGATGGGAAACGGGTTCAGGCTCCCGAAAAACTTGTTTATCTCGCCATGAACAAGCCCCGCAACTTCGTGACCACAGTCAGCGATCCGGAAGGCCGCGCCACGGTGATGGATCTGCTGCGAGGCGTCAAGGCGCGCGTGTATCCGGTGGGCCGTCTGGATTATCACAGCGAAGGTCTTCTGTTGCTGACCAACGACGGCGAGTTCGCCAAGCACATCACCTCCGCGGCTAGTCACGTCACCAAGACCTACGTGGCCAAAGTGACCGGACCGCTCACGCCGTCGCAGGAAGAAAACTTCCGGCAAGGCGTTCCCTTGAGTGGAAAACGAACTGCGCCCGCTGGTCTCAAGCTAATCCAGCGCGCGGAAAACCCGTGGTACGAGGTGCGTCTGATCGAAGGGCGCCAAAACCAGATTCGGCTGATGTTCAAGAATTTTGGAAGATTGGTCGAAAAGCTTCGCCGCGTGCGGATCGGGTTTCTCGAGCTGGGCGCTCTTCGTCCCGGCGAGTTTCGTCATCTCAGCGCCGCCGAAGTGGCGCGTTTCCGCAAGTTGCTTAAGATGGAAGAGTTACTCAAGGTGGAGAAGCAGTAGATGGCCGTCATTCCGGATTTACTGCGCAGGAGCCGCACCATCGCCGTGGTGGGTCTTTCCAGCAAGAAATTCCGGCCGTCCTATGGAGTCGCCGAGTACATGCAGACGCAAGGCTATCGCATTATTCCAGTGAACCCGAATGAATCGGAAGTGCTGGGGGAGAAGACCTACCGGAGTTTGGAGGATGTGCCGGAACACATCGATATCGTCGACATTTTTCGGCGCTCGGAATTCGTCGGGCCCATCGTCGACTCAGCAATTCGCTTGGGTGCGAACGCCATCTGGATGCAGGAAGGCGTGGTCCACGAAGAGGCGGCCAAAAAAGCGCGCGCCGCCGGCCTCGCAGTTGTAATGGACCGATGCATCCTAAAGGAGCACATGCGGCTGGAGTAGCCGGCTCAATTCCAATACTCCCAGTGATGCGTCGCCACCACGTACCAACACAGACACCCGTTGGTCACTGCATGCGCCAGGATGCAATCGCCCAGGCTCTTGGTTCGGATCATCCACCAGTTATATGCGATTCCGGCAATCAGGCCCACGTCCCAATAAGAGCCATGTTCGGATGCAAACAGAACCGCTGTGACCCAGAAAGCCGCTGGGCTGTAGGTTCCGAGCTTCACATCCTGGAATCGCGGTGAGATGATCCAACGCATCAGCCAAGCCCGCCAGAACAGTTCCTCCAGAATCGGTACCAGGACCACCGCGCGAATTATTCTCGACCACAGCACGATCGGCGACGTCAGAACCTCGCTGGGCACTTTATCGCTGATCTTCCCCAGCACCGAATTTTGGAAAAGCCAATGCTGGCGGTAGGCGGGGAACAGAATATCGGGAGCCACCCAAATCACGAAGATGGCTATTCCGAGCAGCACGGTCCCAATAGTCTGGGAACATCGAAGGTCGATAACGTTTCGCGAGAAAATCCACAGCACCGCCGCGAGAATCAGTATGCGGAGCGGATAATCGATGGTGACACTCAACGGCGAGTATTGTTGCAGTGCCAAAAAGAGTACGAAAACGGCAAACGGCAACACATAGGGAAGGCTTGGCCAGCGATTCTGGTGTGAGATCGGCAAGGTTTCTTTAGAGGTCTCTTTAAGAGTTATCCTACCTTGGCGAGCAGTTGTTTGATCTCGATCTGCTCTCTTTCGCTGGGCTTGTTGCGCAGGGCAGTTTCCAGTTCTTTCTTGGCCAGCGGACGGTAGCCTTTTTGATACAGGGCCATCGCCAGATGCAAATGGAAGGTAGGATTTTCAGGTTTCTGGCTGACCAGATCGCGCAGCAGGCGGAGGCTGTCTTCCGTGAGGTTTTTGCGGATATAAATTAGCGCGACGGTATCCATGACGTTAGGATCAGTCGGCCGCTTTTGCTGGGCTTGCTTCGCGTACGCCAAGGCCTGATCTAGATCCACGCCGCCATCGGCTTTCAGGTAGGCCAGATTGTTCAGCGCCTCGACGTTGTCGGGTTCGAGTTTGATTACGTCCTCATAGGATTTGCGGGCCTCTTCATCGCGGCCGCTTTGTTCATAGGTCATAGCCAAATCCAGATGAGAGGTGACGTTTCGGGGTTCCAGTTGGTTGGCCTTGTTAAATGAATCAATGGCGCCCTTGATATCGCCGGCGGACTTCTTGGATTCGCCGATGCGCACACACAGCTCGGCTGAATCAGGTTTCTTATCGATCAGCCTCTGGAACTGGTCGGTAGCCTGAGCATATCTGCCGGCTCTGAAGTAAGTAATGGCGAGTTCCATCCGGTAGTCGAAGCGATCCGGCGATTGCCGAAGCTGGTCCTCTACGAGTTGGATAGCCTGGTTCCATTGGCCTTGTCCAGCCTTCACTTCCAGCATGCCCGGTAAACCGCGCGGATCTTTGGCTTCTATCAGGATTTGAAAATCGGCATCCGCATCGCTGAAACGGCGTTCCAGGTAATCCAGTTGACCCAGTTGAAAGCGCGCGTCATTGGATTTGGGAAACATTTTGAGTGCCGTTCTCAATTCTTCACGCGCTTTCTGATTCTCGCGCATCTTCATCAGTCCGGTGGCGCGCGTCAGCCGGGCGGCCAAATTGGCCGGGTCCATGTTTATGACTTCTTCGGCGCTTTCGACGCCCGGCGCGTTTTCCCCGCGCGCCAATTGCAGCTGACTGAGCGCCAGCCGGGCGGGAATGTAGCGCGGTTCGATTTTGAGGGCCTCCAGAAACTGAATACGCGCCTGGTCCAGACTCTGTGGATCGCCCGAGGACATGTAGGCGCGCCCCAGATTGAGATGCAGCGTCGGATTGCCCGGCATTTTCGCGATCAGGGGCTGCAGCTGACTGATCGCGGTTCTTACCTGGCCCTTATCGCCGTTCTCGATGAGCATTGTGGCACGCATCGCGAGCGCTTCCGGATCTTTGGGGTCTTCCTTGAGAAGAGCGGCCACCATGTTGGAGGCTTGATCGCGCTTGCCTTGAGTGCCGAGAACCTCCACCATTTTTTTCTGGTAAGCGCGCCGGTTCTTGGCGTCTTCCTTTTGACCCTGATCATACTGCTGGAGGGCGCTGTCGAAATCGCGAATCCGTTCATAGAAATCCCCAACCTGCATATGGTTGTCCGGAAATACTTTGGGATTCGATGTCAATCGATCGAGCGTTAGAGCCATCTCAGGCTTACGGTTGGTGATGTAGTAGTGAAATGCCAGTTGTAACAAAGCGCCGCCCTCGGCGGGGTTGTTCGAGATCTTTTTCTTCAGCAGCTCCTCACCCAGATCAGGATGGTTGTTTCTCACATAGTACAAGTACAGAATGTCGTACATGGGGCCGTAGGTCTTCTGTTTTTCAATCAGTTCCTTGGCGAATTTCTCCGCCGCTTCATTCTGCCCGTCCTGAAACAAAGCCTGGACCAGTGACAATACCAATTCCGGTTGATCGGGCTTGACCTGATTGGCCGCCTCGAATTTATGGATCGCCGTCTTGCGGTCCTTCTGCATGAGCGCGAGATAACCGGAAAAGCGCAAGCCATCGAACGACTTCGGATCTTTCTTGAACAACTGCTGAGCGAGATCTTTAAGATCCGTCAATAGTCCGCGGTTTCCTTGGGGGTCTAACATGTAGAAGACGATGTCGAGGTCTCCCAGCCTGACAATGGCGCCGGTGTTGCCTGGATCAATTTCCATCGCACGGCTGAAGTCCTTGCGCGCTTCGCCCGGGATCCCCAGCTTCATGTTCGTCACACCCAGGCGATACCACGCGCCTGCGTAGCGCATGTCTTTAGAGAGGGCACGGCGATACATGATGGAGGCTTCCTTATATCTGCCTCGGTCGAAGTACTTGTCGCCGCTAGCGGCGTACTTTCGGGAAGCTATGTGTGGATCTCTGTTACAAGCTGCAAGCAGAATCAGACAAGGCACTGCCGCGACCCAACCAACGCGCGGAATGAACATCTTACTTTCTCAAGATACCAATTCGGAGGGCCCTCGGTTGCCGATGGCCCTCCGGTTGTTCGGTTGTTCAGTTATTCGGTTGTTCGGTTCGGTCAACCCGGCCTGTTGGTTAGTCGTGGGCTTCAACTCTGCGAACCGAATAACCGAATAACCGAAGAACCGCCGAGTTAGCGCAGCGAAGCGAGGAGCGTCCCCGTTTGCCTCAACACATTCAAGCGCGCTTTTTCTTCCGTGTGCTGGGCGTCGTAGAAGGCGATCCATTTTTCTTGCTCGTTGAGCCGGGCATCGTCGACCCGCTGGCGCGGGATGCGCCCTTCGCCGAGTTGCGCCAGCAGCACGGATACCTGTTCGCGTGCATAGTCCAGATCCAGCTTGGCCACTTCATTCGCTCCCTCCGCCCTCTTCAGATCCTGATAGCTCTTCTGCGTGTCCAGGTCAATGCGATTGCGCATCTGATTCATTCGCACGCGCAACTGCAGAACATCGGTTTCCGCTTGCGTAAGTAGCCCCTTGGACGCGGACCCGATCAACAGCGGCACCTGGACAGAGACCCCGAGCTGGCCGTTGTTGCGCTGGATGTGCGTGAAGTAAGTTTGGTAGATGCCCTTGTCGAATAAAGAATATTGGGCCACCAGATCTACTACGGGCAAGCGGGCGGCGTGATATCCGCGCAGCTCGAATCCCTTGGCCTGCAGCTCGGATTCCAGCCGCCGGATTTCGTGGCTGTTCTGGAGCGCCAGATCGCGTGCGGCCTGTTCGGTCTCCGGAATTTCCGGAGGTTTGCGGTCGTCATCCAGCGGTTGCACGCGATCGCCCGCCGGGTAGCCCAGAACGACGGCAAGCGAAGCTTGGGAATAATCCAGGTCGCCGTTTAAGTTTTCGAAGCGCTGTCGCGTTCGCGCCAGATCCACCGCGATCCGTTTGTTTTCGATTGGCAGTTCACGCCCCTCTTCCACTCTGAGTTTTGTCGCTTCACTGACCCGCTCTAAACTTTCCACTTCCAACCGCAACGATTGAACGCTGCGGAGCATTTGCTGGGCATCCAGAAAGGCGGCCGCGGTTTGGTAGGCGGCTTCTTCGCTCTTGGATTCGACGCCGATGGCCGCGCCACGCGCATTCTCCTTGGCGCGTGAAACCTCATAAGATTTCGGCCGGTTGAACAGCGTCAGGTCAGTGTGAGTCTGGACAATGGCCGGAGCGGCGCCTTCGATGCTACCGGGATAGCCCCACGTTTTCGCGTCCCCGCTTCCGGCGAAGACTTTCGGAAAGAATGGATCCTTGGCGACACGAATTCCGGCCTGCGCCCGCTGTTCATCGAGCCGTGCCAGCACGACATCGGGATTCTCCTTCAATGCCGTCTCAACCGCTTGCCGCAGACTGAGTGGATGCACTTCCGCGAGCGCGGCACTGGTTGCAAGAACGAAAAGAACGGTTAGTTTGGTCACCTTTTTAGGGTAGCGGAAGAACGTTTCTCGTTTCTCGTTTCTCGTTGGGGGCGATGCAACAACTTTCGTGGCTAGGAGTCTTACTGACGGGGTAACGTTTATGGCGACTCTTGTAACTCGACGGGCGGCGGCTGGCCGGCTGTTTGGTGCTTTGGCTGGGACTGGTTTGTTGTTATTTGGGCAGGAATTTGGACGGGCGCGGGATCTGGTTTCGCGCGTTCAGGAGGATTTGGAGCGTGCGGCCGAGTTCACCCGCAAGAATGAGAAGGAGAGAAACCGGTATCACGACGTCCAGCATCATTTGTCGGAATTTGATGCCGGGTTGCGGGCGGGAAAGTTCGACAAGGGTAAATTGGATGCCGCCATTGATAATCTGAAAGATGTAGTGAAGAACAACACCTTGGAATCACACGATCGCGACGCGCTGGCGCAGGATTTGTCGGATCTTCGAACGCTGCGCGATCTGCGTTAAGCAGTGGGCTGGGGCGAAGGCGGAGCCGGCAGACCGTTCGGAACCATCGGCAACGATCGAATTCGGATGCCCGTGGCGTGAAAGATGGCATTTCCAACTGCGGGAGCCAATGCGACGATGGGCGTCTCGCCCGCGCCCGCGGATGGCAGATCTTTGCGATCTAACAGTACGGTTTCGAGCAACGGGATGTCGCTGAATCTCGGCACGCGGTATTTCGCCAGGTGTGGATTCAAGATGCGGCCGTTCTCGAACTCGATCGCTTCGAACATGGCGCCTCCAATACCCATGATCACGCCGCCTTCCACTTGGTTCTTGAGGTGTTCGGGATTGACAATCGCGCCGCACTCGAAGGCCGTGACCACGCGTTCGATTTTCACCTTCCCGTCGGGTTGGGAAATAGAAACCTCGGCGCAACTGGCCACATAGCCGCCTTTTTCTACACCGCATGCCAACCCGAATCCGCGGGTTGGAATGCTCTGGGTTTTATCCCAGCCGAATTTCGACGCTGCAGCCTGCAGTACCGCGCGGAGCCGTTCGTTCTTCAGGTTCTTCAAGCGAAATTCCAACGGATCCATTTTCATGGCCGCGGCCAGTTCGTCCATATGCGATTCACGCGCGAAATGATTCGCTGTGGCCGCTAGCCCGCGATAGGAACCTTGCCGCAATGGCGAGTCTGCGGCGTGGAATTCAACTTTCTTGTTCTGAACATCGTAAGGCGTTTCAATTCCCGATCCGCCGGAGTTGTAATTGTGGAACTCCCAGGCCGCGATGCTGCCGTCTTTCAAAGTTCCGCCGCGGACTTCGATTACTCCAGCCGGCCGGAAATATGCCCAGGTGAATTCTTCTTCCCGGGTCCAGATCACTTTGACCGGCTGACCGGCGCTCTTGGCCAGACGCGCCGCTTCCACGGCGACCTCGCCGGAATGCTTGCCGCCATACCCGGAGCCGGTGTCAGGCACGATGACGCGCACGTTGCTCTCGGGGATGCTGAACGCTTCCGCCAGTTCGCTCCGAACGCCGAAGGGCACTTGCGTTCCGGTCCAGACCGTCAATTTGCCTTCGCTCCATTCCGCGACGGCCGCGCGCGGCTCAAGCGGTGTGTGCGCGATGTAGGCGACGGTGTAGGTACCTTCGCGGATGAAGTCCGAAGACTTGATGCCTTGTTCCACCGATCCTTGTTCGGGCGCAGTTCGGCCACCCTGGCGGGCCTCTTCGGGATGGCTCTTCAGATAGCCGAATAGATCTTTGCTCGAAATTTGCGGATCGGCTTTCCACTCCGCCTTCAGAGCGCCTATCGCCTTTGCCAGGGTTACCTCATCCGGCGCAATTGCTCCCACGAACTCGCCGTCGTGGACGATTTTGACATTCTTGATGGCTTCCGCTTCTTTGGTATCGAGCGAGGCGAGTTTGGCGTTGAAAGCGGAGGGACGCAGTATGCGCCCCAGAAGCATGTTGGGGAGTGCGAGGTCCGAGGTGAAGTGGTGGGCGCCGGTGACCATATCGCGGGCCGTGGTCTTGGGGACGGAAGTGCCGGCCACGGTCCATTTGGTTGCGGGCGTGACAGGCGCCGCGTCCACGGTTTTCATGAGCTCGCGGCCGTGGGTCAATTCACCGAAGCTTGCGGATTGATCGTTGGATTTCAATCGGCCATCGGCAACCGTAATGAATGCGCGATCCACTTTCCATTTCTCGGCGGCAAGATCGACGAGGGTCTCGCGCGCGGCCGCGGCCATTTTCCGCAGTTGCGGGGCCATGGTGGGCGTGGTGCGGCTGCCGAAAGTCCCCATGTCGTATGGCACCAGGCTGGTGTCCGCCATCACGAGTTTGATAGAAGCAATTGGCGCGCGTAACTCCTCCGCAACTGCCTGAGCGAGCGACGTGCGGATGTTTTGTCCAACTTCTGTCTTGCCGGTGAAGACGGTCACAGTGCCGCCTTCGCCGATATGCAGCCAGGCGCTGATGTTCTCGGGTAATCCTTGGCCTCGGCCACCGCGTCCGGATTCCTGCGCGGTTGCAGAATGGTCGAGCGCGAGTAACAGCACCAGGCCGCCGCCCAGCAGTTTGAAGAAATCGCGGCGCTCCAGATCGAAGTGGTAGGCTGGTACGGCGAAAAGCTCGTAGCGTTCTACTTCAAGCATGTTGGCCTCCGGCGATGGTTTTGGCGGCCGCTTGAACCGCGGCGACGATTCTCGGGTAGGTCCCGCATCGGCAGACATTGCCTTGCATTGCTTCCTTAATTTCCGCTTGCGTGGGATGGGGATTGTTCTTCAACAGCGCGGAGCCTGAAACGATCATGCCGGGTGTACAATAACCGCACTGCATGGCGTCGGCTTGGATGAAGGCTTCCTGAAGTGGATGCAGGCTGCCATTTTGTGCGAGACCCTCTATGGTGGTGATCTTTTTGCCCGCGACGCTCGACGCGGGGGTGACGCAGGAGCGTGTGGGCTCGCCGTCAATCAGGACGGTGCAGGCGCCGCAGTGGCCTTCGCCACAGCCGTACTTGCTGCCTGTCAATCCCAGGTCGTCACGCAGGACCCAGAGGAGCATGCGTTCCGATTGGACTTCCAGGCGATAGTGCTTTTGGTTGACCACTAGTTCCATAGTCTAAGTTTACGCCCCCGAAGAGCGCCGACTCCTACGGGTCGCGGTTCGGCTACCGGCGCCTGTCCCCTTGCTTACGCGCGGGGCTACAATTCGGGCAGAGGGCGGAACCACTCAACGGAGCCTGCGCGTCAGCAATAGGACCAACATTTCACGGCTTCTTACCGTCGCGGCTCGGTAATACATTTATTTCTCTAGGAGGAAATTGCCTACGAACAGGGCGTCGATTCCGGAGGAGTAGAAGCTGCGCACGGCATCGCGCGGGGTGCATACTAGTGGGTCGCCGAAGAGGTTGAAGCTGGTGTTATAAAGCACGGGAAGGCCGGTGGATTTTCCGGCGGCTTGTAAGAGTCGGTGATAGAGCGGATTGTCTTCTTCGGAAACGGTGTGGACGCGGACCAGGCCGTCGCCTAAGACGGCGCTCTCGAAGGTCTGGCGATAGTGCGGCTTCACGCGTCCTACCGTTGCCAGATAGCGGGCGTTGGGACCGACGTCGAAATAAACGTCAGCGATTTCGGCGGGGACGGAAGCGGCGAACTTGCGGAATGGCTCGCGATGCTTGATAAAAACGTTTAGATTTTCGGTAGAGTACGGGTTGAGCGGGGATGCCAGAATGCTTCGATTGCCGAGCGCGCGGGAACCGAACTCCATGCGGCCTTGCATCCAGGCGATGATCTTTTGATTGTCGATTTCTCGGACTGCACTCTCCACCAGTTCTTCGGTGGTGAGCAAGTAGCGAAACCGAAGCTTGCAATTCTCGAGCACTTTCTTGACTTCTTCGGCGGAATAGTGCGGGCCCAGGCACATGTCGTTCAAGCTGGCGCGCCGGGATTCGCGGTATACGTTGTGCCAGGCGTACAAAACCGCGCCGATTGCGGTGCCGGCATTTCCAGCGGCAGGTTGAACGAAGACGTTTTTGTCCTGTTCCAGTGCATGTACCAGCAATGCATTGAAACCGAGTCCGCCGGCCAGGCAGATGTTTCGCGCCGTGCCTGCCATGCACAATACCGTACGCTCGATGGCTTTTTGAAGGGCTGCGGCGATGGATGCACGCAGAGATTCCGGAATCGCGGCGCCGTCCTCCAGCCCCAAGCGGTGATAAAACTTTGCGCTAAATCCGCCGTGGCTGGCGCGGTCCGAATCGAAGAAGCTGCGATCCAGGCGCGGCCAGGCGGAGTTCACGAGAATCTCTTCAAAGACGGGTAAAAATGTTTGGGCGTCGCCGGCTGTGGATAGCCATTGCACCTTATGCTCCTCGGCATTGGCGCGAAAGCCGAGCAACTCGGTGACGCGCCCGTACAGATCGCCGAGGGAGTCCGGATAGTACAGCTCTTTATCGAGCCGCAGTTCATTCGCTTCCGCCAGCCAGCGCGCGCCGCAGCGAAAGTCGCCAATACGGTCGAGCGTGAGAACAGTGGCTTCTTGAAATGGAGACGCGAAATAGGCGGACGCTGCGTGCGCGGTGTGGTGTTCCACCAGCACCAGGCTCGAGGCAGGGAATCGCTCACGCAGTGCCAAATGCAGTTCGCTTTCGTGTCCGGTGCTGAAGGGGCGAACCAGGGCCACGCAATCCACTGCGTCGCTCGACACGCCGGCCAAGCTCAGAGCGGATTCGATAGCGTCATGCGGCAGCTCACCCGGTTCGTACCGGCGCGAGACTTTCTTTTGTTCTACCGCCGACGCGAGTGAGCCGTTTTTGAGGACCGCGCACGCCGGTTCGTTGAGCAAACCACCGAGTCCGAGAATGATCATTTCGATTTCTTCTCGATCTTAGCCCAGGTATCTCTTAACGCAACGGTTCGATTGAAAACAGGCTTTTCCGCGGTGCTGTCCGGATCTACAGCGAAGTAACCCAATCGCTCGAATTGATAGCGGCTGGCTGGCGCGGCTCCGCGAAGGCTTGGTTCGAGCTTGGCGCGGGTTACGACTTCGAGCGATTTCGGATTCAGATTTGCCGTGAAATCCTGGCCTTCCGCAACGTCATCGGGATTCTCGGTAGTGAACAGATTGTCATACAAGCGAACTTCGGCATCGATGGCGTGCGCGGCCGATACCCAATGGATGGTGGATTTGACGCGCCGTCCATCGGGAGCGTTGCCGCCGCGCGTGGCTGGATCGTAGGTGCAGTGAACTTCGACGATCTCGCCGGTGGCCGGGTCTTTCACCACGCTAGTCGCAGTGATGAAGTAGCCGTAGCGCAGCCGGACTTCGCGCCCCGGCGATAGGCGGAAATATTGCTTTGGAGGATCTTCGCGAAAATCGTCCTGCTCGATGTAGAGCACACGGGAAAAGGGTACCAGGCGCGTTCCAGCGCTGGGGTCTTCTGGGTTGTTGACCGCTTCTAGCTCTTCCACTTGAGTGTCGGGGTAGTTATCAATCACTACGCGTAGCGGACGCAAAACTGCCATCACGCGCGCTGCTCGTTTGTTGAGATCCTCGCGCAGGAAATACTCAAGGAGCGAAAGTTCGGTGGTGCCGTTGGTTTTCGAGACTCCTACGCGGCGGCAGAAATTTCGAATTGCTTCGGGAGTGTAGCCGCGGCGGCGGAGTCCGGAAACTGTGGGCATGCGAGGATCGTCCCAGCCATTGACGAGGCCATTTTGGACCAGCATCAGCAGCTTGCGCTTGCTCAGGATTGTGTAGGTCAGATTCAACCGGTCGAATTCGTACTGGTAGGGATGATAGATGCCGAGTTGCTCGAGGTACCAGTTATAAAGAGGCCGGTGATCTTCGAATTCGAGGGTGCAGATGGAGTGCGTGATGCGCTCAATGGAGTCCGACTGGCCGTGCGCGAAATCGTACATCGGGTAGATGCACCATTTGTTGCCGGTGCGATGGTGCTCGGCATGCAGGATGCGGTACATGATGGGATCGCGCAGGTTGAGATTCGCCGAGGCCATGTCGATCTTGGCGCGCAGGGTTCGGGCGGCGTCCGGGAATTCCCCGGCTTTCATGCGGGCGAACAAATCCAGATTTTCTTCTACGGTTCGGTTGCGATAGGAGCTTTCTTGGCCGGGCTCGGTCAGGGTGCCGCGTTGCTTGCGGACTTCGTCGGCCGATAGATCGCAGACGTACGCTTTTCCTGCTTGGATGAGTTGAACCGCCCATTCATAGAGCTGGTCGAAATAATCGGAGGCGTAGAACATGCGGTCGCCCCAGTCGCCGCCCAGCCAGCGCGCGTCTTCGATGATGGAGTCGACGTATTCGGTTTCCTCTTTGGAAGGATTGGTGTCATCGAAGCGCAGATTGCATTGGCCGCCGAACTCCGCGGCGAGTCCGAAATTCAAGTTGATGGATTTCGCGTGGCCGATGTGCAGATAGCCGTTGGGTTCCGGAGGGAATCGGGTGTGGACGCGGCCGCCGAATTTGTTAGTTTTCAGGTCGTCAATGATGATGTCGCGGACGAAGTTGGAAACCGGCGCGTCGGCCGGCAGCGCGGCCACCTCGGGCTCGGTGTTTGGAGTACTCATATTCTCTATAGTTCTATTGTGCAACGAAGGCTGGCGTTCACACGAGTGTGAACGCGGCACGCAATTGTGCGTGCGCCACATCGATGCGCTTCAGGGTGGTTTCGCGGCCTAGGACTTCTAACGTTTCAAAGAGGGGTGGGGCGTTCTTGCGGCCGCATACTGCTACGCGGATGGGCTGGAACATTTGGCCTGGCTTGATCTTCAATTCCTGGGCAGCGGCGCGTAAGGCTTGATCCAGAGCGTCGTGGTTGAATTCGACTGTGGCGAGGACGTCGCGGGCGCGTTCTAGAACGGCTAGCGCCATGGGTGCGTCGCCTTTTTGCGGGATCAGCTCGGCGCTGTCGTACGGGGGCAGTTCATCCAAGAAGAAGAAGTCGGCTACCGAGGAAACGTCGCTCAGTAGCTTGATGCGCTCCTGGATCAACGGAGCGACTCGCAGCATCTTGCCGAGCTCCGCATTTGGAACGAAGGGCAATAATTGCTTGGCCAGTTCTTCGACAGGCATGGTGCGGATCAATTCGGCGTTGAGCCAGACGGCTTTGGGATCGAATGGATCCTGGTCGGTGAAGTTTACCACGGCGTTGCTGTGATTGATGCCTTCGAACGAGAAGGCATCCACCAATTCCTGGCGGTTCAACTGCTCGCGATTGTCTTTGGGCGACCAGCCGAGAAGGCAGAGAAAATTCACAAAAGCGTGCGGCAGGAATCCGGCGTCGCGATAAGTGGTGACGCTGACGACGGGGCCGTGCTTGCGCTTCGAGAGTTTCGAACCATCGGGAGCGATCAGCAGCGGCAGGTGCGCAAATTGAGGCGGCGTGGCGCCGGCGGCTTCAAAAATCAGGACGTGCTTGAAGGTGTTCGTCAAGTGGTCCTGGCCGCGGATGACGTGGCTGATATTCAAGTCGATGTCATCGGCGCAGGAAGCCATGTGATAGGTGGGAAGGCCGTTGCTGCGGAGCAGGGCGAAGTCTTCGATATCGGCGGGGAGCTTCGATTGCGGGCCGTAGACCGCGTCGCGGAATTCAACTGGCTGCGAAGTTTCGCGCGGGACTCGGAAGCGCAGGACAAATGGCTCGCCGGCATCGGCGCGGCGCTGGCTTTCTTCGGCCGATAGCTCGCGCATGGCGGGATTGAATAGCCAAGGGCCGTCCGAGCGCTCTTTCGGGTCCTCGGCGGAGGCTGGCGTGAAATCGCGATAGGCCAGGCCTTTTTCGAATATTTTCCACGCGACCTGGCGGTGCAGGTCGATGCGTTCGGATTGATGATAGAGTTCGTCCCAACCGAGATCGAGCCATTTCAAACCCTCGAAAATGGAATCGCGCGAGGCTTGGGTGTTGCGATCGACATCAGTGTCGTCGATGCGGAGGACCATTGTCCCACCGTTGTGACGGGCGTAAAGCCAGTTGAAGATGAACGTTCTGGCGCTGCCAATGTGCAGAAATCCAGTGGGTGAAGGAGCGAACCGGACGCGAACCATCAAGCTACAGGATACAGGAGGCAGGCCGCTTTACGCAGTCGCTGTTGCAGTGTTGGTGCGGCGACGTTTGGAGATTAGCCAGCGGACGAATTTTGTGGTTCCGATTATGCATAAGCAGCCTAACGCCAAAGTTACTGGGGCGAACCACATGCCGAGGATCTCGGTATCTCCGCCGCCGAGCGGGCGCAACATGATGCCGAATCCATGCGGGCCAACCCAGAAGCCTAGCCGATCGGAGAGGAATGGTTTCAGTGCGGCGCTCACATAAAAACCAGCCGCCATGAAATAGCCGAGGAAGAGCACCCAAAACGCGAAGAAGCCGCGAATTCCCGTCATGGCCCAGCGCATGGTCGCGCGCAGCAGCAGCAGCGGCGACATGGTGGTGGAGGCTCTTTCGAGCAGTCCTTCCGTGCGGTAGCGCGTGGCCAGGACTTCCGGAGTGCCGAGCCCGGCCAAAGTGTTCTCGACTATTTCGTCAATGGGGCGAGTGTGGTCCTCAAGCCGCTCGACGATATGGCTGCGAATTTCCGATACCAGTTCTTCTTTGTCTTTCACTCCCGTTAGTGCCAGGCGAAAGCGCAGCAGGTAACGGTCGATTGTGTCTGCTGTTCTCATGTCGGGGGTCATAAATTATCCTTTCATGCCAATCGATTTCAGAATGGCGTTCAGCTTGTCGGAGAACTCGGCCCAGGCGCGGCTCATTTCCTTCACGCGCCGGCGGCCGGCATCCGTCAGCTTGTAGTATTTGCGTGGATGTCCGGTGCCCGAATCCACCCATTCGGATTCGAGCAAGCCCTCCACGCGGAGGCGGTTCAGGATGGGATATACGGTGCCTTCGGCGACGCTTAGGTCTGAGCCGTCCTCGAGTGAGCGCAGTACCTCGAGTCCATAGAGCGGCTTCTTCCAGAGGCTGGCCAGGATGGCGAGATCAAGCGAGCCTTTGCGAAGTTGCGCGCTCCAATTATCGGGAACTGGCGCGGGCTGAGGTAATGCCATATACTTTGTATTGCTATGTATAATGCTAAACCTATCCAGCGCGGTTGTCAATAGAGAAGCCAGGGTCGCCTTGGGCGATTAAACGGGGCTGTTCGCCGTTGTAGTAGAGCAGGATACGGCCGGCTAGGGATTCGTTGGTGGCTAGATTCACCACGGCGCTCGCGATTTCGTCGAGGGGGATCAGGACTTCCGGGACGTTTCCTTCTTTGCGTTGTTGAGGGGTTAGAGAGTCGACGTAAGATTTCACTTCTGGGGTTGCGATCCAGGCGGGGATCAGACAGTTGACGCGAATTCCATCGCTCGCGTGGAGGGGCGCGAGTGTAGTGGTGAGGCGGATCAATCCCATTTTGGCGACGTCATAGCCGGGGGATTTGGAATGTTTTAGGCCGTGCCCGATAGCGGAGGTTGAGCCCATATTGACGATGGATCCGCCGTTGCGCTTTCGCATGGCTGGAATCGCGTGCAGGATGGTGTGCATCGGGCCGTGAAGATCCACTTCAAGCTCATGGAACCAGTGATCGAGCAGGCCTTCGGGACGATAGGGGGCAGCGGCGTTGTTTACTAAGATGTCCAGGCCGCCGTAGGTTTTTTCGGCGAATTCGATGAGTGCTTTGATGTCGGATTCTTTGCTGATGTCGGTGCGAATAAACTCGGCGCGGCCTTGTTCGGCTTCGATCAACCGCACCGTTTCGCAGCCGGCTGGCGAGTCAATATCGCAAACTACGACGGAGCATCCCTCGCGCGCGAACCGCCGGGCGATGGCGCGTCCGCAGCCTACGCCGCCGGAGCCCGTCACGATGGCAGCTTTTCCGGTGAGATCCATACTTGGCAGTGTAACTTTGCCAGTGGACACAGAATGTCATGTTTGGTGGAGCTTTTCGTAAAGCGAGACGAGCTTGGCGATCGATAGCTGTTCGGCGCGTTGCGCGGTTTCGGGAATTGCGTCCAGCACGGCTTTGGGGTAGACATCCAGCAGATTGTTGCGAATCTTCTTCCGCTTTTGGCGGAAGCACAGTCCGGCGAATTGCAGGAAAGCTGCCGGGTCTGGGACAGACTGGTCGCGTCTCGGAATCAGGCGCACGACGGCTGAATCCACTTTCGGAGGCGGGCGGAAGGCGGAAGCTGGGACTGCGAAGAGAAGCTCGGGAGTGCTGAGAAGTTGGGTTTGAACGCTTAGGAATCCGTGGGCGCGCGTTCCTGGCTGGGCTGTGACGCGTTCGGCGACTTCCTTTTGCAGAAGAAAGATGGCGCGTTCGAGCAAGGGGCCCAAGGCCAGGGTTTTTTCGATGATCGGCGAAGTGATGTAGTAGGGCAGGTTTCCGGCTACGGTGACCGGGCCCCATTGCGCGAGATCGGCCTTGAGAACGTCGCTCTCGATGATGGTTAGGCGCGGCTCGTCGCGAAATTTCGCGCGTAGGTACTGCACCAGAACTTGATCGATCTCGATGGCGATCACGCGGGCGGCGCGGGCGAGCAGGTGGGAGGTGAGGGCGCCGCGGCCGGGTCCGATTTCGATTACGATGGCCGTGGGGTTCGGGCACGCGGCTTCGGCAATGCGTTCGAGGATTTCTTTCCGGACGAGGAAGTGCTGGCCTAGGCGTCGACCCAAGCGACTATATTGACACGGCTGCCATGGTGAGTTTTGTGATCTATTGATTAACAATGAGGAACAATCCATGAGCCGCGTATTTTTCGCCGCGCTGTGCGCGTTCATGGTTGAGCAGCCAGGGCGTTCGGCGCGTCCCGAGGGCCCCACGCCCGAAGAAGCGCGTGGACCGAAGTACCTCGAAATGGGCCCCAGTCCGGTGGAGCCCCACCCGAGGACGGCACTGAGAGTGGAGGATCTCGTCCCTGCTCAAACATTAGTTGAGGGTGCGGCCTTATCCAAACGAACTTATGCCATGGCTGGGTCGGTTCAGAATGAGGTGACGCTGAAACTGCTGAAGGTGCTGCGTGGCGAGGGGCTGGCGGCAGGGGGATGACGGTCAAAATCCATGTGCAGGGTGGCTACACGCCGGGTACATCAGCGTACCCAGATCATCCGGAGCAGAAGCGCCTGGTTTGTCTCGAGGACACGCTAGACGACGGCGGCCGAATTGAAGTTGGAAAGCAATATCTTGTTGCGGCTGGCAATGACACAGCGCTCGGCGATTTCAGAACTGATGGCACAGGAAGTTGGGTCGAGATCCGCGAGGATCACTCATTGGCGCCGTTAACGCCCAGACTGGTTCATGAGCTCTCCGGTAAGAGAGTGGAGGACCTGGAAGAGATCGCGAAGAGAGTTCGCCGAGCATGATAAAGGCGATCGATCATGTGCAGTTGGCGATGCCGGTGGGCAGGGAGGCGGAAGCGCGCGTCTTTTACGCAGGTGTTTTGGGGATTCCGGAAGTCGCAAAGCCGCCGAATTTGGCGAAAAGGGGTGGTTGCTGGTTTGAGTCAGGCGAGGTGAAGGTCCATTTGGGTGTGGAGAATGACTTTCGTCCGGCTCGGAAAGCGCATCCGGCTTTCTCAGTGGACGATCTAACGGAGCTGCGGGCTCGCTTCGCGGCGGCTGGTTATGTTGTTCGGACGGATGAGCCGCTGGAGGGATATGAGCGCGTGTATGTGGACGATCCGTTCGGGAATCGGTTGGAATTTCTACAGCAGCTTTAGCCGCGGACTTCCACGTGGCTGCTTCCGAAGGAGACGCGGACCGTTCCGGCTATCGGTTTGCCGAAAGCAGTGGCCGGCCAGAATCCGAGGAACAGCAGCTTGTTTTCGATATTGCGGCGCACTTGCTCGGCCTTTTGTCCGGGGCCGGTGCTGACGATGGTGTAGTTGGCGATGCGTCCCTGTTCGTCGATGGTCAGATCGACCACGGCTTCGGTTTCACCGAACGCGACCGGCGCTGTGCATTTCACCATGGGCTGAGTGGCCAGCATGGTAGGAACGTCCCACAGCGACGAGGGGGTTTTGTCCATGGCGTAGGTGGACGTGAAGGTGGGAACGAGAGCGCTGAAGAGGACCACGGCCGAGCAGAGTCCGCCAGCTAGCGGCAGCGCTAGCGGACGCATCAAGTTTTTCAAAGTCAACTGGAAGCGATCGCGCCAACGGAAACCGGATTCGCCGCGCACCGATCCCGCACGGGCTTTGGAGGCAGCCACGCGCAGACGCAGCGTGAGTCCGGAGGGGACAGCCATCCGGGGCAGCGTTCGCAAAGCTTCGCGGACTCGCTGATACCGCTCCACCTCGCGGGCGCAAGGGCCGCAATTACTCATGTGCTGCCTCATTTCCCTGCGTGCTTCTTCCGGCACGGAATTATCCAAATACGCCGATACGTTTTGTCGTACGTTCCAGCACTGCATACTAATCCGTTAGCGGTTGTGGCGACCAATCCACGCCCGGCTGCTTCTCCAACCGTCCTTCCAATATCTTTCGCAACGCCTCGCGCCCTCTCAGGATGCGGGACTTCACTGTTCCAAGCGATACATCCAGGACCGTCGCAATTTCTTCGTAACTCAAATCCTCGATGTCCCGCAAAACCACTGCCGCGCGAAACTTCGCGTTCAATTTATCGAGCGCCGCTTCCACCAGCGCGCGGGTCTCGAGATCGGCCGCCTGATCGAAAGGCGTCCGCCCAGGATCCGCCAAGCTGTCCGCATAACACGGCATGCCCTCTTCGGCTGCCAGGGCAATTTCCTGGCGCTGATGGCGGGAAAACCAGCGGCGATGATTGTACGCTTCATTCACCGCGATCCGATAGATCCAGGTTTTCAGGCTGCTGTTGCCGCGGAAAGATCCGATATTGCGGAACACTTTCAGAAAAACCTCTTGGACAATATCGCAGGCGTCCGAAGGATCGTTGAGCAGGCGGCACACCAGGTTATAAACCGGCTGCTGATAACGCTGGATCAGAATTTCGTAGGCTTCCTCGACTCCCTGAGATAGCGCCGTGACAAGAGCGTCCTCCTCCGGTAAGGAGAAGAGGCACGCGTCAAAATGTAGACCAACTGTCGTGTCCGCCACGGCTGTCTACCTTAATTGTAGCCTCAAACTTCGAGGTAGCTGCTGGTGGGTTAGACAACGGGGGGAGGGGGAAAGTTCCCGGGTGTCGGCTCTGGGCTATTCTTGGGCTGATTCTAAAGGAGATTCAGGACCGTGGCGAAGCATATAGGATTTTGGGCCGATCGGCGTGATCGATTTGTGTAGATAACATGCGGTGTCCGTTTTCGGGATTCGGTTCGTTCCTTCACTTCTTAACAGGTGAGCCCAGTGCACTTTTCTTTTGGCTGTTGCAATCGTCTGAAGATGGCTTCATTCTAGTGCGGTCTCGGTGGCTCGACTGACTCAAGGTCGCGAATCAGGTCGGCATATTGGGGTCGACCCGTGGCTTGGATGGCTTGCTGCAGAGCCAGTACGGCTTCTTCTCTGCGGCCCTGGTCTTCCAGAACGAGGACCAGATTCCGGCGCGCCTGAACGAGGTCGGGGTTTAGTTCGATGGCCTTGCGAATCAATGGTTCGGCGTCGGCAGGCCGGCTGCGGGAGGCGAGGGACGCCCCGGTGTCGTTCAACGCGGTCGCGAGTGTGTCGCGGTCGAAGCCAAGACGGGCGGCTTGATCGAATCGGAGGACGGCTTCCTGATAGAGCCCGCGACGGAGCGATATTACGCCGACCGTCTCCGCGGTGATCGCTTTATCCGGGGCGAGTCGTAGTGCGTCTTGCGCTTCGACGCTTGCGTCTTCGAGACGACCCGTACGTACCAGAATCCCTGCTAGGTTGACATGATAGTCAGCCTCGTTGGGCGCAAGTTGGATCGCCTTTCGCAGGTGTATCTCAGCTTCTCGATATCGACCCTGCTTGTTCAGGGCCACGGCGAGATTTCCGCGGCTATAGTCGCAATCTTCAACTGCAATCGCGTGTTCGAAGAGCGTGACAGTATCGCGCCAGTATCCGATTTGGCGGATCGTCAGCACCGCTAGGATTACTATCAAGATCCCAACGCACCACGCTAGAGCGACCTGGCGCCTCGCTTGTGCGCCCGCCCACGCCGCGGCGGCCCAGACGACCCCGATTGTCAAACCCATGGAGCCTAGCTCCGTGAATCGATCCGCCATGCCCTGACGCCCCGCCTGGACGATGCCGGAATTGGGCAGAAGGGTGATAACGAACCACAGCCAGCCTACCAGCAGCCAAGGCCATCGGTTTCTTCGCAGGACGGCGGTGGCAGTGATGGCCATGAGCAGGCCGGTGGAAGCGATTACCCAGATGACGTCGGGGTGACGGTCATACGGATAGAAGCACGCGAGGTTGACGGGCCAAAAGATTTTGCCGAGGTACGTTGCGTACGAGACCGCCGCATTCTCGGCGCGCGTGGGGAGGCCTACGCCGGTGATGAGCGACGTCGCGCCCGAATGCTGTTGACCGATCGCGGTCAATACGGCTACGACGATGGCCATCGCGGCGAGCGGCAACTTTTCGACCAGGAGCTTGATCGGCGTTGCTGTGCGGCGTAGAGGCCAGTAATCCAGGAGGAGTAAGACCAGCGGGAGGGTCACGGCGGTGGGCTTTGACATGAGGGCTAAAACGCCGCAGCCGAGCCACAAGGCGTAGCGGCCTCTCGATGGCTGCTTCGCGTAGCGCAGGTAGGCTACGATTGCCGCGACGAAGAAGAATGCGCATAGTACGTCCTTGCGTTCGGCCAGCCACGCGAAAGATTCGACTCGCAGCGGATGCAGCGCCCACAGCAGGCTAGCGGCGACGGCCTGATACGCGCCCGCTCCGAGTTGCAGGCAAAGAAGGCAGAGAAGGCCCGCCGTGAGCGCGTGAAGGAGGACGCTGGTGAAATGGTGTCCGTAAAGTGACGAACCGAACCATGAGAAATCGAGTTCGTGGCTGAGCCAGGTGAGCGGGTGCCAGTAGAGCCGGTCGACGGATGTGAGTGCGAATGTGATTCCTTCGGAGGTCATTCCTTGGGATACCCTGGCACTGTTGATATACAACGGGTCGTCGTATTCGACGAAGCCGTTGTGGATAGCGGGGAGCGAGGCTAAGAGGACTAGAATCACGATCGAGAGCACCCTCGCGGTGAGTGCGTGCGTCGATGTTCCTTGCGGCTTTATCAATAAAGTTGCTCTGAATGCGCTCACCCACCTCTGCGGGGTGGGCCGTCGCGTCCGGATCATTAGCCCCTTTTCGCACATTCCATTTTGCCTAATGAGCTTATGTCTTACCGCTGAGGCCTCGCTTACTCACGCCGATGGGCGCGAGATCTCGTGTCCGACGGATCAATGCAGGAGCTCTTGCGTCATCCGCACCGCCTGAACGGCCCAGTACACCCCGAGAACGGCAAAGACCCCGCCCAGAGCGCGGACGAGCTTCGGATTGCTCAATGCTGGCATGTGCGGGCGTCCCCAACTCGACGTCATCCATCGAGTCGGCGCGACGAACGCAAAGATTCCGTTCACTAAACAAAGCAACGTGCCAATCCACCAACTAGCTAGGATCACAAAGTTCACTGCCGTCCTCGCTTGAATCTTAGGTCGGGGATGATCACCGGCGTAGAATTTTGAGCGTCAGCTGGCAACTGAGCCAGATCAAAAAAACTGCCCCAACTGCAAAGATAATACCCAATTCCCGGACGTTCCTTTTTGGCGTCTCTGGAGAGAGCCCGCGCCTTGTTGTCCAGTTCGAATTCAGGAACCCGGCGGGGGACCGAAGCGCGTAAATGGCATTCGCTGAGGTATAGAGTGCTGCCGCCCACAAGACAATCATCATGAGGAAGTCTGACATTTGAGCTCCCGCCAACACCGATCTGGCCCACGCCCGGTCTTATTGCGATCCGAGGGCTGTACAACCGCTGAATCCTGCGGTCAGGCTCGCTCCGGGGGTTCCGACGGTTGGGCCAGAGGCCCAACCGTTCCCGGGGCTCCAGCTCGCTTGGCCGCCCCAAAAGTTCGTGAGCTGAAGGGCAAAGGTCACGGAAAAACCGTGAATAATGTTAAAGATACTATATGGACTCTTAGCGACCAAAATGCCCATGTTGTACGACTTTCCAGGTGTTCCAACGCCGAGGGCTGGCCCGGCACAAACTTTGTTGGTCCCCGGAAGATAGGCGATGTTGGCTTGTCCGCCCAATCCGTAGTAGCCACTGAACCAGCTGTAGGAAAATGTTGCCGCGCCGTTGGCCGTAACTGACCCTGGAGAACCGGTTACTGTAGTTGCCCCTGGCGCGGATCCTGTTGCCTCTATGTCGGGTACGGCCTCGGGGGTCGCGGGCTGGAGAACGCCGTTTTCATCCCTCCAAAACGGCAAGAAGCCGTCCCCGCTGGGGACCCATACAATGTCAGCACCGTTGGATTGATTCACCCAAGCTGTGCCGGTTATGTCCGCGCTGGTCCAAGTGGTGGCGGCGCTGTCGTCGCCCTCGTCGCTGTCCTGGCTGTCGTCGCCCTGATCGTTTCCGCAATCGACCTCCGACGGGGCACCTGTTTGATTGGAAGTTGTTCCGCAATCGAGACCGCTGAGATCGTTTCCATTGATTGGATCGCCCAACACGTACGAATAACGATTCCAGCTTGTTGGATTCCGTGGGCTCCGGCTTCCTCCGTATGGGTCCGGCGTCATGAATCTCCCGAAGTTATTTGCGTAGTACCGCTGGTCCGCGTAATCGAGAGCTGTCGCAGAGTCCTGTGTGTATGAAGCAAAGCCGACCGCGTCCTGCGGGACGGTCCCTCGCGCTTCGCCGTAGGGATAGTATTTTCCTTGCGAGCCCAGTCGGTCCTGGACGAACGCCGTCGTCGTTCCATTGGTCGTAATCCCGACCCGTTTGCGTCGGAAAAAGACCGCCAGGGTCGTTGCTGAATTCGCCAGGTACGGTGTTGTGCCGGCATTCGCTGTCAACGCATACGTGGCCAGCTTCTGGCTGTTCACCCCGTAGAAGTAGACCTCTTGCGCCGTCATCGCCCCGCCTGAGACGATACCTTTCCAGACCCGCTTGTTCGTGCTGTCATAGGCGTACTGCACGCCTGGCGCGGTGAGTATCCGATTCTCGGGGTCATAGGTTACCGATCCCAACGGGCCCGAGAGCTGGTTACCGTTGGCGTCGTAGGTCTGGCCGACGATCTGGTTGGTTGTCGCGCTCACTGCTTGCGATAGCGTGGGGGCGGTGCCGGTTGGGGTTTTCGATGTTAGGTTTCCAAATGCGTCGTAGCCGTAGGTTTCGCTCCAGCCGCTGCCGCTTGCTGAGATGAGGCGCTTGAGCGAATCGTATTGATATGTCACTGTCTCGC
>Ga0187859_10000647_pt1 | contig 23038 bp, 24 predicted proteins | sample June2016WEW_10_1_2_FD_133019 | JGI IMG/M metagenome (GOLD analysis project Ga0187859, IMG submission 133019) | Peatland microbial communities from SPRUCE experiment site at the Marcell Experimental Forest, Minnesota, USA - June2016WEW_10_10 | ecosystem: Environmental > Terrestrial > Soil >...
CACCCGGCTAATTCTTTTGGAATCAGTAACCCGATCGAAGGAAATTCCGCCGTTGTCGCAACTACTTATCACTCATACGAACAACCGCACTTCACTCCACTCTTCATGAATGATGTGGGTTAGTGCTGTATCAGAAGCGCCTCTCAAGACCACGCAACTGCGAACTGTTGAGTGCTGGGCGCTCCAGATACAGCACTAAGACCGATGGGTAACGATCCGGTGTCGGTGAGCGAACTGGCGCTTATGCGTCAGGTATCAGGCTTTTCGAGGTGTGGTTTGGCTCAGGAGTGAGCGAGCCTGGTCTACCAGCCACTCCTTTTGCTCTTCTATTCCATCGCTCAAGCGTGCGGCGGCGAGAACTGGAATCCAATCCCGATAGTTGCCCTCAAGAATGTGGCTCGATTCTTGGCGCCTAAGCAGGTATCGCTGGATGAACAGATGAAGTACTGCCCCCGTCGGGCGTGATCGCACCGCTTCCGCATAACCGCTCAAAATGAGCACCGTTTGTGCCAGATCGCTGAGTGCATCTCCGCTACTTGCGACAGTCCAGTCCAGCACCATCACCGTGTTATCCCGCAGGAGGATATTTTCAGGATGGAAATCTCCATGACAAAGGCTTGTTCCAGCGCCAAGTTCGTGCAGGCGGCTTAGAGCGCACCTCTTTGCCTCAGCATCAAGGACAGCCGCGTCGCGAAGTCTCATCGCGAGGATTGCATGCCGCGTGGGTAGGCCCTCGACATTCTCAATGCTGTTCACTCGGAGATGCGTATCCGCCATCAGGTCAGCGTAGTAGGTAAGTTTCGACTGATCGGAGCCGACGGCGCGTGAGAGAGGAACACCCTCGATTCGTTCGTACTCGATTCCGTATCTCGCGCCCATGGAGACAAGCTCACCGGGCTCCGGTGCAGGTGCGCCAGCTTTATAGACTGCCACCGACGAGCGGTGCTCGTGTTTGATAGTCGCAAGGTCGACACTTTCGCGGAATAATTTGAGAACTGAGTTCGCACCCCACTCGTATACATCCGCGGTACGGCCCGCTGCAATGAACCTTCCCAGTTCTTTCGCCACGCTGCCTCCTTAGGTCAATACGGCTTCTGGATTGCGTTGGTTCCCGTCCGAAAGCCTATCCATTGACCTGGATTACGGCCTCACCGATGACCTGCGCAATGACGACTGAACCTAACCGTTGAACGGCTGCAAGTTAGCACCTTCAGGCCAATGCACGTTTCCAGCACCCTCCTAGAAATGTGCTTTGGCGATTTGACGTAAACCGAGAAGTACTTCTTGCATCAGAGAACCTATCCAACCATTGGGTGCGCAGATCAGGCAATAGTCGCCGTTACTCTGCCATCTCGTCGGCTGACAGAACCCGCTGCGTGAAACCGGGCAGCATCTTCAAACCGGCTAACACATTCCTGGTCGTTAAAACTAGTGACTATTCCTTCGCCGCGACAGGCCCCTAGTATGGGCTTCATCGAGATTTCGCGTTGTGGAGAAGGTGTGGCATGAATACCGCATACGAATTGGAGTTTGAGAACGAGCTCGATCAGTTATTTCAGGATTTGCGGGAAAGCGAATTCGAAATCGACTTCGACGCCGAGCTGGAGGGCGAAGGGTTTTTAGGTGCTTTGAGCGGTCTGGGCAGTCTGGCGAGCGGCCTGGGCAAGTTAGGCAGCGTGGCTCGTGGTGTTGGCAAGATCGGTAGCCTTGCAGGAGGACTGGGAAAGATAGGCGGAGCCGCAGGTAGTCTCCGCAAACTCGGCGGTGTTGCGGGTGGACTGGGAAAATTGGGAGGCCTGGGCAAGCTCAACGGCCTGGCGAGAGGATTGAGCAAGGTCAGCAAGACCACAGGCACCTTCAGCAAACTGACCGGTCTCGCCGGAGTCTTGGGGAAGGCTGGGCTGGTACCTCGCGAGGCGGCGAAACTCGCCAACCTGGCGAACGGCCTGGGCCGCGTGGCCAGGACGCCCGGGGCCCTCGGCAAACTTGGCGGTTTGACGGGAGCCTTGGGCAAGGCCGGCCTGTTGCCACCCGAAGTACAAAGGATCGCCAACCTGGCGGGAGGACTCGGAGGCAGACTGAGCGGAAGAGCTGGCGGTTTGGGAAAGTTGGGTAATCTCGCTACCGCTCTCGGCAAGATGGGCGGAGCCAAAGCCGGCAGCGATGGAGGGCTCGGCAATCTCAACAAATTGGCAACCCTGGCCGGCAATTTCGGCAAAGTCCGAACGTTGGGAGACTTCATCAATACCGCGTCTCCTCTACTCAAGAGTGGCGCCAGGCTGGCCGCTCCGATGGTGGGCACGGCCATCGGCGGTCCGTTGGGCGGGCTGGCGGGCAAACTCCTCCTGCAGATGTTAAAAGAAGGCGAATCTGAAGACTTCTATGAGTTGGAAGGGGAATTCGAGCTCGTGATGGGTTCTCCCGAAGCCCTCCATGAGATGATCCATGAGATCGCTCACCATGAACTCGCCTACAACGAGGCGTTGGCGGAAATGATCGCTGAGGCGGCCGCGAATGAGCAGCACGAAGCTGAAGCTGAGGCTATGGCTGCTGTCGCCGCCCTGACCACAATCTCGCCAGAGGACGAGCGCGCACTACGGAGCTATCTCCCTCACCTGGTCAGTGGCGCCGCCATTCTGACCCGCATCCTGCGACAGGATCCAGAAACCCGGCCTGCGGTTCGGGTCATACCGACAGTGACACGGCGTCTGGTGCAAACGCTGAAACGCAAGGCAAAGTCCGGCATTCCGCTGACACGGCGATCAGCAGGCCGAGCCGCCATGATGGAGGTTGGCCGTCTGATGAACAGTCCGACGGCGTGCGCCACGGCGATGGCGGCCAACCTCCACGCAACGCGCGCCCTGCGGAAATTCTCAGAAGCGCACGCTGCGTAGGCTCAACGGCCGGACCAATGAATATGAAATGCCCGCCAGGATCAAGAAACTGATGTGGCGATTCTGGAATGGCGAAAACAGGCCAAATCGCTCGTTGAAAATGTTTTAGGAACGAGCCGTTACGGTTAGTCCTCCAAAACGCCCCAACCTCCACGAGCATCCCCGGCGTCAACCTGGGGACACCAAATACCGGGGCGACACTATTTCTGCGGCGGAAGCCAGCCATGGAGACGCATCCAATTCTCCAGCATGCTGGGCCACACCGAAAGCGCCGGATAACTTCCACCTAGCGCCGTGCCATGTGGCCCCTGCTCAAAGATGTGCATCTCGGCCGGCACGCCGGCCTTGGTCAGCGCTTGAAAGAACACTACCGTCGAAAGCACTGGCACTGACTGATCGGTTTGCGTCGCATAAAGAAAATACGGCGGCGAATCTTTTCTAACCTGTTCGCTCGGTGACATTTCCTGCACAACTTCGGCCGATGGGTGATCTCCCAGCAATCCTTTCATCGCGTTTGGTTTCGCCACTCCCTGCTCCAGCGTCAAACCTCCATAAGAGCTGATGGCAAAGTCCGGGCGGTCACTCACGCGATCTACCGGATCGGCTGCATCAGCCTTTCCACTGTCGAACCGCGTCCCCAGAACGCCCACCAGATGGCCTCCCGCGGAAAAGCCCCAGACACCGATTCTCTCCGGCGAGACACCATACTCCTGGGCGTGCGCGCGCACCCACCGCACCGCGCGCTCACCATCGAGTATCTGAGCCGGGTAGAGGTATCGTGGGCCAAGGCGATAGGTCAACACAAACGCGCTGACGCCGTGCACATTCAGCCACTCGGCGATCCGCGTTCCTTCCTTGTCGTATGCAAGATGCGTATATCCGCCGCCGGGACATACGATCACCGCAGTGCGCAGGCCATCTTTCAGCTTCGCGTCGGGCGATGCGCCAAAAAACTCCAGATGCGGCTTGTCTTCCTCGTTATTTCCAATCGCGCCGGGTGCTTGTCCGTCCCAGAGGGGAATGATTTGACCGTGGGGAACATCGTCCGCAGGCTGATGAACCGCTGGAAGCTGCGCAGACAACGAAGAAGCAAGTAGACCTAAGCCGAGCCACGCTAGTTTCATAGACACCTTTCCTGAAATCCTGTTTGACGAGCGCAGCGGAATTGAGAATTCCGCTCCTCGTCTGCAATATCCAACCAAAACGACAGTCCAAGGCACTTCGCTATCAGTAACGATAAACGCCTCAGGGTCCGGAGATATGCCATCCAAAGTCACTTTTCGGGAAGCGGGAGTAATGCCAACATAGCAGCTACTAATCCCCATCAATTCATCGACTTCCGGCGAGCGTGTTTGAGTGAACGTCCCTTGCTGCCGTCCAGGATCGGAGATAGTTACCCAGACCTGCAGAGTACTGCGTGATATGAGTCACCTACAGAGACGCAAAATCATGCTCTTCTAGTGGTATCTTTTGCGGGTATTTAGAGGGCTGCGCATTGCGGTATTCTTCAAAAAGCGACCGCATACTCTCTTTGCACATAATGGATAATGAATCAGAAACTCGCACCGATAATGCGCAACCTGGTTGAAAAGGAGGGAGATTGCAAATGGCACGTCAAGCAAAATTAGAGGACACTGTACCAACAACTCTCCCGGATAGTTTCGACCACTGGGACAACGATGCGGTGCCACCAACGACCCTGCCGAAAGATTTCGATGGCTTCGACGATGCTCCGCCTCCCCAGGTCAATTCTTCGGCGCCGCCAGCCGTCGTCGCAGCGCCAACGCTGAGCAAGGTGGCTGAGACGCCAGTCAACCGGATGTCCGTTACGCCGCCAGTTCACACCATGCCCGCGCCGGCTCACATCGCAACCCCAGCACCGAAACGGACGCAGGAACTCCCGATAGCGCGGGGACCCGCTCTGGTACCGCAGCCCACCGGTAGCACCACCCTGAACACTCGCAAGGTCACCGCCGCAGCGCCGGCAGCGCTGGCGCAGCCAGCCAAGTACGTGACAACTGAAGAACTTTCAACCCTGGTCCAGGAATACCATGCGACACTGGACGAAGAGTCCGACGGTGAGAAACAGCGTAAGAAGAGTCTCATGCTTATGTGGATTGGGGCCATCGTGCTGGTTCTCGCTATTGTGGCCGCGGTGGTTGTCCTGAACTTCCACAAGCCGGCAGAGAAGAGTCAGGGTGTTGTAGTCGTGCATCCGGTCGTGACATATACGCCCGATGCGACACCGTTCAAGGAGAAGCCGTCGCCTGCAAAGCCGGCGCAGCATACCGCCGATACGAGTGCCCCGGCGTCGCAGCCGTAGGCTCCGTTTGTCCAGGCGGACATGACGAACAACCAGTTGAACGCGCCCTCCTCGTTGACCGCCGATAGTGATCAATCAGACGATGCCCTCGAAGTGCGGTTTGCCGATCAATTCCCTCTAAAAGCGCAGAATCGGAATTGCGATGACCACCCTCAAATCCGCGGCCAGAGCAGGGCAGGATTGCGATCGGTCTACTCCGGCCGCAGCAGTATCGGAGATGCGCCCGGTCCAATCTGTCAGCTATGTCCCCGGTCCGTACCAACAAATACCCACCCCCTCCCCCACAAAAAAACGCCCTCCAGCCGGATGCTTGGGAGGCAATACCAATACAATAAACAACTTACAAAAAATACCCATGTACCACTCAGTAAATTTTACCCGTGAAAAACACGCGGTTTTCGCTCGAAAACGACCCCAAACTGCCACTTTTCTGCCAATATCCGCATGGTTTTGGCTCAACAGCATTGCGGGAGTACTGATGCACATCTCGTTTTGGACGTCGGGCAACGGCTGCTCGTGACTTCCCGCCGTTGGCTTATGCGACAGTAAAGAAGGGATGCAAGAGCAATTAAAAATACACCGGCGCACTCAGTTTCTGGGATATGGCGCCTGCGCGCTCGCTGGATGTCTTTGGGGCACAGGGTTCTATTTCGGCCGGCTGGCGTTGAACGAGATGAGCGTGGAGCATATGGTGCTCTACCGCTTTCTGTTTGCCTCGCTGGGAATGTTGCCGCTGGTCCTGGCAAACCTGGGACGGCTTCGTCTCACTGGGGGGGAGATGCGCATTCTTCTCATCTCCGCAGCGTTCGGCATCCCGATCCAGTTTCTGCTGCAATTTCATGGCTTGGCCTTGACCACCGTAAGTCATGCCGCGCTTATGGTGGGATCGATGCCGGTGCTGTTGGCGGCGGCGGCGGCCTTGTTTGCAGGCGAACGGCTTGACTGGATCGGATGGATGGCACTTTGCGGCTCAACGGTGGGCGCAGCTCTGATCGTGCTGGGCGGCAGCCGGGGCCCGGCGGCTCACGGACAACCTTCCCTCGCGGGCGATCTGCTGGTTGTGGCCTCGCTGATCACCGCACTCGCATGGGTCCTGCTGAGTAAGAAATTGATGCAGACGCACAGCCCGCCAGTAGTGACGGCTTACACCATTCTGTCCGGGACGGCGATGCTTGGGGCAATGGCGCTGATCCCATGGCTGCTGAGTCCACTGACCCATCAAGACGTCCACCCGCTCCCGTTCGCGCAGCTCAGCCACACAGCCTGGTTCGCGCTGGCATTCAGCGGTCTATTTTGCACGGCGACGACCACGCTGCTGTGGAACTGGGGCATCCATCATGTGCCGGCCTCGCGCGCCGGGGTCTTTCTGAATATTGAGCCGGCATTGGGATCATGGCTGGGAGTTCGGCTGCTGGGCGAGCACCTTGGGCCCTACGCCTGGGCCGGCGGCGCACTGATTCTGGCAGCAGCGGTCACGCTAACCACGCGCAGACACGAAGCGGGTTCGGTCACCCAGCCGGCCATCGTTCTTGAGTAGATGCGCCGGGTGCCGCGCAGCCTGGGCGCAGTATACTTTGGGCGTTTTACGACTTACCATTTTTCCAGGGTATGAGTGAAGAAGCGAATACCGCAGGAATGGGGCCGCGGGCTGCCGCGCGTAGCAAGCGACGCGTTCTGCTTGAGCTTGCAATTCCCTACCTGTTGATCCTGGTTGTCTGCTGGACGCCGCGTCCCTGGCAACGGCTGCTGTGGTTGGTTGCGGCCGGGTCCATCGTGTCGATCACTTGCGTCTCGTTCGACGGACTGGACGCGATGGGCCTGCGCAAGACGAACTTTCTCCGCTCCTTTTGGGTGGTGGGCGCAGCCTTGGGAATGGCGATGGTGGCCGCGGCTGTTGCCGCACACTTGCAGACTTTGCATGTGCCAGACGGTCCGCTGGCATTCATCGAAACCTACTGGGCCTACGCGCTGTGGGCCGCCGTGCAACAGTTTCTGCTGCAATGTTTCTTTCTTTCGCGCCTGCTGCGGTTGATGCCTGGGGCCAGGACGGCAGCGTGGACAGCTGCGGGAATTTTTGCAATTGCGCATCTGCCAAGTCCGATCCTTTCGATTGTCACTTTCGCCTGGGGCCTTGTTGCGTGCCTGCTCTTTCTCCGCTACCGCAACCTCTATCCGCTGGCTATTGCGCACGCTGTCTTTGGCATTTCAATCGCGGTCACTGTGCCCGGACCGGTGGACCACAACATGCGTGTCGGCCTCGGCTACCTTACCTACCGGCAGCACCACGGACACGCGATGCCGCCGAGTTTGCCGCGTTAGGAATTTGAGCACTCGCCAGGGGTTTATTTTTCAATTAATTCGCAGTCATCCCAGAAAACCACGGTCGCATCTAACTTCGGGAATATGGAAGACGCGGCGTTTTTACAATCAGGACCAGTAAGGCAAACGAGCCTGAGCAAGCAGAGAGACTTTTTCGAAGTTTCCTTCATTTTTGCGCTGCTTCTTCTCGTGCTTTGGACGCCCATGCCCTGGCAGTTGCCGCTATGGGGCATCGCGCTGGCCGGCATGCTGGCGTTGACGCGCTCACGGTTCGACGGATTGGAGCCGATGGGTCTGTGCATGGGAAACTTTCGCCCTGCGCTGTGGGCAGTCGGATTGGCTTTTGTCCTCGCAGTGGCAGCTGTTGCACTGGCCTTCGACCTTCGCACTCTGCAAGTGCCTTCCAGTCCGATTCGGTTTGTCGCACATTATGGCGCCTATGCCGTTTGGGCCCTTGTTCAACAAATCGGACTTCAGTGCTTTTTTCTATCGAGGCTGTTGCGATTGATGCCCGACACGCTTTCCGCAGTGAGCGTGGCGGCCGGGATGTTTGCGATTGCGCACCTGCCCAGTCCTATCCTCGTGGTGGCCGCATTGATTTGGGGCTTTGTTGCCTGCATGCTATTTCTCCGCTACCGTAACATCTATCTCCTTGCGATTTCCCACGCAATTCTCGGCATCGCCATTGGCATCACAGTCCCTCCGCAGTTAGACCACGAGATGCTGGTTGGCCGCCGCTATGTCACATACATGCAGAAGCCGGTCCCCACTGCATCGCTATCGCAGCCACAGGGACCAGATGGCATCCACCGTGGCATGGGTAATGGCCGAGGCTCCTACGCGGCGATGTTGCCGCCAGGCCCGGCCATAGAAAATGCCTGCAATGGCTGCCAGCAAGACGTAGCGCCAGTTGAAATGAGCCGCCCGCTTGTTGAAGTGGGACAGGCCAAATAGGATGGCGGTAACGAGCAACGCCGCGTTTCTGCCCATGCGACGTTCGAGAAGATTCTGCAGCCATCCGCGAAAAAACAGCTCTTCAGGAATTGCGATAAAGAAGAACGTGAACAACCACGCTTCGACGATGGCTACGGCACTCTGCCATTGCGCATGCAGATGCAGGAAACCCAGGCTTAGTCCAAACGCCAGCGCGACTGGAGCGTAGAACACAAACTCCCGGACGCCGATTACCGCGTCGCGCAATCTCAGGCGCAGTTCGAATCCGGTCCCTTCGAGTTGACGGATCACGATGAATCCGTAGATGCCCGCATCCAGCAAGAGCATCTTGCTGAAGATGGCAAGGTGGGCGGGCCACGCACTCTCAAACCAGCGCAAGTCGACGGCCAGTCCCAGCACGCCAAGAATCAGAAAATCTCTCCAGTTGGCTTTTTGCTCAGGGTCGACCTTTGCGGACTGCCAGAGTAAGCTCGCGATGGCAACCGGCAGGAGCAGGTACGTCGCGAACCATCCCCACTGAAAATCGCCAGCAGCGCATGTGACCAGCACATAGGGCAGGCTCAACGCTGCTGGCCCAGTAAGCCGAGCCCACACTGGAAGCCTGCGGACTTTCTCGATGACGCTCTCGGGAAAGAACGCCGCGACCAAGAACGGAATGAGAGTAAGGATTGCGGCGATGGAATTGGCAGGTGTGATCATGAGCCCCAACTCCATTTTGCACCGGAACCACGCTATCCACGCGCTTACCTTCGATCCTTAACCGGCAGGAGCGACCAGAAAAGGAATGAGAATGGGTGATTGCGTGCGGGCGCACATGCTATATTTCGGGCCGAGGCTGTCGTGGTTCAAACGGCATTCGAATGAGTGAGGAGATCGTTTATGCGCTTAACCATCCTGCTGCGGATTACGATTCTCGCGCTCCTGCCGTGCGCTTTTGGCCGCGCGCAGGATGTGCATGTGCGTGTGTCTCCCGACGTCACCACCGGCATTGAAGGCACGACTGAATTCCCCACAATCCAGATGGCCATGGATCATCACCCGTTCGCCGGTATCGGACCTGGCGGGAAACCGGGTCGCGTCTTTATTGAGATTGCGCCCGGGACTTACCATGAGCGCGTGATTGTGACGCAGAATCACTCCAACATCACGCTGCTGGGCATGGGGAAATCACCGGATGAAGTGGTCATTACCAACAGCCTGAACGCGAAGCAAGCTGGCGGCACCTTCTTCACCGAGACAGTGGAAATAAACGGTACCGGATTTGAAGCCGACAATATCACCTTCAAGAACACCGCGGGGAATACCGGACAGGCGGTAGCCGTTGCCGTACGCGCCGATCGAGCGATTTTCAAGCGTTGCCGTTTTCTCGGCCACCAGGACACGCTCTTTGCCGACTACGGGCGGCAATACTATGTGAATAGTTACATTGAGGGCGGCACCGATTTCATCTTTGGCAACGCAACCGCAGTGTTCGACCGCTCCGAAATTCACGCGAGTGCTCCTGGCTACCTGACTGCGCAGTCACGCACCTCGCCCAATCAGCCGACGGGCTATGTAATTCTGAACAGCAAAGTAACCAGCGGGATTGTGCACAGCGCGACATCGGGCCCCGCCACAACCCAAAAAGAAGGGACAAGTCTTGGCCGCCCATGGCGTCCATTTTCTCGCGTGGTCTACATCGATACGGAGCTGTGCGCCGATGTGATTGCGCAGGGATGGAGCGCGTGGGGGAAGACACCAGGCGATCCGCAAGCTTGGTACGCGGAATTCAGCAGCACAGGCCCTGGGGCGAATCCGTCAGGACGCGTCCAATGGGCCCATCAGTTGACGGCGGCAGAAGCGGCGCAATTCAAGCCAAGGGTGTTCCTGGCCGGGACGGACCATTGGGATGCGGAAGCCGAGGCGGAGAAACTTCCGTAGGAGACTGGCACTTAAGTTGGCCGAGGCATTGATTTAGGAAAGAGTCGGGCGGGACGCGACCTCAAGAGCAGCGCGGTCCCAGTAGGCGCAGTTGGCGGCCGCGTCGTAGGTGCTCTGAAGAAAAGCAAGCAAGGCCTCGTCAGGATCCGGCGAGCGGCGCAGATCCTCATAGGGCAATACAAACTCGCCAAAGCTCGGGTTGAACGAAGCCTCAGCAGGAGAGATCGCATATTCCCGGTAACCGGGAGGCTCGGGGTATGCGTAGCTGTAAAAGAATGCCTCGATTCCCGGTGCACCCGGCCAGAAGCCGCAACTGCTGACTTCGTGCGAGTAGGCATCGCGCGTGACACGATCAGGCAGTCCGGGCATGCTTGGATGCTCAGGTGCGGTGCGACCGGAGAAGCGCGTGCATGCAAGATCGAGCGCGCCCCAGAACAAGTGGACTGGACTTACCTTGCCGATGAAACGGGCACGGAAGATGGTGAAGACTCGCGCAGTCTGAAGCAGGATATGCCAGAAGCGCTGCGCGAATTCTGGATCATAGGCATGGTGGACTTCGTCCTGCTCGAATGGAATTGGTTGCGCAACTTCGCAGGGCACGGGCCAGATCCGGACCGGACAGCCCAGGCTTTCGAGCGCATCCATGACCTGCCGATAAAACGCCGAGACTGTCATCGGCTTCAGGGGGACGGTTCTTCGCTCGCCGTTGCTGGTTTCTACCACGAGCAGGTGATCGATGAAGTCGAAGTCAATCTGAAGAATCCTGACGCCGAATGGCATCGGCGCAGTAGTGAGACCGCGAACGGTTGGATAGAGTGTCACGTTCCAGGAGTGGTTGATCGACGGCATTAGGGCGAGCCGCACTTTGCCGACGATCTGCATCCAGAGTTGCAGCGTTGCGCAGGTGTCACTCCACGCGGCCTGGGGAAGCGGGGGCCATTGATACTTAGAGCGATTTGGGAGGTCCTGTTGCGGGGAAATCATGGTGTCTCCTGGCGCCATGATAGCTGCCGAAATACTCCCTGGCCAACTTCATTCTCTGCGGTCTTTACATCCCGCCGTCGGCCCTGCCACACTAGGGGGTGGACACCCAGACAATTGTTATTCTCGATTTTGGTTCGCAGTATACGCAGCTCATCGCGCGTCGCATACGCGAACTGAACGTCTTTTCGGCTGTGCTTCCCTGCACCGCTCCTCTCAGCGAAATCAAGGCTCTGAAACCGCTCGGCGTGATTCTGTCGGGCGGCCCTTCGTCTGTGTACGACGCGGATGCTCCGGCGGCGGATGCCACGGTGCTGGAGATGGGCGTGCCGGTGCTTGGCATTTGCTACGGGCTGCACTTTATTGTGCATCACCTGGGGGGCAAGGTGAAGTCGGCGCCCCTGCGCGAATATGGGCATGCGGAAGTGGTGATTGAAGACGGCGGAACGGCGCTGTTTGTGGGGCTGCCGGCGTCGGTCCAGGTGTGGATGAGCCATGGGGACGAGGCGGAAACGCTGCCGGCGGGATTTCATCGCACTGCTGTCACGTCGAATGCACTGGCAGGAATCGTCAACGAAGAGCGCCGCATCTGGGCGGTGCAATTTCATCCCGAGGTGCACCACACACCGTTGGGACCGCAACTGATTCGTAATTTTGTTTTCGATATTTGCGGAGCGGCGGGCGACTGGACACCGGCACATTTTATTGAGACAACCGTGGCCGGGATTCGCGAGAAGGTTGACAAGGGGCACGTGATCTGCGGGCTCTCAGGCGGGGTGGATTCTTCAGTGGCGGCGGTGCTGGTGCACAAGGCGATTGGGAGCCAGTTGACCTGCATCTTTGTGAACAACGGCGTGCTGCGCAAGAACGAATTTGTCAATGTTCAAAAGAACTTACGCGACAAGCTGGGCCTGAACATTGTGGGCGTCGATGCGAGCGAACGGTTCCTGGCGCAACTAGCAGGAGTGACCGATCCGGAGACAAAGCGGAAGCGCATTGGCGCGGAGTTTATCGCGGTGTTTGACGATGAGGCCACACGCATTGCGAAGGAGAGCGGCGGGGTGGACTGGTTGGTGCAAGGAACGCTCTATCCCGATGTGATTGAATCCAGCAGCGTTAAGGGCCCGAGCCAGACCATCAAAAGCCACCACAACGTGGGCGGGTTGCCGCTGGGAATGAAGCTGAAGTTGATTGAACCGCTGCGGGATTTGTTCAAGGACGAGGTGAGGCGGATTGGGCGCGACCTCGGCATGCCGGAGGATGTGCTGGGCCGGCAACCGTTCCCTGGGCCGGGGCTGGCAGTGCGCATCCTGGGCGAGGTAACACGCGAGCGCGTGGCGTTGCTGCAAGAGGCTGATGAGATTGTAGTTGCGGAGATCAAGGCGGCGGGGCTCTACAACAAAATCTGGCAGAGCTTTGCCGTGCTGCTGCCGGTGATGAGTGTGGGTGTGATGGGCGACCAGCGGACCTACGCGTATACCTGCGCTGTGCGGGCCGTGCATTCCGAAGATGGCATGACCGCGGACTGGACGCCGCTGCCGTACGAGGTGCTGAAGCGGATCTCCAGCCGGATTGTGAACGAGGTGCGCGGCATAAACCGCGTGGTGTACGACATTACCTCGAAGCCGCCGGGAACGATTGAGTGGGAGTGAGTGATAGCCGCCAAGGGGTCGGTCATGAGCGGCCTCGCTCGGGAATCATACCGAGAGAGCGGGCGGAGGATACGGCTGCATCCAGCCTCTCCAACTCGGTGGCGAAGACGCGCAGGCCCAGGCTGGTGAGGCGGTAGTAGCGGCGGCGCTCGTCCTCGGAGATGCCGGACTCTTCCACCAGGCCATCGCGCATCATGCGTTCAAGAGATCCGTAAAGTGTTCCAGGACCAAGATTTATTCCGCCGCCGCGGGCTGAACGGGCGTCTTTCATGATGAGGTAGCCGTGTTTCCCACCCCAAGGGCCGGGGCCGGATGCGCCGTTCTGCTCGCCTTCTGCGAGGGAGAGGAGGATGGCGAAAACGGCGGGAGAGAGTGGCGCGGCGGGTAGGGTTCTGGTTCCCATGGGGGTAGTATATATCCGTTACGGATACATCCGCAACAGGAATACAAGATTCAATTTCGAGCTCTTCGCGTCTATGCGGACTCCGGATTAAATGTGCCGCCGGGACGCATTGCTGCGATCTCGCGGGAGAGCGCGTCGATGCGGGCGAGAAGCTCTTCGTGGCGCTTGTCGGCGACGGAGGGATCGAATGCTTCAACGTAGAAGGTGCCGTTGGGCTCGAGAATGCAGCGATGGACTTTGTCGAAGTCTTCAAAGCCCTGCTTGTGGATGACGGAGAGCAGTTCCTCGCGGGTCAGCGACTCTTTCTCCATGGCCCTGCGGTCTAACTGGCCGTTGAGGACAAGAACGGTGGAGCGGCCTTCAAGGGCGCGCGTAAGCCGTTGAGAACGAAAGAGCACGCGGACTACGAGCCAGTTGATGGCGAGCAGGCCGAAGGCGCCGATGATGCCACCGGTTACGGAATTGTCGTCGCCGATGATGGCGTTCTGGACGGTGTTGGAAAGCGAGAGCAGGACCACGAGGTCAAAGGGATTGAGCTGGGCGAGCTCGCGCTTGCCGAAGAGGCGGAGCAGCGCAACCAACACAAGGTAAACGATTACGGGGCGGGCCAGCTTCTCCAGAATGGGAAGCGGCAGGTGAAACATGCTTTCAAACATAGTGGAGTGGAACATGGAATTGAGGATAACCACCTGCGGTGGGGCAGACGCTCGCTATTCGCTGTCACCAGCTTTATATCTGTGGAAATGGCTGCTCGGAGGGTTGTGCTACATAGCTGAAAAGGTTGCTCAAGTGGTTACAAAACATGCGAAATGGCTGCTTAAGTGGTTGTCTTTCGCATCGACATGAACCTTGCGGGCAGCCTTTTCGATGTGTTTCGATTGCTCAGAATTGAACTAAATGAAGTAAAGGATTGCTCAGAATTGAACGCTTTTTTGAAAAATGCGCTGAAATTGCACGGGATAGCGGCTTAACTTATTGATAATGCATTCTTTATTTTGATTTTCTTGACTGTGCAGGTGCGCGCGGAATCGGGTCTGGCAGCGGCTTCGGGGCAGGACATGGGCCCCCGATCCCCGGTCCCTCCGCCGCTGCGGACGAGGGACCCGGGGGCACCCTCATTGTGGTTGGAGACCGGGGCCACCCGCTGGAAAGTGGGATGGCCCGATGGCCGATGGTTGGCTTTTGTGGTATCCCACCCATCGGACAAGAACAAAGACGTCCGATGGGTGGGGCACCCCCGGTTTTGGGGATGGTCAGGGTTTTAAGAGCTTAGGGTGCGCCACCCGCCTACACATTGTCCGGGTAACGAACGCACTGCTCCGGGGTATGGGCGAAGGTATCGGGAAAGAGTAGGAATGCGAGGGGTTAAGAGGGTTTGTCCCGGCGAAATCCGCTGATAAGGGCAATTTGCTCCTCGCCTCGGCGCGTAAGCTTCCAGACAACAAATTGGGCTGGGATTGGGTCCGCCTTGGTCGACGAGAAATTGCTAACGGTGGCAAGGTAGCCGGAACTGATCGACAACGGGTAGTCGGGGACTGGTTCCTTATATCGTGTCTCCACAATCTCCTCAATTAACCCCAGGCCGGTCAGTTGCCGGAAGATGTCCCTCTTCGATCTCCAAAGGCAGCTCAAATCCAGTTTCTTTGATCTAAGATTGCGCAAAGCAATTACTCGCCACTTTGTCTTCAACGCTTCATCAGAGATATTCGAGGCGAAGAGATAAAACAGCCACGGCTCTACGTCTTCAGAATCGAGTCGGGAACTCCCGCCGGAGTAGAGCACACTCAATAACTCGTCCCATGTAGTCTCTAGCCGTGTTTCGCCAGAAGGAAACTGAATACTGGTGAGAGATTCATTGTCTGCTGCCTTTTCGGAAGTGACTAATTCGCTCGTATCGATCTGCCAAGACACCGCGTCTTGGCCTTGGCCCAATCGAGCGGTTGCGTCCATTCGCTGCAATTTGAGTTCAGCGTTCTCGGCTTCGAGCAAAATTACCTTATTCTGTAGCTTCCTGATATCTTCCAGGTCTTCTCGCTTCGACAAACCTGCAGGGATCCAGCCTCGCCTCGGGTTGAAATTAAATTGATGACTTAGTGACTGCAATACCTGCGCCTTAAGCTCGTCGGGGTTGTTATAGAACTTCACGACGCGAGACTTCTTCGCTTTTTCCTTGAATTGCTTTAACTTGGCTTTACCTTTCTTCTCCTCTTCGCTCTTGTCAACCCTTAGCTTTGTCGGGTCTTGTATTAGGAAAGCGAGGATAGGTTTTCCTTGGGCGACGGCATAGTCAAACTCCTTTTCGGTGAAGCTAATCCCGTCGCCGGCAATTGATCCGTCCCGGCCCGCGATGATGACAACGTAGTAGTCCGACAAATCGATCTCGCGCTTAATGAATTCAAACTGTTCGTCGTTTGCTGCGGGGAACAGCTCCATGCCCGCTGGGAAAGCCTTGGATTCAAGGATGGCCTGGAGCACCTTCTCCCGTTCTTCTTTCAGATCGGTGAAGGTCGAACTTACAAAGACCTGATAACGAACCTCATCCTGGCTTCCGCTCATGGCGAAATCATACACGTCGCGGCAGGTGGCCACTCACCGATTCCGCTAACCGTCTGCGCTTCGCAAACATGGTAGTCTGTGCCCCATTTGCGGCATTATTGGTTGGATGGGCCGCGGTTTCTTGCTGTACACTCCGACTCGATTTCAATGACTCCTCGCAGGCCTGTAGCGTTGTGGTTGAAGCTGCTCCATCATTATGGTGCTATCGCAACCCCGCTGCGACGTTGTCCGAAGCCCCGCTCATCGCGATGAAGCTGCGATGAACGGGGCACAGTTACTGATGCTGTGATGAGTGGGCCACCTGCCTCTGGTAAGCAGCGACGGAATCGACGAAATTCTCTTGACATTCTCTCCCATTGAACGGAATCTAGAGGTCAAAAGTTGGCGGTCCGCCAATTTTCCGCACGGCTCGCGAAATCACAAAAAGTAGGAGGATCTTGTGAAAAAGCCAAGCCTTTTCATCGCCCGTATCGCATTGTGTGCCGCAATCGTCGCATTGTGTCCCCAAACACAAAATGCTGAGAGTTCGCGTGCTTCCATCGCTCCCTGGGCCGGCAGCCCCAACGTCATCCTCTGCGGGCCCGGATTGGTCTACAAGTGCACTCCCCTGGGCTGTTTCTGTGTGAAACCCTGAAGTAAGAACGTCAACAAAAACTGGCCGGACAAAATAGCCGAACGTTGAGTTGTGACTCTGCGCGTGGCCCGCTCGGATTGCGAGTTGATCTTCCAGCGGTGTACGAAGTCAGCGACAGTGAGTGGCATGGGGCATGGGTAGTTTACAGCGATGGGAGTGGGATTGAGGTGATGAACCTGCGTGGGTAATCGGACTGGTGGCTGTTGGCTGAGGGACGGTGTTCCGCAGGTGCTAAAGTCTGGACCATTTTATTGGCTGTTTTCGGTATGACTGAAGTCATACCCTGATACAAAGCGGGGTGCGTTCGGTCACCTGCGGTTCGTCAGAGACTAGCATGGGAGTACTGCTTACCACGTCCCAAAAGCGGGACATGCGGCACTCGGCCTGAGTGCGAGATTCGAGAGACTCGCCCGTCTCAAAAGCGAGATGCGGGCGCCAAGCCAAGGTAGGTTGTTAGGCCGCCGCGGCTCAGGGGCGCTTTTCCAGGCGCAGAACAACATCGACGGTGTGGGCGTCGTCGTTCAGGGCCAGATTGTATTTGTAGTTGACTGTCGAAAACACCCGCTCGAGCGCGGGATTCACACCGTGCGTGGCAAAGAAACCGAGAATCGCGCCTTCATTGAAAACTGCGCCGGCGGGCATCTTCCACGCGGCCAGCATTTGGGTGCGGAGAGCGTCGCTGACGTTATCGATTCTGAGAGCACCCATGTTGTAGACAGGGCCGGGCTCGACGGTGACCGCAAAGCTTACCGTGCCCTGGACGCGGTCGAACGTGGGAACGGGATGAACGGCAGCCTTCATGTAGCCCTTGTTGTGATATTGGCGGGAGACGTATTGCCAGTTCGCGGTGACGTGTTGCCCGTCAGCGATGTCACCTGGATGGAGGTGAGACTGGTGGTCAAAATCCGCCTGACTTACGAGCACGTCCGGAGCAAGTTGGATGCTCGTCAATTTGTATAGCGGGCCTGGAGTCACGGATAGAAGAAATGGAATGCGCACGGCTTCAGGGGTTATGACAGGCGCGCCTTGCGGGGTGGCGTTGATGGCGGCTTCAAGGTAACCCTGGTCGTGATAGAAGTTGCCCAGGTAGGTTGTGAGCTGGCTCGGGCTTCCCACGATGTCGTAGGGGGAGCCGGTCTGGTGGGCGAGAATCTCGTTGGCTTTGGGATCCAAGGGAGGCGAGGAAGGGTCGAGGTGAATATCGCCAACGAGGACGGGGGGCGCGGCGATGGAGAAGCTGATGGCGGCGACTTTGAACGCGGCCGCGCCACCGCCCTGCGTGGTTGAGACTGTGGCCTTGATTCCCTGCGCGGCAAGCATCTCCTCCAGGGCCTGGCGGACGTTGTCGAGCAGGCCGCCTTCATTTGGGACTTTGCCGTGATAGAGCGGAAAGCGCCGGTGGAGTTTTGCGTCGAGATCTGCGCCGGGCGTGAGAGGAAGGTTCTCAAGGCGCACGGAGTAGAGCGTGGCGAGATTGAAGGTGTAGACGAGATCCTGGCCGTCGAATTTGTAGACGATGTTTTCGAAGACACCGGTGTCCATCAGGCGCTGGAATGCGGCTTTGATCTCGTCGGCGGTGAGGACGGCTCCCTTTTTGAGGCCTGAGGCTGCAAGGAGTTCCTGGTCAGAGTAATCCGACGCGCCCTTGAATTGGATGGTTTTGGGGAGGAACTTTTGGGCTGCGGCTGGTGAGGGTGCGGCGAGGAAAAACCCAAGGGCCAGGGAGACGAGAACGGGGAGCGTCAGCTTCCGCGAGATAAGAAGCGGCACGTGGAACCTGCTTTCGGACACAGAGGAGTGGAACATGGAATTTGAGGATAATGGTACTCCACCACCAGCGGTGGGGCGGGCGCCGGCGGGAGGCTCGCACCGCGATTGCTGCTTTCCACACTTGCCGCGGGAAAAAGCAGCAAGAATGGGGCACGGAGCTTCCGTTGCTGGTTAGCCGCTACTGCGGGGTGGGAGCTGAGGTCTGGGCTTCGGGGGTAGTTTCGGCAGTGGGTGCAGGCTGGGTGGCGGAGGGGACAACTTGGGCAGAGCCGGTAATGATCCGGACGGATGATCCGAGGCGGTGGTAGTCAGTGAAGCTGGCTTCGTTGATCTGCATGTCAGGCGGGAGGCCGAGAGGACCGTTGGTGCCGGCGAGACCCTGGGTGAGGGCGAGGCTCATGAGCGGACAGATGAAGCGGCGGTCGCCGATCATGACTGGGCCGTATTCGACGAGGATGTCGGCGCGGGTGACGGGGAGGTCGATGTCGAGCTCGGCCTGCACGGTAATGCGGAGAATAGCGCCGGTGGCGGGGTCAATGGTGAGGGAGCCGTGGTAGGCGGGGAGACGGTGGAAGTGGGTGTCGGGATCATCTTCGAGGTTGGTGGGCGGGGGCGGACCGTTGCCGGGGCGCCGGCTGCCGCCACGCAGGTTCACGCCCGCCTTGGTGACGACGCAGCAGTAATCGACCCTGTAATGGGAGGCGGATCTGGGCACCGAGTAGCGGAAGACGGCGAATTGTCCGGTTGGGGTCTGTTCCCAGTGGTGGAAGGCGATTTTGCCCTTGGTGGTGTCGCTCATGATGAGGGCGAGAAAGGGGCCGAACTCGCCGTTGGTGCGGAGACCAGGCTCCGGGCGGGAAGCGGGATCGGATAGCGTTGCGGATGCATTGACGGTTCTAGCGCCCGGACTCTGGACTGGAGGGGCGACGGTGTCGTCCTGGAGGGTGATTTCGCGAGTGGAGCTGCCGACAAGGTGAAGGCCAGCGCGGACCGGCCACTCATTCTGCCTGATGGCCTGGGGGCTGTTGTCGAAGCGGAAGGTGGAGCGGGTGGCGATCAAGTCAGGGAGACGGAGCAGGGTCTGGTCGACGTAGAGGCGTGCACGGTCGAGGATGCGCCTTTCGGTTTCCAGATCGGGCGGCGGGGCGATGGGGCGGCCGGCGACGGGAACGTCAAGAAAGGCGGACTGGTCGGCGAGCAGTTGCAGGGCGAGGGCGGATTTGGGGCCAAGATGCAGTTTCTGGTCGATGCGGTCGCGCTGGGCGTTGTTGAGCTGCTCGGTGAGTTCGAGGTCGCCGAAGATGCGGAGGATGCTGTCGTCGTCTCGATGCGCGGCGGTGGCGTTGGTGAGGATTTGCTCAAGCTGGGCGACATTCACGCGCTTGAGAGCGGCGGCGGGAAAAGCGAGGGCCGCCAGCATTCCGAAGAGAATGAGCCTGCGCATTTTGAGTCTACCCCGCGTGTCCGGCGGCATCCAAGGGGGGATGGCCGGAGGGCTTGCATAGAACTGTACACAGGGGAAGGCATCGAGGACAACTGGGAAGCGCGGCGGTAGGGCGGAAAGGGGTGAAGGTGGTCAGTTGGGAAGAAAGCGCAGGTTGATTCTGACTGGGAGATGGGGCGAACCCGGAGCGGATTGAGCTAGCGGGTCTCGATCCAGGCCTTCTGGAAACTTGATACGCAGTTTATGCCGGCTTTCTTCTTTGAATCGCCGGTTTGCGTGGAGTAGAAAGGTGAATCCGCTCCCTTCAGGTAGGCGCGCATATGAACCTGGGAGGAAAAGGACATCGACGCCGAATAGCTGGTGGTGCCATCGTCGTTCGTCGATTGGCTGTTTTGCTTCTCACGGTCAGTCTTCTTGTCGAAGCGGAGAACGATGTCGGCGCTGTCGGTATCGTCCACAATGGTGAAATGGCCCCAGCGCTTTAACTGCTCGAGTGCGCCGTCGGAGACTTCGCCTGTTTTGGTGTCGTTGCGGATGGCGATGGTCTTGGCGGCAAGAGCGGCCGGGGGGATGGACTGCTGAGCCAGCGTGGTTACGGAGGCGATTAGTGCGAGCGCAAGCAGGAGAGGGCGGAGGGAAGGCTTCATATTTGTCTCCTTTCGAAGATTTGGCTTCGAGTAGGGATTTTATCGCATGTCCAGGGATTCAGCTCGACGTGCGGAGGTATTTTGTCGGCCCTTCTTTATGCCAAATGTTTGCGTGGAAAGCAACCGAAGATGGCCGGTGATTCGACCGATCCGCAGATTGGCATATCCCGCAGCTCTCGATGAGTGACTCGGCGATTTGGCATCAATTCAGAGGAATAACTGACGAGAATGGCGTTTATCACGATCAATAATGATTTGCATGTTTCAGGTTGTCGAGATCCGTGCCCCTCATTCTCAGGTGCGAGGGAATCACCCATTTTCAGAGATGAAGGCGACTTTTCAGACCTGGTTCAGTATTTCCCAATAATATTCTCTCCATGTCATTTTTCTTGACAGATTTCTCCCGTTCGGGTAGTCTGATTTTGGGTCGCGTTAAACGCGACTGAGCAAGTTCTTTGACAACTCCTTTTTCGCGCTTCCATGGCCGAGTCCTTCCGTGAGGAAAGACGTAATGCCACATCTGTTGATTGGTGTGGCGACAGGATGCAGTTCCTGTCTGTTCAAGGCCGCATACCAAGAGGACAGCAGGAATAGCCTCTCGGTATCGGAGCCCACACAGTATGTATCTCGCTGTGCGGCACACACGATGGCCGGGTCTTCTGATTCAAGCCCATTCCAACTCGGAGCGCAACCGGACGCGGCACTCGGTTGAGTGTTGCCGAGGGAAAGGAGGCTGACCCACATGGGAAAGCACAAAGACTTGCACGTTATCACTTCTTGCATCGAAGAATTGATTGCGCAAGATGGGCTTGAGTCGGAACAGAAAGATGCCTTGGTTACGGCGATGAAGGCTGTCAACCATTTTCGGCGCAACACGACTCCCAGCGATGCCGATGTTTATCGGATCGTTCGGATCGTAGCTGAAGAGATTGCAAAGAACTTCATTCGCTAGGAGTAGCCTAGCTAGTTCCAGGGGGACCCGCAACCAGTTTGGATTCAACTATGGATTACGGAAAAGCAATCAGAATCGTGCGAGCGCTTGCCGACATACCGCAAAGAGAGCTCGCACGTCGGATGGACGTGGACCCAAGCCTGATCTCAATGCTTGAGGCAGGTAAACGGAAGCCAAGCAGAGAGTTCTTGGAGCGGTTCGCTGGCGAACTCGGAGTGCCTTTTCACTTATTGATCCTTTTGGCCAGTGAGTCCGGCAATACAAAGACGAACAACCCTGAGGCGATTCAACGTTTGGCTTTGGAACTGGCAGGGCTGCTATTCAAGAAGGACGACGATGGGACGGGAACCGTTTACGATAAAACGCCTGAACATTGCGCATGAGAAAAGTTTGGCGCTCCATCTGGGTTGCAGCATAGAGGAACTTCAGCAGCTTGCAGAATCCGCCAAAAACTTCTATAAGCCATTTGAAGCGGTCCCCAAGTTGCGGCCCTTTGCCAGGAAGCCGCCGAAGAAGCCAAGGCCAATTGATAATCCAACTGGCAATTTAAAGAAGATACAAGAGCGAATCAACAAGGCTTTGCTCGAACCAATGCTCTTGCCGGAGCACGTATTCGGCGGTGTAAAGCATAGATCGATTATTGGCAATGCGCAGCGCCATCAGGGCGCGTCCGTGCTTGTCACGTTGGATATTCGGCAGTGTTTTCCGAGCGTCACCAATGCGCACATCTACAGCGTCTGGGCTAATGTCCTTGGGTGCTCCCCGACGGTGGCAAGCCTGCTTACAAAGCTAACGACATTCAAGCGGCACCTGCCTCAGGGAGCGCCGACAAGTCCTGCCCTGGCGAACATCTTTATCTGGTCCGTGGACGGCCCAATCCGAGAGAAATGCGTGGAGCTAGGAGTGGAGTATTCCACCTGGATTGATGACCTGGCGTTTTCCGGCGATAACGCCAGAGCAATTATTCAGAGTGCCGTTGAGGCTTTGCGCGCGAATGGGCTGCGGATTTCACACAAGAAAACAGTGATCATTGGGAGTGGCCAAACCAAGATGCTTACTGGCACACGGCTTGGACGCCGCTCTTTGCGCGCCCCGAAGCAGATTTGTGACCGCGCCCGTGCGGGCATACATAATTTGGAACGCGGTTTAGTCGCAGAACATGAAAAGGATACCTACTGTCGCAAGCTACGCGCCTTAATCATGCACATCCACCGGATATGCCCCAAAGACTCCGTAAGGCTTGAAAACCGGCTATTGGCTCTTGTGGAGGAGTAGCCTGATTGAACTTCTCCTGTTCCGGTCTCGATTCTGATTTGATGACACAGATTCGCTACCGATAAGTCGGCTTCCGTTTACCAATCTCTTTCTCATTGGCGACAACAGGCCAATGCGCTCATTGAGATGGACTGCCTGGACATCTCGGAAGACCCCGAGAGTAGCCTTCAACGATCAGGCGCTGACGGCGATCTTGGTTTTGAAGAAAGGCAGGGATTTTTGGAGGCCTTCCCGGAGGCTGATTTTGGGTTCCCAGCCGAGGAGGATGCGGGCCTTGGTGATGTCAGGGCAGCGGCGGGTGGGGTCGTCCTGAG
>Ga0187859_10000650_pt1 | contig 23014 bp, 21 predicted proteins | sample June2016WEW_10_1_2_FD_133019 | JGI IMG/M metagenome (GOLD analysis project Ga0187859, IMG submission 133019) | Peatland microbial communities from SPRUCE experiment site at the Marcell Experimental Forest, Minnesota, USA - June2016WEW_10_10 | ecosystem: Environmental > Terrestrial > Soil >...
AGGCCCATCAGAATGTCGGCGATGGTACTCTTGCCGGCTCCCGACGGCCCCACCAGCGCGACGATTTTCCCCGCCGGGATCACCAGGCTCAAATCGCTTACCGCGGGCACCCGTCCCTCACTGTAAGTAAACGATACGTTCTCAGCGGCAAGTTCGCGGGTGAGCGACTGCCGATCGTGCAGATGCACCGCCGGCTCAGCGGCCGCGGTGCATCGGGCTTCGATATCCAGCAGGTTGGCGAACGATGGCAGCGCGTTGACGAAGGCGCGGTAGTGGTACTGGCCGCTCATGATTCGCGGCATCACACGCATGAACAGCAGCAACAGGAGCAGAATTGACGCCGGCGGCACTGCCAGGATCTGAAGCGATGCGAACACCACCATCGCGAGGATTACCACCGTGCCGAGTTCGAACCACGTCGCGGCGATCGCCTGCTGACGCGTGCCGTCCACGTTGGCCCGGGCAACATCGGCGCTCAGCTCGGAGAAAATCGAAAAATTACGCGCTTCCGCGCCATAAGTTTTCGCCGCTTTGAGACTCTGTAAATGCTCGATGGTGGCGGCGTAGAGCGACTTGCTGGAAGCGGAGATCTCCTCGCCCTGCTTTTCGATCGCATGGGTGCGGCCGCGAAAAACAAACGCCAGAAACGCGCCGGAGATCAGCACCAATGCAGTCATCCCGGCCGACAGCGCAAACGCGATTGCCATGTAGAGCATTCCGATCGCGACTTCGCCGATGAATACCAGTGCAAGATTCGTGGCGTAGCCGATTCGGCTGACTTCTGCGGTCAGCGCGTGAGTGAAATCCGAAGTCCTGCTCCGGCATACGAACAGCCAGTTCGCATCCGCAATCGCGTGGTAGAGGCGACGGCGCAGATGATCCTCGACTTCCTGCTGAACCGCATAAGTCCACACGCCCTGCATCTGTCCCAGCACCGTTCGCGCGCCAACCAGGATCACGAATATGCCAAGCAGAAGAATCAGCGACGGGTGCAGCCCCACCGAAACGAATGCCTTCGAAACCATCGCCGCGTAACGTCCCGCCTCGCCCTGTCCGGCGAGATTGAAGCCCGCCACCTGCAGGGTCGGAAGCAGCAGCGCGAAGCCGACCCCCTCGGTCAGCGAAAACAGGACCATCACGATGAGCACGCTGATCAAATGCCAGCGCGAAACCCGCACCAGCATCTTGACGTACGTCGCAAGCGTGCCCTTCGTCGGTGGGTTTGCGGGACTATCGGCCAACGGAGTCCCGCCCGCCAAGCGGCATGTATCGATCAAGCTCGAAATCTCCGATCACCACGATGCCGCCGCTCTCGAGCCATGCGTGGGCGCCGAAATGCCCGTCGACCGGTTTCATGACCCCGATTTTGAGTTCGCTGGGATAGCGGTAGCGCTTGAGCACGATGCCGGTCGCGAGCGCGCGAACCAGGCAGTTGCCGCCGCTGGGGACGGCCCGGCTGGCGGTGGCGACTGCCCACGCGATTTTTTCAGGTGATGGACGCACGGAGCTGGAGTTTGCGCGCATCGGATGGCTCATCGCGTCAGCAAGCCGGCGCGCACGAGCAAACGGCAACATCCACAGGCCCGCACGCACCGCCAAAGTCGCCGCCAGCGACTGAAACAGAAGCATCCGATCCGGCGCGGGCAACGCGAGGAACTTAGCTACCTTCTTCATCCGATCCCCGACCGTCCGGCGCCGGCTCGTCCAGGACCTGAATCAGGCCATGCGCCTGGAGTTCGGCAAGCAGTTGCATCAAATCGCGGCTGCATCGCTCGGCTTCGACGTCGAATTGCTCGATCAATGCGTTGCGAATCTCGGCCACTCGGCGCGGTTGCACAATCAGGCTCCAAATCATGGCGCCTACCGGGTCCAGTCCGAAGTAGGTCCCGCTCTTGAGATTCAGAATGGCGGCCTCACCCTCGAGATCGCAGGAAATCTGGTCCTTGGATGCCACAACGATGGATCCTGGCGAGATTGTCTTTTCCACGAATTACAACCGTCCAAGCGGCACAAGCGATGCGATGATTGCTCTAAACGCGAGAACCCTTTACATCGCTAGTGAAAGCGACACGAGTTTACAGAGCGTTCGCGCTGCGGGCAAGTCGGCGGCACGCGGGCTTACATCCCCTCCATAGCGTCAGTGAAGGCGTGCCCCACGGCGTTGAATCTCGTGATTTGAAAAAAAGGATAGAACACCCAATATTCATCAGGATCTTCAGAATCTCTCTTCAGATTCAGCGGCAGAGATCCGCGTGAAGTTGTCAGCACCACGACATGGCTGATCGTTGGATGGGAGTGGTGTCCGATTGTTCCCTGCATGTTTCGCAGCGCGGCTACCAGCGGACCGCTATCGCCAATCTGAATTCCGTCGACCGTCACGGACTCAATCTCGCCGTACAGTTGCGGCACCATCTCGTGCCAGGCCTCGTGCTCCACGAAAGCAACCAGCGCGAACTCAGCTCCGACAATACCCAGGAAGACCGTCCCAGCCGCTGCGAGTCCGAGGTGATATTTTTGTGGGAAGAACTTCAGTCGACTCCTGACCCATGGGATTGCAGCGACGATCCATACGATCAAGGCAACCGGCACGATCAGCGGCTGAACCGGGAAAACCGTCTTGTCGAGCAGATGCGCCAGACCGTTCATCTTGTTTGACCCTACCGCATTATCGGGCAGCCGGCCTGAGCCCCGCTGCGGGCAATCGACTGCTTCGCTGACGCGAGCCTGGGGCAAACTTCGGCGTCGAAGCGATCGAGAAACTTCGCGAGCGGCTTCAGTCTGCTTCGTCACCCGCGAGGATCGCAACTATTTCGTGAGCGGTCTGAAAGTCAACGTGCAGGGTTTTCACGCACAGCGTCCACGCATCGGCATTATCGCGCTTGGCGATGAGCGCCAGCAGCTGCGACTTGAGCGGCTCCTGGACGCGCGCCGCATACCCCTTGGCCTGCTCGCGACCTTGAGCCCGCATCCGCTGCAGCTTGGCAAATCGCTGCATCCCAAGTTCCGTTGGGCATGGCTGTGCCTCGTACCAGCGGCCATTTTCCTGCCCGATCCATTCGTTCACCGTGATGGTGCCACTGTCCTCGGTGCCAAATGCGATTCCCAAATAATGAGTCGCCGGCATTGGGTAAGTGGCGTACTTGTCCGGCAGCATCACATTTGCCGGCTTCTCGGTAACCGTCACCTGGTAGTTCTTGCTGATTGGAAGGTCGAATTGCTTCCTTATCCGGTCGTCAAGAAAATTCTGGTTCTGGCCGATGCATTTCATCGTGGACGGCGCGATCAGCTGCTTGAGCGCGGCGAAATCTTTCGCGTACATGGCATAGACGATCTTGCGCGCCAATTCCCGCTGCTGCGGCGTGCCCTTCTCAGCCTCCTTCTCAGCCGCCACGGCCTGGGCCGAACGGGTCGCAGCACCGTGCGGCGCAGCATCCGGCGCACGCATCGCCCACGGCGATTGCTGTGGCGCGGCAGACTGCTGCGCGCTGGCCGGGGTGGCTAGCGCGGCGGCGGCCGCCAGCGCCAGCATCGCAAATATTGTTCCCGAAGCCTTTAGCATCTCACTCCCTCATCGCAGAGTGCACGCGGGGTGGCACTCGACATTCAAATCGTCGATCAATTTCACTTTCTCACTTTTCACTCTTTCACTGAATCGCCAAGCGCGTGCAAGCCGTCCGCGAAACCGATGGCGAGATTAATCTTTGTCGGGGATCGACTTCAATTGCTCGAGCCATGCGGTCGCTACGCTGTCCGAGGGCGCCCGATAGTCGCCGCGCGGCGACAGCGATCCGCCCGAACCGACCTTGGGCGCGTTTGGGATACAACTGCGCTTGAACTGGCTCAACTGAAAAAAGCGGTACAGAAATGTGTGCAGATGCCTCTTGATCGTCGCGATGTCGTATTGGTTGCGGCGCTCGCGCCCAATGTCCGGCCACTGGCCCGCGTCCTTGTCGCGCCACGCATTGTAAGCGAGGAACGCGACCTTCGGCGGTGGGTATCCGAAGCGCAGCGTGTAGTAGAGGAAGAAGTCGTGCAGCTCGTAGGGGCCAAGCGTCGCTTCGGTGTCGTGGCTGGAATGTCCGTCCTCCGACGTGCCGGGGATCAGCTCGGGGCTGATTGGAGTGGCAAGAATCTCGAGCAACGTCGTGCTGGTTTCGCGGCCCAGGCTCTCGGTTTGCGCGAGCCATCGGATTACGTGCTGGATCAATGTCTTCGGCACGCTCGCATTGACGCTGTAATGAGACATGTGATCGCCGACCCCGTAGGTACACCATCCCAGCGCCAGCTCGCTCAAGTCGCCGGTGCCGATCACCAGCCCGCCGCGCAGGTTCGCCAATCGGAAAAGGTGGCTGGTGCGCTCGCCCGCCTGTACGTTCTCGAACGTGACATCGTAAACTTTCTTGCCTTTGGCATAGGGATGCCCGATGTCCTTGAACATCTGCATGCAACTCGGGCGAATGTCTATTTCATCGGTCGAGCAGCCGAGCGACTTCATCAGCCGGCGCGCCTGCTCGAGCGTTCGCGCGCCGGTGGCAAAGCCGGGCATCGTGACGGCGAGAATATTTTTGCGCGGTAAGCCGAGCCGATCCATCGCACGCGCGCATACCAGCAGCGCGTGGGTGGAATCGATTCCGCCCGAGATTCCAATCACGACGCGTTCCAGACCGGTCGAGCGCAGTCGCGTAGCCAGGCCTTGAACCTGGATGTCGAAGACTTCGGCGCATCGCTCGTCGCGGGTTGCGGGATCCGAGGGCACGTAGGGGAACCGCTCGTAGCGCCTTTGCAGCAGCATCTTCGCGCGCCGCGGCAATTGCGTCGAAAATGAAATCCGCCGAAACCGCCGCACTCGCTCGCGCTCGCGCTGAGCCGTGTCGCCGAAGGTGTTTTGACGCATCCGTTCCTGCGACAGCCGTTCGAGATCGATTTCCGCCCAGACCACTTGCGGCCCATCCTTGAAGCGCTCGGACTCGGCGACCAGGTTGCCGTTCTCGGCGATCAACGCGTGTCCGTCCCAGGCCAGATCGGTCGTCGATTCACCCGTTCCGGCCGCGCTATATGCGTACGCCGCAATGCATCGCGCGGATTGGCCGATGACCAGCGAGCGCCGGTAGTCGGCCTTGCCGATCGTGATGTTCGACGCCGACAGGTTCAGCAGCACCGTCGCTCCCGCCAGCGCCGCGTATGACGACGGCGAAATCGGAACCCACAAGTCTTCGCAAATCTCGGCGTGAATCGTAAGCCCCGGCTGCTCCTCGTGCTGGAAGATGAGGTTGTTGCCGAACGGAACCGCGCGATTCCCGGCCAACTCGATTTCGTCGCGGGTCGCGGCGTCGGCCGAGGCGAATTGCCGCGGTTCGTAGAACTCGCGGTAGTTCGGGAGATTGGTCTTCGGCACGACGCCGAGAATCCGCCCGCGATGAATCACGATCGCGCAGTTATACAGATGATGATCGATCTGGAGCGGCGCTCCGACCACGCTGACGATCGAAAGCTTCGCCGTCGCCTCGGCCACCACCGCGATTGCGTCAAGGCATGCGTCGAGCAGCGCGCGCTGCTGAAACAGATCGTCGCACGAATACCCGGTCAGCCCCAATTCGGGAAACAGCGCGAGCACCGCCTTGCGCTCGGCGGCGTCGCGGATCAGCGCGACGGTATGTTCGGCGTTGTAAGCGGGATCCGCGACGCGAACCGACGGCACTCCAACCGCGATTCTGACGAAATCGTGATTGTAGAGATTGAAAAAGTTTCCGTTCCTGGTCACGTCGTTTCCCTTGGACGCCGCACGGCCTTCGACCCGCCGTCCGCCGCCCATGCCAGCGCCCGTCTTATGAAGACTGTGCCGATTACGGACGGCCGGTACAAGATTGCCCGATCCGGCCGTGAACACGCGCCGCCGGCCAAATGCCCCGCCGCGTAAGGAAGGATGGCCCCCGGCCCCGGATCTAGCCTCTCTCTGTCAGAGAGAGGCCGCGCCGAGTCGTCGAGGCGCGGGTGAGGGTCCAATTACAGAGATGTCCTTTCTCTTTGCTTCTCATGACTGGCAGCCGCGACTCCTTCCGTCATCCCGACCCATCCCGTCATCCTGAGCGAAGCGAAGGATCTCGCGCGCGCAAGCGCGTGCCCCGCCAACCCCACCCCGCCGCCCCCCTGAGACCCTCGCATCCCATTGTCTGGCGGGTCGATCATTGCAATAACGGCTGTAGTCGAATGAAGCTTGCGACATTCACCCATGGCGGCGCGACGCGAATCGGCGTCGTCGTCGAGGACTCGATCGTTGACCTTGCGGCTGCGGCGCCCGAGTTGCCGCGCGACATGACCGCCTTCATCGTGGCGGGGGCGCCGGCAGCCGAGCGCGCGATGCGCGCGGGGAAGAATTCTGTCCACCGGATTGCGCTGAAGAGCGTCAAGCTCGAGGCGCCGATCGCCCGCCCCCCGGAGTTTCTCGCCATCGGGCTCAACTACGCGGACCACGTCGAAGAAACCAAGATGAAGCGTCCCGAGTTTCCGATGTTCTTCAACAAACAATCGAGCTGTGTGACCGGGCCGTACGATCCGATTCATATCCCGCGCGCGTCATCGGCGCTGGATTACGAAGGCGAGCTCGGATTCGTCATCGGCCGGCGATGCCGTCACGTGCCGCGCGATCGCGCGCGCGAGGTAATCGCGGGTTACGTGATCGTAAACGACGTGAGCGTGCGCGATTGGCAGCGCCGCGCGCCGACGATGACGCTGGGCAAGTCGTTCGATACGCACGGGCCGGTTGGCCCATGGATCGTAACCCCGGATGAGATTGGCGATCCGCACAAGCTGGACCTGCGCACGTTCGTCAACGGCGAATCGCGCCAGCATTCCAATACCAGGCATCTGATCTTCGATTGCTTCGCACAGATCGAGACGCTGTCGACGGTCTTTACCTTGTTGCCGGGGACGATCGTTTCGACCGGCACCCCCGGCGGAGTGGCTGCCGCGATGAATCCTCCCAAATGGCTCAAGGCTGGCGACGTGGTCCGAATCGAGATCGAGAAAATCGGCCACCTCGAAAACCATGTTATCGAGGAACCGGCCAGCACCGATTTAATCTGAGCGGGCGGTCCGGCCCGCCCCTGATGATCGTCAGGCTTTTGGCATCACGGCAAAATCCCGTCGCGCGCGTGCCGCGGTCTCCGCTCGGAGCCGAGGCGCCGATCGATCCAAACGATCTTGATGCCGCGAGTGTGGCCTCGTTGATTCCTGGAGTCTTTGGAATCGACCGATTGGGCGGATGCGCGCCTATGTTAGTCCAGGGACGAAACAACGTCAGTGACAAATTGTTGCATCGATTCTACAATGTGTAGCTGTCGGTTGACTGATAGTAGGAGCGCGCCGCGTATTCGGGACGTTATTGATCAATCGCTCGTGGCACATTGATTGCTTGCCCTAGCGAAGGGGTGGTTCGGAGGAGCGGGATGGAGGCTATCAACGCACGGGGAGGGCGCGAAGATGCTGCCAATGACATCAAAGGGAATCCGCTACTCTGAACCTGAAAGAGCCCAGGAAAGATCCTCGCCCCCTGGAAAACTGAGCCGCTTCCTCCTTAAATTTCGCCCACTCTGGAACGGAAGCTACGCTCTCGAGAAGCCGCGCCGGTCAATCGACCGCGAACTGCAAGAGCGCGAGCCAATAGATTTGCTCTAGCTGCCCGGCCTCCATCCCTCCGCTCGATAATCTTGAGCGTGCACCCCGCGTCGGGTGCCGAGCTGTACTCTCAGGACGACTGCCCGAGTCCGGGCAGGACCAATGGCCCCGGTGTCTCGAAATCCGCGAGGTCAAGCGCTTGATCCTGGTGAGCGCTGGGCTCGCGATAGCTGGCGCGCCGGAGGATCGCCGTCAGCAGTACGATAATCACAATTGGGGCAATTGGGATTTTGGCGCTCTGACTGACGGGCAATGATACGCGGGGCACAATCCACGCGACCGCGAGCACGGCCTTCTCATAGGGCAGGAACCCCTTCTCCAAACCCTCCATTGCCAGCCACGCTATCGGCAGCGCGAGCAACACCAGCTCGTATTGCAGGAGGTACGGGGAAACCATCAAGGTGCCAACCGCCATGGTGGCGGCTTTGAGCGCGAACGGACGGCTGCTTTGCCAAACCCAAACCACCGCACACGCCGCGCATATCGCAACCAGCGCCTGAAACACATATGCAACCTCGACGCTGCCACCCCACATCCTGATTGCGCCAAAAATGGTTTGCATGGTCGCGAAACTGGTTCCACCCCCTTCCAGTCCCCGTTCCAGGACAGTTTTCTGTGTGAACGCCATACTGCCGATAAACGCACGCCAGGCTGGTATGCCAAAGACCGCGAGCGAAGCCGCCGCGAACAGAATCGTGCTGACGGCAGTGGCCATGAGCGCACGCCATCGGCGACCTGCGATCAGTGCGAGCGGAATCAATATCGCGAGATGCGGCTTGTAAGCCATCAAGCCAAACAGCAACCCGGCAAGCAGCGGCCGTCGGTCGAGAAGCAGCAGACCGCCCCCGATAAGCGCGGTGGTCAGGAAGCCGTTTTGTCCGCACATGAAGTTGATGATGACCGCCGGAAATGTGATCGCAAGCCAAAGTCCGACCGGAATGGGAGCGATGCGCCTGAGAACGACCAGATAGCCGGCAAGCGTCACGGTCTCGAACACGACCCATGACGCGATGAATGGCAGCATCGAAAGCGGCAGCACGATAAGCAGGTACATCGGCGGCTCCATGAAGGGTCCACCGAAATCCTTAGCCCCCATTACCGCCGCCTCCTGCAGGTACAGGCGATGAATGTCGTAAACAGAGGCCGCATCGCCTTTGAGCGCCGCGATCGAAGCCGCGTAGGGAACTACAAAATCGCCTCCAACGAATTTACCACTCGCAAATATCAGGTGATGAGAGTGGAAGAGTTGAGCTATCGCCGCAGCCAGGTATGCAAGCAGCAGAACGCCCGAATAAAATGTGACGCGTTGGACAGTGAGCCAGGAAGGGTCGCGAAGCCAGTTGGTGAACCGGTGCGCAGAACCCAAGCGACCGTCCGCGGCCAGGGTGGGCGGCGTTACCGTGGCGGATTCCCCGGCGATATCGATCTTCGCGCGATTGTCCATCGCCAACCTGTTCGGGACTTCCTCTAATCCCTTAATCCTTCTGAACCATAACCTCAGTCGATTCGTCCGCGTATTCCGCAACTCGGCGCGATACCGCTGCGCTCGTAATAGCGCTGGTGATTCTCCTCGGCGCGGTAGAACTCCGCGGCGGATACTATCTGCGTGACGACCGGGCGCGCGAGTTTGCCGGATTCATCGAGTCGCCGTTTCGATTCCTCGGCGGCCCTGCGCTCGTGGTCATCGGAATAAAAAATTATGGACCGGTATTGAGTGCCGACGTCGGGTCCCTGCCGGTTGAGCGTCGTCGGGTCATGAATCTGCCAAAAGACTTCCAGCAGTTGCTCGAACGATACCCGCGCCGGGTCGTACTCCACCTGCACGACTTCGGCGTGTCCCGTCTTGCCAGTGCAAACCGCTCGATAGTTGGGCTTTGGAACCGTGCCGCCCGCGTATCCTGCGGCCACATCGACGACGCCTTCGACCGCGCGAAAAGCTGATTCAACTCCCCAGAAGCATCCGGCGCCAAATGTCGCGATTTTGTTCTTGCTCGTCATTTGATTACTTAACGATGAGAGCCAGCCCGAATCAATGCTCGCCTGGCCCCGGTGAGACCGTCGCCGGCACTGTGCGAACGTCTGGCGCTGTGCCATTATTCAAGCGATATGACAAGTATTATGGCAGGAGCTTGAGATGCTTTCGCAATCGACAAACTGGAGGCGCCTCGTGAACCTGATCCTTGATCGCAAACGCGCGAAAGTCGTTTTGCGGGCGCTGTTCGCTCTCGCAACTCTTCTTTGCATGTGGCTCCCGGCCGCGGCCGGCGCCGCGGAAATCAAGGTCGCTGCGGCGGCGGATTTGACCTTCGCGTTCCAGGACGTTGCCGCCCGATTTCAGGAGCAAACCGGCAACAGTATCGAGCTCAGCTATGGATCATCGGGGAATTTTTTCGCCCAGATTCAAAATGGCGCGCCGTTCGATCTGTTCTTTTCGGCCGACGTTGGCTATCCGAAGAAGCTCGAGGCCGCGGGCTTGATTGAACCCGGCACTATCTACGAATATGCGAGCGGAAAACTCGTGATATGGGTTCCCAACGCGTCGAAGCTCGACTTAAACCGCGGTCTTGCGGAGTTGCTCGATCCGGGTATTCGAAAGATCGCGATCGCCAATCCGCAGCACGCGCCGTATGGAGTCGCAGCGGTTGCGGCGATGCGCCACGCGGCGGTCTATGACAAAATCAAAAGCAAGCTGGTGCTAGGCGAAAACATCTCGCAGACCGCCGAGTTTGTTCAATCCGGCAACGCCGACGCCGGCATCCTCGCGCTCTCGCTCGCGCTCGCGCCCGCGATGAAGGATAAGGGACGATACGTCGAAATCCCGGCGACGGACTATCCGCCGATCATCCAGGCCGCCGCGATTTTGAAATCGTCGCGCAACCAGCAACTGGCCAACCAGTTTATGAAATTCATCAAGCAGCCCGATACAATAGCGCTGATGGCGCGATATGGTTTCTCGATTCCCAAGAACTCCGCTGCGGAGCGCAACGAAAGCGCGACGTCCGCGCCGCGCTGACCACCGATGGACTGGAGCGCGATTTTCCTGACGATCCGGCTCGCGCTGGTCGTTTGCGCAGTTTTGCTGGTGGTCGGGACGCCGATCGCGTTGTGGCTCAGCTTCACGCGCTGGCGATGGAAATTTTTCGTAGAATCGATCGTCGCGCTGCCGCTGGTGCTCCCGCCAACCGTGCTCGGCTTTTACGTGCTGGTCGCGATGGGTTCGAACAGCCCGGTCGGGCGCTGGTATCAATCTTTAACCGGCCACGGATTGCCGTTCACGTTCGAAGGCCTGGCGATCGCGTCGGTCATCTACAGCCTGCCCTTTGCGGTCCAGCCGATGGCGGCGGCGTTCTCACAGGTGGATCGCAACTTGATCAGCGCGTCGTCGATACTCGGCGCCTCGCGGATTCGCACTTTTCTTCGCGTCGTGCTCCCGCTTTCGGTGGGCGGCGTGGTCACCGGCTTCGTGCTGAGCTTTGCGCACACGCTCGGCGAGTTCGGCGTGGTGCTGATGGTGGGCGGCAACATCCCGGGCGTGACGCGCACGGTCTCGATCGCGATTTACGATCATGTGCAGGCGCTCGACTACACCGGCGCCAATCACATGGCGCTGCTGTTGATGGCGTTTTCGTTCGTCACGCTGTCGATCACCTATTCGCTCAACCGCCGAATCTGGGCGGTCTGGCCGCTGCATCGCTAGCCGGCGGTTGCGACAGATGGCATCCGGCAAAAGTAGCGAAAGCGACGGGACCCTGTCGGTTCGCATCGCGTATAGGACCTCGAACGGCTTCGCGCTCGAAGCCGAGTTCGAGGCGTCGGCCGGCTTCACGATGATCCTGGGGCCGTCGGGCGGCGGAAAGACGACTATCCTGAATTGTATTGCGGGGTTGGCGCGGCCGGACGCCGGCCGGATAGCACTCGGTGCGCGAATGCTCTTCGATTCGGCTGCGCGCATCGACATGCCGGTGGCGGAGCGTCGATTGGGATACGTGTTTCAGAATCTCGCGCTGTTTCCGCATCTGACGGTCGCGCAGAACGTTCAATACGGGATCGCGAAGATGCCGGCCGCCAAAAGGCGCGCGCGAATGATGACGATGCTCGAGTCGTTTCGCATCGCGCATCTGATCGCGCGCAAGCCCGGCGAGATTTCCGGCGGCGAGCGCCAACGGGTGGCGCTCGCGCGATCGATTGTGACGAATCCGGAGGCGATCCTGCTCGACGAGCCGCTGGTCGCGCTCGACAACGCGACCCGGTCGAAGATTCTCGACGACCTGCGCGCCTGGAATGCGGCCCACGAAATTCCAATCCTGTACGTCACACATTCGCCCGAGGAGGCCTTCGCGCTCGGCGAGCGGGTGTTAGTGCTCGAAGCGGGACGCATCCTCGCCCAGGGGATGCCGCAAGAGGTGCTCGCAACGCCGCGCCATGAAACGATCGCGCAGGTAGTCGGCTTCGAAAATGTTTTCGACGCGACGGTGAGATCGATCGCGGAGACTCAGGGCACGATGCTGTGCCAGTTGGACGGGAGCGCGACTCGCCTGGAAGTGCCGCTGGGGCATGCGGAAACGGGAGCGCGGGTGCGAATCGCGATTCGCGCCGGCGATATCATCGTTGCGGGCGAGCGGCCGCATGGCCTGAGTGCGCGCAACTCTTTTCCGGGCCAAGTCCTATCGATGCGCCGCGAAGGAGTGAGAGTAGTAGTCATGATCGATGCGGGGGGCGCGCCGTTCGAGGTGCATCTGACGCCGGGGGCGATCGACGCGTTGCAAATTGCAGATGGGAAGGAAGTGTGGCTGGTGATCAAGACCTACTCGTGCAACTTGGTGGAGCCCTCCGCGCGGTAGCTGGCGCTTGAATAGCTATGCGGCGCATCAGACATTCGCGCCGCAGATGTCCCTCACCCTACCCTCTCCCGACAACGGGCGGAGGAATCCGAGATGACCCTCAATCGCGCCGCGACGACTCGGCGCGGGATCGAAATCGTGGCTGCGACCGAACAGGCATCAGTAACTCTAATTTGACATCACCACATAAATAAGCGTATCTTCAGCACCGATGGACGATCGCGCAGCGATTTGGCAGCTGGAGAGGCGGGCTGGTATTTGCCGCTTTGTCTGCTTCGAGGCGATACAAGCCAATTAGACCAACTTTGGTGGAGGAAAAATCATGATCCGCAGGATTGGCATCACGATTGTAGCGACACTGCTCGCGGTGTTTGGGATCGGGCATGTACGCGCGTTCGTCACGCACGGCCAGTTCGGTTGCGCGGCGGCCTCAGCTCAACTGGCTTGGGACGACGGTGGCAGCGGCGCCGCGGCGGCCGACGACGGTTCCAGCGATGTCGCGGCGGCGGAGAACTCACCGGACAACGCGAGCAAAATCAAGTTCAATGGGTCGGGCACATTCGATACCACCCCCACGACGCCCTGTTCCGCCGATAAGTGCTTTTCGCTTACCGGCAGCGTCACCACGAGCGTAAGCGGGCTAGGGACGGGCGATGTAGCGGGTGATGGCACGCTCGACAACTGTAAAATAAACAAGCACGCCAAGAAGGAATGCTGTACGCTCACCTCGACTCAGACGTATTCATTTACGGACGGTGACTTAGACATTACGTTTGCGGGCACGATTTGCGGGAAGACGCCAACAAACATAAAGGCGAAGAACGCTCCGTTTGAGATTACCGGCGGCAGCGGGTTGTTCGCAGGGGCGAGCGGCTCGGGAAAGGGGACCTTCACCTACAACGAGGATACCGGCGCGGGCACGTTCACCTTTAAAGGCAAACTCTCGGAATAAGCGTATCCGCGATGCCATTGCCCGTTGGAGCGCTCGCAGGCTCGCCAAAATTACGGAGGATTTTGGTTGGTCGGGTTTAATGCTTCGTGAAAGCAGATTTAAGACGCCGCGCTCGAAAATTGATAATCTCCCTTAAAGGCAGTCGGGCTGCTGGACGAGGAGGTATCTCGGGCGGAGATCATCGGCACGTACAAAGTTGAGAGCTGCGGCAAAGCGCTTAAGCATGACCACGGCAATTTCGAGGTAACCGCCGAGTAGCAGCCATCAGCGCGGGCGAAGGCCGCCGTGTGCCAGTGGCACGTCCCGTGAAAGGTACACTTTCATCCGCGCCGGAGGTGCGGCCTCGCCCTGTCCTCTGCCGACGAACGAGCGAGGGAAGGAAGGATTCGGGATTCTTCGCTACAGCGGCTTTCGCTCTAGAATGACACAAAAAAAGAGCGGGCAAAGAAGGACATCTTGAAATTTGGACCCTCACCCGCGCCTCGGCGGCTTGGCGCGGCCTCTCTCTGTCAGAGAGAGGCTAGATCCGGAGCCGGGCGCGCGGGGCGGGTTTGGTGCCCCCTGGCAGATTCGAACTGCCGACCCCAGGATTAGGAATCCTGTGCTCTATCCATCTGAGCTAAGGGGGCAACCCCTGACAAGTGAGAAAGGTTACGCCGATGCGGGTCGCGGACCAAGGGGAATGCGCCGGGTCGATCTGTCCGGCCGGGATGAAGAACTGAGGGCGCGCTGAAGCTTAAAGTTGCTTCGGCGTCGTCTTGCCCGGGCCCTGGAGCGCGTAGTGCATAGCGTAGTCGGAGTCACCGCCGGCCTGCACCCACAGCGCCAAGTCGGCCAGGGTGGGATCCTCGCGAGCGACCGCCATGTCGCGCAGGATACCGACCGTCGCGGCGCGCTCGCTCTCGATCTGTTCGCGCTTGACGAGCAATTCATCGGCCTGCATCTTCTGCAACTGCGCCTGCGCGCGGATGAACTCGACGTTGGCGGCGTTGAGTTCGCGACTGGATTGCGTGCTTATGTAGCCGGTCGCCGTCGTGCCAGCCGTGCCGGCAAGCGAAGCCGCGCCCTCGACCCCGGGCGCCGCAAGCGCGGCGCATCCGGAAACCATAAACCCCAATGCAACCAAGGCGATGATTCGCGCTGACATGTTGTGAAGCGTATGACGCATTGCTTTTTACCGCGTGCGCGGGCCTATACGGACGCTACTGAGTAGAACCAGAAATCCCGTGCTCTATCCGTCTTAGCTAAGAAGACGCTCGGACAAGCGAAAAAGTTACGCCGACGCGGGTCTGGCGGCAGAACCCTCACCTACCTCGCTGCGGCCGGCCTCCGCGTGTCCGTGACACCTCCCGTGAAATAACGGGCGAGGTATCACAGAGGCGGGTTTTTTTCACCGGTCTCCCGCGAGAGGGGATAAGTCGCACGCAACGCTACATCCTAACTTGGGCGAGGTATCAGAGGGGCGGGACGGCGGAAAGAACGCCGGACTGTGCGAACCAACGCGCCAACAATGTTGGCTGGTGCGACGAGAGTGAGCAGGCTCATCGGAGCCGACAATTCAAATTGAAATCGTGCACAAGTCAAAATGAAAAGAATCGCGAAGCCGCAGATTCCCGACTTATAGCGAGTACATCTCTAAGTCTCTCTAAGTGCGCCAAGCGCATCATTAGCGAATGGTTTCGATAGCTGCTCCTGGGGCTTCGGGTTTGGCAAGCGTTTTGCTGACTGTCATCCGAATACCGCGGACAACATGAATGCGTGTCCGTCGAACATTCTGGATTGGAGGGGAGTTTGATGAACCTATTAGTAGGGAGGAATCGTGCGAGGCGCAGGCTGGTTTTAACCTTCAGCGCCAGCATGATGGTCTTGGCGGTTGCGTTGCATGGAGTATCGGCGTTCGCCGATGACGAATCCGGGCCGGCGGACGGCTGCGCGCCGTCACTGGTAAGCGAGGGTTTCTTTCCGCGCTTCGCTGACACTTACAGGATATGTTGCTTAACTACTTCAAGGATCCCGCTAACCTTCCTGCCTACTGGGCTAATGAAGGCAAGCCGGTTCCGACTCCGAGCGACCAGCCGCCCTCATACCGTGGCTCGCCGCCGCCGCTTGACGAGCCGCCGTTCGCATATTCGACTTTCCCCATTGGCGCAACCGAAACGATCGGTTACCAGGGCGGTTATAACACAAGCTACGCAAGTCCTTTGATGAATACGCTCTGGTGCGGCCCTTATGGCAAGTTCATCAAGAACAGCCGGGTTGAGGTCTTCGGCTGGGTCAATCCCGGCTTCAACGCAGTACGTCGAACAGCGAATTCCGCATCGGCCATCCGAGCGGCGCCAACAATCTGATCGGTACTGGCGGCAACGGTTTCGTCGCATACGACGTCTACCCGAACACGATTCAACTCGATCAGCTCACTCTGTATGTGCAACGGATGGCGGACGAGGTGCAAACCGATCACTTCGACTGGGGCTTCCGTCTCGCGAACCTGTTCGGATCGGATTACAAGTACACGTTTACTCACGACTACTTCAGCGACCAGTACATCAGGGCCCACAATCGATACGGCTACGACCCGGTTATGGCCTACGTCGATCTGTATTTCCCATGGGTCGCAGAGGGAATGAACCTCAGGATGGGACGGTACATTTCGATCCCGGATATCGAGGCCCAGCTTGCCCCTGACAACCTGATGGCCAGCCACTCCGACGTTTACTCGCCCGATCCGTACACCCAGACCGGCATCGTCGCTTCCATAAGATGGAATAAGAACTGAACGACTCAGGTTGAGTTTTCGGGCGGCAACGACGTTGCCTTTTGGGACGCCAGGAACGTCAAGCCGACACCCGCGTTTTGTGTCCAATGGCTCTCCGACAGCGGCAACGACGACATCTATCCCTGCATCAACGGCATCAACGACGGCAAGTACGCGTACAACAATCTCCAACACCTGGTTCTTACCTGGTACCACAAGTTCGCGGGGACGCAGTGGGATATGGCCACAGAGGCCTACTACATGTGGGAACGCGATGTGCCGAACTTGAAGAATCCGGAAGCCGCTAGCCTGTTGATACCAAACGCGAATGGAGCTTACTGTTCCGGGGGAGCCGAAGGGCCTCTTACCTGTACGGCCCCTGAGTATGGAATAGTGAACTATCTCAATTACCAGTTTCGCCCGAATGCGATGCTTAGCATCCGAAGCGAGTTCTACGATGACTTCAAGGGACAACGTTTTGGCTTCCCAACGGACTACTCCGAAAATACGATCGGTATTACGTGGTTCGTTGGCAGCGTGATCGAGATCCGGCCGGAAGCGAGGTTCGACTACTCATACGAGGTGCCGGCCTTTGATGGCGGGAGGAAATGGGGCCAGTTCACCTTTGATACAGACGCTATCTTTTTCTACTGAGATGAAGAGCGAACGACGCGATTGGATAACAAGTTGAACCCGGGGTGATACGTGCGCATGCCCTATCAAGGTGTTCAGGAGAGCAATTTCAGATGGGAGGTATAGATGCAAACTGATAGATGGATTAGATGGACAAGATCGCGCCTGGGACTCGCGGTATTGTCTCTGTGCCTGCTGGCGCCACTATCGGGCTGTTGGAATGCGCTGGACGCGCAAACCTCGGCCATGTACGGCGCGGCGATTGGCGCTCCAATAGGCGGCATTTTCGGCTGTTCTCTTGCTTATAGCTTTGCTAGTGCCCATCATGAAGGGACGGCTTTTGCGATTGGATGTCCGGTAGGTGTTGCGGCCGGTGCCGCAATAGGCGGGGCAATGGGCTATCTGATGTATGGTCCGCCGCCGAAGCAGTGGACGCCACCTCCTAAGCCCTCAGCATCCCCGCCATCCCCGAGTCGCGCAAGCCGCTCCGCTACCTCCGGTCAACCAGAAGCTGGTGCTACGCGGAGTGCATTTCGATTTCAACAAGTCGAAGATTCGCCCGGGTGATGCCGCGGTTCTGGATGAAGCCGCATCGACACTCAAGGCCAATCCGAACGTGATGGTCAACGTCAACGGCTACTGCGAAGCGGTCGGCGGCGAGGAATACAACTTGAAGCTGTCCGATCGACGCGCTGATGCCGTGGTGGACTACCTGGTGAAAGCCGGAATCCCGTCGAGCCAACTGATGGCACACGGCTACGGCAAGACTGACTTCGTTGCCACCAACGACACGGATGAGGGCCGCGCGCAGAACCGGCGCGTCGAGCTGGTACCACAGCAGTAAGCGATCACGCGGGCGGGCGCGAGATCCCGGAGAGGGAGCGCCCGCAAATCCAACCCCCTAACCCCCTTCCCTCGGTGTCATAGACCCGGGGGAAGGGGAAACCCTGCCGGCGGCGCTCAGCGCGATACTTCCGCGAGTGCGGTCAGGAATCGTTGCCTAGCCCATCCTTCGCGAAGCGGTGCGATGAAGAAAATCGCGGCGTTGCGCATCTCGAAGCGCCACGCGCCAGCGTCGCGCCGGTAGCGATCGAGGTAGCGGCCCGCGCCGACTACCGCTTCGCCGGAGGTCCGATCGACGGCAGTAAGCTCGAAATAGCAGTCGCCTGACGCGCGGTCGCCGTCGATGGAGACGCGATGATTGTGGACCGTGTGCGCCATGTCGCGCAGCGCAGCCGGCACCATCACGGTGAAGAAATTGCGCAGCTCGGCGCGCCCGCGCGAGACCATCGGCGCCATCCCGCCGCCAGCGCCGTGGAAGTCGCACGACGCGTCCTCGGTGAAGCAGCGTTCAACGAGTTCGTCGAAATGCCCGTCGTCGACGAGAAAGCAGTAAGTGGCCGCGAGTTCGCGAATCTCCTCGCGATCCTCGAGAATCCGCAGTCGTTGTTCGATGCTCGAGCCGGTGGTGTCCAAGGTTATTCCCTCCCGTTTGGTACGGATGGCGGCGGGCGTACTTCGCTACAGCATCGAGGCCGCGATCAGGCCCAGGTAGTTGTTCTCGCCGTCGGCGATCGTGCACGCGGTGGCGTCGCGCAGAAGCATCTCGGCCGCGTACTCGCGAGTCATCCCGTTACCGCCGTGGAGCTGCACCGCCATGGTCGCGACCTCGAAGGCCGCGTCGGAGCAAAAGACCTTCGCGGTGATCGACTGATCGAGGCGGGCGGGCTCGCCGCGCGAAAGCCGGGTGAGGTTGTAAACGTAAACGTCGCGCGAGAGCGCGTGCGAGGCGCGAACCAACGACGCCATGCGGAACAGCCGGGCGCGCACCGATTGATGCTCGAAGATGGGACGTCCGCCCTGGATGCGCGTCCTGGTGTAGGCGAGCGCGCAATCGAAGGCGGCGCGCGCGATCCCGGTCGCCATCGCGCCAACCGCCGCGTTGAAGGCGGTGAGAGTGCCCTCGACATGGGCGGGATAGGTTGCGCCCTGGGCGATCATGTAGCGGCGCGGGATGCGGACCTCGTCGAAAAAAATCTCGCCTTGCGGCAAAGCGCGGAATGCATGCTTGTCGAGCGGACGCCCGCGCGAAATTCCGGGAAGATTGAGCGGCACGAAGCATACGCCACCGTTGTCCAGAGCGTCGCTCGAGCCGAGCTGCACGTTCACCACGGCCACGGTTGCGATGGGTGCATTGGACACCCAGGCGGACTTCTGACCGCTTAAGACCCACGAGTCTCCGTCGCGCCGTGCGATCAGGTTGCCGCGGGCTTTTACTTTGAGCTCGGGGCGCATCACACCAAGATGGTCGGAGCCGTGATCCGGCTCCGTGATCGCCCAGCATCCGATAATCGAGGCACCGGTCTGACTGAAGTAAGGCGCGGAGAACTCGGCGATCAACTCGGCGTTGCCGGTCGCCAGCGCGGCCCCTGCAGGATAGGAGGCGAGAAAAATGACGCCGGCCAGCCCGACATTTCCCCACGCCAATTCCTCGAGCACGATGTGCGCGGTGGTGGGCGACGCCTCAAGCCCGCCAAGCGCGGCCGGTGCGCTCAGCTTGGTAAAGCCCAGTTCCGCCGCCTGGGCCAGAACGCTATACAGCGGCGAGCCGGGCGCGATGGCAGCCTCGGGCGTCATCCTGTCGATCGCAATGCCGGCGGGACGCAGGACCTCGGCGGCGAAACGGCGAGCGGTATCGCGGATTTGCAGCTGCTCGGCGGTCAGGCTCAGGTCGTACTCGAAGGCTTCGTACGATTGCGCGGCGGTTTCCATCTGTGGATGTCCTCGTTGGTGCGCTCTGGCAGGCGGTTGGACGCCAATCGCGGCGCTTGCCGCAATGGCACTCGCTATCGCGCGCGCAGTCAACCGGAATTTGCGTTTTGAGTCTGTGATTCCCAGTCCGCTATAGACCCGACGGCCTCCCTGTGCAAGGTTCCGGGCCGGTTTGTTCCACGGCCTTTGCCGACGCCGCGGGAAGCGCGTAGTCTTGAGCCGGACGTTTGTTTTCTATCGCTGTTTGTCGGGAACAAAATAAACAGGAGCCTGAACAATGAAACACACAACTAGTTCCGCAGTGGCTATTTGTGTTGGTATTGCGATGGTGTGGCTAGCCGGCTGTGCGTCCAGCACTCATGGCACGGAAACCGCGACGACCAGCGAATCCAGTACTACCAATCCGCGTGTGTTGGCGCCGGCCGTGAGTTCAAGCACTACCACGACTACCCAGCATGACAACGCCACCGTGCAAGGCACGTATACGCCTCCGGATAAGAACACACCATACCGGTGGTCCGGTACAAACGCTTACTACGTTCAGTGACGCACAACCGGCCTGGCAGGCTGTATTGCCCGGCATCGCGACGAACGACGATGTGCCCAATTAAGAGCTAAGTCATGGCAGAGTTGGTAAAGCCCCATCCCATCGACTGGACTGAGCGGCTGAAGAACTGGCGCGAGGCGCTGCTCACGATGAACCTGCCCGACGAGCGCATGGACGGCGTCTCGCGATGGCTTATCATCACGCGCGCAGGCGTCATCCCGATGACGCTGACGTCAGGACTTATCGGCGGGCTGCTTGCAATGCGCGCAACCAATCCTAACTGGTTATATTTCCTGCTAGGTCTGATCGGGCTGGGCGTCGCGCACGCATCCAACAATCTTATCAACGACTACTTCGACCTGACCGGCGGTATCGACACGTCGGAAGCGCCGCGCGCCTTGTATGCGCCCCATCCCGTGCTCGCGGGCTGGGTTACCCGGGCGGAACTCCTACGCGCGATCGTCGTGCTCAACCTGATCGACGCGGCGATCATGGTTTTCCTTTTCGTGGTGCGCGGATGGGCGGTGGTCCTATTCGCATTGGCCGGACTGTTCATCAGCGTGTTTTACGTTGCACCACCGGTGCGTTTAAAGCATCTCGGACTGGGCGAGCCCGGCGTGTTCATCGTATGGGGCCCACTGATGGTCGGTGGCACGTATTTCATCACGACCGGCGAATTACCAGCCTGGGTCTGGGTTGCGTCGCTTCCCTACGCGATACTCGTGACCAGCGTTCTGATAGGCAAGCACATCGACAAACTTCCCTACGACTCCACCAAGGACGTGCACACGTTGCCGGTGATCCTCGGCGAGAAGCGGGCTCTACGGCTCAACCAGGCGCTGATGATTGCGTTCTACCTGCTGGTCGTAGCGATGGTCCTGACGGGTACGCTCGGGTTCGGCGCGTTACTCGTGCTCGGCGGGCTGCCGATCCTATGGCGGGTGCTCAAGCTCTATTCGAATCCCAAGCCGGCTTCGCCACCGCCAGGATATCCGGTATGGCCGCTGTGGTATGTGTCGGCGGCTTTCGTACATACGCGGCGCGCCGGCGCGCTGTTCGTACTCGGTCTCTTCCTGAACTGGATCTTCGGAATGTAGTCCGCCGCCTCCGCGGTCGCTGTCGGGGTTATTCGAATGATTCGACGTAAGTATGCTGCGCAGCCCGTCACTACCAGAGTTGAACCAATGCCGCACATCGCGAGGCTATTGTCCGCGTTGTTGATCCTCGCGGCGCTGGTCGTCGCCAGCGGATGCCGCCATGCGGTGCGCGAGCAACGCGTGCTCGATCCCGCATCGCGCCGAGTCACCGCATCGGGCACAGTCGCCGGCTACGTCGGCGCATACGGCAGTCACGCATGGCTCGGCATCCCGTTCGCCAAGCCGCCGGTCGGGGCGCTGCGATGGCGAGCGCCGCAGCCTGCAGAAGCATGGACCGGTACGCGCGAGGCGCTCAATTTTGGCTCGGCGTGCACGCAGTTCCCAAGCCCGATCGGCGGCCTCGATACTGCTCGCCCGGGGCAGCCGGTCGGCAGCGAGGATTGTCTCTATCTGAACGTGTATGCGCCACGGGTTGCCGAGTCCGAGGTGCCCACGGGCAGCGCGCGGTGGCCGGTGATGGTGTGGATACACGGGGGCGGTAACTCGGTTGGTACCGGGGCGTTGTACAACGGCGGTAACCTGGCGGCGACGCACAAGGTCGTGGTGGTGACGATCAACTATCGCGTCGGCCCCTTCGGCTGGTTCCGCCACGCCGCACTGCGAGGTGAGGGCACGAATGAACTCGACCAATCGGGTAACTTCGCCATCCTCGATATCATCCGTTCGCTCCAATGGGTACGCGACAACGTGGGAGCTTTCGGCGGTGATCCGGGCAACGTAACAATCTTCGGCGAATCGGCAGGCGCCAACAACGTGTACATGCTGCTGTTGGCTCCGCAAGCGCACGGGTTGTTTCATCGCGCGATCTCCGAAAGCGGTGGCCTGAATATGAATACCATCGCCGAGGCCGAGCACTTCACCGACGATGCCGAACCGGGTCGCACCAACAGCTCGAATGAAGTGCTGGTGCGGCTGCTCATCAAAGACAAGCGCGCCGCCGACCGCGCCTCAGCCAAGACACTGCTCGCCACGATGAGCGCCGCAGATATCGAGCGTTACCTGCGCGGGAAGACGAATTTCGAGATTCTCCTGGCCTACATGCCGACGCCCGCAACCGCCATGATCGAGATGCCGAAAGTCTTTGGCGACGGCGTGGTGCTGCCACAAGACGATCCCCTGCAACACTTCGCGCGTGCCGACGGGTACAACCGGGTTCCCGTGATCGTCGGAACCAATCGCGAGGAGAACAAGCTGTTCCTGTTCGGCGACCCGGCGCGGGTGCAACGCATTTTCTGGCTCGTGCCGCGCCTGCGCGACGAGGCGGGTTACAACCTCAGTGCCGAGTACATGTCCAGGTTTTGGAAGGCGGCCGGCGCCGACGAGCCGGCGGCAGCGATGCGGACGACTCAGGACAACGTGTTCGTTTACCGCTTCGATTGGCACGAGGAGCCGCGTGTGATGGGCGCGGATCTATCCATCATGCTCGGGGCTGCGCATGGTTTTGAGATCCCGTTCGTCTTCGGCCACTTCGATCTCGGACGCCAGGCCAACGTCATCTTCTCCGAGGACAATGAACCAGGCCGCCTGGCGCTCAGCAAACAGATGATGTCGTACTGGGCCGAGTTCGCCTATAGCGGCGCACCCGGCCGCGGTCGCGACGGCCGGCAGCCCCAATGGTCGGCGTGGGACAACAGTGTGCCCACCAATCCGAAGTTCATCATCCTGGACACACTGGCCGACGGC
>Ga0187859_10000651_pt1 | contig 23014 bp, 22 predicted proteins | sample June2016WEW_10_1_2_FD_133019 | JGI IMG/M metagenome (GOLD analysis project Ga0187859, IMG submission 133019) | Peatland microbial communities from SPRUCE experiment site at the Marcell Experimental Forest, Minnesota, USA - June2016WEW_10_10 | ecosystem: Environmental > Terrestrial > Soil >...
GCACGGCACGCTTGGGATCAGGCTCTTCCAAGCCAAGCTCGAACCGCATCATGAAATCGATCCACTGCTTGGGCCGCTGCCGCAGCGAATCGACAATCGGGATCGCTTCCAGCTTGGTCAGCCCGTAATTTTCGAAAACTTCGAGGACTTCCCGCGCTTCTTCCTCCGGGATCTCCTCCACTTCCCTCTGTTCGCGGCGCAGCTCACTCTGATAATGATCGGCATCGTTACGCGCCGCCAGATATCCGCCCAAACCCATGGCGATCGAGCCGGCCGCGATCTCCGCCAGTCCAGCCACCACGATGACGCGCGTAGTAATATCGGCGCCCGACAACCCGGCCGCCAATGCGAACGGCACGGTGAGCCCATCCGCCATTCCAATAACCACATCGCGTACGAATTCCGAAGCCGTGAAGTGCGTCTCAATGTGCGGCGTTTGCGGCATGTTCCTACAAGTATCGCCCAGTCCTACAATATCTGTCCCCCTCATTCGTCTATAACCGTAGGTGAGCAACATAGCTATAGAGCAGATGGCACTCGATCAGGACCAACGCATCTCGGAAGTGGTCACACGGGAGCAGTCCCGGCTGCGCAGTTTCATCCGCCGGCGCGTGCCCGACCAGCGCGATGCAGAGGACATTCTGCAGGACGTCTTCTACAAACTGGTGGAAGCGAACCGCCTGCTGATGCCGATTGAGCACGTCACCGGCTGGCTGTTTCGGGTGGCGCGCAATCGCATCACCGATCTTTTTCGCAAGAAACAGCCGGAAAGCTTCAGCGATACAGCCGTCGCGGATGAGGATGGCGAACTTTTGCGATTGGAAGACCTGCTGCCTTCGCCCGACGCCGGACCGGCGGCGCTTTACGCTCGCCACGTACTTCTGGATGAACTCGAGTTGGCGATTGACGAGCTAACGGAGGAGCAGCGCGAAGTGTTTGTCGCGCACGAGTTGGAAGGGCGCAGCTTCAAGCAGATCGCCGCTGACACCGGAGTGAGCGTGAATACACTGCTCGCGCGCAAGCATCAGGCCGTACTGCATCTGCGCCAACGGTTGCAAGGCATTTACGACGAATTTAGGAAAGTGTGAGGAATTGAAGATGAAGAAGAAATGGATTTTCCTGGCTCCGCTGGCCGTTCTGGCGTTAGTCGCGTTTATCGCCCTCGGCGGCGAATTAGTGCTGCTACTGTGGAATTGGCTCCTGCCGCCGCTCTTCGGCTGGCATCAGATTACGTTCTGGCAAGCGCTTGGAATTCTGGCTCTTTGCCGCATTCTGTTCGGCGGATGGGGAGGCCACGGTTCCGGGCGCTCCAAGTTTCGCGGTCGAATGCGCGATCGCATGGGCAAACGCTGGGAACAAATGACCCCTGAGGAGCGCGAACGCTTTCAGCAAGGCATGCGTGGACGTTGCGGCTTTGATCCTTCGCCGAGTGAGAGCCCGGGGAGCGGCGGCGTGAGATAAACTTACTGGAGTCTTACCATGGAAAGAACCCGGCTTTCGACCAAAGGGCAGATCATCCTGCCGAAGGGCATCCGTGTTTCTCGCGCCTGGATCCCCGGCACCGAATTCACCGTCGAAGAGACCAGCGACGGAATCTTGCTGCGCCCCGCCGCCCGCTTTCCAGAAAGCGACCTTAAAGAAGTGGCGGGCTGTCTGCGGTCCAAACGCAAGCCAAAAACGCACTCCGATATGCGGGCCTCCATTGGCCGCGAAGTGATGAGACGTCATGATCGCGGTCGATACTAACGTATTTGTAAGACTGTTGACCGATGACGACTTGAAGCAGGCGGCCGCGGCCCGTCCTTTGTTCGCACGCGAGCCAATCTTCCGGCGCGTCGTTTGTCTAGTTGGACAAGTCCTTCGTCAGGCACGCGAGCCGCGCAGGGGTGTCTGCTATCTCAGGCGCCTAGGCAAAAGCGTGCTATCGGACAGGGGTCACCTCGCAGCGTTCGCGGCCTCTTCTTTCAAGTACTTCCCCGTATACGAATTCGGCGCGGCCGCAATTTGCTCGGGCGTACCTTGCACCACGATTTCGCCGCCCCGATCGCCGCCCTCCGGTCCTAGGTCGATCACCCAATCGGCGCTGCGAATCACATCCAGATTGTGCTCAATAATCAAAATGCTGCCGCCGTTCTCGATCAATCGTTGGAAAGCGGACAGCAACTTCGCGATGTCATCGAAGTGCAGTCCAGTTGTGGGTTCGTCGAAAATATACAAAGCGCCGTCGCACGTGGCCTGCGCCAAATGGGCGGCCAGTTTCACGCGCTGCGCTTCTCCGCCGCTGAGCGTTGTAGCCGATTGTCCCAGCCTCAGGTAACCCAAACCCACGTCGTCCAGCACTTTGAGCTTCGTCACCAGGCGTTTGTTTTCGGAAAAGAACGACAGGCCTTCTTTCACCGTCAACTGCAGCACCTCATGAATGTTCAGGCCTTGGTAGCGAATATCCAGGATGCTGCTCTTGAAGCGTGTTCCCTTGCACTCCTCGCACACCAGCTCGACATCGGCCAGGAACTGCATCTCCACCGTGACCGTCCCATCACCCTGGCAATTTTCGCAGCGGCCGCCGGGGATGTTGAACGAAAAATGGCCGCCGTTGTAGCCGCGCTTTTTGGCGTCCGGAGTAGATGCAAATATGTCTCGAATTATGTCGAACGCCTTGATGTACGTCACCGGATTCGATCGCGGCGTTCTGCCGATGGGCGACTGATCCACCAGGATCACCTCGCGCAGCAGCTCCACTTTCTCTACGCGCCGGCAGGTGACCTTCTCAGCCGTGCGCGGCGCATCTTCATCCAGTTCCTCCTTGGCGGGCTGCCGCAGCTTCTGCTCGATAGATTGAAAGATTACATCATGCACCAGCGTGGATTTGCCGGATCCGGAAACGCCCGTCACCGCAACCATCATGTTGAGAGGGACCGCAACATCGATGCCCTTCAGATTGTGCGCGCGGGCACCGAAGAATTTGACCACTCGCTTGGGATCCACCGGGCGGCGCTTGGCTACTCGCGCAGCGCGCATCTCGCCCCGCAAATACCGCGACGTCAGCGAACCCGTCCCGTCCTGCAAAATCTTGCCGTAGGAGCCCTCGAAGATAATTCGACCGCCCAGTTCTCCCGCTCCGGGCCCCAAATCCACAATATGATCGGCCGCGCGCATCACATCGGCGTCATGCTCCACCACCACAATGGTGTTGCCAAGATCGCGCAGTTCCTCCAGGATCCGGATCAACCGGCCCGTATCGCGGCTGTGCAGTCCGATGGACGGCTCATCCAGCACGTAGCAAGCTCCCACCAATCTCGATCCAAGACAAGTCGCGAGCTGGATGCGTTGCGCCTCGCCGCCGGACAATGTCGACGACAGGCGGTCCAGCGTCAGGTAATCCAGGCCGACATCATTCAAGAATTTCAGCCGCTGCCGGATCTCCACCAGAATCTTGTCCGCGATGGCGGATTCTTCGGGCGTAAGATCCAGCTTCAGAAAGAATTCGTAAGCTCGCGCGATGTTCAGCCGCACGACATCCGCGATGGTGCGTCCGCCGATTCGAACGTTCAGCGCCTCCGGGCGCAGCCGCGACCCCATGCAATCCGGACACTGCGCATACCCGCGATACCTGCTCAGGAACACGCGCACGTGTACTTTGTATTTCTTGGTTTCCACCTCGGCAAAGAATTTGTGGACGTGCTCGTGGATCAGCGCCTGTTCCTCTGCCGTCAGATCGCAGAACGGCACATTCCAGCGCACCTTACCGCGCGTGGATTTGCGGAAATGCGCCACGTACCACTGATGCTGCTCCTTCGTCCAGGGCTGCACCGCGCCTTCGTCCAGCGAGAGGCCCGTATCCGGAATTACCAGATCCAGGTCATAGTCGATGGTGTTTCCAAATCCCTGGCAGCGCGGGCACGCGCCCATGGGATTGTTGAAGCTGAAAAGTCCCGGCTCGGGCGTTGCCAATTCGATGCCGCACTGTTTGCATGCAAACTTCTCGTTGAAGAGCAGCGTAACGGGCGGTGGATTCTGCGGCGTGGCTTCCTCAAAGATTACTTCGCCGCCTTCGCGGTAACAGATTTCGGTGGTGTCGACGATGCGTTGATGCAGGTCCGGCGTAATGACGAAGCGGTCCACCAATATAAAAACGGGCTGTGAGAAATCGATGTCCAGCAATGATTCCGGTGTGGAAAATTCGAAAACGCGTCCCTTTTGATAGAGTCGATTGAAGCCTTTCTTGCGCAGCTCGAACAGTTGATCGCGCAAGGCTTCCGTAGTGGCGCCGCGGCGAACCGGAAACAGCGCGTACCAGCGCGTGCCCTCCTTCTGCTGCAGCATGGTTTGCGCCACCTGATCCACCGTGTCTCGCACCACTTGTTGGCCGCACTTGGGGCAATAGCTGCGGCCCACGCGCGCATAGAGCAGACGCAGAAAATCGTAGATTTCGGTGGACGTGGCTACGGTGGATCGTGGATTCCGCGTGGTGTTTTTCTGCCGGATAGCGATGGGCGGCGCGATGCCAGAGATTTCATCCACATCCGGCTTTTCCATGCGCTCCAGAAATTGCCGCGCGTAGGACGAGAGCGATTCCACGTAGCGCCGCTGCCCTTCCGCGTACACCGTATCAAACACCAGCGACGATTTGCCCGATCCGGATACACCGGTCACCACCGTGAGTTGATTGTGCGGAATCGCGAGCGAAACGTTCTTGAGATTGTGGACTCGCGCTCCACGGATGAGTATGGATTCTTCCAAGGGGTTGCTTCAGGAAAGCAGGCACGCACCCGCTGTCTACCTTGATTATCTCAAGAAGGTGTTTCGATTGTTTACCGCGCCAGAAGAACCGGCTCACTCATCACGGTCGCGGTTCGATAACACGTTTTCGAAAAAAACTCCAGAAGCCGCTCCTCCGATGTATGTAATGCTCGGCGGCTTCTGGAGTGTTAACCCACGAAGAAGGATAAAGAGGGTTAAACAACCTTTCTGTGGTTTTTCACAGGTTCCTTGGAATTGACGTTTCTACTCCGATTGATCTGGTTCATGCGATGGACCGCGGCGCCAATGGCCTCCGCAAGCGGTTTCTCCTGCGTCCCGATTCCGCCCCAGCTAAACAGCAGCGAGCAAGTTCCATGGGCGCGCTGCTGGAACTCCCAAAGCTGTTCGGAGATTTGGTTCAAGCGGCCCTGAGCTTCCGCGCCTTGCTGACCCGGACAGATCATCACGAACTCGTCTTCGGTGGTCCGGCAACCGAAATCGTTTTCTCCCAGCAGACCCGCGACACAGGCTGTGACCAACTGCAACAGGCTTTCATCGGATGAGCGCTGGCGCGTTCTTACCAGGTCAATCAACACAACCAAACCGGTAAATGGCTTGGTGAGGTGGAAGAGCACTTCAAGAGGCCACTGGTTGAACATGCCCACCGGAACCAGGTGCTGCATCGGCGGAACCGGCGTGACATCGATAACAACTCCCTGCGCGGCTTCCAATTGGGACATCACCCGAGGCGAAGCGGGTTGAGCCGCCGATTGCTGTCCGTCCCACAAGAAAGTGTCCACAGCAGCGGACTGGGCCGGCTTGCTCTTCACGAATGGACGTCTTCCCTTCCGGCGCGCCACGATAACATTGCTCTCGAGAGTTCCTGCCTGGCTTTCACAAAATCAAGCCCTACGGCGACGCCTGCGGCGGCTAGAATTCCGTAGCTCAAAATCTGGATTGCGTTTGCGATTTCCATTGTCCTGATTGCAGTTTACAAGCGTGCCAAGGCGCGACAAATAGGTCCTAAGATTCAAAAGCGAATAGTACGAAGTGGCACTTACGGCGACGGATAGTCTAGAACGGAAGTACTACTAATCCGCGAGGCACGCCAGCGCCTTTTTCGCCGTTGTGCTCAACGGAACCTCATGGAGTTTCGACTTGGCCAACCAACAAAAGCCTTCCGGGACAAGCGCTAAAGACGCCCGGAAAACCTGGCACACGAAATTAGTGTTCACGATGGTATGCCGGAATTGGCCAATCCTCGTTCCCAATTTCGCGGCCGTCAATTGACCCGGCTCCGGCAGTTCCCAAAAGCCCGCCAACCGGCGATTTTCCTGCGGCCTCTGCCAAATCAGGATTTTGCCCGCTCTCTCGATGACAAGCAAATCTTTCTCCACACGCAGGGAAACGGGCCGCACGGACTTGACCGGCAATTCATTCTGCATTCCCATCTCATACGCCACGCATTGGCGCGCCACGGGACACTCCCGACATTGTGGCTGCTTCGGCACGCACACTAACGCGCCCAGTTCCATAAGCGCTTGATTGAATTCTCCGGTTCTCTTCGCATCGAGCATCTGTTCAGCAACCGATCGCAACCGGTTGCGCACGGGAACGGAATCCACATTTCCCTGTTCGCCCGTGAAACGGCTCAGCACCCGAAGGACGTTGCCGTCCACTACGGCGTGCGGTAAATCGAATGCAATGCTGGCGATCGCAGCCGCCGTATAATCGCCGACGCCCGGCAAGCTACGGATCGAGGGATATTCGCGCGGGAAGGCTCCCAACTCCCCAATCTTCTGAGCGGCACGCTGCAGATTGCGCGCCCTCGAATAATAACCCAAGCCTGCCCAGGCCGCCAGCAACTCCTGCTCGGGCGCGGAAGCGAGCGCACCCACGTCCGGAAAACGCCCGAGGAACCGTTCGAAGTACGGAATCACCGCAGCCACGCGTGTTTGCTGCAGCATGATCTCGGAAATCCACACGCGGTAAGGATCCCGCGTACGCCGCCACGGCAAGTCCCGCTTGTGTTTCCGGTACCAGGCGAGAATTCTCCGCCGTATCCATTTAACATCCACCTTGTTTCGAGCGCTCCTCACCAGCCACCAACCGCCAGCCACCAGTCACTGATATCATGCATTCGTGAAGGCTTCCCGCGTCGTCGGCCTGCTCATCCTGGTTCTTATTATCGCGGGAGTTGTCTACGCCTACTACCCCCCGTTTCGGTTGCTCACCTGGGTGGCCATGGGCCGCAGTCCGGTTTGTCCACTGCGGGAAGCGCTGAAGTCGGACGAGAATCTGAAGCGGCAGGTTGCCTACAAAGATCAGATCTTGAACTCGAGCAAGCTACTCCAACAAGACTCGCCTGGTTACGAGCTTTGGGAAACGCCGCGGGGCCGCTACTGGGTTCCCACCGGCAGCCGTTATGTCTTGCCCTTCAACCTGGCCGAGCAACAGCGCAAGATCTACGGCACCGGAGATTATGGCCCGCACCCGGGCGACATCACCTTGGATTGCGGCGCCAATGTTGGCGTAACGGTGCATGAAGAATTGGCGGCCGGCGCCAAAACCGTTGTCGCCATCGAGCCCGCGCCTGAAAATCTGGAATGCCTGCGCCGCAACTATTCGAAGGAAATCGCGGCCGGCCAGGTGATCCTGGTGCCCAAAGGAGTTTGGGACAAGGAAGATTTTTTGACCCTCCGCGTGGACCCCAAGAATTCCGCCGCCGACTCTTTTGTGCTGCAGCGTGAGGGCGCGGTGGATCTAGAGAAGGTCCCGCTCACCACCATCGACAAGCTGGTGGCCGAGCTCAAGCTGGAGCGTGTGGATTACGTCAAGCTCGACATCGAAGGCGCCGAGCCGAAAGCGCTGGCGGGCGCGCGCGAAACACTCGCGAAATATAAGCCCAGGCTCTCCGTTGCGTCCTACCATCAACCTGACCACCCCAAGCTGATTCCCGAAATCGTACGAGCCTCGAGGCCCGACTACCAGATGCAATGCGGCCCGTGCGCGGAGGCCGAGCACTCCGTCCGTCCCGATGTCTTATATTTCAAATAGCCTCGTATTCTTCGTTTGCGTTTTCCTGTGCTCCTGCGCGCGCCATTTCCATGCGCAGGGCATCGTCCTGGCCGTCGACCCGGTTAATCGAACGGTTACCATTTCGCATCGCGCCATACCCGGATATATGGACGCCATGTCTATGCCATTCCACTTGGAGGCTGCTCGCGATCTCGCGCAGCTCACTCCCGGCTCGCGCATAGATTTTCAACTGAAGGTAACTCGCGGCGCCGTGACCGCGCGGCATATTCATTTACAGCAGACCGCCCTCGACGGCATCGCGCTTCCTAAAGCCGAAGCGAAGATCGCCATCGGCGAGCGAATGCCGGATTTCACGCTCACCGATCAAAGCGGCCGCGCCGTTCGACTATCCGGCTTCGCAGGGCAACTGGTGGCCGTCGACTTCATCTACACCCGCTGCCCGCTGCCGGATGTTTGCCCCCGCCTCTCCGCGAACTTCGCGCGGCTGCAGAAAAGATTTGCGGGAAAAATCGCGTTGCTATCCATCACGCTCGATCCCCAACACGACACTCCCGAAGTTCTCGCTGAATACGCCCAGCGTTGGCGCGCCGATTCCCGTACGTGGCTGTTTCTCACCGGCTCCGAGGAGGACGTCAAAAAAGTAGCCGGCCACTTTGGCGTAGTCTACTGGCCTGAAGAAGGCGCCATCACTCACACTTCATCCACAGCCCTAATCGATCGCGCAGGCAAGCTGGCAGCGCTGGTGGAAGGCTCCTCTTTCACCTCGCAGCAGCTAATCGATCTGGTTCGTACGGAACTCGACCGTACGCCAGCCCCGAGCCCCTAGTCCCCAGCCCCTCTTCACAACCCGACGCTCTTCAACGCCTCCCGCAACGCAACTTCGTCATGTGTGCCTTTGAGAAAACGGACCACTTTGCCATCCCCATCGATCAGAAAAACGCTGGGAATGCTATGGACGCGATACATGCCGCTCACCTTCCTGCCGGAATCGTCAAGTGTGTCAAATGGGAGCTCCACTTTCTTCACGTACCCCCGGGCGGTGCCCTTGCCCTCGTTGTTCACGCCGAATACCAGCAAGCCCTTATCCTTGAATGCAGCATGTATTTTGGCTAATTCGGGCAATTCGCGCCGGCAAGGTCCGCACCAGGTCGCCCAGAAGCTCAGTAGCACGGGATGGCCGCGCAACGCCGAAAGATGCACGCGTTCGCCATCCAGTGTTTTTAGCTCGAAGTCCGGCGCGGGACGGTTCAGCAAAAACGATCCCGTCTGTCCCGGGATTGGAACCGCGTCCACAAGTTTTGCTTTTTTCGGCGGATCGAAAACGAACGTGGAATCGGGTAACTTCCCACCCACCTGAAAGCTGGTGAAATTCATCGTCATTTGAGTCAGAACCTTCTGATGGTTCAAAACTCGAAAGTTCGCCCACAGCATGCGGCCGATGTTCAACCTGGTGGGGTCAGCGGTGAGATCGATCCGGCTCCTGCCCTGCTGGGCGTTCTCCCGGGAAACCACTCGCATCACCGGCCACTTCTCTTTCTTACCCTCAAATTTCACGTCCCCAAATCCGTTCGTATCGGCCATTGCAGCGGTCTTCGCCATTCCCGCCAGCGTCGGAATCACGAGACGAATGAATGTCTCCGTCAAGTCATGCTCCTCAGGAGATCTTCTTGGACTCGAATCTTCGGCGTCTTCGTCATCGTCGCCGACCACGGCAGCGGCTTCTTCCAACGTGTACTGCTTGAGCTTCGGCATGTATGCCCAGCTCTTTTGGCCATCGGAGGCCAACAGATATTCGTCTTTATTCACACCTTCCACGCGTAGAAAATACTTACCGGATGCCGCGACAGCGTATGTCACTTTGGCTTTCGCCAAAAGCCGCCCCGGCTGAGAGCCATTCTGCCAGGCTACTTCCAGGTCCCCTTCAAAGGCGTATTCCGTGGCTGATTCGCACTTTGCCGCGATATCTTGAATGACTTTGCGGACGTCAAAGGAAGCATTTTGGCCAGGCAAAGCACTAGACGTGCAAAAAACACAATAAACCAACAAGCAGCGGATTGGTATTGACATTTCCATCAGTTAATCGTAGCAATTGACGACTGCAAAAAAACGCCGACTGCAAAAAAACGCCGGCACCCATTTCCGGGGCCGGCGGTCATCCGGTTGTAACTGAGAATCTGTTATAGCAAATCTACTTCGTCGCCGGTGGAGCGCCTGGCAGCGTGTAGCGGAGATCGATGAATCCCATGTTCAGATTCGCGTTAGTGGGCGCGGTGCCCGTCGCCAGCCAGGGATTTCGCTGCAGATACGAATACTGCAAGATCAGGTTCAAGGCGCCCCATCTCGGGTTCTTTGCAAGTGTGAAGTTGCTGCCGAATGAAATTTCCTGAATCGCTCGATTCTGCCCGTCGCTCGAGAGCGGGCCGTATCCGATCAGCTTTCCGTTGGTATCTATTGCCGTATCCCTGCCGATGTAAACGCCGCCGTAGTAAGCGAATAGCAGCGCTCTCCCGGCGGTGGCTTCAAAGCCCGCTACTGTGGATGCGGAGTGCACCAGCGAGAGGTTTCCGTTGGCCTGGATGATGAAATCCGGAGCCTGTCCGAAAATGTAACGGCCCCCGCCATCGCTCCAGTAATTATTGTCAATGAGGCGGAAACCCTTGAACAACTCGAAGTTGAAGTTGAACTCCCCTCCGAAGCCAGCCTTGGTGAAGGTCTGGACAGGAGCAGTAGCGCTGAACGGACTCGCGATCCGATTCGTGGACTCCAAGCCCACGAATTCAAAGTGGGCCTTCTCGCTCGGATCGAAGGCCAATTTCGCGATGATATCCGGATGCAGAGACGATGCCGAAATAACGCTTGCTCCATTGTTCACTTGCGTTCCGAGGATGCTCGCGTAGGCTGCGGGACCTACGATCGCACTGCCACCGTTGCCTCCGCCAACATATGGCTCCGAGTTCTCCAGGGCGATTGCGAAAGCCGCCTTGTCGCCCCAATGGTACGCGCCGCGGAAGCCGGGAATTCGGCCCCACGTCAAGCCTAACTGGTAATTCACGTCCATGTCCTGGGAGAAGAAGACATCGCCGGGCAGAGGGGAAACCCCTTTCCTGTTCGGCGTCGCCAAGCTCCAGGACTGACCTGCCAGAAACTCCCAACCGTTTTTCCGGACATCCACCCAGAACAGTCTGAGACGAAAAACGTACGGGTTGCTACTGACAGCGAGTGCGCCGTTTGGGGGATTTCCGAGTTGACCCAAAAAGTCAGACTCCCAATATCCAATGACATTGAAATCCTTGAAGCTGGTGTCGACGCGCATGCCGATGCGCGAGTTCTGTGGGCTTAAACGCGTTTCGCCAATGCTTCCAGTTTGCGTGTTGCTGTAGGGAATGCTGCCAAAGTTAGTGCCAATACCCGACCCGGGATTTGTGGATCGCGTAACCGAAGTCATATCCATGAATCCCACTGGAGTGAAAAAGGCGTCGCCCAACTTGAACTGCAGCGGACTTGATGTGTCGCTGCTGGTTTGCGCCGGAGGCGCGATACTTATTGGAGTCGGCGGCGGCGTATTTGGAAATATCGGCGTCGTGCTGGCTACCAGCGGCCGCGTAGCCGGATCCAACGTGCGCGGACCGGCGGCATTACCACCTTGGGTCGCCGAGGCTTCCGTCCGCCCTGGCTGCTCGGGTTTCGACAACGCGTCCAGCCGGCGCGTAAGTTCTTCGATCTGCTTCTGCTGCAGCGCTAACTGCGCTTTCAATTGAGCGACATCATCGCCGCTCTTATCTTGGGCGAACGATACACCCATCAGACCCACTGCCAGGCCAGCCAGCGTGCCCAGGCGCGCCAAGCTTCTTATTGTCATGTTCCTGATCTCCTCCTCAGATTTTGAAGGCTAGAATAGCAATATTCGCGGCAATCGACCATCATCCGGCCGAGGCTCGGTTCTTATAGACAATAGCGGCTGAGGTATTACCGTGTAATGAACGGAATGTTACAAACGGGTTAAATTGTTACAGTGCCGGGCGAGTAAGGAAACTCTCACGCGAATGTCACAGACCTGGGATGAACAGGTGGAAAATAGTCAGTGAGATCCACCCGACCAGGGCGGATGCCGGGATGGTCAATATCCAAGCCCAAACGATGTTGGTCGCGATTCCCCAGCGGACTGCCTTAAAGCGCTGGATGGAGCCTACACCCGCGATGGCGCCCGCCGTGACATGAGTGGTGGAGACGGGCGGCGCCGGGTGCATGAAGTGGGCCGCGAAGATGATCGAAATGGCCGCCGCAGTCTCGGCGCAGAATCCGCTGCGCGGCTTCAATTTGGTCAGCCTGGCGCCCATGGTATGTATGATTCTCCAGCCACCCGACAATGTGCCCAGAGCAATCACTGTATAGGAGGACATCAGAACCCAATAAGGCACTTCGAACGTGCGCAGATGCTTCGAGCTGACCAGCACGGCGGTGATGATCCCCATGGTCTTTTGGGCATCATTGGTCCCGTGCGACAAGCTGAGCGCCGCCGACGAGACTAGCTGAAGCCTCCGGAAGTATTTGTCCATTCGCTTGGGGTTGAAATCGCGGAAGAGCCAATATACGGCCACCATCAGCAGCATCGCCAGAACCAGACCCATAAACGGCGCCACCACAATGAAAATCAAAGTGAGTGTCCAGCCGCTTCCGATCAATGCATCGAAGCAGTGCTGGATACCTTTGAGGCGCGCCACGTGTGCCATGGCGGCTCCCGCGTAGCCACCCAGTAGCGCGTGCGATGAACTGGTGGGCAGCCCGAACCACCAGGTGATCAAATCCCAGGTGATGGCGCCAACCAGTCCAGCCAGAATCACCCAGGGCGTTACGAACTCCAGGTGTACCATCCCGGCGCCCACGGTTTTGGCCACTGCAGTCCCCAGTAGAAAAGCCGCGCTGAAGTTGAAGAAGGCCGCCCAAACCACCGCCCAGAATGGAGTCAGAACCCGTGTGGAAACAATGGTCGCAATCGAATTGGCGGCGTCATGGAAACCGTTGATGAAGTCAAAGGCGAGCGCCGTCAGGATGATGACAGCCACTAGCGCAAGCGAGTATTCCATGCGTCAGGAGTTCTTCACCACCACGTTTTGCAGGGCATCGGCAACGTCTTCGCAGTTGTCGGTAGTTTGTTCGAGAAACTCGTAGATTTCCTTCAGCTTCAGCAACGTGATTGGATCTTTCTCGCTACGGAACAGCTCGCTGACCGCATCCCGAACCAGTTGGTCGGCCACCTCTTCCAGACGATTCACCTCGATGCAATAAGGCAGCACCGGCTTCTTCGTTTCCAGCGCCTCAAAGGCCAGTTGTAGGGTTTGGGCGCAAGAATACACAATCTTACACAGCTCCACCACCATGTGAGGAATGGGCTCTACTCGATAAGCCACCATGCGATAGGCGGCGTCCTCAATACCGTCCAGCACGTCATCCAAATGCGAAGAAAGCGAGTGGATGTCCTCCGGATCGAGCGGTGTGATGAAAGTCTGGTTCAGGCGCGTGTATATTTCATGAATCACTTCATCGCCGCGTTGCTCGAGCGTCCTGATCATGGCGGCGGCGCTGGCCAGCTCCGCATTGCCAGCCTGCGCCCCCTCCAACAGTAACCGCGCAGCCTCCAGGATGATTCTCGCCTGGGATAGAAAGAATTCGTAAAACCGCTCCTGACGAGGGAAAAGTTTCATATTTTGTTTGGGTTAAGAACCGGCAGCAGCAACGATCAGTCTATCAAAACAAATCCCGGCTGTAGGCGCGGATCTTTCCGCTGCTGCTCACTCCCCGTCGTGCTATATTGCAGTCGCGACCAGGCCAAGCGAATGCGAACGCGAATCGTCAGAAGATTCCTTTGGAGCGTCTTCCTTCTTTTTGCCATTTCGCTATTCGGTGTGGACTTGTACGTTTCGCGCATAATATCCAACAACGAAATTGAGGATCTGCGCGCCGCCCTCACCACTCAAGCGAAAATTCTCACCACCGGCTTGCCGGCCGCGAACGGCCATTTCGATAGCTGGGTGAAGACCGCGGCCGCGCAAACCGGCGCCAGGATTACGCTGCTGGATCGTGACGGAGCGGTGTTGGCGGATTCCGATCCGAGTGCCGCTGGCGACGTTCTTTCCGTCACGCTTCCAGCGGCTCTGGCGTCAGCCGGCACATTGCGGCTCTCCCAATCGCTTGATCCTATTCACGCCCGCGCGGACGCATTGCGCTCTCGACTGTTTGCCGTGTCCGCCCTTAGCCTCGCGCTGGCAGCCGGACTCGCGTTTATTTTCGTGGAATCGTTTTCCCGCCAAATCGCCAGTCTGCGCGCCTATTCCGAGCGTCTGTTGGATCCCCAGATTTCAGAGCAGGAGCTGCCCTCGGGTGACGACGATCTCGGTGCACTGGCGCAATCGCTCCGCCGAACCGTCCCGCGTATCGGCGCACTGCTCGAAAGCCTGAAGCTCGAAGGCGCACGTCGCGAGGCCATCCTGGCCAGCATGGTGGAAGGCGTGCTCGCGGTGGATAAAGACCTGCGCGTGACATTTTGTAATAATTCGTTCGCCCGAACCGTCGGCGCGCGCACTCCCGTGAGTCCGGGCATGCAGCTTCTCGAACTGGTGCGCGATCCCGCGCTGATCGAGATCATGACCGATGCTCTCTCCACCGGCGAACGCGTGGAGCGCCGGATTACGCTCGCGGCAGCCGACCAGCACTCCTTCGAAGTTCTGGCTGGCCCCTTGGCCGGACCCTCCACACGCGGAGCGCTCGCCATCCTCCACGATGTCACCGAGCTCGAACGGCTGGAGCGCGTCCGCAAGGATTTCGTCGCCAATGTTTCGCATGAGCTACGCACTCCGCTGGCCGCAATCCGCGGATATGCCGAAACTCTGCTCGACGGCGCGCTCGAGGACGAGGAGAACAAGCACCGCTTCGTCGAGATCATTCAAGCGCAAGCCACCCGCCTCACCAACATCGCTTCCGACCTGTTAACTATCTCGGAACTGGAATCCAATCACGCAGCTCCTCCACCTAAGCCCGTCTCAATCCGCGCAGCTTTGGAATCCGCGCTGCGTACCGTGGAATCCGGCGCGCGGATTCGCGGTGTACGATTGCTCGCTGAAAAACTCGACGATGTGCAGGTGTTGGGCAACGAACTCCAAATCGAACAGGTCTTCGTGAACCTGCTGGATAACGCGGTGAAATTCAACCGGCCCAACGGCGAGGTACGGGTAGAGGCCCGTTCAATGGACGAAACCGCGCAAATCACCGTATACGACACAGGCATCGGAATTCCCTCCGAGGATCTTCCGAGAATTTTCGAACGCTTCTACCGCGCTGACAAGGCCCGATCGCGTGAAATGGGCGGCACCGGCCTGGGCCTCTCCATCGTGAAGCATGTGATCGAACAGATGGGCGGAAGCGTCGCGGTAGCAAGCCAGGTAGGACAGGGTTCGCGCTTCACGCTCACGGTTCCTCGGTTCTTCAGTTCCGTCCCCCAACCGAACAACCGAACAACCGAATAACTGAGCAACGGGTTTTGTTGTAACCCGATATTAACCAAACTGTCATTTTTCACTAACCCCATAAAGCTATCCTCAACACGCGGTAGCACATATCAATCGGGGAAGGAATGAGTGTGACCAAGACAAGACTCGCAATCGCGCTGCCAGCAATAATTTGGACGGTTCTGGCCTCCAGCGCCAGCCTACGCGCCGAGACTATCAATGCGGCGGGGGCAACGTTTCCGGCAGTTATCTATCAAAAGTGGTTCCAGGAGTTTCATAAGCTCCATCCGGATGTCCAGATCAACTACCAGTCGCTGGGATCAGGCGCCGGCATTCAACAACTCACCCAAGGCACCGTGGATTTTGGAGCCTCCGACATGCCAATGACCAACGAGCAGCTCTCCAAAATAACCAAGGTCAAGGTGCTTCACTTTCCAACAGTGCTCGGAGGGCTTGTTCCGACCTATAACGTCCCGGGAGTAACCGCGATACTCAATTTCACGCCGGAGACCTTGGCCGGCATCTACCTGGGCAAGATCACGAAGTGGAACGACGCGGCCTTGAAGAAGGACAATCCGGGAGTGAACTTTCCAGACACCGAGATCCAGGTGGTTCATCGCTCCGATGGCAGCGGCACCACTTTCGTCTGGACGGATTACCTGTCCAAAATCAGCCCCGAATGGAAATCCAAGGTGGGGGCGGGAACCTCCGTCGCCTGGCCAACCGGCCTGGGCGGTAAAGGCAACGAAGGCGTGGCCGGGACGGTGAAGCAGACCGCCAACTCCATCGGTTATGTAGAACTGATTTACGCGGCACAAAACAAGATGCCCTATGGAGCAATACGAAATTCGGCGGGCACATTTGTGAGAGCAGACTTCGACTCCGTTTCAGAAGCCGCTGCGGGAGCAGCCAAAAGCATGCCTGACGATTTCCGCGTCTCTATCACCAACGCGCCCGGCAAGAAGGCCTACCCGGTCTCGTCCTTCACCTGGCTGCTGATCCCCAACAAATTTGACAATGCCACCAAGAAAAACGCCATACAGCAATTTCTGAAGTGGATGCTCGCGGATGGGCAGAAGTTTGCGGCGGGGCTCGACTATGCGTCGCTTCCCCAGCCGGTTGTGGCGAAGGAAGAAAAGCAGATCGGTCTGATTCAGTAGGCGTCCATTCATGGGAACAGCAGTTATCGCCGCGCCGCCCCAATCGGCGGCGCGGAAATTCGTGAAGCGCCTCCGGGACGGCGACAAAGCCGCGCACCTGATAACCCTGATCTTCGCCGCCAGCGTTTTTCTGGTAACGGTTTTTCTAATCTACGAGCTGTGGATTCACTCTTCCAGCTCCCGCGCCAAGTTCGGTCTGGGCTTCCTGTTCACCAGCTCCTGGGATCCCGTCGCGGAGAAATTCGGGGCGCTTCCCTTCATTTACGGAACGGTACTCACCTCCTTCCTCGCCCTTTTGATCGCCGTTCCGCTGGCGGTGGGCGCCGCGATTTTCTTGTCGGAGCTCGCCCCGCCCGGGCTCTCCAACACTTGCACTTTCCTAGTGGAATTGCTGGCCGCGGTGCCCAGCGTGATCTACGGGCTGCTGGCAATCTTCACGCTGGTGCCGTTCCTGAGCAAGTACGGCGAGCCGTTCTTGAAAAAAACGCTCGGCTCTCTCCCTCTATTCCGGGGAGCCCCCTTAGGCTATGGCTATCTGGCGGCCGGCTTGGTTCTGGCCATCATGACTTTTCCGTTTATCATCTCCATCTCGCGTGAATCGCTGCTGGCAGTTCCGCGGGAGCAGCGCGAGGCCGCGCTCGCCTTGGGAGCCACCAAATGGGAATCCACCTGGCAAGTAGTCGTTCCCCACGCGCGGCTTGGCATCATCGGATCCATCTTCCTCGCGCTCGCGAGAGCCCTGGGAGAAACCATGGCCGTCACCATGGTAATCGGTAACGATCCCTCCATCCATGCATCGCTGCTCAAGCCCGGTTACACCATCGCCGCAGTCATCGCCAATGAATTCACCGAAGCCACCGGCGATCTTTATCAGGGCGCTCTCGTAGAATTAGGATTAGTTCTGTTCTTGATCACCATCATCCTGAACGCCTCGGCGCAATTGCTGATAGTGGCCACCACCAAGAGAGGATCCAAGCAGGACTGATGGGCCGGACCAAGCGCAGAAACCTCGTGAACAATGTAATGCTGGCTCTGACGGGAGTGTGCACTTTTTTAACCGTCTCCGTCCTGTTCGTCATTCTCGGCTTTCTGGTTTGGAATGGCTTCCGCTCTTTGGATTGGAATTTCTTCACCAAGCTACCGCTTTCCGCGGGTGAAACCGGCGGAGGATTGGCCAACGCTATAGTGGGGAGCGGCATCACGATATTGATCGCGATCGTGATCGGCGTCCCGGTTGGATTTCTGGGAGGCATTTACCTGGCCGAGTTCGGCGGCAAGACTTTTCCCATGCTCGTGCGCTACACTGCCGATCTGTTGAACGGCGTTCCATCCATTGTCATCGGTATTTTTGCGTGGACTGTGATCGTAGTGCCGATGCACACCTTCTCCGCCTGGGCCGGCGGCTTCGCGCTCAGCCTGATGATGATCCCCATCGGGCTTCGCAGCACCGAACACTTTTTGCGCTCCATTCCCAATTCATTGCGCGAAGCGTCGCTCGCTCTGGGCGCTACCAAAACCCGAACCATTCTGACGGTCGTGGTTCCCGCCGCACGCCAAGGAATTCTGACTGGTTTGATCCTGGGCGTGGCTCGCGTCGCCGGTGAAACCGCGCCGCTGCTGTTTACTAGTCTCAACAACCAGTTTTGGTCGGACAAACTTACCGAACCGACGGCCACTCTCCCGGTCATGATTTATAAACTGGCTACCTCCGCTTATGACGATTGGCACCGCCAGGCCTGGGCGGCCGGTCTGGTGCTGCTAGCGTTTGTCTTAATCACAAATATTGCCGCCCGCTGGGTGCTCTCGCGAGGGGCCTCGGTCCAAAGGGGGTAAGCTTGTCTTTATGGGCGCTGTACAAGGATCTGCCAAAATGAGCGAGATGATGGTCCCGCCACTTCCGCCCTCCAACCCACAAGAGGTGCCGTCCAAAGCCAAGCTGAAGACGGAAAAGCTGGATTTTTTTTACGGAACCTTTCAGGCGCTCCACGATATCAACCTGGAGGTTCCCGAGAAACATATAACGGCGTTGATCGGCCCCTCCGGCTGCGGAAAATCCACGTTCCTACGAACGCTGAATCGGATCAACGAGACCATCAAGAGCGCCCGCTACGACGGCCAGGTTCTGCTGGATGGCCAGAACGTCCTCGAGCTGGATGTAACCAATCTAAGGCGCCGCGTGGGCATGGTATTCCAGCGGCCCAATCCCTTCCCCAAATCTATCTTCGATAACGTGGCTTATGGATTACGCGTGAATGGACTCAAGGGCAAAGAATCGCTGGCCGATCAGGTGGAGCGCAGCTTGAAGCGCGCCGCGCTGTGGGAGGAAGTTAAGGACAAACTGAACCAGTCCGCGTATAGCTTATCGGGAGGCCAACAGCAGCGCCTGTGCATCGCCAGAGCTCTGGCCGTCGATCCAGAAGTTCTGTTATTGGACGAACCGTGCTCGGCTCTCGACCCCATCGCGACATCGAAAATCGAGGATCTGCTCTTTACCCTCAAGGATCAATGTACCCAGGTCATCGTCACGCACAACATGCAGCAGGCCGCCCGCGTGGCCGAGTTTACGGGCTTCTTCCTGCTCGGTAAATTAATAGAATTCGACAAGACGGAAATTATATTCAAAAGGCCGGCGCGAAAAGAAACCGAGGATTACATCACCGGCCGCTTCGGTTGACCTGTCCCTGTGGCGCAGGCCCCCGGCCTGCGAATGTTGATGACAAAGGAGCAGTCTTTGGTCCACTTCAGAGAAGAACTTGACGAATTGCAGCGTCGCCTGCTCGAGATGGCCGGCCTGGTTGAGTCGGCGATTCATCAAAGCGTCGGGGCGCTGGTGGAACGTGACGATCAGCTCGCGAAAGAAGTCCTGTGGAAAGAAGCTCAGATCAATCAGAAGGACATCGAGATCGACGAATTTGCCACGCGGCTCCTGGCGCTCTATCAGCCCATGGCGCGCGATATGCGCTTCCTGACCGCTGCCATCAAGATCAATGGCGACCTCGAACGCATGGGCGATCTCGCCGTGAATATCACCGAGCGCGCCCTGTCCTTGATGAGGGAGCCTCCGGTAAAGCCGCTCATTGACATCCCGCGCATGGCGGATCTGGCCGAAGCCATGGTTCGCAAGAGCCTGGATGCCCTGGTGAAGCGCGATGAACAACTGGCCCGCAGCGTTCTGCTCTCCGATGACGAAGTGGATCAACTGCGCGACGCAGTCTACAAGGAGCTGGTGGCGTTCATGCAGGAAGAAAGCACAACAATTCCACGCGCCGTGGACCTGATGTTCATCGCCCACAATCTGGAGCGCATCGCCGACCACGCCACCAACATCGCCGAGGACGTTCTATTTCTGATGAAGGGCATCGACGTCCGACACCACGCCGAAGTCCGCGAACAAGCGGCCCATTTAAAACAGTGAGTGATCTGGAAATCTGGGGACACTTCGGGCTAGCGTAACGTTCTCGCAACCGTCCACAATGCAGACGTGTCCCCAGATTTCCTTCCCTGGGATCTGGGAACATAGATAACTTGGAACCCGTCTCTCACTATTACTATTCCCATCGCCTCAAGCTCCATTTCTGGGACTGGGGCCAGGATGGCAAACCCCCGCTCGTACTGGTCCACGGCGGCTTGGATCACGCCCGCAACTGGGATTGGGTAGCCCGCACCCTGCGCGAGAATTTCCACGTCTACGCCATGGATCTGCGCGGCCACGGCAACAGCGCCTGGGCGCCCGGTGCGCTTTACAGCCTGGCCGAACATGTTCTGGATCTTTCCGCGCTGGTGGATGTCATCGACGACTTCCCGGTAACTTTAGTCGGCCACTCTCTCGGCGGCATCATCACACTGCTCTACTCCGGCATTTATCCGGACCGCGTGCACAAGGCCGTATCCATCGAAGGCCTGGGACTGCCGGCCTCGCACCGCGTTCACAAGCCCGCACCCGAACGGATGCGCACGTGGATTGAAGGCATCCGCCAAACCGAGCGCCGCGAGCCGCACAGCTATCCCAACATCGAATCTGCTGTCGCACGCATGAAGGAAGCCAATCCGCATCTCTCGGACGACGTAGCGCGGCACCTCACGCTGCACGGCACCAACTGGAATGCGGACGGATCGCTGATCTGGAAATTCGACAACTACGCCCGCAGCTTCCCGCCCTATGGCAATCGCCTGGAAGATCTGCGCGCCATCGTCGGCGAAATCACCTGTCCGGTGCTCCTGTTCTGGGGCATGGAAAGCTGGGCGCCGGATCCGGAAGCGGACGGCCGCGCATCGGTTATCAAGAACTACCGCCTGGTGCGAGTCCCCGGCGCCGGCCACTGGGTGCATCACGACCGCCTGGATATATTCCTAGAAGAAACCACGCGCTTCCTGGAGGAAGGTGCCACGGAACCGCGACCGTGAGGGAGTTCCCATGGGCCTGCTGGCCGACCAAAGGCGATGAAGACGCGAATTGTAGCCCCGCGCGTCAGCAGGGGGACCGGTGTCTTCAACGGAGTCGGTGCCTGCGCCGGTATTCTTACAGAGTGTTGAAACAAATCCAATCCGGTATGCTTCAATATTCTTAGGAGCGCTCTATGCGAACCCTAACCTCATCGCTGGCTCTTCCCTTATTCCTTGCGCTGACCACTTCAGCAGCGGACTTCTCCACCGGCCTGAACGCCTATCAGAAGAAAGACTACGCAACGGCCGTCAAGGAGTGGCGCCCCCTCGCCGAAAAGGGTGACGCGCCTTCACAGTTCAACCTCGGATTGCTATATGTCGACGGGCTCGGTGTACCCCAGGACTATACGCAAGCCCTGAGCTGGTTTGAACGATCCGCGCAGCAGGATTACGCCAAGGCGCAACTGAACCTGGGCGCCATGTACGCCAGCGGCAAAGGCGTCAAGCGCGACTACGTGCAAGCGTATAAATGGCTCAATGTATGCGCCGCCAAGGGCGATCAGAAGTGTGTGGCGCAACGCGATCTCGTGGCTGAGAAACTGAAGCCCAAACAACTCGCCACGGCCCAGCGCCTGGCTTCCGAATTCACGCCCAAGCAGGAGCCTGGAAAATCGGAGCTCTACAATCCGGACAAATAGCCCCGGCAAGTAATCCACCGCGGCTGCTATCATGCCTAGCATGACCGCGCCTGATATCTCACGCCGTACTTTTCTCGCTCTCGCCGCAGCCGCGCCGCTCGCAACGGCCGCGCCACAGAATAAACAGATCCCCGTCGGCCTCGAACTTTACTCCGTCCGCGACGAGCTCCAGAAGGATCTTACCGGCACCGTTCGCGCTGTCGCCAAAATGGGCTACCAGTGCGTCGAATTCTACGCGCCCTATATGCGCTGGACGCCGCAGCAAGCCAAGGATATGCGGGCGCTCATGGATGATCTCGGCATTCGCTGCTACTCCACCCACAACGGCCCTAATTCCTTCGTGGGCGATGGTCTCGCCAAAGCCACCGAGCTCAATCAGATCATCGGAAGCAAGTACATCGTAATGGCCAGCGCGAATAAGGTCACGGGTATAGATGGATGGAAAGCAGTGGCCGATACTCTGAGCCAGGCCGCCGAGAAACTCAAGCCGCAAGGGATCAAGACCGGCTACCACAACCATCAAGCGGAGTTCACGCCGCTCGAAGGCAAGCGCCCCATGGAAGTGCTGGCGGCCAATACGGGTAAGGACGTCATGCTGCAGCTCGACGTCGGCCACTGCATCGAAACCGGCGCCGACCCCGTCGCATGGATCAATCAAAACCCCGGCCGCATCCAGTCGCTGCATTTAAAGGACTGGTCACGCGATCCGGACGTCGGCTTCAAAGCGCTAGTCGGAGAAGGCATTGTCCCGTGGAAGCAAGTCTTCGACGCAGCCGAAAATACTGGCGGCGCCGAGTTCTACTTGATCGAGCAGGAAGGCAGCCGCTATCCAGCCTTGGAAACCGCCGTGAAGTGCCTGGCCGCCTATAATAAGCTGCACGCCTAGTGGCTTTTTCTCCGCCGCCCAAACAAACTCAAGCTCCCCACGAACGCCACGAACGCGGCAATCGTCAACCCCACGGCGAACTTAAATTCGCCCGCGCCGGAAAAAGTGTAAGGCGACAAAAAGAATCCGCGTAGCATCATGATGAGCGCGAACAACGTCCACAGTGGAAACAGCCAGCGCGCCAATCCAGTCACCGCCAGCGCGACGCAAATCACTCCCGCCAGGCCCAGCAACAAGGTCACGCGCGTCAGCGACGCACCCTGCCACGGCAACATCCCGAGTGTCAGATCATGACCGGTCGAAAACGCCACGCTCGCCATCCCGGCCAGCCACAATCCCAACAGTAAATGAAACCCATACGCGTAGACGCGCAGCAACCACAAGAGAACATTTCGCACGAGTTGTAATTGTACCAACTTCGGACGCGGCTCTCCCAGTTAGTTCCACGGCCGCGCCCAACGAGAAACGAGAAACGAGAAACGGGTTTTATTTAACCCCCGCAATCTTTTTCGGATTGCAGCTCGCGAGCGAATGTCCGTGCTCGGCGTAACACTTGCCGGTTTCGTTCAGATCTTTCTTGTCCGGTGCGTTGTGACAATACGTGCA
>Ga0187859_10000657_pt1 | contig 22894 bp, 15 predicted proteins | sample June2016WEW_10_1_2_FD_133019 | JGI IMG/M metagenome (GOLD analysis project Ga0187859, IMG submission 133019) | Peatland microbial communities from SPRUCE experiment site at the Marcell Experimental Forest, Minnesota, USA - June2016WEW_10_10 | ecosystem: Environmental > Terrestrial > Soil >...
CCCGTTGCACGAAGCCCGGAGCCTGACAACCATCCATGCTAACACTTGGTCGTGGGGCTGGGGACTTGTGGCTGGTTTCTGGTTTCTGGTTTCTGGTTTCTGGTGGCTGGTTTCTGGGGACTAGTGGATGGTCAGCCATGGAGTGAGACGCGGAATCCAGCGCGGGACATTCGCGCAGAAATCGCGGTACTCTTGGCCGAATGTGGAACGCATTTTCGGCTCCTCGTACACCAGCACGAAAAAGTGAGCTACTAGCCAGGCCGCAGCGCCATATTCCAGCACGTGGAGGTCCCCTAAGAGCAGGGCTTGGCCCACGATGATCGAGACTACCGCGACGTACATCGGATTCCGAACGTAGCGATACCAGCCGCTGACGATCAAATGACGCGTGGGAAAAACCGGAGCCGGCGTGCCCAGGCCCTCCAGTGCAAAGCGGGCGAAGGAATCCAAAAGCACTGGGAGGCCCGCGAGGATCAACACGACGCCGGCGATCCGAAGTAGGGACAGGCCGAAGAACGGTGGTTCCATCCGCCATCTCGAGATCCACCAGGGCACTAAACCGGCCACCGTGCAGGGAGCCAGCACGAAGAACAACGCGGATCCGAAAATGGCGGAAATTCGCCTCATTCCGGATTCATTTTAGCCCGATGCCCGCGCCGGGTGGCTGCCCCACGTTGTATCATCGAACCAATTGGCGACGAAATACCTCATTATCTGTGGGCTTTGGCTGGCCGGCTTCGGACTGGCTCGGGCGCAAGCTGTCATCACAACGTTCGCCGGGACCGACGCTGTATTCACCGGTGACGGTCAAACCGCACTGAATGTAGGCCTGGGCCTGATCACAGGCGTCGCGGTGGACGCAAGCGGCAACGTTTACTTTAACGATCCGGACAACCACATGGTATTTCGCGTCGGCACGGATGGCATCATTCACATTGTCGCGGGCAATGGAATTGGCGGCTACTCAGGCGATGGCGGGCCAGCCACGGAGGCGTCCATCGGCGGAGACGAAACCAATTTCGATTTGCAGCTTAGCGCTCCCATTTTGAACGGCATCGCCGTGGATGCGAGCGGAAATGTGTTTATCACTTCGGGAAACGTTGTCCGGCGCATTGACCCCAACGGGATCATCACTACCTACGCGGGCGGCGGCACCGGCCAGCCGAGCAACGGGGGCCAGGCGGTCAACGTGGCGCTCGGGAATTTGCTGGGCATCACGGTGGATTCCTCGGGCAACGTTTATTTCGTGGATCGCACGCATGCCGTCATCCGCAAAGTGACGCCCGATGGGATTATCAGCACCATCGCCGGAACTGGGAGCAACGGATTCGCGGGCGATGGCGGCAGCGCGGCCGCGGCGGAACTGAACAATCCGATCGCCATTACTTGCGACACGTCGGGCAACCTTTATATCGCGGAACAAGGGCCACCCGGCCGCATCCGCAAGATTACAGTCGCGAACGGGATCATCAACACCGTCGTGGGCGGCGGAACGCTGGCGCCCGGTACCGGCGTGCCACCGCAGCAAGTGGATATTAACGTGGTGCGGGCCGTTGCCGTAACTCCGGCCGGCGATATCTACACTTTTGCGCCGTTCAATGGGATTCTGATCAAGTTCGCCGCGAACGGCGACTCCAGCTATGTGAGCGCCACCGTTCGGAACAATATCTTCCTGGACAACAACGTGCCTGCGACGCAGATTTTCATCAATGGCACAGCTTTTTCCGATAGCAGCCTGGCCGTGGATGCAGCCGGCAATGTTTATACGTCGCAGGACATTCGCGGATTGGTCCGCAAGATCGATACGAATGGAATATTAACCACCGTTGCAGGCAACGATGAGTATCGTTACACGCCCGATGGCAATCCGGCGGTGAGCGCTCAGGTGCGCAGCCCGGTATACATCACCGTGGGACCCGATGGCCAGACCGTTTATTTTCTCTCCACCAACGGGCTGCGTAAGATCGGAAGTGATGGAATTCTAAACACCGCCACTACGCAATCGCCATTCATGGCGCCCTTTTTGATCGGCCTCACTGCCGACGCGGCCGGAAATTTCTATACGCTCTCATTCAATACGGTAGTGCGTTTATCGGCCAGCGGCACTGTGCAGACCATCGTCAATCAAACGGGTGGGCCCGGATCGGGCGGCGACCAAGGGCCGGCCACCGCGGCGCAGTTGAACCAACCGCAGGGCGTGGCTGTGGATAAGGCTGGAAATCTATTCATCGCCGACACTGGGAACTTCAGAATCCGCATGCTAAACACCAGCGGTGTGATCAACACCATCGCCGGCACCGGCCAAATGGGCAACTCGGGCGACGGCGGTCCCGCGCTGAGCGCGACATTCAAGGCGCTGGGCGGGATGCTGGCCGACAACCAGGGCGGCGTCTATGTGATCGACGGCGCTTATATCCGGCACGTTCTGGCGAATGGAACGGTGCAGGCCGTCGCGGGCAACGGCGTCTCGGGATTCTCGGGCGACGGCGGTAAGGCGGTGAACGCTTCGATATCGGTGGAATATCGCAGTGGGATGGTTCTGGATGCCGCCGGAAATTTGTACTTCACCGGATCCGATTTTGAAAGTCATGTCCGGCGCATCGCGCCCGACAATACCATTACGACCGTGGCCGGCACTGGAACGCAGGGAGGATTCGCGGGTGATGGCGGCCCGGCTATCAAGGCGCTGTTCAATGAACCGCTGGGCCTGGCCATGGATTCGGCCGGCAATTTGTACGTGGCTGACAGCGGCAATAATCGAATTCGTGTGATTCTGGCGACCGCACCGACGGCAACGGCTACGCCGTCCACGTTCACGTTTAAAGGGAATGCCGGAGGCGCGCCGCCACTGGCGCAATACCTGACGGTGACCGGGACTGTTGACGCTGTCCCTTTCAACATCACGCAGAGCGCGGGAAGCGGCTGGTTGTCGCTCTCGACATCGAGCGGCGTAACGCCTCGCTTGATTCAACTTCAGGCGGATCCTACTCAGCTCACGGCCAACACCTACAACGCAACCCTGATGGTGGCAGCCGGAAACGCGGCTCCGATCCCGATACCCGTAACGTTCGTGGTCGGTGCAGGCTTGCCGCCTCAGTTATCGATCGACAAGCCGCGGCTCTCATTCACTTATCCGTTAAATGCAGCGGCACGGCCGGAGCTCATTACGGTGAGCGATTCGGGCGGCGGTACGGTGCCGTTCCAGGCATCCGCCCAAACCGATCGTGGCGGAAACTGGCTTTCCGTTTCGCCCGGCTCCGGGACGGCCACGCCAACGGCGAGCGTGGCTTTACAGATTGTCGCGAATCCGGCTGGGCTGAAGTCGGGGACTTATCGCGGGAGCGTTACTGTTTCAGGCACCGGCTCCCTCATGGTCGCGGCTCAGATAGTCCCGGTAACTATGACGATCAGCAGCGCTAGCCAGGCCATTCTGCTGTCGCACGCCGGTCTGACGTTTACCACTGTGCAGCAAGGCAGCGTGGCGCCGCCTCAAACTTTCGCTGTCCTGAATATCGGGACTGGCGCCATGAGCTGGACGGCCAGCACAAGTACGCTGTCGGGAGGCCAATGGCTATCGGCCACGCCTGGCAGCGGATCGAGCGTGGCCGGCAGTCCGGCGCCCAAAGTTACCGTTACGGTGAACCAGACCGGTCTCGCGGTGGGACGGTATTACGGATTAGTGCGAATCACGGCTCCCGGCGCGGCCAATACACCGCATGTGATCACGGTGTTGCTGCGAGTATTGCCGGCGGCGACGGACATCGGTGCCGTGGTCACGCCGAACGAACTGGTGTTCGTGGCTACAGCGGGAGAGAACTCGCCAAGCTCACAGAGCATATTCGCGTACAACATTGCCGCCACTCCCAAAACATATTCTTCGAGTGTTTTTCTGGGCGGAGCCGGACTGAATTACTTGCCGGGACAGGCCACGCTGGCGCTGAACGCGCCCACCGAGATCGTGGTGCAGCCGGTCACCGATGGCTTGGCGCCGGGCGTCTACCATGGCAATTTGACGATGCAATTCTCGGACGGCCGGGTTCGCGATGTGAAGCTACATTTTATTGTCCGGAACGGCGCTGCCACGGTTTCGGGTTCATCTGAATCTGCGGGTGAGACGGCGCACGCGGTCAGCTGCACTCCCAGCAAACTGGTTCCAACGCTTATCTCGATTGGGCAATCCTTCACTGTACCGGCGGGATGGCCGGTGGCGCTACAAGCGCATGTAGTGGACGATTGCGGGAATGCCGTGGATGAAGGAAGCGTGGTGGTGTCGTTCTCGAATGGCGATCCTCCGCTCAGTTTGCTCTCTCTTCGTAGCGGCGGCCAATGGCAAGCAACATGGAATCCCAGCAACCGGGAAGTGAGCGAGCTCACTATCACCGTGAATGCCGAAGCTGTCCAGCCCTCATTGCAAGGATCGTTGCAGATTTCCGGGGGCTTCAACGCTACTAGCGATGCGCCCCAGCTTTCCGGCGTCGTCAGTGGCGCGAGCTTCGCCGCGGGCGTGCCGCTTGCACCGGGCGCCATCGTCAGCGTGTTCGGGAGCCAGCTTGCGGATGCGTCGGGCGGCGCATCGGGACTGCCGTTGGCCAGCACCTTACAAGGTGCCACCGTGGTGATCGCGGGCGAACCAGCGCCAATTTTTTACGCATCCAACGGACAGATCAACGCCGCGATTCCATTCGATGTGACTCCGAACACCAGCCAGCAGGTACTGGTGACGCGCGACACCACTATATCGGTCCCAGTGGCCGTCGACATGGCGCCCGCGCAGCCCGCGGTTTTTCTTGCGCCAGTGGCGAACGCGCCGAATCAAGGGAGCATTTTCGCCGTCCGCACTACAGCCGGCGTTCAGTCCACATTCTTGGCTGGGCCCAGCTCGCCTGCGACGGCCGGAGACACGCTGGTAATTTATTGCGACGGGCTGGGCGCCGTGGATCAGAGCATCGCGCCGGGTGCCGCGGCGCCTGGGTCTCCGGCGGCGAAGACAACCGATCAGCCGCAGGTGACCATCGGGAATATAAATTCCTCAGTGGCTTTCTCCGGATTGACGCCTGGGCTAGTGGGCGTCTACCAGATCAACGCGGTGGTACCAGCCGGAGTCACCGCAGGCGATCAAGTGCCGGTGGTGGTTAATATTTCGGGGCAGGTTAGTCCGGCGGTGACGATTGCCGTGAAGTAGCGGCTGTCACAAGCCCAATAGAATCCGGATGCGATCCTCAACCTGCTCCAGGGTTTCCGCCGAGACCCGCCCGCGTCGCCGTCTTAGTCTCTGCTTCGAAACAGACCGCACGTTCTCGCATTGAATGAAGCTTTCAGCTGCTACGCCAGCTTCGGGCGGCCGCACCCCTACGTGCCAGCGGATCTTGCGTGGAGTTCGAGTTAGGGGAACGACCACGATCAGTTCTGCCGGGCCCTGATTGAAAAGATCAACCGATAGGATGAGAGCGGGACGGAAGCCGGCCTGTTCGCGCCCTAGAGTGGGATTGAAATCTACATCCCAGATCTCTCCGCGGGACGGCTCCGGCGTGTTCATTCCTCAGACAACCCGTCCGCCAGAGTCTGCTCCCACAGCTCTCGATCCCGGAGCTCTTCTTTCCACGACTTCGCATCCAGTTTGAGGGCCGCGAAGTCGGCGTTGGCGGCGTGCAGGAACCTCTCACGGCGGTACCGTTCGAGGGCCCGGTCCAGAATGGACTGCATGGAACGCTGTTCCTCTTCGGCCAGTTTGCGAAGCAACTCATGAGCCCGCGGGCTAATGCGGACGTTAGGAGCGCGTGCCGGGGACTTCATCTTCTCCGGGGACTTCATCTTCTAAGGATAGCGTGTGTGTGAATACATGTCTACGTTTCTGTATACCGGCTGGTGAACCACAATGCCTACAGATTCGCGGCCTTTAGCCGGTCGGATCTGTCTCTGCTTTTATTCGAAATCTGCCGATCTATCAAGGTAAGGTCATGCAAGCCAAAGGAGAGGAACGGAGTAAAGCGGCTGAATCCAAATGGTTTATTCGCGTCCATTCGCGTTTACTCGCGGCCCTATTCTGCCTCGCGGCAGCTCTCTCGGCTCAAACCCGCCTGACCCTGCAACAAGCTGTGTCGCGCATGGCGCCGGATTGGACGCCGGTTTACGACGGCAAGGAAGTGCTGGTGAGCGGGCAAGTTTCGGTGACTCCGGTATGGGTATCCGAATCGCTTTATCTGGCCATTCAGGACCAGAGTGGCTATGGGCTATTGTTGGAGGGCTCCGAGCGGCAGTTTCGGGATTTTGCGCCGGGCGACTTTGTTGAATCGCAAGGGACCATCTCGCGGCACGCGGGTCTCGCGGTTCTGATTCCTCGCACGCTACGGCGTACGGGCCGGGGTGTGCCGCCGGTGGCGAAAATCGTCCGGCTTTCGGATCTCGCATCCTTTCGATACCTGGGCGTGCTGGTTACAACGGAAAGCGCCGTGGCGCAGGAAAAAGAGAACGCCGCGAGTGACGTGATTTCGCTGGGAGAAAGAGGCGCCTCCATCGATGTAGTGCTGCCCCGGACACGGGGCGATTCAGGGCCACACCCGTACGCCTTCCATACAGGTGATCGAATACGCGTAACCGGAATAGACAGCCAGTTCTGCAAGCTTCCGCCTTACGACCGGTTCTTCCAGATCCTGGTGCCGGGGCCGGCTTCGATTACGGTGGTGGAAAAAGCCTGGATGATCCCTCCTCCCCTGCTTCTGGCCTCCGTGATGCTGGCGGCTGCGCTGCTTGTGATCTGGTGGTTCCGAGAGCGTAGGATGGCCGCGCTGCGCCGGCGCATGCGCGTTCTGAACTCGCTGGGCGAGGATGTGATCGGCGCTGCGTCGCCGGCGGAAATCCTGCGGCGGCTGGAGATGACGCTACCGAAAGTTACGGCTTCCTCGGGAACCGGCATGTACCTGCTGAACCGGGGGACGAAGTCGCTCGAAAGCGTGCATGCGACGGGCGCCATGATGGAATCCATCGAGTTGGACAATCCCAGGAGCGGCATGGCGGCCGGGATCGCAGCCTGCTTTCGGAACCGTACTCTGATCGCCATTCCTGATACCCGGCGCAGTCCATTCTTTCGCAAGGAGGGTGGCACAGGCGGCCCACGCTCGGCCATCTTCGTTCCGATGTTCGCGCAGAGCGAGCTGGTGGGAGTGATCGAGCTACATAATGACGAGAGAATCCGCTACTACAGCCAGGCCGATCAAGCGGCCCTGCAGCACCTGGCAAATCAGGTAGCCACCGCGCTAAAACTTCAGGAGCAGCATTCGGTGCGCGAGCAGCTGTTTCGCAGCGAAAAGCTGGCGGCGGCTGGGCAATTGATCTCAGAAGTGGCCAATGAGTTGAGGCTACCGCTCGAATCCATCGTGGCACGGGCGTCCGGGCTGCGCTCGCGCCGGATGGATGATTTTCGCGAAGAACTGGAAATCATCGCGGCCGATGCGCAGCGCGCATCCCAGATTGTGGCGCGGCTGGATTCTCTCGCCAAGGTGGAGCAAACCGAGGTGCAAGCCGTGGATCTAACGGCACTGCTGACGGGATTGCTGCAGTTCCGGGAGCCGGAATGCAAGGCCAAAGGCGTGGAGATACGGTCGCAGTTGGCCGCGAAACCGACCATCATCATGGGGTGTCCGGGACAGCTCGAGCAGGTGCTGCTGAACCTGCTGGTGGACGCTGAGAAGGCGGCCGCCGAGGCGCGCGAGAAGCTGATCACGGTTTCGAGCAGCTTGCTTGCGAGAAGGATGCTGGTGGAGGTTGCATATTCCACGCGTTCCAACGAGTTTCAACGATTGGATGCGGCCGACGGCGATCATTTGGGTGGAGGAGCGCTGGCGCTGGGAGCGTGCCGCGGCATAATCCAAAGTCATGGCGGCGAGTTCCGATCTGTCCGCGTTTCGCCGGTGCAGGCCCGGTTCGATATCGAGCTGCAGGTGCTGGAGACGCGATCGAGTGGGCCCGCGGCTGGAGCGGCGCTTGGCGGAAGAAGCCGGCATCTCAACGTGCTGGTAGTGGATCCGGATGCGAAAGTGCAGCGCCAGCTTTTGCAGTTGCTGGGGGAGCGGGGCGACCGTGTGGTGCCTGTATCGAACGCCGAAGAAGGCGTAGATCTGGTCCAGCGCATGCGATTCGACATGGCGCTGTGCGCGGTCCGCCAGCCGGGGCTGAACTGGGTGGAGTTTTTCGAGCGCGTGCGTTATAAGGTGGGCGGCTTTGTCCTGCTGACGGATGGATTCGATACCGATTTGGCGCGCGCGTTTCAGGGCAGCGAAGGGTTCGTGTTGAGCAAGCCGATTGACGAAGCTGAGCTGGCGAAGATTTGTCTGGCGGTGGAGGAGCGGGCGGGGCTGGCGGCGCGGGGCTAGGGTTGCTGGCCGCTGGTTGCTGGTGGCTGGTGGGACACTGGAGCCATGGGTGCAAGAATTTTGTGCTTATTGGTTCTGGGCGCGGTGTGGCTGAGCTGTCAGGAGAAGTACGACGGCCCTGTGCCACCCAAACCGGACTTGCCCTACCTGCTGCAGGCCAAGAAGTTGATTGACGTCGAAATCGGACAGGCGCGCGAGGAGAAGCGGAAGGATGGTCCTGTGCATGTCGTCGCAGGCGCTAGTTCCTCCACTCGTACACCGCTGCCTGAGCCAATTTTCATCCTCGACGCCCGGCAGCTGGTGCCGGAGAAGATCGAGCTTTTTCTTTTGGAAGTGAAAGATGGCAACCGCGAGGTTGCGGCGCAGCCTCTGCATTTGAGGGTGACGCCGCTGAAGGACCATCTGTTCAAGATCGAACCAAGCGAGATGCTGGATGCCGGTGAGTATGCTTTAGCGGTGAACGGGCAAAATCGAATTTTCTGCTTCGAGGTTTACTGATTCGGCAGCAGACGCACGTTCACGAACTGATTGGGGAAGAGTTCGCCGCGCTTGTTGTCGAACATAGCTTTGAGCTTGAAGGTCCCGGTTTCCTGATCAATCTGATTGTCAATTGCCGTCAGATGACCGGTCGCGAGCCTTGCGGTTTGGTCACGGTTCCACGCTTCCACCAGTGGCCTCACACCGTCCCTGAGCGGCAACACCCGTGGCAGGCAGTCTTCAGAAAGACTGAACAGAACGGCGATGGGTTGGAGTTGGTTAATAACAACCAGGCCATCGGTATCGGCATGAACAACATTGCCGGGATCGATCAGGCGAAGTCCAGCAACGCCGGAGATGGGTGCGGTGACCTGAGTGTAGGTCAGTTGGAGTTTGGCGTTGTCGACGTTGGCTCGATCGACTCTTAGATTGCTTTCGAGCGCCGAAATAGTGGCCGGCTGATTGGGCGTCGCGTTTTGAGCGTCGGCGAGCTTGGCTTGATCCCAAGCGAGCTGGCCCTCCGCTTGGTCGAGCCGGGCTTGATAGGCGCGGGAATCGATAGACGCTAGCACCTGGCCAGCCTGGACCAGATCCCCTTCTTTAAAAGTCACTGTCATTAACTGACCGTCAACTCGGGGTTTAATAGTAACCGTATCAGCGGCAACGCTACCGATGGCATCAACGCAGGCCCGGACGTGTTCAGGGCCGGTCGCGGGCCCAGGCGGTTTCGATTGGGCTCCGACAGAGGGCGCACCGAGGAAGCCGACCACGACTGGCGTCGCTAGCACGATGATTCCTGCAACCCCCAGTGCCATTTTCTTTGCGAGGTTCAGTTCGCCCGCGACTCGGCCCGCCAGGGTCGCCTGAATTCGCTTTCTCAGACCGGCTCCGCTCACTCCGGTGACGCACCGCAGTGGAGACTCCAGATAACTCTTGCAAACATTGAGAATTCCTTCGGCGTATTCGTGCGGCGCATTGCCGAGACGCAGGACTTCTTCATCGCAGGCTCGTTCGCGCTCAGCCACCAGCCGTGCGCCGATCCACCATACCAATGGATGAAACCAGAACAAAGCTTCGACCAGCATATGGACCGCCGAGGTCAAGTTGTCGCGCCTTCGAATGTGATATAGCTCGTGTGCGAGAACGGCCTCGAGTTGAGGCGGCGTCAGCCGCTGCTGGATATCCGCGGGCAAAAGCAGGACCGGGTGGAGCAAACCGATCACGCCCGGCTCCAACAGGCCTGGAGAAGAGCGAACCTCAACGCTGCATGGAATGTCCACGGGAGTGCTGGAGCGTACCGCGGCTCGGATTCGGAGCCAGCCCCGAAGCCGCATCAGCGCGATGGCTAAGAATCCAAATGCCCAGACTGCGAAAATGGTGAGCAGGACCCAATCGCGAGCACCTTGCGCAGAAGGCGCGGCCGCTAGGGTCTCGGAAAACGGCCGGCTGATTACGATCATGGTGGAGGAGATAGCGGGATCCGCAATGTTCCGCAGCGCCGGCGCCCAACTTATGCGGCCACCGAGACCGATCAGCACCGCGAACGGAATAAGAAATTTGAGCGACGCGCTGAGCCACAACCCAAACCGGATTTGGGCTCTATTGTACCGGAAAGCAACGGTCAGGAGCGCCACAACCAGCGCGAACACGGTGGACTGCCAGAGATGGTTCGTCAAGCCGCCGATCATTTCTTTCTGTCTGTCCTTTCCGCTGTGCGCTGCAGCTCCACTTTTGCGATGATCTTCTCGATTTCCCGCAAGTCGTTTAGTGTAAGCTTGCCCGCTTCGGCCAGTTGCGCCATCATTGGTTGGGCCCGGCCGCCAAAAAAACCAAGAATCTCATCCAGGAGGCGGTGCCGTGCCACATCCCGGGCGATGATCGATTCAAAGATATGGGCGTTACTGATTTTACGGACGCGACGCACGGCCTTCTTCCCTTCCAGGCGATATACGGTGGTCTGGATGGTAGTGTATGCGGGCCGAGGCTCCGGAAAAGCTTCCTGAATCTCACGTATGGATGCTTTTCCATGAGCCCAGAGGGCTTCCAGGATTCGAAGTTCGAGCTTCGTGAGTTTCGGTTGCCTCATGTAGGTCTACTATCCACAAGTTGATCCTACTACGATGTAGTAGAGTAGTCAAGTAGGATAAACGAACTACCCGCTGCGTTCCAACAAATCTGCGATAGAATTGCTCTACTTATGTCCGCCCAGCCCGCGCCTGCTCCCGCGCCTCAGCAAACGGAACCCCCGTATCCTTCGCCGCGCTATGCCTGGTACGTGGTGGCTGTGCTCACGCTGGTGTACGTCTTTTCCTTCATCGATCGCCAGATTCTCTCATTGTTGGTACGGCCGCTGCGCCGCGATTTGCAGATCACCGACACCGAAGTCAGCGTCTTGATGGGATTCAGCTTCGCGGTGTTTTACACGTTCTGCGGGATTCCGCTCGGCCGCCTGGCCGATACGCGCAGCCGGCGATCCATCATTGCCGCGGGACTGGTTTTTTGGAGCGCCTTCACCGGAATGTGCGGTCTTGCCAGAAACTTCACGCAAATGTTGCTCTATCGCGTGGGAGTGGGCGTGGGAGAAGCGGCGCTTTCGCCCTCGGCATATTCGTTGATCACCGATTATTTTCCGAAAGAAAAGCTGGGCACCGCTATCAGCGTTTATTCGATGGGCATTTACATTGGCGCGGGAATGTCTTATCTGCTGGGCGGCATCGTGGTGCGATTCGCATCGGCGCAGGAGGCTTGGATTTTGCCGCTGGTTGGCGCGGTGCGGCCGTGGCAGGTGATCTTTCTAGCCGTTGGATTGCCCGGCATTCTAGTGGCACCGCTGGTGTATTCCATCCGGGAGCCGCTGCGGCGCGGCATCGCGCGACATGCTTCTTCGGTCCCGGCTTCGGAATCTTTCGCTTACATGCTCGAGAATAAGCGGACGTTGCTCTGCCATACCATCGGATTCGGACTGCTGTCGCTGACGTCGTACGCCAGCGGCGCGTGGGTACCCGAATTCTTCCGCCGCAATTATCATTGGGATATTCCGCATACCGGGATCGTGTACGGATCGCTGGTGATCATCTTCGGTTCGGTCGGGATCGTGGGCGCGGGAAAGATCGCGGACCTGCTGCGGGCGCGCGGAGTGCTGCACGCCAATATGCTGGTGGGGATGTGGGTCGCGCTGATCGGGATTCCCGTAAGCTGTCTGCTGTATCTGGCGCCCTCGGCCGGCTGGGCTACGCTGTGGCTCGCGCCGGGATGCATCATGGCGGCTGCTCCATTCGGAATTGCGGCAGCGGCGATTCAGCAAATGATGCCGAATCCGATGCGCGGCCAAGCGTCGGCGGTGTATCTGTTCATCATCAACATGATCGGCCTCGGGTTGGGCCCGACCGCGGTCGCAGTTTGCACTCAGTATCTATTCCGGCGCGACGATGCCGTGAACTACTCATTGTTGGTGGTGCATCTGGTGGCGCTTTCCGCGGCGGCGATCCTGCTGGGGAGTGGATTGAAGCCGTTCCTGCGGAGTTTGGATCGCTTGAACCGATGGACCGCCAGTGCGTAGCGAACGTCCCCCATGGTTGCTCGTCTTGCTTACGCGTACGTCTCTCTGCTGATAATTTTCGAATTATCGACGATCGTATTAATGGCCGCGTTACATGTGATTGTGATCGTGGGCGTGACAGCGCCTTGCACGGGGTGCGGGGCAATCCTGTTTAACGTGTCGCTCGTTCTGGGATTTCCTGCAGCGGCCTTCCTAAGGTACAGCCATGAATGGATGAAACGAATCAAGAGTTGCCCGGCATGGATGTGGAAGACAGCCCTCGGATTGGGAGCTTACAGCCTCGTCCTTCCTTTTGATTCAGGTACTCTTTGGGAATTCTCATCCCTCCGATTCCGATCTGGTGATTTCAGGATTTCCGATTGGATTTGACGCGATTACGATTTGCATACTCTACCCGGTTTTAAGGCCAGGTTGTCTGGACGGGCCCGAACTCATAAAGCGAACAGCTGCCTCGATAATGATAGTAGCGCTGGGCGTCATAGCGTTCCTGGCCTATCAGGCCGGATATTTACGCCATCCTTAGAGACACTGATCGCCGTCTGCGGACGTGCGAACATTCTAGCAGTAGATGGCTGACCGGCTCCCCTATCTTGCAACGCAAAGCGCGGCTCCCTACGAAGGGATCGCGCCCATCCCTGTCGCCATACTGCTGGACCAGGTTCGCAGTCTGTACAATGTCGGAGCATTTTTTCGCACGGCCGATGCCGCCGGATGCGAAAAGCTGTACCTGTGCGGAATCACTGGGCGGCCGCCCAAGCCGGGAATCGCAAAAACCGCACTTGGCTCCGAAGAGAAAGTTCCCTGGGAACATCACGCGGACGCGGCGGCGGTGATTCAGAGCTTGCGCCAACGGAATTATGAAATAGCGGCAATCGAAACCAGCGGCCACTCGGTGGATCTTTTCGACTGGCAGCCGCGTTTTCCGGTCTGCATTCTTTTCGGACATGAAGTGGACGGCCTTGGGCCGGCACGGCTGGAACTCTGCGACACCTACGTGCGGATTCCGATGCTCGGCCGCAAACATTCGCTGAATGTGGCCACCGCGGGCGGCGTGGTGATCTACGAGCTACTGCGGAAGTATCGGCGAATGTTGGACAATGCTAAAAGATGAAGCCGTTTCTCGTTTCTCGTTTCTCGTTTCTCGTTGGGCTCGCAGCCGCGTTCCTTAATGCACAGCCGCCTCCTACTATGGCGCCGCCGGTACGCGGGCTCCATGAGATGGTGGGGGCTGCGAATAACTTCGAGGTGGAGGCGGGCTACCGCATCCTCACCCAGGGTGGCAATGCCGTGGATGCTGGAGTGGCCACCGTGCTGGCCGCGAGCGTCACCGAGTTGAGCCGCTTCGGACTCGGGGGCGAAATGCCATTACTGGTGAAAATGGCTGGCAGGCCCACAATCGCCATTAGCGGCATTGGTGTTGCGCCAGCTAAGGCGACCGTCGAATTCTATGAGCACCGCTCGCCCGAGCCTTGGGAGGATGCGGGGCACATGCCGCCGGTCCCGATGCAGGGGATTCTATCGGCCATCACGCCCGGAGTGTTCGACGGCCTGATTCTGGCGCTCGAAAAATACGGAACCAAATCCTTCGCCGAAGTCGCTGAGCCGGCCATCGAGTGCGCCGAGCAGGGTTTCGCGATGCCGGAGGAGTTCGGCAACATGCTGCGCGGCTATCAACGCATCATTACCTTGTGGCCGGACTCGGTGAAGTTCTTTTATCCGGGGGGCGTGCCCACGCCGCGTGGCGAGATCTTCCGGGAGCCGATGCTGGCGAGGACTTTGCGTGAGCTGGTGGCCGCCGAAAAGAAAACGCGCGGGAAGCGCGAGGCCAAGCTCACAGCGGTGCGCGACTTGTTTTATAAAGGCTCCATCGCCAAAAGAATCGCCGATTTCTCCGAGAAGAACGGCGGCTTAATCGCGTACACCGATCTGGCAAACTTCCACGCGGAAGTGGACGAGCCCAAGATGGGGACCTATCGCGGCTACGAGATTTTCAAGCCCGGGTTCTGGACACAGGGGCCGGTGATGATCCAGACGTTGAACATCCTGGAAGGTTACGACCTGAAATCCATGGGCCACAACAGCCCGCAATATCTGCACACCGTGGTGGAGGCGGTGAAGCTGGCGTTTGCGGATCGCGACGAATATTACGGCGATCCCAAATTCAGCAAAATCCCCGAGGAGACGCTGCTCTCGAAAGACTACGCTAGCGAGCGGCGCAGAATGATCGATCCGGAGCACGCCTCCATCGAGCATCGGCCGGGCGGCTTTGGACGGCGCATCACTGTTCCGGCCACGCAGGGCGCGGCGGGCGCGGTGAACGACACAACTTGCGTAAATGTCGTGGATCGCGAAGGCAATGCGTTTTCGGCTACGCCTAGCGGCGCGTGGCTGCCGTCGGTGATCGCGGGCGATACGGGAATTCCGCTCACCAGTAGGCTGCAATCGTTTGTGATGACGCCGGGCCATCCCAATCAGTTGCTCGCGGGCAAGCGGCCGCGCGTCACGCTGAGTCCAACGCTGGTGACGCACGCGGGCAAACTCGAAATGATTATGTCCACGCCGGGCGGAGATAATCAGGACCAGGCTTTATTGCAAGTTTTCCTGAATATTGTGGAATTCGGGATGACGCCGCAGGAAGCGGTGGAAGCGCCGCGATTCCAGACCGAGCATTTCTACAGCTCCTTCGGCAATCACGAATTCGTGCCGGCCAAATTGAATCTGGAGGGACGGATTCCACGGGCCACGGCAGAAGCGCTGACGGCGTTAGGCCATCGAGTGACAGTGGCGGGCGAATGGAGCAATTCGTCCGCGCCGACGGTGATCTGGGTGCATGACGGAGTGCTGAACGGCGGAGCTGATCCACGGCGGGCGCGGTTTATTTTTGGGCGATAGAGGCATTCTGTATTTGGAATGAAGGTGCGAAAAATGCTTCAGATGACATCCAAAATAAAAATGCTGCTCCCAGTTCTTCTAATGATGACCATCTCAGTAGGGAATAGTGCGAGCGCACAGTCAACGGAGCCTCACGCCACCCCTGTGACGAAGGCATCCCTGCGCGCTCAATTGGTCGCCCATGTTGAACCGGCGATCGTCAAGCGTGGCTCGCCGGTTACAGTGAAACTCAGTCTTAAGAACGTCTCCCGTGACCCCGTCCGAGTGCTAGACACGTTCGACGAGCAAGACTATGAATTCCTTGTCGTCGACGGTTCCGGTACGGAAGCCAAAAGAACGGATCTCGGCCGACATCTCATCGAGGACGAAAAAAGGGCATTCCGGGCTAGCCTCAGGCTGATCGAGCAAGGGGAGACGGTCGAAGCATCAATTGAGGTCACCAAGATATATGAGCTGACGGAGCCCAGAACGTATTACGTCCGGGTGATGCGTACTTTGCTTCCAGCGTCTGACAAGGCAGACCCTAAGACAGTGGAGAAGGCGTATCGAACCCTGTAGCATTCACGGTAGTGGAATAGTTAGCGGGGCCGTGCGCCAGAACTTCTGAATTCGGGGACGCGGGGCGCCCCGTCTGAATTCTGACTTCCTGTTTCCCTAGTGCACTTCCTGCGTGGTCGCCGTCGCCGGAGGCTGCGGTGCCACAATCGGCAGCAGAACAATGTTGCTTGTAAACACGCTTTGCGCTATGAACATCTGCGAATTTGCATCCGTCGGCGTACTCGGATCAAGCTGCACCAGCAGACGGTAAACTCCCATGTAGCCGGGCTCCAGGCCGGCGAATATCACGTTCGCGCTTAGTCCGCCTACTTGAGCGTTATCCACCGGCGTGACCGGTGTATTGAACGTGGGGCCGTTATAGATTTGCCCGGTCACTTGCACGGGGTTACCACTAGGACCGTTCACCAGGCCAATTCCCGCCGCAAAGATTGTGATCACCTCGCCTGGGACCGCCGGATTATCCGGCGTTATTGGTGTGCCAGCTGCACTCGAGCAACAGGTAGACTGATTGGCCAACACCGTGATAATGACCAACGCGCCTGAGCTGACGGAGCCTGTAAGGGGGATTCCATCGCCCGGCGGGCCGGGGATTTTGGCAGTCAGGACGATGCGCGTAAACTGGCCGGCCGGCTGCGCGGTGACCTTCTCATCCCCGTTGCTATTGATCAGCGTGATCAATCCATCACGGATGGTAGCCAAAGTATCCGTGGCCTGCACTGTGTAGTTATAGGTGCGGTCCTCGATTCCAATGGTCGCGATGTCGCCCTCCTGGATGGATCCGTCCACGCTCACCACCGCAAGTCCGAAGTCGGAAGTGTGATAGGCGATCACGGGGCGCGGATCCGTGCCTGGCAACGCGAATATGCCAGGGCTGGAGGCCACTACGGGCACGGCAATGTTGACGGTGGCGGTGGTGTCGCCGCCGGTGCGCTCCGTCCTGATAAACGCGGTGACACCGTTCGCGTCGCTCACTTCGAAGGGGAGCTGGGCATTGATTTGCGTTGGCGAAACGTACAGCAGCGGGGCGAGAATCCCGTCGAAGTACAGTTCCACTCCGCCTAACTTTTGGGGATAGTAACCTTGGGCATTGGGAACGCCGGTGGCCGTAGTGTCGCTGAGAAACTTACCGGTGATGGTGACTAGAGTTCCAGGCGCGACGAAGCCGGCATCTTGTCCACCGGACAGATTGGCGCCCGCAGCGGTAGCCGTTTCAGTGGGTGTGCCGCTGGTAGAAGCGGCCGCCACTACCACAGAGTAAGTGACATTGTTGCCGGGCAGGCCCGATACTCTGGCCGTCAATACTACTTGGCTAACGGCCACATCCGCCGAAGCGATGACGTTGGGATCGGGTTTACCAATATTGGCACCAGCTACTCCGTTAATCAAATTCGTGATATTCAGAATGATCGTGTCGAGGGTGTCATTATTGACAACGGTGTATTCGTAAGTAGCAGTATTGATCGTTACCGTGATGGTGTCCGTGGCTGTGATGGTGCCGCCCAACGTGATGGATCCGAGAGCTGACACGATGAGGCTGGCGGCGTTCGTAATACCGTTCACGGGGATTACCGGAAGCCCCGGCGTGAACACCAGCACGCGCCGGTCATAAGGATCGCTCACGTACAGATTGGCCCCGTCCCAAGCCAACGACATAGGAGTACGGATCTGAGCGGGGCTGGAGCGCAGCACGTTGCTGTTGGGATCGAACGTGTCGGTGCTGTCCGTCACTCGGTCGGTGAATTCGTCGGGTTGGCCTATCACAATGTCGGCATTTTGGCCGCTCTTAGTAGGAATGCTATTGAAGACCACCACGCGGTCATTGCCTCCGTCGGCGATGAACAGCTGTGTGCCATCCGATAGCGCGTATCTGGGCAAGCTCAAGGTGCCATAACAGCTGGCCGGATACGTGGGATTGCCATTGGCGTCATTGCCGTTGGTCTTGCAAAGGGCAGCGGAGTTGTTGTCAACCTCGCTGACCAGATCCGGCTGGCCGATGGCTACGTCGGCCGGTTGGTTGGTTTGCGTCGGGATCGAATTCCAAATCAATACGCGGGCGTGTCCCAGGTCCGCGACGTACAACCGCTGGCCGTCGGATGTCACAGAAACCGGCGAAAAAAGGTTGCTCGCTGTGGGAGTCAGATCGAGTGTTGTAACAGGAGGCGCGGTGTTGAAATCCGGTTCGCCCAGCACGTAATCGGCAGCCTGATAATTGCTGGTCGGAATGGTGTTCCACACCATAATGCGGCTATTGTCCGTGTCCGCCACAAACAGCTGTGTCCCCTGAATCCAGACGCCCTGGGGACCGCGCATGCCTTTGTTACTGGTTGCGGCATTTAGGGTGGTGAAGTCCGGCTGCCCCAGCACGAGGTCCGCGGGCGCCCCGTTCGTGGTGGGAATGCTCTTCCAGAGCAGAACCCGGTTGCTATCGGTGTCCGCGACTACCATAATCTTGCCGTCCGTCGCGACCGCGGAGGGATTCGTAAACCCGCTCTGCGTCAGGTTAGGATTGCTTCCCGAGAAATCCGTCTGTCCGACTACCACGCTGGCGCTGCCAATGTGATCGTTTCCAACGCAAACCGGACAACGGGTTCCTTGCGGGATCTCGACGGTCGGCGAAGGGATCATAGTGGAAAGGTTGGTATAAAGCAGAACGCGGTTCTGAACGGGGGTGGCTTGGATGTGGTTGGAATCCACGACGAACAACGTGTTATTCGCGTACGCCAAGCCGCTGCACGCTCCCAGTACGTATTGCGTGGGAGTGCCGATATCCTGTTGGGTGAAATTGACCTGGCCAATTACGATACGGGCCGCCTGGCCGGTCATGAAATCCATGGCGGTGGCTGCCATGGCCACTCCGGACGTAATGGTTGTGATGAATGCTAATAGACAGAGCTTCATTAGATTGAACTTCGCGGGTTAACGACCCAGTATAACAACCTCGGACGGATTCAGTCGGGCTTCGGTTTCCTTTTCACGGTTTCAAGGGCTGCGAGTGTTGCAACCTCTGCAACAGGCGTGAAGCCCGCGCACACTAATCCGCTCGAAATCATATAGCTTCTATACCAGCCGGACTTCGTAGCACGACGGCTGCCAGACTCTCCTAGGACAAGTCTCTGACTTGTCCGGAGCAAGCCAGAGGCTTGCCCTACGAGGCCGGGTGATACAATCTTCATTTGTCTACTCAGACGAACAGTTTGATCGAACGGTCTGGCCGCTGGTTTCTAGACTCTGGAATTCAGGAATCGAGCGGTGGAGTTGCCCGATACTACCGGTCTGACCTGGGAGCAAATGCGGGCGTTTCCACCGAAATAACCGGCTACGCCGTGAGCACGCTGCTGTATCTGCACCAGCGGACCAGCCTGCCGCCATACCTGGAAGCCGCTCTGCGCGCCGCTCGATTCCTGGCGAAGACGGCTTGGGATGCTCGCCTCGGCACCTTTCCCTTCGAGCACTCGAAGAACGGCACCCAGCCGCGCGCCCTGGCCTACTTTTTCGATTGCGGCATCATCGTGCGCGGGCTGCTAGCCGCATGGCGCGTGTCGCAAGACGATCAGTTGCGGGAGACTGCGATTGCCGCAGGCCGGTCGATGGCGCTGGATTTTCGCGCGGCGGAAGCCATCCATCCCATTCTCGCTTTGCCGGACAAGCATCCGCTGGCTCATGAGGCTCGCTGGTCGGCTACTCCGGGGTGTTACCAGTTGAAATCCGCCATGGCCTGGTACGAGCTTTTTGAGACTACCGGAGGCACGGAATTTCTGCGGGCGTACGAAGCTGCCGTCGAATCCGCGCTCCGCAGCGAGCGCGACTTTCTGCCCGGCGCCTCGAGCCGCGAGCAGGTTATGGATCGCCTGCATGCTTATCTTTACTTCTTGGAGGGGCTGCTGCCAGTTCTGGATCGTTCGGAGTGCGTGGAGGCCTTCCGGACCGGCCTGGATCGCGTGGCGGCGTATGTCGGGGAAATAGCTCCAATCTTTGTCCGTTCCGACGTTTATGCACAACTCCTGCGGGCGCGGCTGTATGGCGAGAGCCTGGCCGGGATTCCGCTCGATCTCGGAGCGGCCACGCATGAGGCGGAGCTGGCCGCCAGCTTTCAGCTGGAATCATCCAATGCGCGCGTGGACGGCGGATTTTTTTTCGGACGTAAAGGCGCGGATGCCTTGCCCTACGTAAACCCCGTTTCTACCGCGTTCTGCTTGCAGGCGCTAACTCAGTGGGACGACCGCAAGAACAATGCGTTCGAGGCTAGCCGCCACGTACTGATTTGAGCGAAACCGTCAAGGTCCTGTTCGCTTCGGGCTCCGAGGACCTGATTCCCACAGCGATCGAGCACATGCGGAAGATCCTTCCGGAGCTCCCGCTGGTGGTGGTTTCCGAATTTGCACCCGAGCGCGTGGATTGGATTCCCTTCCCCGTCTCGCGGGGATTCTGGGAAAACCTCGCGCTGTTCCGCTGGCATTTTCGGGGCCGGAAGATCCGGATTTCGGCCGTGATTCTGCAGCCGCGGATGCCCTACTGGCGGATGCGCTTCGTTGCATTTTTCCTGTCGCCCTGGAATTTTCTGGCGTTCAACGAAAGTTTCGGGCACTTCATGTTGCGGCCGGTATCGACCGTAACCATTCTCCGTCACATCCTTTGGCGGACGCGAAATTTCCTGGTCTGGCATTTCTCGCCGGGTGGAACGGCGTACACGTTTTTTTGGCGCGTGGGGCATCCGACCGCATTCCGCAGGCCGTTGCTGAACTTGTGTGCAAAAGGCGCGGGCTTCCAGGCTGGCCTGCTCAAAATCGTTCTGCCGGCGCGTTCCCTCGCTATGGATCCGGGGCCCCGTCCGGCAGGCATTTCCGTGGTGATACCTTCTCGAAACGGCCTGGATCTGCTGCGTGCGATGCTGCCCGAAGTAGTTCGCCAGGTGGAACAGATGGGCGGTGAAATCATTGTGGTGGATAACGGCTCCGACGACGGAACCCCGGATTTTCTTAGAAGCGAATATCCGGGCGTGGTGTTGGAGGTGTCGACGGAAGCCTTGTCATTTGCGCGGGCCGTCAACGCCGGTATTCGGAAATCCCGTTATGCGCACGTCTGCTTGCTGAACAACGACATGCTGGTGGAACCGGGGTTTTTCGCCGCACTCAGCGCGGCCTTCCGTGCAGTCCCGGACTTATTTTGCTCCACCGCGCAAATCTTCTTTCCAGAAGGTGTGCGTCGCGAAGAAACCGGGAAAGCCGTGATGGCGATCGCCTCCGACCGTAAGCGGGCCGATTTCCCGGTGCGATGCGAACTGCCCATCGCCAGCGAAGATCTGAGCTACGTTCTTTATGGAAGCGGCGGCTGCTCGCTCTTCGATGCGCGGAAACTGCTCCAACTGGGCGGCTTCGATGAGATATATGAGCCGGCTTATGTGGAGGATCTCGATCTCGGATTCCGCGGCTGGCAACAAGGTTGGCCGTCCGTTTTTGCTGCAGGCGCTCGCGTATTGCATCGGCACCGCGCCACCACGTCGCGGTATTACACGCCTGAATTTCTGGACCGGATTCTGGAGCTGAACTACCTGCGGTTTCTGGCGCGCACCATCGGCAGCCGGCGAATATTCCGCAGGCTCTGGCGCGAAGCCATCAACCGGCTCAATCTTCTGAGCGGGCAAACCAATCCCAATCCGGCTGCGCTGTGGGCTTTGGCGCAAGCCTGGCGCGCGCCGTTTTGGACCTCTCGGATTCCGGCGGCTGCGCTCCCGGATGAGCACATCCTCGCCATCGGCAGTGGCGCCGTTACGGTGATCCCCGGGCACGCTCCACGCAATAAACCTGTGGTTCTGGTGGCCACTCCTTACCTGCCTTTTCCGCTGGCTCATGGCGGCGCCGTCCGAATGTACAATCTGATGCGCCGTGCCGCTCAGGACTATGACCAGGTGCTGGTAGCTTTCTCGGGTGATCCTCGCGAGCCTGCTGAACTTCTGGAAATTTGTACTGAAGTCGTTTTGGTGAAGCGCCCAGGGACGCACCTGCTGCCCTCGACCAGCCGGCCGGACATCGTCGAGGAGTTTGATTCGCCGGCCTTTCACGCCGCGCTCCGCCAGACAGTTCGCAAGTGGAAACCAGTGCTCGCGCAGCTCGAGTTCACTCAGATGGCCCAATACGCCGACGATTGCTCGCCTGCCAAGACTGTTCTGGTGGAGCACGACGTGACATTGGATCTTTACCAGCAACTGCTGGCGCAAGGGGACGACTGGGAGTTGCGCCGCCAGTTGAAGCGCTGGATCCGGTTTGAGACTGCGGCTTGGACGCAGGTGGACCGCGTGGTAACGATGTCGGAGAAAGACCGCGGGTTGGTATCCGGGCACGCGCATGCCATCTGTCTTCCAAATGGCGTGGACATCGATCGATTTCGTCCCGCCGAGGGCGCCCCAGATCCGCGCCGTCTGCTGTTTATCGGATCTTTCGCGCATCTGCCGAACGTGCTAGCGGTGGATTTTTTCCTGCGCGAGGCCTGGCCGCAATTGAAAGCGGCGGGCGCAACGCTCCACATTATCGCGGGCGCGCGGCATCAGTATTATTTGGATCGGTACCGCGATCGCCTCCAGCCGGATCTCGCGCAGCGCGGCATTGAGATCGAGGATTTCGTGGCGGACGTGCGCCCGGCTTATCAGCGGGCAACTTTGGTGGTGGCTCCGCTGGTGGCTTCCGCCGGTACGAATATCAAGATCATGGAGGCGATGGCGATGGGCAAGGCTGTCGTCAGCACTCCGGCGGGCATCAATGGGCTGGATCTGAATCCGGGCGTCGATGTGATGATTGCGAATACCGGAACCGAAATGGCGCGAGCGATTCTGGAATTGATTGAGAATCCGGCGCAGAGGCAGAGCATGGAGCGCCAGGCGCGGCTTACGGTAGAGCGATCATTCAATTGGGACGTGATCGCGGGCCGCCAGAAGCAGCTTTATGAGGAGTTGACGGGGTCCCCTTACTGACGTGCGGGGCTACATCCCCGAAAGGCACAACGGATTGGCACGATTTGTAGCCCCGCGTGTCAGCAAGGGGACTGA
>Ga0187859_10000662_pt1 | contig 22638 bp, 16 predicted proteins | sample June2016WEW_10_1_2_FD_133019 | JGI IMG/M metagenome (GOLD analysis project Ga0187859, IMG submission 133019) | Peatland microbial communities from SPRUCE experiment site at the Marcell Experimental Forest, Minnesota, USA - June2016WEW_10_10 | ecosystem: Environmental > Terrestrial > Soil >...
CGGCCGGGAGATCCACCTGCGCAGCCTGCAGCCGCTCGCCCTGCACATCGCGAACTCGATCTTCCTGGGCGACTACCTCACCAGCGAGGGCCAGGCCGGCCACCAGGACCTGGAGATGATCGCTGACGCGGGCTTCACCGTCGAGGGCACCGCCGAGCCCACCCTGCCCGAGCATCGCCGCGACCTGGTCAAGGTCCGCCGCCGCGGCCCCGGCACCCAGCTCCCCGCCAACACCTGACCCGCCCCAAAGCTCCGCGCCCCTTTCACCACGCTCCAGCCCCGGCCGGCTCCAGCTCCGGCCGCGCTCCGGCCCCCGGCCGCGCTCCGGCCCCCGGCCGCGCTCCGGCCCCCGGCCGCGCTCCGGCCCCCGGCTCGGCTCCGGCCCCGGCCCGCTCCAGCCCGGCGGAGGCCCGTCCCGACCTCACCAGCCCCATCCGTCCCAACCCCTACCGTGGTGATGGCGCCTTTACCGCCGCTCCCACCGCGGTGATGGCGCCTTTACCCCGCCCGTACCCCGCCCGTACCCCGCCCCCGCGGCCGCTGGAGGTGAAACACGATGCGGCGCATCGTGTCCTGGTCCGGTGCTTCTGCTCGCGAGAGCTGGGATCTGGGCCCCTGTTGGGGAAGACATGCTGTAGCGGTACGGCGCGTGCGGCGAGCGATCCGGGTCTCAGGGACGGCGGTGCGGCTGATCGGTGAGGCAGGCGTCGAGCTGCCCGTTGATGGCTGTGCGGTCGACGTCGGATCGGTCGGCGATGATGACGAGTTCGGTGCTGCGGGGCCGATTGGCCCACTGGTCGAACCGGCGAATCTCGCCTCGTTGCCCGACGGCCTGGAGCAGGTACCGGTGGTCCGGATCGTGGGCGCTGTGCACGAATCCCTTGATCCGGTAGACCGAACGGGGAAGAAGCCGGATCGACGCGAGGAGCGCGTCGACGTCGACGGCGGCATCGCGGGTGTAGGTCCAGTGCTCGAAAGCGCCGGCCCCGTGGCGGTGATCGCCGTCGGTTCCCTGGTAGCCGGTTGCCGCTGTTTCGGTCGGCCCGATGCCGAGCAGCAGTTGGAAGGGCACCTGTGCGTGGCTGGTCTCGATGATGCGGACCGTGGGAAGGCGGTCGTGCACGAAGGTGCGGACGGCGTCGACTTGGGCCCGATCGGCGAGGTCGATCTTGTTGAGCAGGACGATATCGGAGTACCCGATCTGGCCGAACACCAGATCTTGGGTGGTGGGATCCTTGGCCTGGGCGGGGAGCTGTTCGGCGTCGATGACGGCGACGATGCCGTCGAGACGGATCGGGGACCGGAACACTTCTGAGGTGAACGTCCGGGCGATGCCGCTCGGTTCGGCCACCCCGCTGGCTTCGAGCACGAGGGCGTCGAGTTCGCGGTCCTGGCCCAGGACACTGTCCACGGCGGCGACGAGATCGCCGCGGATCTCGCAGCGCACGCAGCCGTTGGCGAGGCTGACGGTTCCCGACTCGACGCCGATGATCAGCTCCGAGTCGATGGAGACCGCGCCGAAGTCGTTGACGATCACCCCGATGCGCAGTCCGTGGGCCTCGGACAGGATCCGGTTGACCAGCGTGGTCTTGCCCGCGCCTAGAAACCCGGTCAGCACGGTGACGGGTGTCGCCCCCGCCGCGTCGGCTGGCTCGGTCGGTGCCAGCAGCCAGTCGAGGTCGTCGCCTGGGCCGGGGCCGGTCATGGCCGCTCAGGCGTCCGGGGCAGCGAGGGCGTCGAGGTGCTGCTTCTTGTAGGCCTGTTGCTGCCGCCAGGCGGCCCCCATGCTCTGCCGCATGGCGTCGGGCATCATTTCCATCGGAACGACGAGGTCGCTGCCGACCGGCCATTCCGGGAGCAGCTGCGGGTGGTAACCGTCCGGGTAGTACTCGTCCGGATTGATCTCCTGGTCGCGGACGAACGGTTCCTGGATCGCGGCACGGTTGGTCGGGGGATGCGGCACCACGAGCTGGCCGTCATCGAAGTCGAACTGCGGCGCCCGGCTGTTGGGATAGTCCGGTAGCACACCCTCCCGGACCCAGATGTCGTCCTTGGTGACGTTGACGACGATGCCGTCGGGTGCCCCGAAGTGGAACGGGCCCTTCCAGTGCTGGCGCACCTCGGCCACGGTCTCCGCGTTGATGTACGGATCGAAGGGCATGTGCGTGGTCATGAACAACCGGGGGTTTGCCCGGCTGGCGACGTACCCGGCCGCATATCCCGGGGTGTGGTGCGTGTCCAGCGTGTAGCGGCCCAGGAACGGAGGTACCCCCTGCACCCCCGAGCTGATCGCGCACAGCTCCGGTTGGGTCTCGGTGATGTAGACGTCGGCGCCCGCCGCGAACTGCGCGTCGAGCTTGGAAGGGCGCCCGTCGCCCGTCCATATCACCTTCAGCCCGTTCCATTCCAGCCGGTACGCCGAGGCGCCATCCTTAGCGTGTGACCGCTGCCAGTGGATGATCTTGACGCCGTTCTCGTCGTAACAGACGCCGCCGTTGTCGCGGAAGTCGAACTCGGTGACGTCGACGTCGTGGCCCTGGCCGACCGGTTAGATGCTGAACGCGTCGCGATGCCAGGTGAGCATCTGCTTCATGGCCTCCACCATGTGCGCCGTGCCGTACTCGGGGCTGCGCCCCGACGGGCCATGTACGCGCAGCGGCTTGTGCCACCGCCCCGCCCAGCGGCCGAACATGTACAGCCACGGCAACGCGCCGAAATGGTCCACGTGCAGGTGCGTGATGAAGATCTTGTCGAGCTGATTGAGCGCCAGCCCGGCCGAGATGTAATTCGCCACCGACCCCTCGCCGAGGTCGAACACGAAGTTGTCGCCGCTGCCCAGCTCGATGAAGATCGACGTGTTCATCTGGCCCGGCCGGATGAATGGCGCCGTGCCCATGAACGTGATCCGCAACTCCTCGGGGCCGAGCTCTTCGGTCCGCGGGAACCAGTTCGCCGCGCTCGCCAGCCCCGGCGTCGGGTTAATCCCCCCGAACATCAGCCCTTCCTGCCAGCGTCCCATCGGGACACCCCCGGACAACGCTGCCTGGATGTCAGCAGGACTCGATGGCTCCCGCTGCGAAGGTGTCCCCATGTCGTCGCTCCCAGCTCGTCAAAAGGCAAATCTCAGAGCGAACTCTTCACACGCGGAACCCGACGGTCATCACCCGGGCCGGGTGAAGGGCACTCGCGTGGCGGGATGCAGTTCCCGGCAAGGGTTTGCCGACCTTCTCTGGATCCCGAGCGAGCGAACTAGCCTCAGCTCAGGCAACCACTCCTGTGTCTGGACGGACGGGTCGCCGCCCCGCTATATCGCCCGGTTTGGGTGATGGCCGGACCGGCGCCTGGCCAACAGCCTGAAATGACGACGCGGCGGCCACCTGACGGCCGATGCGGATACATAGATTCGCCCGGTGAAGCGCTCGGGCCCAGCTCACACTGAGTGCACCGCGCGGCTGCAGCGATGGGCCAGGGGCCGCCGTGGGGCATGATGATCATCCGTGTCCCTCCGCCTGCTCTATCTTAGCTTCGTCCGGTATCCCGCTCCGGTACCAGCGGTCACGCGTCGTCACGGTCCGTCGCTGCCAATCCTTCCAGGCTGGTGAATTCCTCCCCGGCCACTGGGACAGCGCACCCTATCTGGGTGTGGCCAGGTCACCCCCCACCGAGCTTGACTGACGCCAGGGGGCATTAAGGGACAACAGCACCGCTGCGGTGCGCAGTCCGGCCGGGCCGGGGCAGGAGCATCTGGCGATGACGGCTGAACCGCCTCAGAACCCGGTCACCGAAGCAGTCCGCAGCCTTGAGGTGCGCTGGATCTTCCCGGGCCAGCTGGAGACCGCGGTGGCCCGATGGTTCGGGCGGTTCCCCGCCGAGACGCAGTCACGCGAGGACATCTACCTTCTGGATCCGCAGTGGCGCGCGCTGTCGGTTAAGGTCCGCGGGGGCTCGGCACTGGAGGTAAAGGCGTACCGCGGCAGCCCGGGAATCCTTGAGGTGGCGAGCCGCGCCCGCGGTCGCATGCAGTACTGGCAGAAGTGGTCCTTTCCCTGTGGCCCTCCCAGCCTGGACAGCGGCGTCCCGGCCGGCTGGCGGCCGGTGCGCAAGAGGCGGCGAATCAGCCGGTTCACACTGGCCAGCGGGCAGATCGTGGCGCGCGCCCCGGGGCCGGGCGGGGAGCCGCAGTGCGCGGTGGAACTCACCGAGATCCGTACGCGTGGCCAGGACTGGTGGACCCTTGGCTTCGAGGCGACCGGCCCCGCTGATCTGCTTCGCAGTGCACTGGAGACCACCGCCGCGCTCGTGTTCGCTCATGCCTTGCCCGGCGGCCTGCAACCCGGCCCGGATGACTCCTGGTCCTACGCGGAATGGCTATGCCGGCGGCCGGGCGCCGAGAGCGACGCCGACGGCTTATGGCTTTCCTCCGACCGAACTCCCAGGCAGCGCACCCGATCTGGGTGTTGCGAGATCACCCCCCGGGAAGTTTGACTGAGGCCATGGGGTCTCACAGGACAACGGCGCGAGGGCCAGTGCGTGCTCGCACCGCCAGGTCCGGCGCCCGGAGGGAGTGGCCATGACGGTGAAAACTGAGGATGCCGCGGCTGGAAGATCTGGTGCGCGGGAATCTGCCCGGCGCCCGGGGCAGACCGGGACGGTGAAGCAATTGAGTCGCGCGGATCGGGTGGCCCGGGGCAAGGACGCCCGGACGGCGGCTCCGCTGGAGTCGCATGCGGAGTTCGCTCCGGCCGCGAACCGGGATCCGGTGGGGCTGCTGCTGGAGCAGGAAAAGACGCGGGTGCCGGACCTGGTGCCGGTGCGGCACGGGCGGATGCTGGTGTCGGCGTTCACGTTCTACCGGGGCGCGGCGCTGCCGATGGCAGCCGACCTGGCCACCACTCCCACGTCGGGGCTGCGGGTGCAGCTGTGCGGGGACGCCCACCTGTCGAACTTCGGCGCGTTCGCCTCGCCGGAGCGCAGCCTGGTCTTCGACGTCAACGACTTCGACGAGACCCTCCCCGGGCCGTTCGAGTGGGACGTCAAGCGGCTGGCCGCGAGCCTGACGGTGGCGGGACGGGACAACGGGTTCGGCGCCAAGGACTGCCGCAAGATCACTCTGGCGGCGGGAGAAGGTTACCGCACCGCGATACGCGGGTTCGCGGACCAGACCTTCATGGACGTCTGGTACACGCACGTGGACATCGAGCCGGTCCTGGCCAAGTTCCAGTCCCAGATAAAGGCGAAAAGCTACAAGGAAACCCAGAAGATGCTGGCCAAGGCCCACACCAGCGACACCATGAAGGCCGTGGGCAAGCTGACCACCGTGGTCGACGGGCAGCGGCGGATCATCAGCCAGCCCCCGCTGATCGTCCCGGTCGAGGATCTCTACCCCGACCTGGAGGCCGACGCGATCTACCAGCTGATCCACACCGTGCTAGGCAAGTACCAGCGCACCCTGCAGTCCGACCGGCGGCACCTGCTCGAGCAGTTCGCCATGGTGCAGGTGGCCCGCAAGGTGGTGGGGGTCGGCAGCGTTGGCACCCGCGCCTGGGTCCTGCTGATGGACGCCGCCGACGGCGTCGAGCCGTTGTTCCTGCAGGCCAAGGAGGCCCAGCCGTCGGTCCTGGCGGAGTACGCCGGGCGCAGCGTGTACAGCAACCAGGGCGAGCGCGCCGTGGCCGGGCAGCACCTGATGCAGGCCGAAAGCGACATCTTCCTCGGCTGGACCCGCGTCCCCAACCCCCTCGACGGGATCGACCGCGACTTCTACGTCCGCCAGCTGAAGGACTGGAAATTCTCCGTGCCGATCGAGCTGATGGTCCCGAAGGGCATGACGCTGTACGCCCGGCTGTGCGGGGCGACCCTGGCCCGGGCGCACGCCCGCTCCGGGGACCGCATCGCGCTGGCCGCCTATCTCGGCGGCTCGGACAAGTTCGACCAGGCCATCGCCGACTTCGCCGAAACCTACGCCGACCAGAACGAACGCGACTACGCCGCGCTCAAGACCGCCGCGAAAGAAGGCAAGATCGAAGTTAGCACCCAGATCTAAGCGGCACCCACGGTCTGCGGGTACTCATTGCCGAGGAAGCGCTCGGCGGCCTTGACTGCGGCCACGCCGAGCGGCTCGCCATGGGCCCTCGGAGTGTCCTCGACCGGGAGCCGTAGCCGATGTGGCTGTGCACCAGGATCAGCGTGGGGATGCCCGGCTTCGGCCTTGAACGCGTGCAGGGCGCGGGCCACCTGGTGGAGGTCATTCGCGTCGCCGACGGTGGTCACGTTCCAGCCGTAGGCGGCGACGTCCGGTCCTGGGGGCCCGGGCGTTTTTCCACCTAGGTGAAACGGCCCGGCAGGTGATGCCGGGCCGCCTGGCTGAGTGTGAGCCTGGCGGGTGATGGACAGCGACCGCGGTGATCGACTTCCTCCGCGAGGCCGATGCCGTGATCGCGTGCCGTGATCGCGGCGGGCGAACCGGCCGTCAGCCACCGATGACGCCCCCGCCGGGATCGAGGACGGCGATGCAAGGTCATGAGCGGCAGGATCAGGTGAGTAGCAGCCGGTGGAAACTCCGCTGGAAACTACAGTAAGGGGTAGTGGTGGCAGTAGCAGTCGGCATCGATCTTGGTACCACCAATTCGGTCATCGCCGCGGTAGAAGGCGGGAAGCCGACGGTAGTCCCCAACGCCGAGGGGGCACGCACCACTCCCTCGGTGGTGGCCTTCACCGAGCAGGGTGACCGTCTGGTCGGCCAGCTGGCCAGGCGCCAGGCCATATTGAATCCGAAGGGCACGATCTACTCCGCGAAGAGGTTCATCGGGCGGCGCTACGACGAGGTCGCGAGCGAGCTCGGCGCGGTGTCCTTCGACGTGGTGGCCGGACCTGACGGCGCTGCGCGGTTCGATATCCGCGGCAGGCAGTACGCACCGGAGGAGATCTCGGCGCTGGTCTTGCGCAAGCTCACCGAGGACGCTGCGAAGTTCCTCGGGGAGAAGGTCACCGAGGCCGTCATCACTGTGCCCGCGTACTTCAATGACGCGCAGCGGCAGGCCACCAAGGACGCGGGGCGCATCGCCGGGCTGGACGTGCTGCGGATCATCAATGAGCCCACGGCGGCCGCCCTCGCCTACGGTCTGGACAAGAAGAAGAACGAGACCGTGCTCGTGTTCGACCTGGGCGGCGGAACGTTCGACGTCAGCGTCCTGGACATCGGCGACGGGGTGGTCGAGGTGCGTGCCAGCGCCGGCGACACGCATCTGGGTGGTGACGACTTCGACCGCCGCGTCGTCGATTACCTCGCGGATGAGTTCAAGCGGGACACCGGCATCGACGTCCGCAACGACCCGCAGGCGCTGCAGCGGCTGTTCGAGGCCGCGGAGAAGGCGAAGGTAGAGCTGTCCTCGGTCACCCAGACGTCGGTCAGCCTGCCGTTCCTCACCGCGGATGCAGCCGGGCCCAAGCACCTGAACACCACGCTGATGCGGTCGACGTTCGACCAGCTCACCGCGGACCTGGTCGAACGCACCACCAAGCCGGTCCAGCAGGCCATGGCGGACGCCAAGCTGACCGCCGCTGACATCGACGAGGTGATCCTGGTCGGCGGGTCCACCCGGATCCCCGCGGTGCAGAACCTGGTCCGGCGGCTGACTGGGGGCAAGGACCCGAACATGACGGTCAACCCGGATGAGGTGGTCGCTGTGGGCGCGGCGGTCCAGGCCGCGGTCATCAAGGGCGAGGTTCAGGACGTGCTGCTGCTCGATGTCACGCCACTGTCGCTCGGCATCGAGACCCTCGGTGGGCGCATGACCAAGGTGATCGAGCGCAACACCACGATCCCCGCGCGTCGCACCGAGGTGTTCAGCACGGCTGAGGACAACCAGCCCGCCGTCGACGTCGTGGTGCTCCAGGGCGAGCGCGAGCGGGCGGCCGACAACCGGGTCCTCGGCCGGTTCCGGCTGGAGAACATCCGGCCCGCCCCACGGGGCGAGCCGCAGATCGAGGTCACCTTCGACATCGACGCGAACGGCATCCTGAACGTTTCCGCCCGGGACAAGGACACCGGGGGAGAGCAGCGCATCACCATCAGCGAGAGCTCTAACCTGGACACGGCAGAGGTAGACCGGATGGTCGCCGACGCCGAGCAGCACCGTGCCGACGACCGGCAGCTACGCGAGCTGACCGACGCCCGCAACGAGCTCGATTCCGTGGCCTACCAGGTGGAACGGCGCCTCGGCGAACTCGGGGGCGCGGTGGCGGTGCACGAGAAAGCCCGGGCCGAGACGCTGGTCGCCGATGCGCGGCAGGCTATCGCCGATCAGGCACCTCTGGACCGGGTCCGGTCGCTGACCAGTGAACTCCAGCAGGTCGACCAGAGCCTCGGCACATCCGCGTCCGGGGCCTCCGGCCGGCCCCGTCCCGGCCCGTCAGGCCAGGGCGCGGCGGGCCAAGCGCCCGGCGACGATGACGTGATCGACGCGGAGTTCACCACTGATGACTGACCAAGCGCGCGAGGGCGATCCGCGCTACGGCGGCGACGAGCCGCGGTCCCCTGGTGGCTCAGCCGGCCAGCCGCCGCCCGCGGTCCCCGGCGGCCAGCCGCAGGGTAATGGCATGCCGCCCGGAACCTCAGCCGCTGGCGACCGCGCCGGCTCCGGGCCCAGCCTGGACGCCCTGCAGGCACGGATCGCCGAACTGGAAGATCAGCTGCTGCGCGCCCTAGCCGACGTGGACAATATGCGCAAGCGGTGCGCCCGGGACATCGAGCGGGCGCGGTCTGGGGAGCAGGCCCGCGTCGCGAGCGAATGGCTGCCGGTGCTGGACAACCTGGACCTCGCGCTGGCGCATGCCGACGCCGACCCGGCCGTCATCATCGATGGGGTCCGGGCGGTCCGGGATCAGGCGGCCTCCGTCGTGCAGCGGCTGGGCTTTCCCCGCCGGGACGACGTCGGTACGGTCTTTGACCCGTCCCGTCACGACGCGATCGGCTCCAGGGCAGGTACCGACGCCAAGGCCGGGACCGTGGTCGAGGTCCTGCGGCCAGCCTATGGCGAGGGCGACCATCAGCTGCGGCCCGCGCTGGTGGTGGTGGCGACGGACGGCTGATGGCACAGCCCCGCGACTTCTACGAGATCCTGGGTGTGAGCAGGACCGCCACCCGGGATGAGATCCAGCAGGCCTACCGGAAGCTCGCCCGTGCCCACCATCCCGACGTCAATAAAGACCCGGCTGCAGAGGACCGGTTTAAGGACGTCTCCGAAGCCTACGACGTCCTGTCCGATCCGGATACCCGGCGCCGCTACGACGAGTTCGGGCCGGACTTCCGGCGGGTTCCGGAGGGCGTTGACCCCGATACCTGGAATCGCGCCAGATCTGCTGGTCCCCGGGGGGCCGGGGCGGGTCCCGGGCGCCGAGCGGCCGGGCCGGCGGCAGACACCGGCTTCACCACGGGGTCCGGGGAGAACATCGACCTCGACGACCTGCTCGGCGGGCTGTTCGGCGGCCGGGCGGGCCGGGGCTGGGGACCCATCCCCGGCGCGGACCAGGAAGCCGTCGTTGAGCTGACCGTGGAGGAGGCGTACCACGGCACCCGCCGTTCGGTCACCTTGGAGGGCGGCGGCCAGACGCGGACCCTGGAGGTCACCATCCCGGCCGGCGTCACCAACGACCAGCGGATCCGGCTGGCCGGCCAGGGGGGCCGGGGCACCGAGGGCGCCAGCGCGGGCGACCTGTTCCTCATCGTCCGCGTCGCCCGGCACCCCCGGTACCGAGTCGAGGGCCGGGACCTCCATGTCGAACTGCCGGTTGCCCCGTGGGAGGCGGCGCTCGGCACGACTGCCGCCGTCGACACCCCGGACGGCGAGGCCAAGGTGAAGGTGCCCGCGGGCACCTCGAGCGGCCGCCGCCTGCGACTGCGAGGCCGCGGCCTGCCGAATCCCCGGGGAACGCCGGGTGACCTGCTCGCCGAGGTCAAGATCATGGTTCCGGGGAAGCTGTCGCCCGAGGAACGGCGCCTGTTCACCGAACTCACCGCCACGTCGACCTTCAGCCCGAGGAAGCGCCAATGAACGAGGATGCGCCTATGAACCCGCGGGTGACGGTGAGGTACGCACTGTCCAGGCCCGCGCGCCTTGATCTTGAATCGTTTGCCCGTGTCACCGGAACGCACCCGGACCTGGTCCGCCGGCTGGTGACGCTGGGCATCCTGGACGCGGAAACCGACGCGGCGGGGCGGCTGTGGTTCGTCCCGGCCCAGCGCGCGCAGATGGCCCGTGTCCAGCGCCTGCGCGCCGGGTTGTCCGTCAACTATGCGGCCGTCGGTCTTATCGCCGACCTGCTGGACCGGATCGCGGCGCTCGAGATGGCAGCGCGCGGCAACTCGTTGCGAGATGGAGGTCCGCAGTGGACCCGAACAAACTGACGCAGAAGTCGCAGGAAGCGCTGCACGACGCGCAGACCAAGGCGCTCCGCTTCGGCCACACCGAGGTGGACGGGGAGCATCTGCTCCTTGCCTTGCTCGACCAGCCCGACGGCCTGGCCCCCCGGCTGCTCACGCAGACGGATGTGGATACCGGTCGGCTGCGGACTGAACTGGAGGCGGAGCTTGGCCGCCGCCCGCGGGTCAGCGGCCCGGGCGCGGCGCCAGGCCAGGTCGCCGTCACCCAGGGTCTGTCCCGCCTGCTGGATACCGCGGAACGCGAGGCCGGCCGGCTCAAGGACGAGTATGTGTCCGTCGAACATCTGCTCATGGCCATGATCGACGAGGGCGCCACGTCCAGCACAGGCCGCCTGCTGCAGCAACACGGCCTCGGCCAAGACAGGTTTCTGGAACAGCTAACGAAAATCCGCGGCCATCAGCGAGTGACCTCCGCCATGCCGGAGGCCGCCTATGAGGCCCTGGAGAAATACGGGCGCGATCTGGTCGCCGATGCCGCCGCGGGCCGGATCGACCCGGTCATCGGTCGGGATGCGGAGATCCGCCGTGTGGTGCAGATCCTGTCCCGCAAGACCAAGAACAACCCGGTCCTGATCGGCGACCCGGGTGTCGGCAAGACCGCCATCGTCGAGGGCCTGGCCCAGCGGATCCACCGCGGCGACGTACCAGAAGGGCTGCGCGACAAGGTCATTTTCAGCCTGGATATGGGCTCGCTGCTGGCCGGCGCGAAGTACCGCGGCGAGTTCGAGGAGCGGCTGAAGGCGGTCCTGTCCGAGGTCGTCGCGGCGGCCGGGCGCATCCTGCTGTTCATCGACGAGGTGCACACGGTCGTCGGTGCGGGGGCGGGGGAGGGGGCCATGGACGCGGGTAACATGCTCAAGCCGATGCTGGCCCGCGGTGAGCTGCACATGATCGGTGCCACCACGATCGATGAGTACCGCAAGCACATCGAGAAGGACGCGGCCCTGGAGCGGCGGTTCCAGCCGGTTCTCGTCGATGAGCCATCGGTCGAGGATGCCATCTCCATCCTGCGCGGCCTGCGGGAGCGGCTGGAGATATTCCACGGGGTCAAGATCTCCGACAGCGCGCTGATCGCCGCGGTGACCCTGAGCCACCGGTACATCTCCGACCGGTTCCTGCCGGACAAGGCGATCGACCTGGTGGACGAGGCGTGCGCGATGCTCCGCACCGAGATCGATTCCATGCCGGCCGAACTCGACGAGCTGACCCGCCGGGTGATGCGGCTGGAGATCGAGGAGGCCGCGCTGTCCAAGGAGGAGGACAGGGCCTCCGCGTCCCGTCTCGCTGACCTGCGCAAGGAGCTGGCCGACCTGCGGGCGGAAGCCGACGCGATGCGGGCGCAGTGGGAATCGGAGCGCCGGGCGCTGCGCAAGGTGCAGGCCCTGCTGGAGGAGATGGAGCAGCTACGCCAGGAGGCCGAGCAGGCCGAGCGGACCTACGACCTCGACCGGGCGGCGGAACTGCGGCTCGGCAGGCTGCCGGAACTGGAGCGGCGGTTGCGCGCCGAGGAGGAACAGCTGGCCCGCAAGCAGGGCAGCGCGCGGCTGCTGCGCGAGGTCGTCACCGGCGAGGAGATCGCCCAGATCGTGTCCCGTTGGAGCGGCATCCCGGTGAGCCGGCTGCAGGAGGGGGAGCGGGAGAAACTGCTCCAGCTGGACGAGATCCTGCACGAGAGGATCGTCGGCCAGGACGAGGCGGTCCAGGCGGTGACGGATGCCATCATCCGGGCCCGCTCGGGCATCAAGGACCCGCGCCAGCCGATCGGCTCGTTCCTGTTCCTCGGGCCGACCGGGGTCGGCAAGACCGAGCTCGCCAAGTCGCTCGCGGCGGCGCTGTTCGACACCGAAGACAACATGGTCCGGATCGACATGAGCGAGTACCAGGAGCGCCACACGGTGAGCCGCCTGCTCGGCGCGCCGCCGGGCTACGTCGGCTATGAGGAGGGCGGCCAGCTGACCGAGGCGGTCCGGCGCAGGCCGTACTCGGTGGTGCTTTTCGATGAGGTGGAGAAGGCGCACCCGGACGTCTTCAACGCGCTGCTGCAGGTCCTCGACGACGGGCGGCTCACCGACGCGCAGGGCCGTACCGTCGACTTCCGCAACACCGTCATCATCATGACCTCCAATATCGGCTCGGAGTACCTCCTGGACGGCGTCACGTCCGAGGGGGAGATCAAGTCCGACGCCCGCGACCGGGTGATTAGTTCCCTGCGCAGCCATTTCCGCCCCGAGTTCCTCAACCGCCTGGATGACATCGTGCTGTTCAAGCCGCTCACCCAGTCGGAGATCGAGCGCATCGTGGACCTCATGTTCGACAGCCTGCGGGAGCGGCTGGCCGCCCGGTCGCAGACGGTGGAGCTCACCGAGGAGGCCCGGCGGCTCATCGCCGAGCAGGGCTTCGATCCCGTGTACGGGGCCCGTCCGCTGCGCCGCTTCATCGCGCGCAACGTGGAAACCCGGATCGGGCGCGCGCTGCTGGCCGGCGACGTCAAGGAGGGCGCCGTCATCCGGGTAGACGCGGCCGAGGGCGAGATCACCGTCAGCTACCAGAACTCCGGGTGAGCAAGGCTATACAACTGTCAGCTTGCACAGTTGACTCTTGCTCAGTTCCTCCCGACGGACGGTCCGAGTGATGTTCCATCGCGATAACGCCTTAAGAAGCGCAGACCTTCGCTAGGTCATCGAACTAACGGCCTCTGTGCTTCCAACCATTCCCGGACCACGACATACTCCTGCGGCCCATTGGTGCTTGACAGTTCGAATGTGGATCGATTCACTGTGAGCGCTATTCGTCGGTCCTCACGACGGCGGAGCCAGTCCCGTAGTACGCCGAGCATCTGAGCAATTTCTGGCGAGCCCGAACAGGTCACCACAAGCGTAGCCAGCGCTAGGCTTACTCCCGACTTGGCCCCGTGCGGACCCGCTTCTGTAGCTCGTTCTACTGCTAGATCCCGGCCAGCCAACTCCGTTAGGAGACTACGAGCGAGTCCGTCCAGCCGCAGATCATCTGCTCCGTTCTCTGATATCTCTACGCAGACCGTCAGAGCCGCTGCTGACACTAGAGCACCCCCGCAATATCGAGGAAGAACCATATTACAGGCGCCAGCTCATAGGTGTGTGCTCAGTGACCGGTCGTTAGGTGGATCACACCGACGTCCGACAGTCCGTTGAGCACCAGTTGCACTCCGAGCGCGGCCAGCAGGAAACCAAACACCTTCTCGGTGACCAGCATCCGGCTCGCGTCCAGCTTGCTGCTGACCTGCACCGCCCAGCGGAAGACTACGACGTCGAGCGCGAGCACCGCGACGAGCAAACCGACCGCGACAGCGAGCACGGCGATTGAGCTTGCCTCTGCCGACAAGGTGACCAGGACGACGATCCCGGCCGGGTTGAGCAGGTAGGGCACGGCCAGCGGGAAGACGGCGACCTGCATCGGGTCCCGGCCTTCGACCGAGTGATCGCTGCCATTGCCGGTCTGCTGGCCGAGCACCATGGTGACCGCGATGATCAGCAGGATGATGCCGCTCGCGACGCCCAGCGCACCCGGCGAGAAGTGCAGCAGCCTGGTCAGCAGGCCACCGAGGATCAGCAGGACCGCGGCCACGGTGGCGGCGGTGGTCAACATCTTGCGCAGGACACGGCGCTTGGTGCCCTCCGGCATGTCCGCGGTCGCGTCAAGGAATGGCACCAGCGCGATCTTGGGTCCGATCCCGATCAGGAGGAGCAGGAAAGTGTCGATGACGAAGGCGGCGTCCAGCGATTCGAGGTCTTTCATCCCGGCTCCGTCCTGCGGGCCTGCAGATCCGCGCTGACACTGGTTGCGGCTGACCGCTGGCAGCCGCCCGGACCTACGGGAATTGAGGCCTACTCGCCGACGGTCACATCTGCCATGAGAACTCTAGATCACCAGAGTCCACCGAGTGAACGGGACGCTTCAGACGCGCCAGGAGATACTTGCCGAGCAGCAACTCGAGGAGCAACGTCGCCGTACCACCTCGGACAGTGCCATACCCACATTGACCATATCGTTGCGGCTAGCCTCAATACCGAGGAGTTAGCGACCGCACGGCGCCGTCCGGCCGCCCGCCCACACCCAGATCGGGTGCGCTGTCCAGGTGGCGGATGAGGAATCCAGCAGCTCGCGAGGGATTGACGGCGGACCGTGACGGCGGGCCGCTGCTGGCACTGGCGCGGGGAACCGATGCCCCGGGGTCGGCCGGATGCCCCGTCGCACCATTCCCTGGATAACCCATGGGGGTCCGGAGGGGGCTGCGGGTGGCCGGTCAGAGCAGGCCGAGCAGACGGGCCCGCTCGACCGTCTCGGCGCGGGTGGAGACCCCGAGCTTGGCGTAGATGTTCTTCAGGTGCGCCTTGACCGTGTTCACCGACATCAGGCATTCGCGGCCGATCTCGGCGTTGGTGAGGTGCGAGGGCAGGAACCGCAGCACCAGCAGTTCCCGCTCGGTCAGCATCACCGCCGGCTGGCGGGGTGTGGCGCGGGAGGGGGGAGGGGAACCCAGCGCCACCGACAGGCTGGTGCCGGACCCGGTCCCGAGTGATTCGGCGGCCGCCCGGGCCAGCCGGGTCACCGCCGGGCCCTCGTCCAGGAAGACCCGGACCAGGTGCTCGGGGGCGGCGAGCCCGACCGCGACCCTCACGTGCTCCGCAGCATCTTCACCGGACTCGATGGCGGCGCGGGCCAGCAGCAGCTCACCGGCCAGCCGGTCGCGTATCGTGCCGGGGCTGGCCCGCCTGAGACGGGCCTGCACCGCGTCGAAGCGGCCACGGGCCAGGTCCAGCCGGGCCCGCAGGAGCGTGTGCGCCGGGCTGGCCGCGGGCAGCGCCGCGATCAGTTCCTCAGCCTGGCCGGTCTCGCCTGCCTCCAGGTGCCAGCGGGCGGCAGCCGCATCGACCAGGCACCGCAAGGCCGATCGCAGAAGATGATCGATGAGCTTGCCGGCCTCGCGCAGGGTGGCGAACACGTCGTCGAAATCGTCCAGCGCGGCGGCCACCCGGGCCTTCTCCAGCTGGAGCAGGACGTGGTAGACGCGGGCAAACGGGTTGGCCTGAAGGATCTCCTCCACGCGCCGGAACGCCGCGCTCGCCTCCGCGAGCTCGTTGCGGTCGATGCGAACTCCCGCCAGCGCGAGATGCGCGTCGACCACGCCCAGGTGGGTGCCGAGGCCGAACGCGTCAGCCGCCTGCAGGCTAGCCGTAGCCTCGCGTTGGGCTTCGGAGAGCCTTCCGTGCCGCAATGCGATGCGCGCGGCCAGCGCCGGCGCGAGCACGAGCGCCGCGATCTCGTCGCCTGGGGAGCCGGCGCGGAGAACCGAGTCGGCCTCACCGGGCTGATCGGTCAGCAGGTAGCCGCGGACCAGGTTTATCCGCGCGCGGGCCCCGACGACCCCGCTGTCCAGACCCGCCTCGACCGCCTCGACCGCCCGGCAGCCGGCGTCGATTTCATCGCCCGCCCCTGCGGTGACCGTGAAGGTGAGAAGCCGGAGCCCGTCAAGGGTCGCGAGGTCCTTGGCCTGTGGCTGGGGCTCGTCACTGATGCGTATCTGGGCACGCTGGAGCCAGGCGTGGGCCTCGGCCAGCTGGCCGGCCAGTCCGAGCATCAGGGCGTAGGTCAGCATGCGGGAGGCTGATTCGGTCACCAGCTCCCGTGGGAACAGGTTGACGAAGGCTGCGATGCCCGGGATATCGGACACATCGGCACGGCGGTGCGCAGCCTCGAACACGATCGAGAACGCCCGGTCGGTGTCACCAGCAGCGAGCAGGCAGCGGACCGCCCCGGCGACGTCGCCCCGCGTCTGCAGGATCACGGCGGCCAGGCGATTGAGTTCTTTCGCTTCTTCCGGCCGGTGCGTCTGCAGCTCCGCGCGCAGCATCTCGGCCAGCAGCGGGTGATACCGGTAGGTGTCCCGGCTCGGTCCCGTCGCCACCACGAACTGCAGGTCAGCTTCCATCCGGCGGAGCAAGTGTGCGCTGTCGCTGCGGCCGGACAGCGTGTCGCACAGCTCGGCGTCCAGCACGTCGGCGACCGACGTCCGCAGCAAGAACTCCGACAGCTCGGCGGGGGCGCGGTGGAGCAGCTCGTCGGCGAGCAGATCGGCAACCATCGGCGTCCGCCCGGAGAACTCGGCCACCGCGGCCGAGACGTCGGTGCGGTCGTTGAGCCCGGCGGCGGCCAGCCGCAGGCCAGCCACCCAGCCCTCGGTCTGACTCCAGAGTCTCTCGACCTCACCGGTAGTCAGGCGGTCCTCGCCGAGCAACGTGAACAGCTCGGCGGCCTCGGGCAACGTCAGCGCGAGGTCGTGCTGGCGGATTTCGGCGAGCCAGCCCCGGCCCCGCCACCGGCTGATCGGCAACTGCGGGTCGATCCGGCTGGTCAGCAGCATCCTCGAGCGTCCGGGGAGGTGCTCGACGACGAAGCCGAGATCCGCGATGATCTCCGGGCTTTGCAAGTGGTGCACGTCCTCGAGCACGATGACGAGCGGATCGGTGACGGCGGACCAGGCGGTGACCAAGCGGCTGAGAAAGCCCGACGGCAGCCGGTGCACGTCAGTTGCCGCCTCCGCGACCTGCGCGAAGGCAGCCGGGACCGCGCGCCCCAGGGCCAGGGCGAACGTGAGCCAAAAGCGCTCCGGCCGGTCGTCGTCGGCGTCGAGTGTCACCCATTCCCGGGCGATCGGGTCCAGGGTCTCGAACCACTGCGCCACCGCTACGGTCTTCCCGGTGGCGGGGCCGCCGGTCACCAGCCCGACGCGCCAGTCGGGCTGGGCCAGGACCTTGGCCAGGCGCCGCCGGGCAATCGCCCGGACTGGTACCGCCGGGCAGCCGAACTTCGAACGCGGAATGGGGAACGGGCCGCCCCCGGAGACGGCACGCGCACGTATACCGCTATCGCTCATTTCTTACTGCTCACTCAGCTCAGCTCTTGCTACGCACTTGAGTCGGCCCCCGGCCGGTAGTTCCCGCCGCTACCGGGTCTGGAGCAGCGATGTCCATGAGTGACGAAATGGCCGTCCAACCTTTACGATCCAATCGCGCTGGGCTCCGAGGCTTTAGGGCCGAAAGTCCCATTTTGCTCTGGCCCCGTGTCCGGACGCGGGTCATTCCCGCCGGAGCGAGGCCCGGCCGGCGTACCCAGAACGGGTGTGGGCAACTCACCCCGTCCGGCGGTTCCCTGTGGGGATGGGGGATAAGGAGTCTGAGATATGACCGACGGCACCTACGTGATCACTGTTCGCGGTGTCGCGGGTCCCTGGGTGCGGGCAGCCTTCGACGATGTGGCGCTGAGCGCGGTGGGCGATACGACGGTGCTGCGGCGCGCCGAAACCGATCAGGCAGCCCTGCAAGGCCTCCTGCGGCGAATCTACAACCTGGGACTCGACGTCCTCGACGTTCACCTGGAATCGGCGGAATCGGCCCCGGGCACGCAGTGACCCAATCCGCTGCGACCAAATCTGCTGCCGGTGGCGGCAGATTTCCCCTAGGTGAATCCGGCGGGCAGGTGATGACAAGTCGCCTGCCCGAATGTGAACCTGCCGAGGTAATGGACAGCGACACCTGTGGACGCTCTTTCACCCTTTCACCCCGCGGGCCGAAAGGCCGGCACCAGGCCGAAAGGCCGGCACCAGGGAGGACGCATGAGACCCGTATATCGAGCAGGCGCGCGCGGATGGCTGCTGCTTTCGGTCGCCGCGCTGGTCCTGTCCGGGCTGGCCGCTGGATGCAGCAGCACGCCGGCCTACTGCACCGCCGCCACCGACCTGAAGACCTCCGTCAGCAACCTCGGCAATGTCGACGTCGCCAAGAACGGTCTCAGCTCCCTGCAGACCGCGCTGAGCAGCGTCCAGACCAACGCGAAAACGTTCGCCAGCGACGCGAAGTCCGCGTATCCGTCGCAGACCACAGCCCTGCAAGACTCGCTGTCCAGCCTGGAAAACGCGATCAAGTCCGCGAAGGGCCAGCCGCCGGTCACCGCGGCCTCGGCAGTCGTGCCAGCGGTCACGCAGGTGAAGAACTCGGCAAGCAGCCTGGAAAGTGCCGTATCAGGCAAATGCTCGTGACCGTGCCTGACGGGTGAACCCCCGGGACCGTCACGGTCACGGCTGCGGCCGGGGGCGGACCGGCGGACTAGCAGTATCAGGAAGGAGCGCCTCAGATGGCGAAATGGAACCTAGTGGCGATGGGCCAGGTGGGGCTGACCGGCTGGACCGGGAAGGCCGCCCGGCCGCTCGCTCTCGCGATCGCCCGCCGGACCGGGCGGCCCGAGTCGCAGATCCTGGCGCTTATCGGCGCAGGGTTCCTCGCGATCACGCTAATTAACTTCCTCCGCGAGGTCGATGCCGTGATCGCGGCGGGGCGAGCCGGCCGACAGGACCGCCCGCTGGCGCCTGGAGGCGGGCCAGGCACGCCAGGCTGAGGAACTGATCGCTGCGCTTCCCGAGGGCAGCCCGGCGTACACGCTGCTGTATGCCTGTATGCCTGTATGCCTGTATGCCTGTATGCCCGCCTGGACCTGGCCGCGGGCGCTTCGATGCGGTGCGGACCCGTCCCCGTCGTCCGAGGATGGCGCGACGGGGACCCGGCCAGCGAGACCGCACCCTGTTCGGGTGAGGCGAGATTACCCCTAAGTGAGTTTGACTGCCGTCTGTGAACGGATGCTGCTCCGGACCGTGGCAGCAGGAGGTTTCGGGCTCAGGAGGACCGATGGGGCACGGGATGGCGGACGGCTCGGGACCGGTCCTGCTCGCGACGAAACTCCGCCCGCCGCCGGTGCGCAATCAGATCGTTCCGCGCGAGCGGCTTGTGGAGCGGCTGCGGGCCGGGTCGGGTCTGCGGCTCACCCTGGTGGCGTGTCCGCCGGGTTTCGGGAAGACCACCATGCTCGCGGCGTGGTACGAAGTCGAGGCGGCGCGCAAGCCTGTCGCGTGGCTGACGCTGGACGAGGGCGACAACGACCCTGCGGTGCTGTGGTCTTATGTAATCGAGGCGCTCCGGCGGGCCTGCCCGGCCATCGGCCGGCCGGCGTCGCCGCAACCGGCCGGGGTGGCGTCGATCGTTGACACGGTGCTGCCGCGCCTTGTGAACGAGCTGGACGATCTGGGTGAGGTCACGCTGATCCTGGACGACTTCCACCAGCTCGGGGACGGCGCGGCCCGCGAGAGCATCGCCTGGTTCGTCGATCACGCACCGCCTACCGTCCAGCTTGTGCTCTCAACCAGGACCGAGCCGGACCTTCCGCTGGCCGCGCTGCGCGCCCACGGCGACCTGCTCGAGCTGCGCGCCGACGATCTGCGGTTCACGCCCGAGGAGGCGGACACATTCCTGAACGGCCGCCTGGGGCTCAGTCTGATGCCGGAGGAGGTGGCTGCTCTCCTCAAGCGGATGGAGGGCTGGCCAGCCGGGCTTTACCTTACGGCGCTTTCGCTGCGGCGAACTGCCGATCGCCACGGCTTCGTGGACGAGCTGGACGCCTCGAGCCGCCATGTGATCGACTTCCTGGAGACCGAGGTGCTTCAGGCGCATGATCCGCCGATGCAGGCGTTGATGCTCCGCTCCTCCATCCTCGAACGGCTGTCCGGCCCGTTGTGCGACGCGGTCCTGGACCAGCAGCATTCCGCACCGATGCTCGACGCGCTGTCGGACAGCAACCTGTTCCTCATCGCCCTCGACGACGAGAGCGGGTGGTACCGCTTCTACCCGCTCTTCGCCCGGCTGCTGCGGGTGGAGCTCGAGCGGCGCGAGCCGGGCACCGCCCCGGCCCTGCACCGCCGGGCGTACGCCTGGCATCGCGATCACGGGATGACCGGCGAGGCCATCGCGCATGCGATCGAAGCCGGCGCCCACGCCGAGGCCGCCGAGCTGATCGAAGCGTCGTGGGCCAGCTACGCGAGCTCCGGCAGGTACGAGACCGTCCTGGCCTGGATCGGGCGATTGCCGGAGGAGATGCTCAGCGGCGACACGGGGCTGCTCCTGGTCAAGGCGTGGATACTCTCGCTGTCCGCTAGGCGGGAGGAGGCGGCTCAGGTGATCGCGGCGGTCGGACGGCTGGGCGAACCTGCCGGAAGTCCCCTGCCGGACGGCTTCAGCTCGGTCAGCGCAAGCCTGACCATGCAGCGGGCCTGCTGCCCGTGGGGTGACGTCGGCGCCCAGCTCGAAAATGCCCGCCGCGCCACCGAGCTCGAAGGGCCCGGATCGCCCTGGCGGCCGGTGGCCTGCTGGGCGGTCGGGGTGGGCCTGTACTTCCGGGGTGAGTCCGGCCAGGCCGACCGGTGGTTCGCGGAATCGGCGGCCCTGGCACCGGCGAGCGGACAATGGTCAGCCGGCGCGTCGTCACTCGCCTACCGCTCGCTCATAGCGGGTGAGGTGGGTCGTCTCGACGAACAGCGGATGCTGGCCGAGCAGGCAACGGAACTCGTCCGGGAGCACGGCACCGAGAAGGCCAGCGGCGTGGTGCCGATGGCGCTCGGGGTATCGCTCGCCGCGCGCGGAAGGCCCGAGGAGGCACAGGCGCTGATCGCGTGTGGTGCCGCCTTCTTGCGTTCCCGGGGCCAGCCGACCGAGGTGGCGATGGCGCTGCTGCACCAGGGATCGGTACTGCAAGCCCTCGGCCAGCGCGAGCGCTCGCAGGCGGCGATCACCGAGGCGAGATCCATCATCGGATCCTGTCCCGACCCGGGGATCCTGACCGAGCGGCTCAGTGCGTGCGGGCGCTGCCCGCCGGCAGACACCAGCTCCGAGGATGAGAAGCTGACGCGGCGAGAGCGAAGGGTGCTCCAGCTACTCACCAGCGATTTGTCCGAGCGCGACATCGGCCATGAACTGTATGTGTCGCACAACACAGTTCATACCCACGTCAGGTCCATCTACCGCAAACTCGGCGTCTCCTCGCGGTCCGGTGCCCTCGAACGGAGCCGCGCACTCGAGCTCCTCTGACCGTATGCCTCCCTCGTTAACCGCGTGCGTGCCAGCGTGCCCACCTGGACGATGACCCCGCAGGAGCAGGGCTGTCGCTGGTGTGGCGAGGCGCCTGATCCCGGAGGTCTGCTGGCTTCCTAGGCACACTTCACCTAGGTGGAAACGGCCGGTGGATGGTGACAGGTCACCTGCCTGAGTGTCAGCGTGTGCGTGATGCACACACCGCCGTGCGGCCGAATCACCAGGCCCAGGTAGACGGGTCCTTGGCCCCTAGCCTGTGAGCCAGGCGCGGAAGACGCTGGCGCATGGACGGCCTGCTCTGCCGGATGGCCGGTGGGCGCCGTCTTTGATCGGTACCCGCGGGTCGCCTCGCGGCGATCTTGGTGGAATCGGAGAACGCGGGACCGGAGCGGCATAATTGGCGATTCATAATTGGCGATTAAGGCGGGGACGGTCATGGCCAGTGCAAGCGGACGAGAAGGACAGCCCGTTCACGAGGGGAAGGTCATGGGCTGGCTGTCGAAGGTGTTCGAGCTCAATCCCGCGGGGCTTAACTGGCCGCGGGGTGTGATGATCCTGGACGTCGCGCTGGTGCCGCTGGTCGTTTTCTGGGCGATCGGGCACGAGCAGTATCTTCTCAGCGCCCTGTTCGGCGTGCTGTTTGCGGCGCTGGTCGACCCGGGAGGCGGCTTCGGGTACGGCGCGTCGCGCATCGCTGTCTTTGCGCTGATCGGCGCAGGGGTGACCGCGCTGGGGTTTGGTATCGGCGGAGACGCATGGGGCTGGCTGGTGCTTGCGGCTTTTGCGGTCACGCTGGTGGCCGGCCTGGCGGTCGCGTTCGGGGTGCACAGGTTCGTTGCGGCCTTGCTTCTCAACATTTGGTTCATCGTCGCCCTCGGGCTCGCGTCCAGCTTCCATCATGGCGCCCATATCACCAGCTACACCTGGGCTCAGGTGCTCGCCTGGGCCGGGGGGGCGGCGCTGTGGATCGTGGTGACGTTCATCGGGTGGCTGATCCGCAGGCGCGAGGACCGGCCCCAGCCGATCGCGGAGTTGCCCGGTGACACCTCGCGGCAGAAGCTGACCCGGCCGCTGATCATGTTCGCGGTGATCCGCGCTCTCGTCATCGCCGGCACCGTCGCGCTCGCGTTCGGGCTGAACCTGTCGCACGGCTATTGGATGCCGATCGCGGCCATTGTCGCGATGAAGCCGAGCCTGGCGCAGGCCACGCTTATAGCCGTCCAGCGCCTGGCCGGCGCGCTGATCGGC
>Ga0187859_10000667_pt1 | contig 22545 bp, 19 predicted proteins | sample June2016WEW_10_1_2_FD_133019 | JGI IMG/M metagenome (GOLD analysis project Ga0187859, IMG submission 133019) | Peatland microbial communities from SPRUCE experiment site at the Marcell Experimental Forest, Minnesota, USA - June2016WEW_10_10 | ecosystem: Environmental > Terrestrial > Soil >...
AACCAACCGGCCGCTCGACCCAATAGAGCATCGCCGAGCCATCGGACGGGGCCACAGACGATCGGCCAGCCGAGAGACACGACCAGCACCGTGAGGCGGGTACGACGATATCGCCTCCACACCACCAGGTAGGGGTCCGTCTCGACAGCCATCCGCACGGATACGGATCCGCGAGTGGGAACCTTACTCCCCGTGGTGTCGAAAAAAGCGTCGCCGCTGGGTCGCTCATGAATCGGCGCCTGCGATGACGCCGTCGCTCACGTGTAGAGCGTTCCCTCCTCGACGAAGCACAGCTCGTTGCCCCACGGGTCGGTCGCGTAGAACGATTTCTCTCCCCATGGGCGGACCATCAAGTCGCTTGCGGGCTGGCCGTGAACCTTGAACGAGGCCAGAACGCCGAGGGCCTTGGCGCGGGCGTGCACGGCCGCGACGTCGGCGACCGCGAAGTACAGGGACTTGGGCCCCGGCGTCGGCGGCGGGCCGCCCGCCGACACGTCGAGCACGGCGAGGATGACGCCGCCGCAGTTGAAGTACTGGCGCGCTCCGGGGTGGCGCTTGCCCGGAGTGCCGAGCAATGTGGCGTAAAACGCGGCCCCTTTTTCGATGTCGGCGACTTCGACTGTGACCCGGAAGATCTTGGCGGTCGACTCGTTGTTGCTCATGGTCCACTCCTTGTTTTGCGTCGCATCCGTTCTTCAGCTCGCGCCGGGTCCTCGGGTCCGTCGGAGCCCACGACGGCTACCAGACTCGAACCGCCAGCGAAATCGCGGCGTCGCTCGCGGCCAGCCTCGAGCCCCCCGCGAAGGCCGCCGGTGCGATCGCCGGTCTCATGGCTTCTTTCTTCGCGGCCTGGTCGCCGGCGCGGGCTGGGCCGAGCCTCGTTCGAGCATCGTGCGTAGGACGCCTCGGAGCGCCGACGGGTCTTCCGGCTCGACCTCGCCGCCGCGCGCGCGGATCATGTCGGCGATCGCCCCGGCGCCCGTCCCGCCGACGATCCACGGGACCGCAGCGCACGCGCTCGCGTAGTCGTCGACCAGCTCGCGGGCGCGCGCTCTCTCCGGAGTGATCGTGACCGAGAGCGCGACCAGCACCGGGGAGATCGCCTCGATGGCGGTCCGAACGGCCCCGGGCGGCGTGCGCGCGCCGAGGAACACCGGGCGCAGCCCCCAGCCCGAGAAGCGCATCGCCGTGCCGAGCAGGCCGAGCTCGTGCTCGTCGTCCGCGAAGCAGGCGAGCAGCGCGCGCGAATCACTCTCCGCCCCCGGGGAGAGTTGGAGCAGGTTGCGCAAGAGCGTGCCGAGACGGTGCGAAGCGAGGTGCTCCTGGGCGACCGAGATCTCGCCCCGGTGCCACCGCTGGCCGATTTCGCGGAGCACCGGCACGAGAACCCGGTCGAGAAGCGTGGTCGTGGATCCGAGGAGCAGCAAGCGCCGAAGCTGCCGATCGAGCCCTGCGTCGTCGAAGCGGGTCACGGCATCCATGAGCGCCTCGGCGAAGACGGCGTAGGGGTCGAGGCGCGCCTGAGCCTCGGCGCCGTCGCCTCGGAATCCGGACAGCAAGAGCTTCGCCGCTTCCGATGCGGCCATGCCCCCGTCGCAGAGGCGCCGCATTTCGCACACCTGCTCGAGGTCGTGAGGACCGTAGAGGCGGTAGCCCGCGGCCGTGCGCTCCGGCATCGGAATTCCATAACGTCGCTCCCACGCGCGCAGCGTCGGCTCGGGGACACCCGTGAGCTCCGCGACCACGTGGATGCGGAGCGGGCCGCGATGTGCGCCCGTCTCGGGTGCCGGCCCCGGCGGGACCTGCTTCGAGGGCGGCGAGTCTTGATCACCCATGGCCGGTTGACATGCTTTGCATAAAGTATACATAAACATTATACAACGTGGAGGGACCGATGCCAACCACTTCCGGCGCGCGACGCGCCATCGTCATCGGCAGCGGGTTCGGGGGCCTCGCGGCAGCCGTTCGGCTCGGCGCGCGGGGCTGGGACGTCACGATCCTCGAGCGAAGCGATCGGCCGGGGGGCCGGGCGCGCGTGTGGAAGAGCGACGGCTTCACCTTCGACGCCGGCCCTACGGTCATCACCGCGCCGTTCCTCTTCGAGGAGCTTTGGGCCCTTTGCGGCAAGCGAATGGCCGACCACGTCGATCTACGCGCCGTGTCGCCGTTCTATCGGATCCGTTTTCACGACGGGTCGATCTTCGACTACACGGGCGACGCGGAGAAGATGCGCTCGGAGATCGAGCGGCTCGCGCCCGACGATCTCGCCGGGTACGAGCGATTCGTGAAGATGAGCCAGGACATCTTCTCCGTCGGGTTCGAGAAGCTCGCGCACGTCCCCTTCACCCGGTGGACGGACATGGCGCGCGTCGTTCCCGCCATGATGAAGCTCGAGAGCTACCGGACGGTCTACGGGCTCGTCTCAAGGTTCGTGGAAAACGAGCGACTGCGTCAGGTCCTGAGCTTTCACCCGCTGCTCGTCGGCGGCAATCCCTTCACGACGACTTCGATCTACAGCTTGATCCCGTACCTCGAGCGAACCTGGGGCGTGCATTTCCCCATGGGGGGAACCGGCAGGCTGGTGCGGGGCCTGCTCGACCTCATGGACGGACTGGGCGGATCGATCCGGTACGGCAGCACGGTGGAGGAGATCCTCGTCGAGCAGCGCCAGGTTCGAGGCGTTCGGCTGGCGTCGGGCGAGATCGTCGCGGCCGACGTCGTCGTCTCCAACGCCGACTCGGCGTGGACCTACCGCCACCTCGTGCCGGCGAAGTACCGGCGCCGCTGGACCGACCGCAAGCTCGACCACGCCCGCTACTCGATGAGCCTTTTCGTCTGGTACTTCGGCACGAAGACCCGCTATCCCGACGTGGCGCACCACACGATCCTGCTCGGGCCGCGCTACAAGGAGCTCCTCAGGGACATCTTCCGACGCCACGTGCTCGCCGAAGACTTCAGCCTGTACCTGCACAGGCCGACGGCGACGGACCCGGGGCTCGCCCCGGCCGGGTGCGACGGCTTCTACGTCCTGTCCCCCGTGCCGAACCTCGACGCGGGGATCGACTGGACCGAGCGCGCGGAGCCGTATCGAAGGGCGATCGAGAAGCACCTCGAGGCCACGCTGCTGCCCGGCCTGAGCCGAAACCTCGTGACGTCGCGGCTGATGACGCCCCAGCACTTCCGAGACGACCTTCTCAGCGTGAGAGGCGCGGCGTTCGGGCTCGAGCCCGTGCTCGGACAGAGCGCGTGGTTTCGCCCGCACAACCAGAGCGAGGAGGTCGGCGGCCTGTTCCTGGTGGGCGCGGGAACGCACCCCGGCGCCGGGGTGCCCGGCGTACTCTCGTCCGCCCGCGTGCTCGACTCGCTGGTGCCCCGTGCGGCGTAACGCGACCCCCGAAGACTTCGAGGCGTGCCGCGCCCTTCTCAGGACCGGGTCGAAGAGCTTCGCCGTCGCGTCGCTCCTCTTGCCGAAGCGGGTGCGCCGACCTGCCGCCGCGGTCTACGCGTTCTGCCGCATCGCCGACGATCGCATCGACGCCGACCCCCACGCTACCGAAACCGCGGTCGATGAGCTGCGCGACCGGCTGTACCGGATCTTCCTCGGACGGCCCGGAAACGATCCGGTGGACCGGGCGCTCGCCGACGTCGTCGAACGTCTTCGCCTTCCGCTGCAGCCGTTCGAGGCCCTGCTCGAGGGGCTCGCCTGGGACGCCGTGGGACGGCGCTACGAGACCCTGGACGATCTCCATGCCTACGCTGCCCGCGTCGCGGGCGCGGTCGGCGCCATCATGACTCTGCTCATGGGAGAGCGCGCGGCCGGGGTCCTCGCGCGCGCGTGCGACCTGGGCGTCGCCATGCAGCTGACGAACATCGCGCGAGACGTCGGGGAGGACGCCGCGCGCGGTCGGATCTATCTGCCTCTGCAGTGGATGCGCGCCGCCGGCATCGAGCCCGACCGCTGGCTCGAGCGGCCGCGCGCCGACGACGCGACGCGGTCGGTCGTAGCGCGCCTGCTTCGCTCCGCCGACGATCTCTACGCGAGAGCGGACGCCGCCATTGCGGCGCTCCCCGCGGACTGTCGGGTGGGGATCCGGGCGGCCAAGCTCATCTACTCGGACATCGGACGCTGCGTGGTCCGTGCCGGCTTCGACTCGATCACGCGGCGCGCCGTCGTGCCCCGCGCGCGCAAGTTGTGGCTCGTCCTCTGGTCGCTCCGGGCCCGCTTCGAGCGACGACGCATCCTCGACGCGCCCCCCCTCGGTTCGACGCGATTTCTCGTGGCGGCGTGCGCGGAGGGGCCGTGATGGGCGGCGAGGCGGCGCGTGCGCGGGTGCGCGAAGCCGGTGGCCCCGAACTGCTCGAGAGACTGGACCACCTGGATCGCCACCGCCAGGAGCCACCGGTGCGCGCAGATCCCCCAGCGAAGCCGGCACGGGGCGCGGACACGGACTTCGACGTCGCGATCGTCGGAGGGGGGCTCTGGTCGATGCTCGCTCCCGTGCTCGCCGCGCGCGGCGTCGGGGTGGCCGTGTTCGACCGCGCGCGGGTCGGGGCCGCGCACCGTGAATGGAACGCGAGCGGCCCGGAGCTGCACGCGCTGGTCGAGGCCGGGGTGGTCTCGGAGGACGAGCTCGCCGAGCTGATCGTCGCCCGTTACGACCACGGCATCTGCCGGTTCCACGGCGGCGCGAGCTACCCGGTCGTCGGAGTGCTCGATCACGCCGTCGAGGCGGGGCCGCTCCTGGCACGCGCCCGCGCGCTCGCGGCCAAACGGGGGGTCTGCATCTTCGACGGCTACGCGCTCGACGCGCACGCGTCTGGGCCGACGGGTGTAGAGCTTCGCTTTCGTACGAGCGCTGGGGCAACGCAACACGTCACAGCCAAGCTCATGGTCGATGCGCGTGGAACGACCAGCCCGTATGCCACGGCCGACCTGGTCTGCCCCACGGTGGGCGGCGTCCTCCAGGGGCTCGCCGAGGGGGACGGCCCGGCCGAAATGTCGCCGCGCGTCGGCGAGATCCTCGCGACTGTCGATCCGATCGAACGCGGGCGGCAACACGTCTGGGAGGCGTTCCCCGGGCGGAGCGGCGAGACTACCGTCTACCTCTTCTATTACGCACGCGCCGGAGAGAGGACCTCGCTCGCCGAGCTCTTTGCGAGGTTCTTCGCGACACTGCCCGGGTACAAGCGAGGAGACGCGAAGCTCTTGCGACCGACCTTCGGGTTCATCCCCGGCTGGTCGCGCCTCACTCCTGCGCCGCGACCCCCGGACGGCCGCGTCGTCCTCGTCGGGGACGCGGCGGCCCGGCACTCGCCTCTCACCTACTGCGGCTTCGGAGCCACGCTCCGGTCGATCGTGCCCGCCGCGGACGCGATCGCCCGTGCGCTCGACGACCCTCGGGTGGACCTTCGAACCGTGGTCCACGACGCGCCCGTCCACGCCCTCACCGGCGCGCTTGCGCATTTGATGGCGGCGCGGCAGTTCCAAGGCGACGAAGTGAACGCGCTCCTGGACGCTGCGTTTTGCACTCTGCACGAGATGGGCAACGAGCCGTACGCGCGGCTGCTCCGGGACGAGATGCGGCCGGCGGCATTCGTCGACTTTCTGCGGCGGACGGCCCGCCGTCACCCGGCCGTGTGGGGAAAGATCGTGCGCGGGCTCGGCCTCAGCGTCGTGGGCCGCTGGAGCTTCGGGCTCGCCCGGTCGATGATCGCGAGCGGCTGATGCCCTGGGCGCGAGCGAGCTCCCATTGCCCGAAGAAGAAGCCGTACGGAGCGCCGCCCGCCGCCTCGTGGTGCGCCCGATGCGCCCGTGCAACGGCCCGGAAGTAGCGGAAGCGGAGCAAACCGTGCACGGGCAGGCGCGCGTGCACGAGCCCGTCGTGCACCACGAAGTACGCGACACCGAAGAGGCTCATTCCGATGCCGGCACCGAACGCGATCTCGCGCAGAACCCCGGGCGTGCCCCGGCAGCCGACGACAATGAGCGCGATCGCGATCGGGGCATGGAGCAGGGAGAGCGCGTCGTTCGCTTCGAGGCGACCGGCACCCGAAGGAGGCTCGTGATGCGAGCGATGAACCGGCCAGAGCCGGGCGTGCCACAGCCGGCCGTGGAGAATCGCTGCCCAGAAGTCCATCGCCACGGCGACGACGAGCGCGACCGGGACCCAGGTGAGGGCTCGGAGGACGAACGGGCTCACAGCGACCCCAACCGAACGGAGCGGGTCGAACACGGAGAAGACCGCGCCGATCCTCGGCGCCTCATCCGAAACTGGAGGAGAAACTGCACCCACGAGCGCGCGAAGCGATCCAGAGAAAGGGTCTCGTGCATCGCGACGGCGTTACGCCCTTGGAGGCGCGTCTCGACAAGGGCGCGGGCATAGAACGGCGTGTCCTCGAGCTCTCGTAGGACTCTCGGCGAGGACGAGGCGTCGCCATGCGCCTCGCGTTGGATTCGCCATCGCGTGATCGGCAGAGGGGCCGGGCACGGGTCGGCCATCGGGGTGAGCGCCCCGCGCCGAGCGTCGAGGTCGAGCGCGATCAACCTCCGGTCGCCCGACCTCTCGATGACGTCGTAGGCGATGCCCGTTCGACCGTCCCCCATGCGCGCGCGAGACCAGGTCCAGCGCGCGAAGGTCGTCTCGAGCGGGGCGTCGCCGGCGTTGGCGTCGTGATACCCGTGCCCGGAGAAACGCACGCCGGGTTCGTCGAGAGACACGTCGATGCGTCCCTCAGGCGCGACCGGCCACCAGGTGTGCAGGCCCGATCCGTCCAAGGAAAACGCGGCGGAAGGCGCCGATGCGGGGCGGTAGATCACTCGGCCTCGAAGGGGCCTGGCCCACGGCAAGGTGCGCTCGTCGAGGTCGATGACGAGCACGTCTCCCACCCAGGAGACCCGGCTGCCGCCGATCCCCACGCTCCTCGCGTCGCGGTCCGCGTCGCGGACGCTTCGTTCGTGGAGGGCCCAGCGCCTACCCCTCGGCCCGTAGACCGCGACGTTGAGGGCGCAAAAGTCGAGCGCGCGAGCGCCTTGCCGCCTCCGACGCGCTCGCGCATACCCCGGTGAGAATGGGTTTCCGAGCAGGGCGATGACGACGATCGACAGAGCGCCGTCGTCGCTCACGCCGTCGAGATAGACCCACTGGTACCCACCGGGCGCGATCGGCCGATCGAGGGGAGGTCCTCTTTGAGGCTCTGGGCGGCGAGGCAACCGCTCAGGGCCGCCATCGGCACCCCAGGCCCAGGGTGAACGCTCCCGCCCGCAAGGTAGAGGCGCGCGATCCTCGTTCTCGATCCCTGACGAGACAGGGCGGAGAACGGGCTGTTCGCGATCGGTCCGTAGAGGGCCCCGCCCGTCCCCGGAAACATGCGGTGAAACTCCACCGGAGTCGTCTGGACGCTCGCGCGCGAGGAGAGCTCGAGCCCGCACCGCGCCATCGCCGAGAGCATTTCCGTCTCGCATCTCTCTCTCTCCTCGCTGCTCCAGGCCGATGGGTCGTCTCCGGTGGCCGGCGCGTTCACGACGATGAGCATCCGCTCCTCGGGGCGGTCGACCGGCTCGTCGCCCCGATCCTGGGCGCACACGTAGACCGTCGGCGCGGCGGGGACCCGGCGGTCCACCGCAAGCGACGCGAACTCGGCCGCGTAGTCGTCCGAGAAAAGAACGTTGTGGTGCAGGAGCGGCAAGCCCCGAGCGCGAGCCGCAAGCGCCCAGGTGACCGCGGAGAGCGAGCGAGACCTGCCGCCGGTGACCTTGGCGACACGTGCGACGGCTCCGCCGAGCAAGCCGCTGCCCAGCGCGGAGACATCCGTATTGGCGACGACGGCGTCGGCCTCGATCCGCTCACCGGTCCGGAGCTCGACCCCCACGGCACGCCCGGCGCGCACGAGCACCTCGGCCACGTCCGCGTCGCAACGGACCTCGACCCCGAGATCGCGCGCGAAACGTTCGAGGCCGTTGCCCAGCGCGGACATGCCCCCAGCGACCCGGTGAACGCCGAGCGACTCGACGTGGGCGATCACGTTGAGCGTCGCGGGGGCGTCGAACGGCGACGAGCCGCAATACGTGGCGTATCGCGCGAAGAGCTGGCGAAGACGCCGGTCGCGAAACGCCCCCTCGAGCGCTCGCGCCATCGTTCGACGGGCGTCGATCCGCGACAGCGCGGGGAGCCCCATCCGTGCCGCGTGCTGCAGCAAGCTGCCGAACCCCGGACGCTGAGATCGAAGAAAGGGCCCCTCCACAGTTTCGAAGATCCGGCGCGCAACCGTGCAGAAGCTCCGGTAGCGCTCCGCCTCCTGCCGCCCGCACAGCGCGGAGATGGCCTCGGCGGAGCGCTTCTGGTCAGCGAAGAGATCGAGCCGCCCGCCGTCGGGCCATGCGTGACGCGCGAGCACCTGCGCGCGCTCCAGACGGACATAGTCCTCGACGCAGCGGCCGGCGGCGGCGAAGAGCTCGTCGAACACCCAGCGCATCGTCAGCACCGTCGGCCCAGCGTCGACGCGGAGGCCCCCTACGCCGACCGTCCGTATCTTGCCCCCGACCTGCGGCGCACGCTCGAGGAGCGTCACCGCGTATCCCGATCCGGCGAGGTCGATGGCGCAGGCGAGGCCCCCAACCCCCGCCCCGATGACGATCGCACGCGGTGCGCTCCGGACCATGAACGTACTATATACATCTTCGATTGATTTTGTCTATACTTTGATTATAGTTTGAAGCATGGCGAACGTCCCGAGCCACTCCCCCCGTGAACTGCGGTCCGAGCTCGGAAATCTCGCGCCCCGGGTGGAGCACGCTCTCGATGTCGCGTTCCGGACGTGCGCGGTCGGTCCCGGCTGCCCGCCGCGGCTGCACGACGCTCAACGTTATGCACTGTTTCCTGGCGGCGGGCGGCTGCGCCCCCAGCTCTGTCTGGTCGCAGCGATCGCGTGCGGAGACGGGCGACCCGAGGTGGCCGACGCAGCGGCCGCGGCGATCGAGCTGCTGCACTGCGCCTCGCTCGTTCACGACGACTTGCCGTGCTTCGACGACGCCGACATGCGGCGCGGTAAGCCATCGGTGCACAAGGTGTTCGGAGAGGCGCTCGCGCTCCTCGTAGGGGACGCGTTCATCGTGCACTCCTTCGACGTGATCGTGCACGCGTCCTCGACGGCTCCGGCCAGACTCGGCCCGCTGTTGCAGACGCTCGCCGCCGCGGCCGGGACCACACGGGGGATCCTGGCCGGGCAGGCCTGGGAGAGTGAGCCCGTCGCGCCGCTCGAAGAGTACCAGCGAGCGAAGACGGCCTCGCTCTTCGAGGCCGCCGCGGCGATGGGTGCGATCGCAGCGGGGGCGCCGCCACAGCCGTGGCGCGGGTTTGGTGAAGCCCTCGGCCGGGCTTACCAGGCCGTGGACGACCTGAACGACGCGATCGGTGACGCCAGGCGCATCGGCAAACCCACCGGCAGGGACGCGGCGCTCGGCAGGCCGAGCATCGTGCGTGCCTTCGGGGTCGAGGCGGCGCGCGCCCGCGTCGAGCTCCTGCTCGGAGCCGCACTCGCCGGGATGCCCCGTTGCGGCGGGGAGAACGTCGTTCTGGCCTGGCTCGAATCGCTGTCGAAACGCCTCGGGATCCGCTGAGGTGGCGCGCTGCCGATCGCTCTCGAATGCGGCGCCGCAGTCGGCGGATCGCGCGGCGACCCAGAAGCGACTAGAAGTCCAACTCGAGGCACCCTACTCCCAAGACAACGCACCCAGCCGAAAGGAGGACCCATGCGCCCTCGAAACGTCAGCCCACACCGAGCAGCTCGCGCGCGACGCGCCGGCCACTTCGCCATCGTGGGGAGCCTTGCCGCCGCATGCTTCGTGACCCCTGTCATCCGCGCTGACACCACCAAGGCCGATGAAGAGTCGGCTGCCGTGGGCAGTCCGGCCGTGAAACTGCGAATGCGGTACGCCGGCTCGTACCGATTCGCGGGAGATGCGGCCGAGCAACGGGCACGCGCCGACGCGATCGATCGAAGCGTGGCGGCGTTCTTCTTCGCCTTCCGCGGCATCGCACGCGCGAAGGTGGCGGACCGAACGACCATCGTACCCACCTGCAAGTTCGAGTTCAGCGGTGGCACGATTCGCTCGACGGTTCCGGGCCACCCGGTTGCCGTCAGCCCCGAGACCGGGGCGCCCGTACCCTACCGCGTCGACGACGAGGCCATCGTCTTGTCTCAGCGTTTCGAGGGGGAGCGTCTCGTGCAGGTATTCCGCGCCGACGACGGTGGATCGCGCACGAACGAGTTCATGTTGAGCCCCGACGGCGCGAGGCTCACGATGAAGGCGACGGTGAGCAGCCCCAGGTTGTCGATTCCGGTCGTGTACACGCTCACCTATCAACGGGTCGACTGACGGCGAACGTCGCCGCGAGAGGCTCGTTCGGGGATCGAGACGCGGATGCGCCGACCGGCGACCGTCGGCCGGCGTTTTCGAGACCCTCGTCAGCGCCGCTTGCGCGCCGTCTTTCTTTGCGGCCCACCGGCCGGGCGGGAAGAGAATGAGAGGGCCGCAAGCCCAGACCGCGAGTCGTGTGGAACAGGGAAAATTTCGGGGCTCGCAGAGGCTGCGGATGGGGGCAATGCGGGCGGGGAGACCGACGGCGGTGGCACCGCGGAGCCGACCCGAGAGCGGCTCAGGCTTCGAGCCAGTTTGTCTTCGTACATGCGCCGGTCCGCCTGCTCGACGAGCCCCTCGAGCGACAACGAATCCTCCGAACTGCACCGACTCATTCCGACGCTGATCGAGATCCGGTAGGGGCGTTCGACTCCGGCGTTGAATTGCGTGACCGCCGTGCGCAGCCGTTCACGAAGCACCTCGGCGTAATCGCCCGCATCGGGCGCGAGAACGACGAATTCATCGCCGCCGAGACGACCGACGATATCCGACGTCCGAAAGCACGCCCGCAGGACCCCGGTGACGTCCGTGAGCATGCGATCGCCTTCCGCATGCCCGAACGAATCGTTGATGCGCTTCATGCCGTTGAGATCGATGAAAAAGACCGCCGGCTGCCGCCCCGACCCGCGCGCCGCGTCGAACGCCCTTTGCGCGACGTGCAAGAAGCCACGCCGGTTGTATGCACCCGTCAGGGCGTCGGTTTCCGACTGCTCGCGCAGCTGCGATCGGGCGGCGAGCAGTTCGGTGAAATCTCGCCCCACCGAAACGGCACCGCACACGACGTCCTTGGCATCGCGTAGCGGCGCGGCGTTGACGCTGTACAGACGCCCTTCGGGATCATCGACTGAGCGGACGAAGACCTCCACGTCGCGAACGACCTCGCCTGCGAGCGCGCGCGCAAAGGGAAGGTCCTCGGTCGGAAACGGCGTTTCACCGTCGGCCTGGTAGACCCCGTAGCCATGGGCACCCGTCGGCGACCGCACGCCGGCGATGGCATCGCCGAATGCACGACGGCCCGCTTCGTTGGCGAGCACGATGTGGCCGAGCACGTCGACGGCCGCGACCGCATCGGACATCCCGCTGAGCACTCCAGCCAGCAGCGATCGCTGCTGGCTGACCTCTTGCTCGAGCGCGTGCCGCTGCAGTGCGACCTCAACGGCCGCTTGCAACTCGCGGTCCCGGTAGGGCTTGAGGACGTAGACGTGTGGCTCGGCTTCTTCTTGAGCCCGCATCAGAATCGCATCGTCGGCGTGCGCCGCGAGAAACACCACGGGGGTCGGATACCGCTCGCGAATGGCCGCAGCCCCGGCAATGCCGTCGCCGCGCTCCTCGATGTGGAGGTCCATCAAGACGAGGTCGGGTTGGTAGATCTCGACCGCGAGCAGCGCGTCCGCAGCCGACTCGGCGGTCGGGGGTACGCCGTAACCGAAGCGCAGCAGCGAAGACCGGATGTCGGCGGCGACGAGCGCATCGTGCTCGACGACGAGGATGGATCGTGGAGGTCGCGAACCGCGTGAAGCCCCGTTCAGATCGTGCATGGTTCCCCCGGATCCCCCTGCGTGTGCCTATCCGACACCCTTCGACGCCACGCGCGAGCGCCCGCCGAATCGGCGACGAAGGGCGTGCCAGCTTCGGACGTCGGGCCCAACCATGCAAGTCCTCAAATCTGAGGAGGTCGAGTCCGCGAAATGGATCGCGAACGAAGCGAGAGTTGCTCATCGATTTCGACTACCTGGGCCTCGCCGATCTTCAGGATGGGTCGAAACGCCGGTCACGCCGCGTCATCGCAGGCACGGGTGCGACCCTACGCCGGTGTGCACCTCGCACTCGCTCTTATCCTCGACGAGCGGAACCGTCTCGGAGTCGCGCAGACGGATCCATCGGGGCAGAGTCCGGCTCGACCTCTTTTTCCGTTGTTCCTCGGATCGCCGCAACGCGGCGCCGCAGATGCGTCTTGACGACGCCGGGGAAAGTGCGCGTATCGATGGGCTTTGTGATGTAGTCATCGCACCCGGCGTCACGCGCCCGCTGAGCATCGCCCTTCATCGCGTACGCCGTCAGCGCAACGATGCAGATCTCGCGCGTCCGGTCATCCGCCTTGAGACGACGTGTGAGCTCCAGGCCATCCATGCCCGGGAGCTGCACGTCCATCAGGATCAACCAGGGCCGGAAATTCTCGAGCTCGGTCAAGGCCGCTCGAGCATCGACGGCGACTCGGACATCGTAGCCGCCCTCCGTGAGGAGAAATAGAATGAGCGCGGCGTTGGCCGCGTTGTCTTCGATGAGAAGGATCGGTTCTCCGGACATGGCTCAACCTTTCAAACGTCCAACGGGGCTTGGGCGCAACAGACGCTCCAGTTCGTGAACGACGCCGGCCGTGCTGGCCCGCGCCTTACTGTGCACCGCCTGGGCCTCTTCGCGAAGGCGAGCCTGCTCGGCCGCCGTCAGGTCCTTCGCCGTCCAAATGATGATCGGCACGTCCCGGTTTTGCGCCTGGCTGCGAAACCGTCCCAGGAACTCGAAGCCACCCATCCGCGGCATCAGGAGGTCCAAGACGATGGCCGCCGGCCGCCTCGTCTCCACCGCAATCAGTGCCGACGCGGCGTCCTGTTGGCAGTCGGTTGCGTAGCCGAGGGAGGTCAGCGTCGCCGCCATGAGCTCCAGGCTTGCCCCATCGTCATCGACGATGAGCACGGTTCCCTGTCGATGCCCGATCACCCCCGCCCGCGTCAGCGACGAGATCACCGCGGCTTCGTCCACGGGGCGGGCCTGCACCGGGCCAGTGGCCTCGACGAGGACGACCGGCGGACTCGACGACAACGCGGACCTCGCCGGCGGATCCAGGGACAAGGCCGGCACTCGAGGATGACGCGGGAGAATCGCATGAAATACGCTTCCTTGGCCCACCACGCTGCGAACCCCGATGCACCCCCCTTGCGCCTCGACGATCCTCTTGGTCAAACTCAAGCCCAACCCGGTCCCGGAGTGCTTCTTGGTGAGGGTCGCGTCCAATTGCTGGAATTCCACGAACAACCGGCCCAGATCCTCTTGTCGGATTCCCGGCCCCGTGTCTTCGACTTCCAGCCGAAAGCCCGTCGGCGTGTCGACGCCAATGCGGACGTCGACGCGGCCGCCCTCGCCGGTGAACTTGATAGCATTGGAAAGGTAATTGTAGAGCACCTGCTTCAGGCGAGCGGCGTCCAGCACGACGTCGTTCAGTGCCGCGTCGACCTCCGCATTCACGCGGAGCCGTCGATTGGATGCGACCGTGCGCAACATCGTAACGACCTCGTTGACGAGCTGTGACAGGTCGACCCTCTCCGGGTAAAACTCCATCTTGCCCGCCTCGACCTTCGAGAGATCGAGAATGTCATTGACCAGCTGCAGCAGGTGATGGCCGCTCACGAGAATATGCCCCACGAACTCCTTGAGCCGGGGCGAATTCCCGTCGACCTTGTCATCGGTGATGAGCTCGGCGAATCCGATGATGGCATTCAACGGCGTGCGTAGTTCATGGGACATGTTTGCGAGGAATTCGCTTTTCATGCGGTTGGCCTGTTGCATCCGCTCTTCCATTTGCTTGCGTTCGGTAATGTCGCGGATGGCGGCCGTCACGAGCGTCCCCTCCGAAGTTTGGATTGGACTGAGGCTTATCTCCGCCGCGAACTGCGTTCCGTCCTTGCGGAGTCCGAACAGGTCCGCGCCTTTGCCCATCGGCCGCAATCGAGGCTCGACGAAGTATCCGGAACGGAGTGCAGGGTGCCGATTGCGGAACGGTTCCGGGACCAGCGTCTCGATCGGTTGACCGAGGAGCTCCTCGCGCCGATAGCCGAACAAGGTCTCCGTTTGCGCGTTGATGAGGACAATTCGCCCTTCACGATTCACGATGACCATGGCGTCGGGGGCGGATTCGAGCAGCCCACGGAACTTGTCCTCGGCCTTCCTGCGCTCGGTGATGTCGCGAATGGCGGCGGTAACCAGCCTGCCGGCCTCGGTCTCCATCGGAGACAAGCTGATTTCCGCCGGGAACTCGGAGCCATCCTTGCGCAGCCCGAAGAGCTCGAGACCGGCGCCCATCGGGCGCGTACGCGGGTCCGCGAAGTAACTGCGGCGCCGATCCGGATGAACCGCGCGGAACCGCTTCGGCACGAGTACCTCGATCGGCTGGCCCAGCAGTTCGTCGCGCCGATAGCCAAACACCTTTTCGGTCTGGCCATTGACGAGCGCGATTCGTCCGTCGTCGCCGATGATGACCATCGCGTCCGGCGCCGCCTCCAGCAAACCGCGAAACTTCGACTCGACAGCTCGCTTGTCGCGCAAGCTCTGGAGCTGGCTGCCGTCCTTCATGTTCGCGGCAATGAATCGAACGTGGCCCTCCGGGGTCCGGACCGCGCGCATCGAGACCTCGACGCTCACCGGCGATCCGTCCTTGCGCCGTCGCACCGTCTCGAACAGCGCCGTTCCCTTCGTGAGCACGTGCGCCATCATGTCGCGCGCTTCGTCGCGGCGATCCGCAGGAAGCACCAAATCGTCGAGCACGCGCCCGGTCGCCTCCTCCGGCGTGTACCCAAAGATGGATTGAGCCCCCGGGCTCCAAAAGAGGACTTTGCCTTCCGTGGAGAGCGCCAACAACCCATCGCGCGATTGCTGCACGAGCTCGTACACGAGAGACGTGGCATCCGCGCTGGGACTCTCGTCGGCCATGGAAGTGTTCCGCAGCGTTCGATCGCCCAAGATCACGCCGGCAAGCGCAGGACGAACGAGGTCGGCCACTCGGGTGTCTCCGTGACGGAAATGGTCCCTCCGAGCGCCTCGATCGCGCGCTTGCAGAAGTACAAGCCGAGGCCCGCGTTGCCCTGAGTCGTGCCCCCGTCGATCCGCGTGAATTTCTCGAAGATACGCAGCCTGTCGGACGGAGGGATGGGCGGCCCGGAATTGGAAATGGCAATCTCGATCGCGCCGTCGGAATGAGTCGCGATGCCCATCCGCCCCTGCTCGGGCGTGTGCCTCAACGAGTTGTCGAGAATGTTCTGGATGACCCGTTGAAGGAGCACGCGATCGGCCCGAACGTGGGCGCTCGTGCGGGGTGGCTCCAGCAGCTGGACCCCTCGCTCCTCCGCCTGTCGAACGTACTCGAAGAGAACCTCGCGCAGCAGATCCGAAACAACGATGAGCTCGTTGTGAATTGGAAACTCCGAATCCTCCAGACGCGAAATGACGAGCAAATTGTCGATCATCGAGCGCAGCCGCTGGCAGGCGCGCGCGGCATCGTCGAGCGCTTCCTGGTGATCGGGGCTGTCGCGGGCCGGATGTCGCGCGTACTCGAGGTTCGACCAAAGCGCTGCGAGAGGGCTCTTCAGATCGTGCACGACGAAAGCGGTCAACTCCTGCTGTTCGTGCTGCAGGCGTTTGAGCTGGTCATTTCGTGCCTCCAGCTGTTCGTTCAGCCGGCGCAGTGCATCCCTCGAGTCTTTCAGTTGCAGAAGGGTCGAGACGCGGATGCGCAGACCGCGCCCGTCGGCCGGCTTTTCGAGAAAGTCGTCCGCGCCCGCTTCGAGACCACGCAGCTTGTGTTCGGGTTCGGAATGGGCGGTGACAACGATGACCGGAACATGTTCGGCTCCGCTTTCTGCGCGGATGTACTTCAGCACCTCGAGACCATCCAGGCCGGGCATCACCAGATCCAGAAGGACCAGGTCGGGCTTGAACCGATTGAAGGCGGCGACTGCGGAGAGTCCGTCTTTCGCCATGACGAGCTCATGGCCAAGAGGGGCCAGCAGCGCTTCGAGCAGCGCGAGGTTGCGCGACTGGTCGTCGACCAGCAGGATGCGCTTGCGAGCTCTCTTCTCCGGCGGCCCGCTGTCCGGCCGGGCAGAAAAGGAGACGGCAGCGAGCCCGGACGGCGAGGCGTGTGCCGCGGGCACGGCTGCCGGGTGCGCCGAAGCCGCGGATGGGGGCCAACCGGGCCGTGAGACCGCCGGCGGCGGTACCACGGAAACGTCGCGAGCACGGCGGACGCCTCGAGCCGCTTTGTCTTCGTACATGCGCCGGTCCGCTTGCTCGACGAGGCCCTCGAGCGACAAGGAATCCTCCGAACTGCACCGACTCATTCCGACACTGATCGAGATCCGGTAGGGGCGCTCGGAGCCGGTGTTGAACTGCATGACCGCTGCGCGCAGCCGCTCTCGAAGCCCGTCGGCGTGCTCGCCCGCATCGGGCGCAAGGACGACGAATTCATCGCCGCCCAGGCGGCCGACGATGTCGGATGTGCGAAAACACCCCCGCAGCACCCAGGTAACGTCCATGAGCATGCGATCGCCTTCCGCATGCCCGAGCGAATCGTTGATTCCCTTCATGCCGTTGAGATCGATGAAAAAGACCGCCGGCTGACGCCCCGACCCGCGCGCCACGTCGAACGCCGTTTGCCCGACATGCAAGAAACCCCTGCGGTTGTACGCGCCCGTCAGGGGGTCGGTCTCCGACTGTTCTCGGAGCTCCGAGCGGGCGGCGAGCAGCTCGGTGACATCTCGCCCCACCGCCACGGCACCGCAGACGACATCGTTGGCGTCGCGCTGCGGCCCGGCGTTGACGCTGTACAGACGCCCTTCGGGATCGTGGGCGGACCGAACGAACACCTCCACGTCGCGAACGACCTCGCCCGCGAGCGCGCGCACGAAGGGCAGGTCCTCGGTCGGAAACGGCGTTTTCCCGTCGAGCTGGTACACCCCGTGGCCAACGTCGTGGCTTTGGGTCGGCGCCGGTGACTGTGCGCCGCGGATGACATCGCCGAACGCACGACGACCCGCTTCGTTGACGAGCACGATGTTGCCCTGTGCGTCGACGGCCGCGATGGCGTCGGACATCCCGCTCAGCACTCCAGCCATCAGCGATCGCTGCTGGCTGACCTCTTGCTCGAGTGCGCTTCGCTGCAATGCGACCTCGACAGCCGCCCGCAACTCGCGGTCTCCGTAGGGCTTGAGGACGTAAGCTTGCGGTTGCGCTTGATTTTGGGCCCGCATCAGCGTCGCATCGTCGGCGTGCGCCGCGAGAAAGACGACGGGGGTCGGATACCGTGCGCGAATGGCCGCAGCCGCGGCAATGCCGTCGTCTTGCTCCTCCAGGTGCACGTCCATCACGACAAGGTCGGGTTGGTAGATTTCGACCGCCAGCAGCGCATCCGCAGCCGACTGGGCGGCCGGAGGTACACCGTAGCCAAAGCGCAGCAGCGCGGACCGGATGTCGTCGGCGACGAGCGCATCGTGCTCGACGACGAGGATGGATCGTGGAGGTCGCGAATCGCGCGACCTTGCATTCAACTCATCATGCATGATCCCCCGGATTCCACTTGTGCTACCGACTCCCGTAATTGCGGCATCACGCCCGAGGGCGCGGCGAAGCGTGCACCAAGAACGCACAAGCCTCCAACGCGCGACGGAACCATACAAGCCCCTGGATCTGTGATTCGGTCTACGAAAGGGGTGGAGCGCTGTGCAAACGACGCCAAGACCCCGATCCGGCGTCCCGGCGAGGTCGTCTTCATGGACCGAAAGGACTTGGCTGACTGCGTCTTGCTCGTGACCGTGACCCCGGCCGAAACCCGCTTCGCTTCGCGGACGAGTGGCAAAGCCACGCAGGGCGCGGCTCGTTGATTTCGACTAAGGCGCTTGCGGATCCTAAGGATGTGTCAGACTCGGCCATCCAGCGCTCTTGAAGGCGGAGGTACGACGATGGGCGCGGGCGTCCCGATGGCACGATCGGCCTCCGCCCTTCCCGGTCGATTCGCGGACGCCGAACCGGGGTCGCATCGCGGGGATCCGGGGCCCAACGAGCGCGATTTACCGCTCGGCCGAGGTCAAGCCCTCGCGGATCGCGTACTTCGTGAGGTCCGCGATGTTCCGCAGGTTCAGCTTATCCATGATTTGACGTCGATGGCTATCGACGGTCGACACGGCGATGTGGAGGACGGCGGCGATCTCCTTCGATGACTTGCCGTCGGCGATGAGTCGCACGACCTCGCGCTCCCGAGCGCTCAGCGGCTTCTCCGATGCGCAGGAGGCGAGCGACCTGCCGTGCAGTGCATGGTCGACTACCCCTGCGGCGATCGCCGGGCTGAGGTACGTCTCGCCGCGACTGACCGCGCCCAAAGCGGTAAGGAGCTCGTCTGCCGCTGCGTCCTTGAGTAGATACGCGGTGGCCCCGGCTTCCAACATGGCCATCACGTTGCGCGGATCCGAGTTCATGCTCAACGCGACGACGTGGGTGCCCGGCATCTTTGCTTTGAGTCGGCGCGTGGCTTCGATGCCGTTGAGCTTGGGCAACGCAACGTCGATGACCACGACATCCGGCAGCGAGCGCTCCACCTCCGCGACGGCCGCATCGCCGTCGCCCGCCTCTCCGACCACCTCGACTCCAGCCGCCGTGAGCACGGCGCGAAGCCCGTCTCTCAGGATCCTTTGGTCGTCGGCGAGCACGACTTTCACGGCGCCCCCGGCTCGTCGTGTCCATCGTTCGCGTCGCTGCGCTGCGCCATGGCCGCGTGATCCCCCGCTCGCTCGCAAATGTATGCCGTTGACGCGTCGTGTGAGGGCAATTCGACGCACCGGCCCGTGGGGCACGGAATCACCCGGTCGAGTCCGCTGGCCGCCCGCCGTGGGCTTCCGTGGGCGACGGCGGGGAGAAGCTTGAAAACCGGATGCTTGACGGTCTCGGCCTCAGCGATGGCGGCGTCGAGCACGCGATCGTAGGCGAAGGTGCCGGGCGATCCGCCATGCCACGGTGTGCCAGGCACCCATCTCTATTTCCGGGCCGTGTCGTCGTCGCCGTCGGTCGTGTGCGGCGGCAAGGTGACGTTCGAGTGACCGGCTGGCAGCCCACGGGCGCTCGGTCGACAGAAACGTCGTGCTCCGGGTTCATCCACCGAGCTCGACCGACGTTTGCGCCTCCCGATCGCGAAGCGCAAGAAGGGATGGAAACGAGCTCACGGCCATCGTGATGGCCGTCGGCGCAGCCCCACCGCGTTCGAACCAAAGCGCGATTTCCTCGATGGCGCGCCCCGTCGTCGGGTGAATGACGATCGTGGCGATGAGGGATCTCTCGCCCACCAGCCGCCGGCCGTACGATGGGGTGCCATCGCAGCCGATGGCGCGAACCGTTCGGGGAATGTCGGCGCCGCACGCGTCTTGGTGGTCAAGCAGAACGGACCGCGCGCCGATGGCCATGCCGTCGTTCTGGGCACAGACGACGGAGACCGATCCAACCGAGCGTCCTCCACCACGCAGCCGACGCGCCGCGAGCTCCGCGGCGCCTTCAATCGTCCAATCGGAGCTTTCGACGATGAGGCGCACCGCGGTGTGGGCAAGCTCCGCCTGCGTGGCTTCGAGGCGCAAGCGGCCCGTCGACGTGCCGGGGGGACCCTGGACGTAGAAGACGTCGCCCCCATCGGGCAAGAGCATCTGCAGCTGGCGGCCATGAATGCGTCCGACCTGCCGTTGATCGGGGCTCACACTGCACACCAGAAGGTCGGGGAACTCGAGGCGCAAGTCGTCCAAGTAGTCCACGTCACGGTTCAGGCTGACCCAGTTCACGCCCGCCCGGGCGGCCATCATCGCCGTGTCGCGAAGCGAGACCTCGTCGACGGGGTTGACGAGAAGGACCGTCGGTCGAACGGCGTCCGGCTGCTTCAAGCATTCTTCGATCTGTCGGCGCTGGACGTCGGCATCGTTTTGGCCACTTGCTTCCGCCACGACGAAGCCGTACCGACGGGCGACGCGCAGGCATTCTTCGCGCTGAAGGTGCTGGTACTCGTTGTCGAGCGCCCTCAGAAAAAGCCCAATGCGGACGGGAGTCTCCGACGCCTTGGCCATGCGCTTGCCACCGACGGTCAGCGAATCGGCCGCAGCCAGGTTGGAGCTCTCTCCGGCGACGCCGACGATCTCTCCGCCGTTTCGCTCGAGCGATTCGATACGAGCCGCACGCTCTCTCAGCTCGTCACCGACCGTTCGCTCCAGCCAATCGCCGACCTCGGACGGAGAGGCGACACCGATGCACGCCTCGATGTGTGCGGCCATCTCGCGGGCGCTTTCGTAGCGCTTGGCCGGATCGCGGTGCAGACCACGCATCACCGCGCGATCGAGGGATCGTGGCAGAGCCGCAACGATCGAACTCGGAACGGCCACCTCCGCCGTGAGCATCTGCGAAAGGAGACTTGCTTCGTTGTCGGCTTCGAAAAGGCGCTTGGAGGTCAGCGTCTCCCAGAGGATGACCGACGCGCTGTACACGTCCGCACGGCGGGTCACCGGCTCGCCCCGCACTTGTTCGGGCGCCATGTAGGCGAGCTTGCCCTTGAGCTGACCGCTTCGCGTGCTCTGCAAGCGCCCCATCGCCTTGGCGATCCCAAAGTCGATGAGACGGGCGACGCCATCGGTTCCGACCAGAGCGTTCTGGGGTGAGACGTCACGGTGCACGATCTCGAGGTGCGCTCCCTGCTCGTCTTTCGCTTCGTGGGCCGCATGCAAGCCGTGAAGCATCCCGGCAACGATGGCCACCGCGACGAGCGGCGGGATCTGCTCGCTGCGCCGCCGCATGAGACGATTGACGTGCGACAGGCTCGCGCCCGCGACGTAATCCATCACGAGAAACACTTCGCCTTTGACCCTCAGAGCATCCAGCATCGGCACGACGTTGGGATGTTGAATCCGCGCGGCGAGGCGGGCCTCGTCCAGGAACATTCTCACGAATTCGGGGTCGCGCGCGTACTGAGCGTGAAGGCGCTTGATGGCGACGGGACGCGCGAAACCGGCCGGCCCCAGCAGACGCCCGAAGTGCACAGCGGCCATGCCCCCCGACCCGAGCTCGTCGTACAAGACGTAGCGTCCGATGGCGCGGGGGAACGGCGAGACCGTGTGCATCGTCGTTTCTGCCACGCCCTCCGGGCACGAAACGGGGCGATGACCCGCGAATTCAGGCAATCGAGTGCCCCTCTCTCCACGTTCCGACGGGTGACATGCCCACGGGCGCGCCCCGGACGACGGCCAGTCGGATCCAGTCGGCGGAAGCCACCCTTCGCTCTGGCTTGGCGCATCGCACGTACTCTTCGGGCGCCTGGGCGAACGGTTCGTCCAGAGCCGCCGCTTGCCATGGCCCACGCTTCAGACCGGGGCCTGGAACGGTCGAGCCCGTGGCATATTCGTCGGCGCAGAGATCGTGCCCGCGCGCCAGCGCACGTCGCATCCACGTGGACACTACCATCGCCCAGTTTCCCAGCATCGAAATGACCGAAATAGGCCCATGGATACAGCATCACGCGCAACTTATGCAGCGTCAAGCCAAGTAGCGAGAAGACTTCACTCTTCGGGTAGGACAGCGGCGTTACGCGAATCGAGTCGCCCTCAACGGGGGAGCGTTACTCACGAGCGCCCACTTGAGCGTATCGCCACGGTCCTGGATGCACGGCGGTTGCCGGCAGGGTCGAGAGCCCGCGTATTCTCGCTCGGACGCCTCCGGTGAAATGATGAAGGCTGTGCAGGACGCCTACAACCGCCATCCCCAAGATCCAGACGCCTACAACCGCCATCGCCAAGATCCATGATCTGGGCTATCTGGGACCCTCTGCGAGTCGGCGGGGTCCCATCGATCGACGTGCCCCGCTTCGCTCCCTCAACTGGAAGGGATCAAGGAGAACGGCGATGGATCGTGCGCAGGTGCGCACGCAGGGCCGCCGGGTCACCGGAGATGAGCTCGGTGGCCATGACGCCACCGCTCAACGATGTACGGCGGTGCTGCATGGCGACCGTCGCGCCCGAGGCCAGTACCGCGCTTCCGCGAAAGTTGGGCTGCTCGTTACTGTGCCGCTTTGCTTCTTCAAAGACGTCCGCAACTTCCGGTCGCAAAGGCGAGAGGTCCGAAATGTCGACCCAGACCCGGTAGTCTTGCCCCTGATAGCCGTCGATGGCTCGATTGTGAGCCTCCACGAAGGCCTTCATCTCCGTTAGCGTCAGCGCGCCCGAAAGCTTGAGGTGGAGGATGCCGGGCTCCCCGTCCACATCCACGCGCCACATGCCCATCCTTACCATTCTAATACAAGAGAACGACTTCGACCCCGACCCGACCTCGACCTCGACCTCGACCTC